>Ga0302324_100026063_pt1 | contig 11192 bp, 10 predicted proteins | sample Palsa_T0_1_FD_201949 | JGI IMG/M metagenome (GOLD analysis project Ga0302324, IMG submission 201949) | Peat permafrost microbial communities from Stordalen Mire near Abisko, Sweden - Palsa_T0_1 | ecosystem: Environmental > Terrestrial > Soil > Palsa > Peat permafrost | place: Sweden: Abisko... | reverse complement strand
AAATATCGCGATAGAGTCATTTTGTTGCTTAGGCTGCTCTACTACCTGTTTTCTTGACATGCCTTTGCCAGTAACCCGAGAAATCCACGGACGGGCCTTTCCACATCGCGAGCGTCGCAATGTGGCGGGTCTGATCGTCATTCGAAGAGCGGCGATAATCTTCTCTCCAAGCAGCTTCTTGCTGCGGGCGTCGCCGCTTCCCTATGTGCTTGCCAGTTTAAGAATATGCCAATTTACTAAGTTTTGCTAAGCGTTTTCGCACATTTTTAAACTGGACTCTGGTTTAAGAATATGTCATTATGCTAAGTATGGCTAAGCATAATGACACAAAGATAAACCAACTTGAAAGGGCGCTCCCCGAGGGATTGCTGGTAGACGCCGCTTGGCTTGCTAAACACGGCTTTTCAACTTCGCTGCGAAGCCAGTACGTCACGGCCGGTAAACTCGAACAGCCTGCGCGCCGCGTCTATCGCCGACCGCGCGGCTCCATAAGCTGGCAACAGGTCGTTATCTCGCTGCAAACGCTTCTCGAATATCCGCTCGTTGTCGGTGGACGAACCGCTCTCGAATTGCAGGGTTTTGCACACTACCTGCCGACCAATACTCGCGAAGTTCACCTCTACGGCCCAAAAACGCCGCCCACATGGCTTGCCAATTTGTCGGCAGGGCCGCGCTTTATCTACCACAACAATCGCAAGTTTTTTCGGGATGAATCCTTCACTCGGGATTTCGTGCGCCTTCGTTCGGAAGAGAAAGTCGGCCAGGGCGATCCATCGAAAGGTGACGGTGCGTGCCTAACAGTTCAACCCTGGGGCCAGTGGAATTGGCAATTCGTTCTTTCAACACCCGAGCGCGCCTTGCTCGAATTACTCGACGAATTACCCAAGCATGAAACCTTCGAACAGGTTGATAAGCTCGTCGCAAATTTGCCGAACCTCAGTCCGCGCCGCCTTGAGAAACTGCTGCACGACTGCCGCAACGTGAAGGTGAAGCGGCTCTTCTTCTATTTTGCCGATCGCCACAAACACGCCTGGCTCAAACACCTAGATAAGGAATCTGTCGATCTGGGGACGGGCAAGCGCATGTTGGTCAAGGGCGGCAAGCTCGATCTGCGCTATCAGATCACCGTCCCGGAGGATCTGAATGCCGTTTAGCGACATCTATCGCCGGCAGGTCGCCCTCCTCATTCGCGTATTGCCGCTCGTTGCCGAGCAAAAAAGTTTTGCCCTCAAGGGCGGTACGGCGATCAATCTTTTTGTCCGCGACATGCCGCGTTTGTCGGTCGATATCGATCTCACCTATTTGCCGATCCAACCGCGAGCGCAGTCTCTCAAGGCAATCGATTTGGCGATGAAGGCCATCGCAAAGCGCATCCGCCAAAACATCGAGGGAGCGCAGGTCAATGAGGCTGGTTCGGAAGGAGCAATCACGACACTTCACGTTCGCGCCCAGGGCGTTCAGGTCAAGATCGAAGTAACGCCGGTCTTGCGGGGAAGCGTTTATGAACCCGAAACGCGAAGCGTATCGGAGTCCGTCGAACGAACCTTCGGCTTTGCCGAAATCTCCGTCGTGTCATTTCCCGACCTCTATGCCGGAAAGATCGTGGCGGCGCTCGATCGGCAACATCCGCGCGATCTCTTTGACGTGCGCGATCTTCTCGCTTACGAAGGGATCAGTGATGAGTTGCGGCGCGCATTCCTCGTGTATTTGCTGAGCCACGACCGGCCCATGCATGAGGTCGTAGCGCCCACGCGGAAAAAGCTGGACGCCGAATTTGCACGCGGATTTGAGGGCATGACTGACGCGCCGGTGCGGCTCAGTGAGTTGGCGGATACGCGCGAACAATTCATTGACACCATCATCGGCAAGATGCCGGAGGCGCACCGCAATTTGCTTGTTGCATTCGTCGAAGGAAAAGAAGACTGGGCTGCGCTCGGCGTTGCCGACGCGGCAAAATTGCCCGCCATCAGGTGGCGGCAGCAAAATCTTGGTATGCTGACGGCCGAGCGTCGCGCTGAACTCGCGCGCTTATTACTGGAAGCACTTTCGCAAGAGAGCCGAGCCGATGAGTAACCGAACGCCGACGATACTGGAGATATTTCCCCAACCGGCAGAGCTTATGGCGCTTGCGCCGGAAGATTTGGCCGGAGTCCTGGTCGAGATCATACCCGGCGTGTCGCAATCAGCGGGCTTCATGATCGACAACTTTCTGGCTCAGATTTACACCATTCACGGCAACGGTTACCCGCCCAGAACGCAGTCGGAAATTGCACTCGCCTTCGCAGAAGCTCTGTCGTGGATGGAAACCCAAGGGATCATCGTCAGAAATCCCAATCAACCGGCCGCATGGTATTTGCTCACCAAACGGGGCCAACACCTCAAAAACCGTACTGACCTGGAGGCGTTCCGCAAGGGTCGAACATTACCCGTGGAATTGTTGCAGCCCGCGCTTGCAGCCAAGGTCCACCATCTGTTTCTTCGCGGCGATCATGACACGGCAGTTTTCCAGGCATTCAAGGAAGTCGAAATAGCCGTGCGAAAAGCTGGCAACTACGCGAATAGTGTCGTCGGACGAGAGCTGATGCAAAAGGCATTTCATCCTGATACTGGCCCCCTGCGGGACAAGGCTCTCATCCCTGCCGAACGCGACTCGGAGATGTTTCTCTTTTCCGGCGCAATCGGACACGCGAAGAACCCTTCCGGCCATCGCGAAGTGAATCTCGGCCGGGAGGAAGCGGCGCGACTGATCGTGTTCGCCAGCCATCTGCTTGGTATCGTGGATCAAAGATCGCCGAAATGAGCGCAGCAAAGCAGGCCGATAAATGCTGCTTTACGTCTTTGTAGCGAACCAGGTCAGGATGGTGCAACGTCTTATCCCGCTTCCATTAAGCATTAGTGGCAGACGTGCCGATGGAGTAAATTCGCCCAATGGCTCTTTCAGAACCATCCAGAAGGAGTGTTGAGGACTTCTACGCGTCAATAAAGTCGCGCGTGGGCGCGTATCGTCATGATTCGTTTGCGTATCTTGCGATGAAGACGGCGACAGGATTCGAACTGATCCTGGGGACACTCTTGCTCAACGTTGAGCGACCGGCGTTGCCTCCCAAGGGATTCCAATCTGCCAGTGTGAAAGTCGGACATTTCCGATTGGCCGATCTTGGTGTCTCGCGTGAAGCCTTCATCGAACAGATTTGCGCCGGAAAGATCACTATAGCCGATGACGAATTTTTGTTCTCTGCGGAAGGCATTCCCGCGAGCCCGATGATCACATTCTGGCCCCTTAACCCAGAATCCGCCCGGGCGGGCTCTCGAGTAGCTACGCTCCGAATTGCGGGCGGACGGGACACACGCTCGCAGATCGATATCAACCAAATCGATTGGGAACTCCGTGCGGGGTCGCCGACATTCGAAGGATTGCACGATCTTCTCAATGAATACGGTATTCACAATTACAGCATGGGCAATAACCGTGTCGATGTTTTTGCGCACAGCGTCGCCCGGATCCTCAGTACTTCGACGATCAACGGAGAAGCCGCGAAGATCAGCGTTTGGCTCGCAGATGGCCTTGCGCCCGCCGAGGTGGCCGTGGGCTGCCGGGTGCTTGACCAGGGACGTGTGGTCAAACGACTTAGGGTCAGCGGAGACGATATTCGCTGGCAGCGGTCCGAAAATCACCAAATCGGTGAAGTTGAATTCCCGGTGCCGCGTGCCGCCATTGTCGATTGTACTGCAATTTACAGCGAGGTCGCGCAGCATCATGACCTGGTGAGCGACCCAACGACATTTCAGAATGAAAGGCGCGCAGCCTACGAAGCGATCGATCCGGGACTTGAGACACTTAGAGAAACTCTCGCTAAATCGCGCGAGAACAATTCCGATTCACGCGCCTTCGAAGGCGCGATCACTCGGCTCTTTTGGATGCTCGGATTTGGCACGGCTCATATCGACGGCAATCGTGAAACGCCCGACATTCTCTTGGCCGCACCCTCGGGTGATTTCTTAGTCATCGAATGTACGACGGTCCTGCTGAAGCCGGACTATAAGTTTGCGCATCTCTACAAGAGGACGCGGGACATTCAACGTAGCTTGAGCAATTCCGGCACGCGGCATCTTCGGGTCCTGCCGGTCATTGTCACGTCGAGTTCCTCGGACGATGTGAAGCCTGGAATTCAACAGGCCGGAAAGCTTGGCATCCATGTCATTGGGCGAGCAGAGATCGACCAGATGGTCGAACAAACGATCATTTCCGCCACCGCGGAACAGATTCTAGAATCCATCGCTGCGGTTGCTGAAACAGCTCCCTCTAACGCGCTTGAACTGTTGGGCAACGACGATTTCTGATGATCACACTCCCGGGCGGTCAGCGGGTCGCCTGTGGATGCGCTGATCTGCAAACAGCCGGCGCCGTTCGGCGTAAATACATGGGTGTGCTCAGGGACGTTGACAAGCGCGGTCTCCCGGCCCTCATTGCTTTTCCGAGGTCATGAGTTGGTCCTGAGCAAGAGATTTCGGGCAAATCGGTGGATAAATCGATTTGATTCTTGCGACTCGCGACTCGCACCGATTGTGCCATGGTAGAGTCCTCCACGCGCACTATGTTGAACACATGCAGAAATCAAAGCTCCTGTTCCTGAGTGACCACGAGACCGCTGTTGATCTTCTCTATTACGAGGCGATCTCCCGCACGATTGTGAATTTCGTCGGCCAATCGGCGGAACTTCCACTGACCATCGGCGTGCATGGCGATTGGGGCGCTGGTAAGTCCAGCATCCTCAAGATGGTCGCGGCCGCACTGGAAGGCAAAGATGGGACGCTCTGTATCTGGTTCAACGGCTGGACGTTCGAGGGATTTGAGGACGCGAAGGCGGTTGTAATCGAGACGCTTGTTACCGAGCTCAAACGCGCGCGACCGACGAGCACGAAGGTTGCAGATGCAGCAAAGAAAGTGCTTCGCCGCGTCGACTGGCTGAAGCTGGCGCAGAAGGCCGGAGGATTGGCACTCACGGCTGCAACCGGGATTCCCAGTCCCGAAATCGTCAGCAGTCTCTATAACGCCGCCAAGGCATTCATCGATAAACCGTCCGATCACGTCACTTCGGCGGACATCGGCGGGTTAATTCAGAATGCGACCGGCTTCCTAAAAGCTGCCGATGACGGCAACGACAGCGTACCCGAGCAGGTGCACAAGTTCCGCGAGGAATTTCAGGAACTTCTCGATGCGGCCGATTTGAAACAGCTTGTGGTTCTCATCGATGACCTTGATCGCTGCCTTCCGGAAACAGCGATCTCGACGTTGGAAGCGATCCGCCTGTTCCTCAATGTACCCAAGACTGCATTCGTCATCGCTGCCGACGAGGCGATGATCGAATATTCTGTCCGCCGCCATTTTCCCGACCTTCCCATTCCGGCAGCGGGCGCAACAAGCTATGCCCGCAGTTATCTCGAAAAGCTGATTCATGTCCCGTTTCGTGTGCCCGCGCTCGGATTGGCGGAGACGCGAGCCTATGTGACGCTCCTGCTGACCGGAGCGTCTATCGGCGAAGGTGATCCACGTTTTGTGAAGCTTCTCGCCGCTGCAAGAGACGACATGCGCCGGCCGTGGCAGAGCAGCGGTTTGGATCGGACCGTTGTCCGCAAGGCGCTCGGATCAGAGATTCCACAGGAGATCGATGAGGCCTTGCGCGTGAGCGAGCAGATCGCTCGCCTGCTCACTGACGGCACGCGCGGGAATCCGCGTCAGATCAAACGCTTTCTGAATTCGCTTATGCTTCGCAAGGCCATTGCCGAAGAACGCGGATTCGGCAACGACATCCAAGTCCCCGTTCTCGCGAAAGTCATGCTGGCAGAGCGCTTCATCCCTGATTTCTATGAACATATCTCCCGGGTCGCTTCCGCCGACGCCAACGGCAAGGTTCCGCTGATCGAACGGCTCGAGGCCGAAACCCGCACCGATGGTGCGCAGAAGGGGACAAAGGCCAAGGGCGACGAAGCTATCGACGTCGATCCGTGGCAAAAGAGCGAAGCGGTGCGCGAATGGGCGGCCGTCGCACCGGTATTGGCTTCGCAGGACTTACGTCCCTATTTGTTTGTCGCGCGTGACAAACGGAGTTTCTTCGCCGGTGTCGTCACCTCCGATCATCTCGAAGCGCTGACGGAAAAGCTCCTCGGTACGGCAATGGCTGTTCGGCAGGTCGAGCAGGAGACCGCACGATTGACACTTGCCGAAGCAGAACAGGTATTCGATGCGTTGCGATCACGGATATTATCGGCTGACAATCTCGTCAATGCGCCGCAGGGCGCATCCGGTATGGCGCAGCTGGTTCGCAAGCAACCTTCCGTCCAGCGGCGGTTGCTTGAGTTCCTTCGTGAGATACCCGCCGACAAGGCCGGTGCTTGGGCAGCCACCAGCTGGTCAGGTTGTTTTGTCGATGCGTCTCTCAAATCCGAATTTGCTGCGATTCAGGACGGCTGGGCCAGTTCCGCAGGCAATAAGTTGAAAGCTGCATCGGCAGCCGCTCGGAAGATGAAGGGCGCAGGCTGACGATGGGTACTTCCGGTTCATATGGCGGTTCGAAGAATGGGCTTTTACCGACGTGGTTGACCAGACCCGACGGCGGAGCCGATCCACCAGCTGCCGCACCGGCAAGCGCACCGCCGGGAGTGCATGCACAGCCTGCCGGACCGACACCGACGCAGTCACCTACTGTTCAACCGTCGCCGATATCATCGCCGCCATTCTCGGGGTCCTTCGGCAACGCCCGCGCCGCGTTCACTCGGTATGCCCGTTCGCATGACAGCGCTGCACTTGGGTCTGCTCTATCCCGATACGTCAACAGAGGTGCAGGTGGCGGTAGGCGTGCGGCGGCGGGTATGGGCGCATCGCGCGCGGTCGCGAGTAGGCTCGTCGGCGTCGCACGAGATGTTCAGACCGCAGGTGCTGTCCAGACTCTGCAACGTTACGGTTTGGGTCAGCTCGCCGGAAGACCGGCGGCGGACGTGTTCCTAAGTCTCATGGAAGTTATGTGCCCGCCGGGCGGGTCAATCAGCGAAGCGATATCACGCCAAGCGATGTTGGCAGCCATCGAACATCTGGCGGAAGCAGGCGCTACAGATTTTGACGCGCTGACGCCCGCACAATGGGAAGAATTTATCCTCGATTTTATCAGTTGTTCGGTGGAGGAGAAGGTCGTCAGCGAAATCGGCACGCATCTGATTGACATACCCGAAACAATTGCGGAATTGGACGCGCTGGAAAATCAACTCCATGACTTCGTGTCGGGCTGTGTACGCGAGGCCCTCGCCGACAAGATTCCCAATTTGTCCGGTCTGACCGATGCCGACATCGCCGCGACCGTTGAAACGGTCTATGAAGCTGCGTTTGACTACCTCTCGCTCCTCAGGGACGGCTCATGAGCGTGCATAACATCATTTGTAGGCTCGGCGTCTCCGACGTGGAGAAAATCTCCACTGTCGCAAAGGGAACTCCGATCACCGAAGTCCAATTCATCCCCGGGGCCAATCGTCTCGATTTCGGCCTCGGCCATGCAATCGAACATCTGACCAAGCTTGGTTTCCGACCCACGGAGACCGCAGTCGATTTGGCCATTGTGGGGGCACTCATGACAGCGGCGGACACCCGCCTGAGCCGGGAAGTTGTTGCCGTTGATCGTTGGACCCGTGAGATCGCACTCCACGTGCCGGTCTCTGACCCGAGCAAATGGACGGCGCAAACTACTTTGCTTGAACACATGATGAACTTCCTCACTGGCGACCGCTGGAAGATTTATTTCAGAGCGCGCCCCGCTCATCTGAAGCGGCTCGCATCGCAACCCACTCAACTTCCGATCAATACGCCGTCATGCGTTTGCCTCTTTTCAGGAGGCCTTGATAGTTTCATTGGTGCGATCGACTTGTTCGCGACCGGTTCGAAGCCGCTGCTCATCAGCCATTATTGGGATGGCATCACAAGCGATCACCAGACCTATTGCGCCGAACGGTTGGCGAAAGAGTACGCGCAAACGCTCCTTCATGTCCGCGCGCGAGTGGGATTTCCGCGGACCCTTGTGGGTGCCCGTCAGGTGGAGAATTCGCTTCGCGGCAGGTCGTTCATGTTCTTTGCGCTGGCAGCTCTTGCTGCAAGCGCACTCGGCGCGCCCACCACCATTTTCGTCCCGGAGAACGGGTTGATCTCGCTGAATGTTCCGCTCGATCCGCTGCGGTTGGGTGCGTTGAGCACCCGCACCACCCATCCTTACTATATGGCGAGATGGAACGAGCTTCTCAATGCGATCGGTATATCGGCTACCCTCGATAATCCTTACCGCCACCAGACGAAGGGCGAGATGGTCAAGGGCTGCAAGAATCCGACCTTCTTGAAGAAATACGCGCGCAACACGATGTCATGTTCCTCGCCAGCCAAGATACGCTGGCTCGGGAATAGCCCAATGCATTGCGGCCACTGTGTTCCCTGTATCATTCGGCGTGCGGCGCTCGAAAGCGGCCTTGGTACCGATACCACCGAGTATCACCTGAAGGACCTCAGCGCGCAGGTCCTGATATCGACAAAGGCTGAGGGCGAACATGTTAGGGCGTTTCAACGTGCGATCAACAAGCTCAAACTCAAGCCCGGTTCGGCGCGCTTTGCGATACACCAACCCGGTCCACTGAGCGATCATCCGGGCGATTGGCCGAAATACGAATCTGTCTTCGTCAATGGCATGAAAGAGGTTGACGCCTTTCTCTCTGGCGTCGTGACGAAACCGGCATGAACAGTGATCTCCCTCAGTGGATCGATTTTCACTGTCACCTGGATCTCTTCCCGGACCATGAGGCCCTTCTCGCGCTTTGTGAAAAGCAACGCATAGCGACGCTCGCAATCACGACAACTCCGAGAGCGTGGATCCGCAACCGGCAATTGGCGCGCGGGCCATTTGTGAAGGTGGCGCTCGGGTTGCATCCGCAACTCGTCGCAGAGCACGCCCATGAATTGACGCTCTGGAAATCCTTTTTGAGCGAAGCACGTTTCATCGGCGAAGTCGGGCTGGATGCAGGACCGAGATTCTATCCGTCATTTGAACAGCAAAAATCCGTTTTCAAGACAATCTTGGAGTCGTGTGCAGAAGCCGGGGACAAGATTCTCAGCGTGCACAGTGTCCGGTGCGCGACGACCGTGCTCGATATGATTGAGAAGTACTTGCCGAGCGATCGGAGCAAGTTCGTGATGCATTGGTTCACCGGTAGCGAAGCGGACGCCAAGAGAGCCCTGTCGAGGGGGGCCTTTTTCTCGATCAACGCCGATATGCTTCGGTCCAGTCGAGGTCGAAACATCGTGATGCGCCTGCCGTTGGATAGTATTTTGACGGAAACCGACGGGCCCTTCGGACTGGTAGAGGGACGTCCTGCTCGCCCCACAGACGTGGTGCGGATCGTCGATCAATTGGCTCAGTTGCGCAGTATGCCTACTCCAGACCTGGCGGCGACATTAGTCACCAATTGGGTCCGATTGGTGGGCGGGGTCTCTGGTTGGAAATCGTAGCGCTTATATCGTGGTATAGGGACTGCATGGCGCAAAGTGAAAATCGACCGACCGGAATTCAGATCGTGTTTGTTTCCCCAAAAGGCGAAACAGAAAACGGCCCCCTTTTGCCTCTCTCCGACCAGCCCGCGCGCATATTTGATGATAGCCCCTGGGACCGCGACAGATGCCTTCTTGAATTTCCTGTGTTCCTTCAATCTCACGATGGTCCCGGTCTTGAGGCTGCGATGCGGGCGATGGACCGTCTCGATTGTTGGCACGAAGCGTTTGCGCAGCTGGCTGTCCTGGACAATCGCGAGTTCAAACTCGGATACGCGCTGCTGTCTTTCTGGATCAGTTATGGCTTTCACATCATGTGTTCGTTGAAGGGGGATGAGATTCTCCCAGCCACATTCCGACAATTGTTGCCAGCTTACTCCGGCCCCTCCATGACACTTTATCGCGGCGAACTTTATTCGCGCTATTGTGACGGATCACGCGGCATTGCATGGACATCCAAATTCGAAGTCGCTCGCATATTCGCCGACAGGCGCGCTTCGGATGAAGGCGTAGGCGTAATACTGAGAACTGAAGCTAGCCCAGAAATGATCATTGCTCGCGTAGGCGGGCATCTGGAGGCAGAGGAAGAAGAGTACCTCGTCGATTATCGGATGTTGCATCGTATAGACGAGATTTGATGGCGCGTCGCTTTGCGACCGGGCTCTAATCCACCCGCGTTCGCGGGCGTCACCGAACCCGCGTTGCGGTTTTGGCCTGACGGTGACGATCCCATCGCGCGAAGGCTTGCGGAGGACAGCGGCGATCGCATATCGGTCCCGCGCTTCGCGCTCCTGCGGGTGCGCCGCTTCGCGCGCCTTCGGCGTCGCCGCTGACCAACGGCACTTCTCCGTCCGCGCCGCCGCACGAAGTGTGCTGCTGCGCGGACTGCGAAGAGTCTAACTCGCAGCGGGCGCGGTCGAGCCGCAGACCGCCGTTCGTTTCCGCAAAGCCTTCTCTAAGGGGTTGCCATCCCTCGCGCGCGGAAGGATTCGCAAGCCTCGCAACGGCTTCCCCGTCCGCAAGCGGACGGGAGATTCCCCTCCGTTGCTCGCCCTTCCGCTTGCTACCCCGGCAGAAAGTTTTTGCTCAGTTCGAATGTGCTTAGGGCTCTGCCCTCAGCGCGCTTCGGGGTGCCTTCCGCCCAGCTTCGGTCGCTCCGCTTCCTGCCAGCCGGTTCCCCGCGAAGGCACCCGCTCCGCTTGCACACCCGCTACTCGCCGCGAGGCAGAGGTTCAGACGCGCGCTGCGCTGAACCCAAGCAAGAGGAGTGAGTCATGCAGTTGATAGCGAATGAATTGATACCGATGGAGTTGCGCTACTACATGCTTCGCAACGGCTGGAAGAATGCCGAACACATCGTCAAGGATGAACAGCCGGAAGATTGCCGGCCGGTCATCAAGCTTTTCTGCCCGTGGAGTGGTGCCACTTGGCTGCTCACCGAACTTGATCCCGGAGACCCCGACGTTGCTTTCGGGCTCTGCGATCTAGGCGAAGGCTCCCCCGAGCTTGGCTGTGTTTCGATCATGGAGCTTAAGAGCGTCAAAGGACCGGGCGGCCTCACCATCGAGCGCGATCTGCATTTCCGGGCTGAGAAAACTCTCGAAGCCTACGCCGACGA
>Ga0302324_100026059_pt1 | contig 11195 bp, 12 predicted proteins | sample Palsa_T0_1_FD_201949 | JGI IMG/M metagenome (GOLD analysis project Ga0302324, IMG submission 201949) | Peat permafrost microbial communities from Stordalen Mire near Abisko, Sweden - Palsa_T0_1 | ecosystem: Environmental > Terrestrial > Soil > Palsa > Peat permafrost | place: Sweden: Abisko... | reverse complement strand
AAAAGCATTTACCGCCGTTCGCAGCTCGCTTGCTCTCGATGAAACCAAGCTGTCGTACGATCTAAACGAGCCGGATACTCGCGTTGGCTCGTACACCAACGGGGTGTTTCGCCCTTACGATCCCGGTCATTCACAAAACACGGTCAAGGCTCCGCTGGGCTTGGGCCAACTTGATCCATCGAAAGTTGCAAGCGGCGAGAAACAGGTTACAAAAGCCGTTCGTCAGCAATCAGCGTCAGAGTTTTTGGCAAACCTAAATGCATCACCGTCCTTCCGTAAGAAAATGGACGCGGCGTAAAAAGTTTCGTAGGTTTTCCTTGGCCTGCGAATGTGATAGGGCAGGTCGCTCACTCTGCCCGTCACTTTCCTTCAACATCACCATCCCTCATAGGAGTTTTCATATGGCAAAGTTCGCTACACAGGACCGCCTTTACAGTGACCCATCCGGGATCGCCCGCGAAATAATCGACAAAATCATTCTCGGCCATGAGAAGCGTGAGCGATCACTTGCTCAGCATCGGGAACGACAATTCGAGAAAGCTGTTGAGTCAAAGAAGGCCGCTGAATCCAAGCAGCAGTTCTGAGTCAAATTCGTTTTCACAGGAGCGGAAATGGCAGAGATCAAGACTCACCCCGTGTACGGCGACGTAACCGTATTACAGAGTAGTAGTGCGCTCGTTCAAATCGACATTGCGGACGGCGATAGTTTTTGGGTCACCGCGGCATCTTTCATCGGCAAAAAGAAAAAAGCCACCAAGCCCCGGGCGAAGAAGACGAAACGAGTCCAGAAAGTGGACAAGCTGATGGTCTGCATTCCTGCCCGAGACGAAGTGGAACCAGAAGTTGTTGATGAACTAGAAGTCGTCCAAGAGAGTGAGTTAGAGGACCTAGAAAATGAAGAAGCTGAGATTGCTGAAGACGCTGCCTAAGAGATACAACTTCGTCAACGAAACAGGCAAGAGGCATTCGCACTTGAAAGTCATCGGTTTCGCCGGTCGTGAGAAGCAGTCGAGTAACGCGCTGTGGCTTGTGGAATGCGATTGCGGTGAGCGAACTATCGTTCGAGGGTCGCACCTTCGGTGCAGACAAACCCGAAGTTGCGGACATTTGCTGTTGGAGTCGGTGCGCAAGCACGGCGCATCCAAGCTACCCGAGTACAAAGTCTTTACGGAAGCAAAACAGCGCTGCACGAATCCGAATAGTTGGTCATGGCATCTCTACGGCGGTCGCGGGATCAAGTTTAAATTCAAAAACTTCGCTGAATTCTTTGTCGCCGTAGGCTTACGTCCTTCTTCACGTCACCAAATCGATCGATTTCCTGACAACAACGGGAACTACGAAGCTGGAAATGTTCGATGGGCGCTGCCGTGGCAAAATGCGCTCAATCGTAGAACGAGTGTGAAGCGGGCTGCATGAAATCTCAAAAAAAAAAGAAAGAACTACATTCCCTCCATTGGACTGGTCCGCGAGACAGATGACATTTGAGACGAAGACCATATATAATAGGTCTTCCGCGGTCGATGAGATTCCTACTGTATCACTGTGAAAACTGTTTTCTCATTCTGTGTCACTCGATTGACCTGCAAGTATTGATTCTTAACGGTTTAGACATGGCATGCGACGTGCACTTCTTTGTAGCGGATAGGTGTCACAAGTCCCGGAAATACATTAGCTTCGCCTTGCGGAAGGAAACGGATCGAAGTATCATCCGCGGCGATAGGCGACCCGGGATGGCACCGTGCAGTGCCAAACATGCCACGCACCCTTTTACGGCTGCATTGAATCTCAAGTACTAGAAAGGAGGTGACGGCCATGTACAACCTGACATTTGAATTTAGCATTGAGAAGTTGGTGCACGCCATCGCCTTCTTCTCAAAGTCGGGAATCCCCGACTTAACGAAGTTAAAGGTCGCGAAGCTACTGTACTTCGCTGATAAAGAGCATCTGCTTGAACACGGCAAGCCGATCTTGGGCGACGTTTACTGGTGCATGGACTTCGGCCCGGTTCCGTCATTTTCGATGAATGAGATGAGCGCCGCCATCAACGGCTCGGAAGTAGCTCTTCCCCGGGAGTCCGACGCCCGCGTATTTGAACGTGTTCTGAATATCAAAAAGCTCTTCCACGCCTATCCGCGTTTTGAAGCCAAGGACGGAGCGTTCGACGAGTCGGTCTTCTCTGAGTCTGAGCGTAGCGCCTTGCGTTACACGACGAATCTCTACGGATACAAGAAGGCCGCAGAACTTGTGGAGTTGACGCACAAGGAACCAACGTGGATTATTCCGAACCGCGGAAGAAAAGCAGGAAGCAGTGCTCTTATCACCTACGACTTATTTTTTGAAGGTGCGTCTGAAAAAGCCCGTCGCTTCTTGGGCCAACTTGTGGCGGAGCAGTATGGCGTAGCTATTCCGCTCGCAGGGGATGCAGACTACATTGAGTTTTCACGCGATTTAGCGAACTACGATTTCGCGCCCGACGAGATATGTGAAGCTGACGATAAGCTTGCTCCACGTCGCACCCAAGCCTAGACGTTCTTGTGATTACCGCCGACCGTTGGTACGACACGAACCCTGACCATGAGAATTACTATCAAGGTGATATACTTTCAGGAATTCCGTTCCCCGTATGGCCGACGTTCCTTCCTGCAGCGAAGCAGGATGTTTGGGGGATTCTTCGACCCCGACCTCGAAGACAGAATGCTGATATGCACCCAGCGGGTGAAGCATTGTGGACGCTTCCGAACGACCTGATTGCGCGAGCTGCCAAAGATTTTCCTGATGCGTGGGCAAGACCCGATCGAGACGGGGAATACGTAATAACGTTTTGCAGAAAAATACATGTAGCGGTAATCAGTCGCAGTTGTGACATAGACAAGGCGAACCGCAAGCATTTTCTTGTCGCTCCGGTCGTTCACGTTCGAGACCTGAAACCTGAGCAGCGAACAGATGAGAAACTACGCGACTTGAGAGCGAACGAGATATTTCACTGGTTCTATCTGCCTGAAAAACAGCCTAACCTTCCCGAATCTTTTGCCGATCTTTCTCAGATGGCGTCGTTGCATAGGACTTTTTTTGACGAGGAGATTCTTCGCGACAATTTTGTGGCGCGTCTTTCAGGTGAAGGTACCGCGGCATTTCAAGGGTCACTTTCAAGTTTTTATGGCGTTAGCTTTGGTTTCGCTTCCCACGATACATGCCCTCAAAATGGAAGATATGCTTGTTCATCGTGTTTTCACGCGGGTAAAAATGAACCGTACTCTCGGGAGGTTAGTGCCGGTAACATTTTTGGGGACTGTGGTTTCTGTCGTGAAGACGCTATGTGGGTGAAGATGCCATAGGTAGCCTTAATCGATAGGCATCCACAAGACTCATTGAGGAATCCCGATCCCCGCACGATGGTAAATTCCATCTTGCGGGGGTTTTTGTGTTTTATACTCTCTCCCATGCCCATCTTCTTCAAAGTTGAACGCGCCAAATCAGTTGTGCTCAACGGCAAACTTCTGGTCCTGAAGCGATGTGTGAAGTGTGACTCAGAGTTTTACGGCGAGGAAGCGCATCTGAAGTGTGAAGCATGTCGGAACGCTGTTGCGAAAAGCAATGCCACGATGAAACGAAAGAAGAGGGCGTGATGGATAACACTCGGCTTGCGGAGGCACAGCGTGAGCTAATGAAACACTCGTGGGATACGTTCGTTAACGATCCGCCGCCGAACGCGAAGAGAGGCTTCGTAGTACCGGGCTGCCCGACTTGCCGGAAGATCATTTACTCGGACAGCCAATACTTGAGTCATCTGGCTATCGATGTACTTCCCGGCATTTTGGAAAAGGCTATCGCAGCAAAACACTGACTACTTCTTTCGACCTTCACTGCATCACTTTAGACTTCTTGAGTCTTTCAAACTTCGCTTTGGCCTTGTAGACTAGCTTCGCTTCAGCCACTGCCCGCAGAACTTCCTCAAATGTTGGCATTGTTCCCGCCGCGACCATCGCTTCCGCTTCGCGCTTCAAATCCGCTGTTGTCCTTTTTCGTTTCATCACTCTACCTCCTGCAATTTCAAACTGCCCGCGCTGATCGCCCAACACACTGTGAAATTTCCTACGTCAAGTTAGAGCGAGTGTGATCTCGGGCGCGTCTACAATCATTCGAATCCCGTTCACCACCAATAATTTTCGCTCCCGAATCACGACGCCACCGACAAACCGTCTGATTGAATTCCAGAAACAATGTCCGTGACATAACGCGGCTCAATTACGATGCCGCCCGCCCAAAACTGTGTTTCAGGATTGTCTACCGGAAGGTGTTCACTAAACCAGTCTTTGGCAGCGGGCGTAAGCGGGGTCAGAATGCAAATGGAACCGTGGTTTTGAAAAGAAAAATCAGGACGTGTTATCGGACGGGATTTTGAATTGCTGGGACTAGAACCAGAAGTCTCGAATGCGTTTTTCATGGACGCTCCTTTTAGTTGAGCGCCTTTGGTGTGGGACCGCTAAGGTGGGTTTTGCCCCCTACAGCAGAGCCGCATCGCCCGAAGGCTAGCACCGAAGTCGTTTCCGACACGGTTGCTGGACGCTGAAGTCACGTCGCTCTTGATGCTTTTAACAGTTTACCGTGAAAACCAAATTTTCACAACGGGACAACGGTAATGCGAAAAGAGAACGGGCATCGGACTCATGAGCGACTTTGGTATGGTTTGTAATCTCTGCCATATGCGGCAATGTTCGCGGGGGTAAGCAGCGAGCTACCCGAACGCCTGACCGATTCCGGCTGCCTTACGGCTCCGTTTACATTCAACCAGTCTGAACAACCTACCCTTTTTGTTATACGCTACGACTTCGAATATACAGTCGCCGACGTTCACTTCTCCTGCCGCGTACTTCCCAAGATTGCACGCTATCTCCGTGGACGATTCTATAAATAAATTGGTTAGTAACAGCCTTTGACTTCCCAGCAGCGCGGAGTAGGATTTAAGACAAATGACAATTGAGGCAAAGTCGGGCAAATGCGACCCGCAAAAGCGTCGATTGAGGGGATGAATTTATGCCCGAGCTTATCGCTCAAAAGCTAAAAGCTGACGATTATCTCAGGGATTTTGCGAGCCAGACGGACGAGGTATGGCTTAGTTCGTTGATCAATCGAATTCTTGATACCCACAAAGTTCCCGGCGCAGCCATTCTGAATGGCATGTATAACGAGTTTCTAGCAATCAATGGATTGACCAATGCGAAAACGCACGCTCTTTTAGCCGATACCACCGAGGTCTTTCCCCGAAATGCCCCTGCCGAAACAAGTGGTTTTTGTATCAAAAGCCTCGTGCACCAACGTGGAGTCAATGCGCTCGTCAACGGAGCATCAATTTCGTTTCACCCGAAATTAACTGTAATTTACGGGCAAAACGGAACCGGCAAATCTGGTTTTGTAAAAATATTGAAGAAGGTGGCTGGATCAAGAACCCAGGAAGACATCTGGCAGAACGTGCACAAGGCACAAACCCGCAATCAATGCAGCGCCACAATAGTTTATGAGAGCGCCGGGAAGGAAAATACCTGCCAATGGAGTGCTCAAACGGGAATCGCTCCGTTCACTAAGGCTGCTATATTCGACGGAAAATGCGTGCCAATTTATTTGACCAAGAGTCTCGACTTTTCCTATCAGCCGTATGGATTTGAACTGTTCGAAATCATTTCACAATCACTTCAGGAGCTACAAAAACGTCTAACGTCGGATGTGCAGAACGCCGAAAACGATAAGCCCGGCGTTGAGGACCTATTTAGCAAAGGCACAGTCATTGGAGAATTCGTTGCCAGCATCACGTCAGCAACAACAATTGGAAGCTTGTACACTCTTCCAGTCTGGGACAAGAAAGCCAAACGGACTCTCACCAAACACGAAAAGGAAAAAAGGGGATTACAGAATCTAGACCAGCAATCCGAACTACTTCGCACGAGGTTACAGAAAATTAAGGCGTTGCAGCAAACTCTCGAAGAGGTCGAATCTGAGTTGTCATCTGCAAATATCAAGACCTACGCGCAACTGGTCAAGAAATTCAACCTTCTTAGGAGGAAGCGTGCAACCAAGAAGGGCAAGACCCTGGAAGATTATGAAATCCCCGACAAAGATTCGGACGAATGGGAAAGGTTCATACACGCGGGAGAGGAATATATCAACATTTTACAGCGAGATGATTATCCGACAGACGGTGATCATTGTATCTACTGCCGCCAAAAGTTGACCGGCACGGCGATAAAGTTAATTGAGCTCTATCGAGCCCTTTTCCTGGAGAAAGAATCAACTGAGTTTGAAGAAATCGTGGGCGAAGTCAGTGAGAAGATAAACGATTTGGAAACCACTACTTTCGGAGACGCCTTTGCTTACGAGCAAGCCGATTTTGCAAAACTACTCCCACCGAAAATCATTGCAGGTTCGTTCCGGAGCATGAAGGACGCGGACGCAAGAATTCAGGCAATTGTAACGTGCTTAAAAACAAAGAAGATTCCGAAGATCAAATCTCTGAACGTCCGCGGTCTGCTCGCGGGGATCAAAACCGCACGAGGCAAAATCGAAACTGAAATGGCTGAGCTCCTTAAAGCGAAGGCAAACCTACAGACACGTTTCAAACAATTGACTGCTGCCATAACCGAGCTCCAAGATATACAGAAATTTGCGAAACAAAGGTGTCAGATCGAGAAACTTGTTCGCCTAGAGCAATGGATTGTTAAGGCTAATCGGTTGCTCCCCAGTAAATTAAACACGAAGCCGATAACTGACCTGGGTAGGAAAGCATGGAAAGAGTTAGTTTCTGATTCATTCAAGGGGCGGTTTCGGACTGAAGTCGAAAACCTCAATGCACCAGAGGTAAAGCTCGACTTTCACGGCGAGTACGGAGCCCAGATGAGAGAGAAAAGCCTTGAGGGATTGAGTCAAATAGATCAGCTATTGAGCGAGGGAGAACAGAAGGCGGTCGCGCTCGCAGACTTCTTCACGGAACTGTCAGTGCAAAACCAAAAGACCCCTGTAATTTTCGATGATCCTGCAACAAGCTTTGACCATGAAAGAAAAGAGAAAATTGCCAAGCGAATCGTTGAGGAATCAGAGAAAAGACAGGTCATCGTCTTCACGCACGATTTGATGTTTGCGAGCTATATGTATGAGCGGGTCGAGAATCCAGTCAAGGGCGTTATAGACCCCACAAAAGCAGCGTTCCACGATTTACGCTCCGAGAAGAATCAATCCGGCTTGGTGACGGAGAACTATTATCACGGATCTGTGAAGTTCGATCCGTATATTCAAAGGATCGACCACAAAATCGCGAGTATGGGGAAATTGGACAGGGCGGACCAAGATGAAGCCATCGGGACCACTTATAGCATGTTGCGGCGAGCAATAGAGAAGGCCGTCGAAGAAAGAATTTTTGGGGGAGTGATGATAAGGTGGACGGATCAAATTCAGATGCACAATGCTCCACGAGCTAGTCTTAGCAGGGAAAAATTGAACCAAGCTAAGGCTTTGCACGAAGAATTCAGTCGCTTTATAGAAGCGCACAACCAATCGAACGAAATGATTCAGCATTCGGTTCCCGATGTTGTCAAACTCAGAAAGGATCTTCAAAAAGTTAAAGATATCGCGTTACGATAACCCGTTCATGAATGAATCCGACCTGAAATCAGTGCTTGGTCTAGCGATTACAAGGCTGTTCGAACACCAGCCGAACGTTTTTGAGTTCACCGCCGAGACAGGGCAGACGGAGTGGAATTTGGCACACCATTTAGCTGTTGAGGTCCATGCGTTTTTCCCTTCTCTCGATTATGACCTTGATGTTGTGAAGAGAAACTATAAAAACATGCGTCCTGACCTCATTTTCCATAGGCGGGGAACTCACGAATCTAACTACTTGGTCATTGAAATAAAAAGAGACGGTAATCTTCGGGAGGTTGAGGCCGACATCGAAAAAATCAAGCGGCACTGGTTTAAGGCCCCCTTGCATTATCAGTTCGGGGCGGCTATCAATTTGCGGTCAGATGGAAAACACGAAATTCGGGTGTTTGAGAACGGGGTCTAGTCGTCTGATGGCTTTCATGAAGAAATTACTTCTCTAGCGTTTGTCGTCTATTACTCTCTCCACGCTTCGTGTGCCAGCGGCAATCCATTCAGCTCCGCACGCAGAATCCTCCAACTCGGCAAGCACTTATCCATAATAGCGACAAATTGGCCGTCATGACGCCTGACGAGCAAATGTACTACTTCGTGCAACACAACGTATTCAAGGCAATCAACTGACTTTTTGGCGAGTTCAAGATTGATCCAGATGCGGCTATCCTCAGCATTACAGGTGCCCCATTTTGTTTTCATTTTCTTGATACCCCAAGTAGACGCCCTAACACCAAGGCGTTTTTGCCATTTTTCCAACAACGGTGGGATGGCGTGTTTCAAATGCTGGCGATACCAGCCCATCATTAACTTCTGGCGGGTTTCAACGCTTGAGCCCGCTCGCACATGAAGTTCGATAATCGAAGCATTCCTGATTACTACGTTGGCGGTCCCGTCCGCAGTGTAAACACGGAGGCGATAGCGCTGTCCTGAAAAGTAATGGCTCTCACCACTTACCATCTCCCGCGCCGATTGGCGTGGTTGCTGTTCAAAACGAGCTTGCTGTCTCTTGATCCAACCCAACTTGCCGACCACGGCCAAGCGCACTGCTTCGTTGCTGACCCTGAGCGGCGCAGCAACTCGAATACGTCCTGTCGGCGGATACACCCCGAGATGAAGGTTTTTAATGTTCTTCCTCACAATCTCCACCCGAAGGCCTGAGACAGTGATTCTGTGTTGTTCAGTATTCATTTTGATTTTTTACTAACTCTAAGGTCTTTGCGGCTAGTTCGTCGTCGTTCCTGAGCATGGCTTTGATGGCAATCCGAACCTTTCTGATCTTGAACGGGTTATTTCTCCAGTCATCCTGCCTGTTTGCGCGGATGGAACTATCCACCGCAAGTGCGAGTGCTTGGTCCTTTCCAAGGTTATCGAACAATGCTCTCTTTCCCGGTGTATCGAGCTCCTTGGGATAGGATTCGCCCGAGGCCGGGTTCGTGACCTTTTTCGCCAGATCAGTGATCTGTTGCAAATACTGTTCGTAATTCAGCGCTGCCTTCTTGCGTTGCGTAATAAGGGCGTCCAAGAGTTCCGACATCTTGTCATAGTACTTGGGATTCAATGGCTGCTCGTCGATGATGAGTCTGCGGACGTTATTTTCGATGGTCTCCGCAGTTGCTTCCCGGTTATCTCGAATGCCTTTGGGAAGTGCGGCCACCGCATTTGTACCGCGTTCCGCGAGAAGCTGAACGAGCGGAATGTCGTCAAAAGACGCGATCTTTTTGCTATCTTCGGCGCGGATGTAATTATCGATCAGGTGTCTCATGGCGGGCTCGTACATCTTCAGGTCGATATAATCGCCGCTCGCCAGTTTGATCTCTTCGCGTACCTTTTCGAATTGTCCGACTTCAGATTTAAGTGCATTGACCTCGTCGGAGGTGTAGCCAGCTTCTTGTAATTCATTGGCGACGTCGGCAAACGCCCGAACAAGCTCCGCGACATGCTTGTAGAGTGAGACGCGCTTCGGCTCGTTTTCTTTGAGCTGACTCGCATTGCCGGATTCTTGAGCGCAGAAATACCGGAGATGTGCTGCGGAATCTTTCGGCGGCTCCACTGGCTCGCAGAGTGCCCGAACAATCTCCTTTGCCTCTTCTAATCTCTCTCGGGCTTTTTCCAATCGATTCTCTAGGAGTCCCGCCACGTCTTCCTTGTTATAGCCATCAAGTGCACCGGAGGTGTAATCGTTTACCGCCCCTTCGAGACTTTTGAAGAGATCCTTGTAGTCGATGATGTATCCATAATCCTTGTCATCGCCGTCCAGTCGATTCACGCGACAAATTGCTTGGAAAAGGCCGTGATCGCGCATCTGTTTATCTATGTAGAGATAGGTCGCCGGAGGCGCGTCAAAGCCGGTGAGAAGCTTGTCCACCACGATCAGGAGCTTCATCTGGCCCGGCTCTTTGATGAACTTCTCCTTCACTTCTTTTTCAAAGGTCTCCATTTTGTTTACTGCGGTTTCAGGAGGTTCGTTGAACCATTCGGCGAGCATCCGTCTGTAGATATCGAACTGGCGTAGTCTTTCGGTGAGCCCTTCTCCACTCTCCTCTCCCTTGATCTCTGCCGCGATTGGCGTGTACGAGGTCACGATGGCGCATTTGCTTTTGAGGTCAGTCTTCTCGAAGAGCTCATAGAATTTGCATGCTTGATAAATGCTCCCGGAAACAAGGAGCGCATTCCCGCGGCCGCTTTTCAGGCGGTCGCGCGTTTCCATATCCATCAAGACGTCAGCGACGATCTTCTCCAGCCGATCTTGGCAGCTCAGAACTTTTTTCATCGTTCCCCAGCGCCTTTTAAGTTCGGCCTTTGCCAGGTCATTCAGGCCCTTGGTTTTTGCCTCGAACCACTGATCGATCTTGTCCTGAGATGTGATGTTTTGATCGATGTCTCGGGCTTCATACAGCAGATCAAGCACGACGCCGTCTTTCACGGCTTCATCAAACTTGTACGTGTGAATGTAGCGGCCAAAAACTTCGATGCTCTTCTGCTTGTCGGTCTTTAATAGCGGCGTTCCGGTGAAGCCGATAAACATGGCATTCGGAAGGATCACCTTCATGGCCTTGTGCAGTTCGCCGGACTGAGTACGGTGACACTCATCCACGAAGACATACAAATCACCCTTGGCCTTGAAGCCGGGCGGTAAGGCCTTTTTCATTTCCTGAACGAAAGCCTCAACGTCAACCTCAGAATCACGGTCTCCCTTGCGGCCGAACTTGTGGACGAGCGAACAGATGAGCCACGGTGTAGAGGCGTTCAGCGTCGCGACGAGGTCGGCACCGCTCTTTGTACGGTAAATGTTTTCATTGACGCCCTTGAACACACCCTCGATCTGTTCGTCTAATTCCGTACGGTCAGTGATGACTAGTACGCGGGCGTTCTTCACGTTCTCCCATATCCACTTCGCGAGCCACACCATCGTCAGGCTCTTGCCCGAGCCCTGCGTGTGCCAGATGATGCCGCCTTCTCGCCGACGTACATGGTCCTGCGCTGCCCGCACGCCGAAGTACTGATTATGACGGCAGAGCTTCTTGGTCCCGGAGTCGAACACGATGAAATCG
>Ga0302324_100026058_pt1 | contig 11195 bp, 8 predicted proteins | sample Palsa_T0_1_FD_201949 | JGI IMG/M metagenome (GOLD analysis project Ga0302324, IMG submission 201949) | Peat permafrost microbial communities from Stordalen Mire near Abisko, Sweden - Palsa_T0_1 | ecosystem: Environmental > Terrestrial > Soil > Palsa > Peat permafrost | place: Sweden: Abisko... | reverse complement strand
TGCAAAGGTCTGAGATGAAGCGGCAATGATGGCTGCTGCGTTGTTATAAGTAGAGTGAGCAAAGGGCAAGAAACGGTAAAGACCCCTGAAATTGGAGATCCACTGCTTCTGCTTGCTCGCCTGAGTGAAACCTCGGACAAATGGGAGCCCGCCATTAAGCGGACCGACGACGAACGGTATTGGTCCTTTCCTTAGGAAGAAAGCAAAGAGACTCGGAAACACCGCGTTCATCGGATAGATTCGCAAAACGACGTGGAATTGGCCCGCATGGATCCGTTGCTGTAACTGCTTCCAAGCCCTCCATTCGAAGGCAAGAAAAAAAGGAAAACTGAAAGCTGTCAATGCTTGGTTGTTAAAGTTATATCTGAATATCCATCGCAGACTCCATGCGTAGATGCGTTCGAGCCATGGCTGCCTGATGACCTCGATGGTGCAAAATGAAGCATCTGCGCGGCGCACGGCCTCTTCAACGCGTTCCCTGACAACTAATGTGACATCATGGATCTTGGCCAGCGCTGCCGCATGAGAATATGTGACATAGGGCATGCTTACTTGATCCGGATTACAGTCCGGGCCCAGCACCAGGATGCGTAACTTGCTCATCAGTTTTCCACCTATTCCAACGATCCTTAGGCCAAAGCGGAGTAGGCTTCGGCGAAAGTCATTTCCCGTCGCCCATTCTTAGATCTGATCTGCTCTCTTCCCCTTGCGGCGCAGGGAGTCTGTAGCTGACGTGGCGCCCTTAATGCGATTCTTGGTGGACTCCAATGATCAAAGGCTCAACCCTTCGTTGGATTGATTGCGGCATGCCCGGTTCTTCGCTTCTGAAAGAGAATTGAGGTCCAGTTCTCTCTAAAATGCGTATCGGCGCGGTCTTGTTAACCGCTTTGCGCTCCAACTGCGCAACCGCGAGGGCCGCCAGGACGAGAACGAACCACATCAGGCCGCATCGAAAGTCTGCCTCCGTGCAATTATGGAAGACAAAAGCGGTCCAGATTGCCAGTGTAAGCGACGCAACGTTGGAGAATGGTTTGAACCACTTGCAGATGCATCGGTAGACGCAGCCCAAATAGATAAGGAGCAGCGTTATGCCAATATAGCCTAAATTGAGATAGGCCTCGAGATAGCCGTTATGAGACTCATTGAGGCGGCCCATACCCGACGCCCAGATTCGCTCCATCCTAGGGCCCATCCAGAAGCTCTCGTATCCGGCACCGACGAGCGGATTCACTTGCTCGCTGAGAACAATCTTCCAGATTACGTCTCGGCCGGAAAGCGAGGTTCGGCCTACTGCGTTCGCAAAATCATTGCCCAGCCCAAGGCCGAAAAACAAGAAGACGTAGATCAGAAAAACGACCGGTACAGTTACTATCAGTTTCGCGGGATTACGTCGAACCGTCTTGCTGTGTGCCGCCAGGATGATCAGCGAGCCGATGATCAGACACGTGCGGGATGTGGCGCTATCGCAAATGTTTAACAGCCACATAATCATGCCAATCATTACAGCGTTCACCAGAATGATCCGCTTCTGCCGAACGCTCTTGTGATCGGGCCACCGGACGACCGTATCCCAAAAAAAATAGATGCCGCACACCAGGCACAATTCCCCCAGCATATTTTTGCTTGTGGCCGCTCCACAGTATGTGGCGGCTCCTGTCCATGGATCGTACTGCCGGCCCAACTCCGGGAAATACTTGATAAACACGACTGAAAGCGGAATCAGCAAATACCCAAGGCGCCGAAGCAGGACACCGAGAGCTTCCACCGGCCGAGGATCCGAAACCACCACAAGGATCATTACGTAGTCGCCAAGGTCCCTGAACCATTTTCTGAAGGCCACTCCGGGAAAATCAGACCAAAGGACACTCACCAAAGCGAACAGAAGATACGCTGTGAGCACGCGATTCCGTGCAATGACTCTCCCCCAACCCATTGAGCGAGATGCCAGAGCGATTATGCCCAGCAACAACAATACTAAGAAGTACGCCCGGTTCAGGGGGTCTCCTTGTTCGAGTTGTTCGATAGCCTGTTCCGCCCCAACCGTCATATTCCAGTGGAGCCACAGAGACGGCGGCCGGGATGCAAAGAAGAACATCCATGTTAATGGAATCCACAATGCCGCGGAGATCTTCGGGGCTTTAGCTGGGTCGAAGTACAGAAGTCCCAGCACGAGAACAATACACAGAGACAGTGCTAACGCAGGGGACATTGCACCAATCCCACTACGGTCCGGAACAAAACATTGAAGCAAACTCGCATTCTAAGTCTCCGGTCGTGCCCTACGTTTGCGTTGCTAACAGCCGGGAGGGATCCCGACGTTCAAACCGCACCACTACGCGCCTCGGGAATCCTTCTTCAATACGTACAAAATGCTCTGCCCCCCTACCGTCCCAAACATGAATGGTCGAAAGGCCGCCCAAGCAACGATCTTCGCAACGTCTCCAAGAGAGCTCGGTGGAAAGAACGGGGCGTCGTGAAAGGCACGCTCCAGAACGGTAAATCCGTATTCGGCAAACACCTTTTCCAGCTGCCAAGCGGTGAGAGGAGTAATATGTCCTGGGCCTACGCTGTAGGCGGCGTCAGTAAACATTGCCATCTGGCCTGTGAAAAAAAACCTCACCCGTGAATACAGACCAGATGCATTGGGCGTCGAGACCAGGACAAGCCCTCCATCTTTAAGCACGGAAGAAATCTGACGAAAGCAATGCCGTGGATTCTCCAAGTGCTCGATAACTTCGATGAAGGACACCGCATCGAATTCCCCAATTGGGAAACAATCGCCGAAATTGGCGTTCAAGTCAGCTTTGCCATAGGAGAACGGGAAACCACGGTTAGTGCGGACCTCAGCGTCACAGGCGGTGACATTGAACAAGGCCTCGTGCAAACGCATTGCCCAAGCACATTCACCGCTGCCTAAATCGAGCACTTTCGAGTTCGCTGGCACATATTTCTTAAATAAACGAAAGGCGCAATCGTGCAATCCGGCAGCGGCGCACTCCGCTAAACCATTGTACGTCGCCTGACGATGCCGCGACACCAGCAGAGCGCTCCGTCGCTTTTGGTCCACGGTGCGCTCTCGCGTTCTCAAAGTCTCTGCATCCTGAGAACCCTTCATCCGAACTCCTTTCTCTTTTTTCTGCGCTCCCAAAAGGGGGGAAATGGCCTCTCAGAGGCCGTTAGGCATTCGGCCCACTCATAGATACAATCGGGCCGGCACGGGGCTAAATTTCGCAACCATTACCATACAATCATTAATTAACCGGACCCCGATCGTCCGAATTTGCGCCAACCGCCCCAGGCCATGGACCCTTACTACTTCCTTCTTATCGTCTGAAACGTATGATCGCTGTTGAGGTGACCTGACCCCATTCTTCGTCCAATTCGGTGTAAGAAATCATAACCCTTGAGCCGCCCCGGATTTCTGTATCAGTTGTAGCTAGAGTTTTTGGCGGTCAAGGCACTCCCGAGCTTGATTGACTATGTCCTTGAATTGACGAGTTTCTGCGCTACTTCTCGATAGCGGAAATCCGCCTTCAGCGTCGGCAAGATACGCAAGTGAGGGCAGGAGCGTCCGGGAATTGTGCCCTTATCACTTTCCCGAATGCCGGATAGCCCCGATAGGGCTTAACGAGGCCTAAAATCGCGAATTGACGCTACACGGCTGAGCTCATCAATTCGCCAAAGTCCTAGCTGACGCGGGGCGTTGCCTTTTGCATAGTCGTCGATTAGTTCTATCGCGGGCTGCAACTCGAACGGAGGCTTACACAGATTGATCGCATGCCAGGCACCGGTCTCAATATCCACGTTGACCGCCGCATCGGCGTAGTGTGTGGTCAGTAGATATTTAATCTCTGATTGGGCGATGTTTCTTAAGGCTGCAAAAATTGAATCAAAACTGAGATGAATAAAGCAATCTCGCACGAGAATGAGATCACATCCCGGCAGTCTATCTTTAGTTAAATCCATGACACGAAATGACCGCATAGGAGATGCGTATTTGTCCGTGACCGCTTTTATCAGCGGAATTACAATATCTCCACCGGCATAGCTATCTATTTCTAGTTGCATCTCTTTAAACCAAACAAAATCACCGCATGGAACATCGAGTACTGAACGAATTCCATATTTCCTAAATAAGACAGGGATTGCATTTCGGATCTTTTCGGTCGCATAAAGATTTGAACCGCCGCCGGACCGGGATTCATCGTCTTCCCAAAAATGGGTTTCGTAAATTGCTGTGAATTTATTTGCGGGCTCATCTCCTACGATTACTCTCCGCTTTCCCTTGATACGCCCGAAGACACGCCGCAACGTCGTGTTACTCAACATCCAGCCGTAGAGGCCAGGTGAGTATGTACGAAGGGCCCACCGAAACCACTGGAAGCGCCGTTTAGGAAGCGTTATTTCCATATAGGTATCTGCCGCTGCAATCAGGTCAATCGATTTTCTTCATTTGTCATTTTGATCGTTGTGGCTAGACTGTTCAATCACTGTCTGTCAAAAAACTGTCGCTGTAGTAATTCCATCGTCAACAGCTTGTGAATGGCAGTAGTGTGATTTAGGCCTCGTCTCGTGTGACCATCAACGATCGCTTGTACTGCGTTCGGATCAAAGTACGGGCGGGAAAGTGTTCGCCGGTCGAGCAGCATTTCTCTTACGTACTCAGACAGAATATCTCGATACCAGACGCGAAAATGAGAGGTCTTGTGTCTGCCCAAAAAAAGACGCTGGACGTGTAGCGGAGAAAGCGTCGAGTCAATCCGGGACGCCCATTGAGGCATGCCATAGTCATACACATACTCCGCCTTGAACGTGAATTCGCGCATTCCGCGGGAGATTGGAAAGGAATGTCCGGACGCGCCCCCGACTCCGCGATCCGAAGGGAACCTCGCAAGCGCTGGATTCCCATCCTCTATTAACCGCAGGCGAATGTCAGCACCCGACCCGTTGGATTTAGGACCACGAAAAACGGTCCGGACAAAGTCGCTATCGAGATAAGGAGACCGCACAGTCAACTGGCTGCTTTCTAGCGCGAGAATTCCTTGATGGTACCACGGAGATTGGACAAAAGCGGCAAAGGTTACCGGATGCCGCCGGCGTAACTCTTTGTAGGTTTCCGTACCTTGGCGAATATGATCTGTGAACTCCGGACGGAATAGCCCGTCGGACGGAGAAGTTGCCTTAAACATGACCGCTTGGCGGATTATTTCACTACCATATGTCCCGACAACTTTCGCTGGAGCAATCTCGCGGGCCTTTTCACTCACGTACAAGTCGGAAGCTCTGTAGACATCCACGCCGCCTTCCGTCATGTAGACGCTTCGTTCGGCATAATGTGAGAAGCGCGATAAAAACTCCTCTGCTATGGGGATGACTTCATAGGGCTGCCCGAACATTTTTGCTATGCGTCGAGCAATTCGCACGTCTAAGCAATCGCGGAGCATCCCGCCGAATGTGTAGCATGGCAACGACCCCGGCTCGGCTTTGTGCCAGGCCATAATCAGGCGCGTATCCAGTCCTCCAGTCAGCGTCATGCCCACGCGTTCTGCCCCCGAAAAATACAGAGGAAGATTTTCGGCAAAGACTTCCCGCAACTCGCGGTAGTAGGCTTCCTCGCTTAGCGCGGTCTGTTCCTCCCATTCCTTCGGCTGAAAGTAAGTGGCCTTTTCGTCGAGGGCAGCATTGCGAAAGGTCCATGCCGATCCGCCCGGTAGGACGAAGATATTCTTGAAAATCGTTCGGTTTTCCAAGACACAGCTGCAAGCCACGAATTCGCCAAGACTTTTTTCGTCCGCGCAACGCAATTCCGGAATCACGGCCAGGATCGCTTTGGCCTCGGCGGCAAAGTAGAAAGCGCCGTTCGATTGGTGGTAGCACAGGCGGTGCATACCATAGCGATCGTTGAATAGCGTAGCGGTCTTGCGCATACTATCGACAACAAGACCGTGAAAGAGTCCGTTCAGATCCGCGAAGGACTTTGGATCTTCTTCGTAAGAGTGCACTAGGTACGAAGCCGGTCGCCCGTCGAAGGAGTTACTCTTGTTTCTTAGAGTGCGAAGCGTTTGGGGTTCCGAATAGACGCTCCCGGAAAGAAACAGCGCCACATCCTGTTTTTCGTTCTTGATCGGCAGTCCGTCGCCGAAGGACCCTTTTCGAAGGGTCCATCCGACGTAGATGCCGAGCGACTCGTCCAACCACGTACCCGTCTCGTAGAAAGGCTCGTGCTGCAAGGCCTGCACCATGCGAGTGAGCTGCGCGACAGCACGCTCTCGTGGCATTCTTGATATCAAACCGACTATTCCCGGCATCAGGCTACGCCTCTGACACTTGCTGAACTTTATGGCCGTGCCACATGCGCCTGAAGTCCCGAAGTTTCGTGGCAATGAACTCCGGCATGTGCTCAACAAGACTGTGGTGCAGCCCAAGCCGAAATCCAATCTTCCCTAGAGGAGTCATCGGGATGTAGTATCGCGGCAAATCCACGCGCTCAAAACCATTGATCTCCTTGAAATGGCTCAAGCTGTCTCCGCGTTTTTTCCCGTAGGCAAATTTCTCGTACACCAGGTACTTAATTTCCCGTTCGGCGCAGACTCGCACCGCCTCGGCAATCAAAGCGTTCGTCGGAGCCTTGTCCTTGTGCTGCAACATCGAAAGGATGTGGACCAGGCACGCATGCGTTCGAGATTCGTCCATGACCAGCTTCATAAAACCAATCATCGTCTCGCCGAGGAAGGCCCCAATATAAATGCTGCGGTCGAGAAATGTCGAGGCGTATTCGCGGGCCATCTCGATCGTCATCCCATAGTGAGGGAAAGGTTTTCCTTGCCGAACCGGCACCTCGTTGTAGATCCCGCAAATACCTGATAAAAGGGCTTCGTCGCAGAAAACCTCGCGCAGCACGACACCCTTTTTCCCCGCTTGCCTTGCCCGATTTCGCGGAAAAGATCGAATCTGATGGTTCCACCAATGGTCGAACGTGCTGATGGGCAAAACGGCGAGATTGTCCCACTCCATTGGATAAGAGTGCTTTGGAGCAGTATCGGGCAGCTTTTGCAAGAACGTGAACAGATCGATTCGTTGGCCGCATTTCCTTAAAGCGCGCACTAATACATCGGGGTCTTCGGGAAAGTTGTACTTATCACCGTCAATATAGCCTATGCGAAGAAGTTTCCCTCGAATTTGAACATTTTTGCCGCAAACTTCCATAAACTGTCTCCGTTGTACGGTAGGTGCTGCTAGTTTCGGACCCCAATGGGAACGGCCAATTTGGATTCGGTCGGGGTGTCGAGGCGTTGGCGCTCAAGTTGGCAAAAAATCGTATCCATGACCCTCGCAGTCAGAAGAATTTCGCGATAGGGAATCGGATCGGGCTTTCTGTCCAAGATGCAGCGATAAAAAGACTCGATCAGGAACTTCATGCCCGCCTTCATCTGGAAATCATTGCCGAGAAAGGTCTGCAAGTTGACCCTTACGTTCCGCAAGTACTGTCCCGCAGCGGCCATCGGCGGTACGAATTTTTCTGCGTAGCTCTTATAGCGTGTCCCAGGCAGTTTAATCAGTGTCTCTTGATCCTGATCGAGTAAGAGGCCGTTCTTGGGACCGAACACCCGGAATCCATGGAGCCCCGGACGCATTTGAGAAGAAAACGTGAAGTATGCAGTGGACCCGCCGGCACTATGGATGATCACCCGTAGCTCGTCGATGATTTCGGATTCGCCAAGGGACCGAAGAAAGGGGCTCGTGAAGCCGTAAGCGATCACCTCCGGCGAATCGGTTGTTAGGAATTCCGCGATCCGGGCGATGCCGTGGCTTATGATGTTATGGAGCAGCTTCCCCGGCAATTGACGAACCCAATGCGTTCGGTCGCTAAGTAGCGCGCCGGAATATACCGACTTGCCGATCTCGTAGCAATAATAACTTTCCATGTGCACAGGAGATCCGCCCAAATAACCCTCGTGAACCAGCGCCCTCATCCTGCGCGCCACGTGACTGAACTGATCGTCGTGGCCGACCGTAATCTTCCGACCTCTGGATACTGCCAGATTAATCAGCACCCGCGCATCTGCTTCGCACAGCGCGAAAGGCTTCTCGACGTAAACATGGCATCCAAACTCGATACATGCTTTGGCGATGCTGAAGTGACTTGCCGGCGGAGTCGTGATGTGAATAACATCCGGATAGGAAGCTGCAAGCATCTCCGATAGGCTGCTGTAATGCCCTTTTACCGAAAACCGCTCCGATAGCTGCTTTGCCATCAGCGGTTCGCGATCGCACACACCCACGATCTCGCAACCTGGGATCCTTGCGATCTGTTCCGCGTGTGAGTCTGCGATCTTCCCACAGCCTACGATTGCAACTTTAAGCATCGGATCCTCGCGCACGACAGGCCTCAAAGTACCGGTCCAGCCCCACGTTCATTGGCACCCTCGGCACCCAACCGAGCCGCTCCTTGAGGCGCTTATTGCTATATTGAGTCTTCTTCCAGAACGCATGCCACCTTCTGCGATTGAAGACCGGAGGTAGTTGCCCGTGCGACCACGCAGAGTATTTCTCCCAACACCAACAAAACGAGTAACTGACGGCATGAGGAAGGTAGATGGACTTAAATCCCTTCACATTCTTCTTATAGAGCCCAAGAAAGCGTGAGCTTGATGGCAGTTGGTCGTCCACGACGTTGAATGTTTCGCCCTCCACTCCGGGCACCAGACCAGCAAGGACAATCGCCTCCGCGCAATTGTCGACATAAGTCAGCGGAAGGGTATTCGATCCGCCCAGATGAAGGAATCTCCCAAACGTATCGATTCCAACGCGCCCACTGATCCCCAGGTTACCTGGCCCATATACGTGCCCCGGTCGGACAATGACATAAGGGAGTCCGAACTTAGCTGCGCAGTCTGCAACCATCTCGTCCTGCCTGACCTTTGCGAAGGTGTATGCGTCGCCTCGCAACTGTGGACGATCCTCGACTAGGCACGACTCATCAAGAATTCTTCCATGCGCTTTCCCGGTGTTCGAATAAACCGAAAAGGAGCTGATATTGACAAACCTCTTGAGACAGCCATTGGAGATCGATGCCTCGATCAGGTTGCGAGTTGTTACCACCGAATTCATGAATGCATCGGGATATGACTTCTCACCGCGGCCCGCCGCCAGATGGAAGATGATACAGACTCCTTCTGCAGCCCTTGCACAATCGTCGCGAGACAGTAGGTTACCTTGGACCACTTCGATTCTTGTAGGGCCTTCAGTTTCGCAAGACAGTGAACGGAGCTTGGCTGCCGACTGGGGCGTCCTGACGAAACACCTCAGGTTGCTGAAACCCATTTCCAGGAGCCGTTCGACAACCTTGGCGCCAATAAAGCCGGCGCCGCCCGTCACGAGAACCAACTCCCGCTTCCCGGCAATCCAGTTGCAGGTCTCTTGGCGATTAGGATTTTCTGGCATGTTGGAAAGGATGCGGCACCTTGCTTGAGGAGTCAACGTAACTGAATTCGGGTCTTTAGCAAGTAGCGCTGACACACTGGGTCGCCGACTGTCCCTTCTCGCCACTGCTAGAAAGACTCAATCGCTAATCGGCGGCACGCCAAGGACGGAACACAATCACTGTTGGGTTTCCCGGCTCTGCGTATTGGCGCTTTTCGACGACGTCAAAATTCTCTGCCAGGATTTGCAACATAGCCGACGGACGATATTTTGTTTTCAACGTCTCGCGGCTGGCCGCAAACAGTCGAACGATAAAGACACCGTCGGCCTTCAGGTATTTAGCGTACTTTTCGATGATCGCCGTTATCTTGCTCAGAGGGACGTGATACATCGATTCGCGAAACAGGATTACGTCATAATGGTCGGAAGGAATGTAACTCGCGAAGTCAGAGCACGCGAAGCTGTTCTTGGCCCCACGGCCGTTTGCTTCAGAACGTCGACTCGCTTTTACGAGCGCCTCCTCGGATATATCGACACCCACATAGCTGTTATAAGCCGAGTCTGCCATTTCATTCGCCGTGTTGCCTGATCCGCATCCCAAGTCGAGAATACTGCCGCCGCGTGCGAAACGCTCCAAATGATCGTACACACAGTCGCCCGTAGTATTGTCGGCGAAATGCCATTTGTTTTCTCGATACTCTTTGTCCCAAACGCGCCGCCTGATCGCCCGCGGACCGTAGCTGAGAAGAGCTCCGCGCGCAAATATCAGACTGCGTTTTATGATACCCATTTCTTGCCTCCGCTAGCTTTGGCCAATTGCAGCCGATCGAGGCCGCCCACGCCTACCACCTGCGCCCGTGGATAATTAGGCCGGAGATCTCCGGATGATTTGAAGGGTGTCTTCTACGCCTGGCGTGAACTTTCCAACTACCCGAAAGCTGACGCACAACTTGACCACAATCGTTCGACAAGCCTCGTCAACCGCTGCATCTGTTCCCGGCGCACGAAGGTCACGAGCTCCGGTGAAAGCGGAGTTTCCGCTCCTCTGATCATGGACGACGCAAATCCCCATCCCAATGCCAATCCGCCGATCACGTAGGGTCGGTGTTTCATCTGGTAAGCCAAACGGAATAGCTCCCAAAGAGGGTGGTTGCCAACAAAATGGTCCTTCACACCGAGCTTGAATTTGGCTTTCAGGCTGCCTTGGAGTGCGGTTCCCATTACGCGATGGTGCTGGCAGACCTTTTCAGTGAAAGTACGCGTTTCCCAGCCGTGCAGCCGCGCTGACAGCACCGCAACGTGATCTATGCATCCGCCCTTCAGCGGCATGTACCCCCCAACCGCCTCAAAACACTCGCGCCGGAAAAGCTGGCATCCACCCCAGACATTCTCGATATTGCTAAACCGATAGTCGTACTGAAAGGTCCCTTCTCGGAACGGCGCTCCAGCGACTCCGAGTCGTGGGTTTTCTGCCATCTTGTCAATCAGAAACTCGAAGTGACCTGGTCCAAAAGAAACGTCTCCATCGAGGTTCCCCACGATATCAATTGGCAGATCCTTTACTCTCTCGTAACCGGCGTTAAAGGCATGAACCTTTCCCGCAAAGTGCCGCTCGGCTCGCTCCGGCATGCGAATCAACACGATCCACGGGTGGTCGGCCGCGTAATTACGCACGATTTCGTCTGTCCCATCCGTTGAGCCATCGCTCACAATCACCCAGCAAAGCGGTGGCGCCGTCTGACTAATCATAGATTGCAGAGTCAGTTCGATGA
>Ga0302324_100026057_pt1 | contig 11195 bp, 7 predicted proteins | sample Palsa_T0_1_FD_201949 | JGI IMG/M metagenome (GOLD analysis project Ga0302324, IMG submission 201949) | Peat permafrost microbial communities from Stordalen Mire near Abisko, Sweden - Palsa_T0_1 | ecosystem: Environmental > Terrestrial > Soil > Palsa > Peat permafrost | place: Sweden: Abisko... | reverse complement strand
ACGATCAAGTTCTTTCTCCATCTCTCAAAGGAGGAACAGCGCAAGCGCTTTCTGGCGCGTATTGATGAGCCGCAGAAGAACTGGAAATTCAGTCTTGCAGACATCAAGGAGAGGGACTATTGGAAGCGCTACATGTTGGCGTACGAACAGTGCCTCAGCGCACGATTTTGATTTAGGTTACTTCGACGAGATGGAGGGACGGGTCGAGCCAGGACCCAATCCCTTCAACGAAAAACTGTTAACGATGTCTTCGGTATAGCCTGTAAAGGATGTCTCCGGTACGGATCCCGCAAGCACCCAAAGACACCCTCAAAGCGGCCGGCACGGTGAAATCGCTCGCGGATGCGTATATCGAGCGACATGCGAAGCTTAAAAAGAACACCTGGGCTGATGATGAGTCGTATCTGGCGCGGCATCTCCTTCCTCGATTTGGCACGAGATTGGCGCTGGCGATCAGCACCGACGACATGGCGACGCTGCATGCGGAGATCGGCACCCAGCATCCCTATGCCGCCAATCGACTGCTCGAGATCGTGCGAAAGATGTACAACCTGGGTCGTAAATGGGGACTCGTGCCGATCGATAAGGCCAGCCCCGCGTCCGGCGTTGAGCGCTTCCCCGAGACGAAGCGGCGCCGTTTCGTGACTCCGGATGAACTGCCCCAGTTATCGAAGGGCGATCGACCAGGAGGCTGATGAATACATCCGGCATGCCGTTTGGCTCTTGCTGCTCACGGGGCTTCGCCGCGGAGAGCTCCTGAAGGCCAAGTGGGGCGACATCGATTGGAAGCAACGTACATTATTAATTCCCAAGACCAAGAATGGCGAGGCGCTTCTCGCCCCGTTGAGTCACGCTGCCATTGCACGCCTGAAAGTCGTGCCTCAATTACAAGGCAATCCCTACATCATCTGCGGCCGGAAGGCGGGCCAACACCTCGTTAACTTAACCGACGCCTGGAGTCGGATTCGCTCGGCCGCGGGACTGAGCGATCTGCGAATCCATGATCTACGCCGGACGGTGGGATCATGGCTCGTGAGAGACGGCGCATCACTTCACCTGGTGGGCTCAGTGCTCAACCACAAGGACCAAAAGACGACCGCAGGCTATGCGTACTTCCAGACCAAGGAGCGGCACAAGGCACTCGACAAGCATGGTAGGAACGTCGTCGACTTCGCAGCCCGCTTGCCCGCGGCCTCCGCCGACACCCGGGGGCCGTTGTGCGCACCGTCGGCCGACCTTCCACCCCGTCGCGGCCCACTACACTCCTTTACGCGAGAGGCGCTATATAAGCTTGTCTGGTCGGAGCCAACTCGAACGGTATCAAGACGACTCGGGATATCGGATGTCGGTCTTGCCAAAGCCTGCAAGCGAGCGAGTATTCCGACGCCCGATCGAGGGTACTGGGCACGAGTCTCCGTCGGGCAACAGTGCAAGCAAACACCCTTGCCGCCGCTAGAAGTTGCTAAGAACATAGAATTCAGAGGGCGGCAGTCTGCGGGGATAGCTGAAGAGAAGACGCAAGCGTGATTGCGAGACTAACAGTCTTCGTATTTGGCACACGACTCGGTAATCGTGACGCGCCGCGGCTGACAGAGCCTCGAAGGCCGCAACTCTAGCGGCGGTTAATGGAGCCCAACGGCGCGGTGAGCGGCGACAATTAGAACTGCCGGACGGAAGAAGTAATTGACGCCAGCCAGCGCGGACTAGAATCTCACGTCCTTACGGGTTGGGAATCCAGTTAATAGAGCCTGATGCAGCAGCTCGGCGCCGAGCTGTTCGGGCGATTCGCCACCTCGCGGCCTATATTTGTATCCGGTCGCTTCCTGAGCCACATCCTGAGCGACTTCGTTGAAATAGCGCATCCGTTATCGCTTGGCATAGATCTCCATAGTCCGGACCGACCAACGGCTTTATCGGCTCGTTGGCACCGCTATTTTGGTACCCATCGACGCGGAACCTGCGCCCATGGTTCCGGGGTTCCTCTGAGCCATGCATCAGCCATCGAATTGCGGTCTATGGAATTCGGATTGTGGAGGTGACACGCCGCCTGTACGTCGGGATTATGTGGTGCGTATCACCACTTCTAACGGCTGTGCGAGTCCGGCTCTTGTATTTGTCCCGCAGCGACTAACGCCGCATAGAGCTGTTGGTGTGGCTTGTCTAACGTGCCTGCGGCATGCCCAAGTACTAGGGCAGACATTTCAATTGCGACGAAGCTAGGGTTCACAACCTTACCGTAGTGGCAGGCGATCAGTTGCTGGGCTAATGTTTCCACGCACCATTAGCAAAGCACGTTTTCGCTTAACTGTATGTGCGATAGACCGCTTTCGCGCCGGCGCAGCCAGATCCCAGCCGCACCAAGCTCCCGCAGGCTTAAATAGCACCTAATCGTCCAACGATGTTTCCTAGTGCAGCCATCGAAGCGCGAGGACGCGTGCGCGGGACTATTCACCGGCCCGGCTTCTGAGCCACGCTTCAGCATCCTCGGCAACGAGCGCGTGGCTGATATGGTAGCCCTGCAGGTATTCAATGCCGGTTGAGCTCGCCCGCGATTCCATAGCTTGCGTCTCGATCTGGGTTGCGACGATCGGAATGTTCATTACCGCGCCAATTGCATGGATTATTGCGACCATCGCGTCGTTGCGAGTACTGTCTTTACCGCTTTGAAAGTACCGCCCAGTGATCTTCAATTGATTTATTTTCACATCAACGATTTGATTCAGTGCCACCAGACCCTGCCCGAAGTGATCTATATTGGTCAGGATGCCAAGCTGTGCTAGCGCCGCGATTTTCGTGGCCGTGCGCTCAAAATCGGACTGCAGCGCTGTTTCCTCAAGATCAAAACGCAGCCATTCGAGGCTAACATCCAATTCCCCCGACAGCGAATTACACAGCCCTACGAGGTCGAGACTGAGAAACTGCGTGGCCGAGAGATTCACGCTCACAGGAACGAGCGGGAGCCCTTTGCGCAGCCACAGTTTTCCTTGCGCCAACGCTCGGCGGATGGTCCATTCGGCAAATTGCGTCGCCAAGTGATATTGGTCGATGAGCGGCACAAACTCTCGCGCAATTAGTTCCCCTTTTGTGGGATGCTGCCAACGGCTAAAAGCTTCAAACGATTGCAGGGTTTTGGTTTTAGCACTTACGATCGGTTGGTAGGCGAGCCACAATTGGTCATTCCGCATTGCATCGATGAGACTCTGGCGCACAGAGACTTTCTGTTCTTTGTCGGACACCATGTTATTGGCGTACGCTTTGAACGTGTTTCGGCCGGCGAGTTTCGCTTGATACATGGCAAGATCGGCATCTTCCATTAATTCGTCATATTCGATCGCGTGACTCGGACACATTGATACACCGATGCTCACGCCGATCTCAATGCTTTGCCCTTGAATTGAAAACGGCCTACGGATCTCATTGAGAATCCGTTCTGCCGTTTGGTCCGCGTCCTGAACGCACCGCAGATCCAACTGCACAATGGCAAACTCGTCTCCTCCCAATCTTGCTACGACATCGCGCGAGCGCATTAAGCTCGTTAGCCGCCTGCCGACCTCGATAAGCAATTCATCGCCCGCCACATGGCCCATGCTGTCGTTCACCGACTTAAATTTGTCGAGGTCCAAGACGAAAACGGCTGAGAGCGTTGTATCCTTAATCGCGAGCCTAATCGCATTTTGGATCGCCCTTTCAAACATGAGCCGGTTGGCAAGCCCCGTCAGCGGATCGCGCAGGGCCATGGTTTCCAGATGGGCCTTTTCGATGTGCTCGATCAATAGTTCCCGCAGTTTTGCAGCGGCTTCGATCTCTGCATCACTCCACAGCTCGGACGAGCCTTTAACGTGCTCGGCCCAAGCCTGAAAAGAAGCGCGCGGCGTTAAATCGGGAACTTCGTCTCCGATGACCGTAGCGCTTTGTGGCTTGCCCGCCCACATGACCGTTTCTATTTGTTCGGGTCGCGTCAACAGCAAAAAATCCTGAGCCCCCAATGGAATATACAAAAGACCGCTCGCAAATCTAACCAAGGCCGGATATTTGGCGAGCGCTGGATTGATGGTCGTGATCGCTGATATTGCTCCACGATCATAATTCTGCAGCCAGTTGTGCAAAGCGCTGAGGCTGATCTCGTCCGGAACGTAGCCTGCATGAAAATCCTGGTCATCCAAGCGTGCCAAGATACCTTCGGCCCTAAAGGCCTCCCGTATTCGTGTCAGTTGCGAAATAATCGCTCGTTTGTTGCTCTCCAGAGATCGCAGAGCACCCAGAATTTCCGCTAATGCTTCCCGGAAACGCGCACGTGCCTTTTCAAGCTGCATGGCGTTCATGTCGGTCATGTGAATAGCTGTGGTGCGGGCCAACTCCTCGCACAGCTGTCGCTGGGTGAACGACAGGGTTTTTGGGGTCAAGTGGTGGCAAGCGATGAGCCCCCAAAGCTGTCCAGCGACCACGATCGAGACACTGAAGGATGCTTCGATCCCGATATTTTTCAGATATTGGATGTGCACCGGATGAACAGCGCGCAACTGCGAAAACGACAAATCAACGGGCTCCGAATCCGGGCTTCGGATAATGGGCACAGATTCGGAACGGACGTCCGCAATGATCCTTTGCCAATTGACCAGGTACAAACGGCGGGCCCTAGACGGCAAATCCGTCGCCGGGAACCTCAATCCCAGAAAACCCTGCACACCCGGAGTCAACTCTTCTGCAATGACCTCGCCGTGCCAATCGGGTAGAAATTTGTAAAGCATCACACGGTCGAACCGACAAATGCCGGCAACACTTTTCAACAACAGCTTACTCGCGCTTTCAGGACTGTCCGTATTTCCCAATGCCTGCAGGTAGGTTACTCGATCTGCGAACCCGAATTGATGCGGGTCCGTCTGATTGGCCTCTACTTCAACCAGTGTGATGTTGCCTAATGAGTGATTGGCCATTATCACGATCTGGCCATTCAGCTCTGACTTTTGGATTTGCGGCATGTGAAGACCCGGTGAACCGTCGGGCTTAAACAAGGTGGATACTTGGTCCGCACTAAATAGCAAGCTCCACTTCTGACCGAGGAGTTCCTCGCTTCGCTTGCCTGTAAAATCTCGAACATTGGCAGAGCACGCGCATATCAACTGTGTGCGTCTATCGATTGCGATGAGTGCACCAAACGATTGCACGCCATTAAGGAGGTGAAGTTCCGCTGCCTTGCAATCACCAAACACCGCGCTAGACATTGTTTTCCCCGTTTCCCCTAATTAAGGCGAAACAATTACTGAAGGTATCAAATGCGATGTGCGCTCCGTCCAACAGTTGTTGTTTGGCATCGCCTTTGGGGGCGCTTTGGGCCATGTGGGTGCAGAGGACAGTCCACTGCTGCGCCAGGTGAAGCTGGAGTTCCCAAAACGCAAAGGCGTGCGGTACGAGCTGCGGCAAGTGTTTTAGCAGCTGTGAAGCAATGATCTTGCTACCCTGCGTCGCACCCTCCAATACATATCGCGAGCCCCAGTACTGCCATTCGCTGTGTATCCGGCATCGCTTCTGATCTAAGACCTGTACACTGCGCGAAAGGTTCGTCCTTTGATCTAACGCATCCAGATCATGTATGAGCGCGGGCAGGCGAGGCGTGTATGCCGGCACTTGACCTAGGCCAAGCATCGTCTCCAAGGACCCGTAGTCACCCTCCAGCGATTCGTAGGCTAACGCGAAGCCGGTAAGCGTCCGAGAGTAATCAGACAGGGTTAACGCGGGTTTCAGCAAGGAACTGAGTGCAGGCGAACTGTCAAGTTTGTCGTGCAGCTGTGCCGTATACCCTTTTAACAGCTGCCGCACGGAAAGGTGTGGGTCTAAGGTCGCCGATCTAATCGCTTGCATAGTTCCCACCATTTGGGGAGGCCGTAATCATGCGGATTTGCATCGCGACAGGCCTGCGGCGTGAAACGTTTAACAACCGCGCTAGCTTCGCCGCAAAACGTGGGACCTTTTATTTTTCTCAGAGCAGCTTGGCATTCATTCTTCCAATGGCCCGCCATGGGAACGTGAAGTGGGGGTGGCCGGGACAGCGCAGAAGAACGGACTGAGATGCCGGAGGTTGCTGCGTTCCCGATCGGGAAGGTTCCGCTTAATTGTCACTGCTTGTATGTGCGATGGCGCGCATAAGCCTCCCAGCACTAACGCAGGCGTGATCTGGGTCTCACAGTGCGTGCTAGTTAGTGCTTGACGCCTAATTGCTTCTGTTATCTGAACCGCCTTAGGTCGAACGCAAGCTGCTTCGGCGCGTCTCGCGATGCTTGACTTAATGCACCGGGCGACGGAGAAGTGTGATAACGCGCCGCAGCACATCGCCAAATCTCCGCACGCGAATCGCGTTTAAAAGATTAATTTCAGGAACATGTTCCACGACTCCAATGCATCGAGGTCGATGTTAGTTGGCAAGGAAGTGCTTCCGTCCTTCCTGTTCATAAGGCTCAGCACGTTACGAGTCCGATCCCGGCAGCGTAATCTCCCGCGACAATCTTATGCATCCCAATTCGGCGGATTCAGGTTTCAGCACTCCGATTCTCGCGCTTGCCTATTTTGTCCGTATTCATTTGCCATGAACGCTTCGCAGAGGCGCTCGTTCGGGGGTAAAGACCACTATGTCGTGCTCGACACTCCGCGCGAGGGGTCGTCGAGCACGATCTGACGAGCCAGAGTTAAACCTTGTATACGTGGCGATGCTCGCGCTTTGCGGCGTCGTAGCCGATGCGTGCCGGGTGATGGGCGATCCGGATCGCAAGGGACGAATCCCACCGGTCCTCGGTGCGTCGCCGCCGACGGGTGCGCGCTCAAATCACTGTATCGTATCAGTCGTCGTACGCGCAGGCAAAAGGCGGTCGGTCTCCCTCTTCACCACGCCATAGCACTCGCAGGAGAGGGATTCCAGGCGCGGCCGATCGAGCACCGTAATTGTTCCCCGACTGTACGTGATCACGCCGAGCTTCTGCAGTTTGCCGGCGGCGTCGGTAACTCCTTCACGGCGCACGCCGAGCATGTCGGCGATGAGCTCCTGAGTCATCATTAATTTATTGTCCGGGAGCCGATCGAGAGATAGGAGCAGCCAGCGGGCCGACTGCTGGTTGACTGTGTGATGGCGATTGCAGACTGCGGTCTGAGCCATCTGCGTAATGAGGGCTTGCGTGTAGCGCAGCAGGATATGCATGATCTCGCCCCCTCGTTCGAATTCCTGCTTCAGCCGCCGGCCGCTCAGCCGAAATGCAGAACCGGCACTTTGCACGATCGCGCGGCTCGTCGTGGTCTCTCCGCCCATAAACAGCGAAACCCCAATCACGCCGTCATTGCCCACTACACAGATCTCCGCCGACGCACCATTCTCGAGCACGTACAGAAGCGAGACAATGGAGTTGGTCGGAAAATAGATATGGCGCAGCATGTCGCCGGCTTCGTAGACAACCGCGCCGAGCGGCAGCGTGACGAGTTTCAAGTACGGGAAGAGGCGTTCGCGCACCGCGGAGGGTAACGCGTCCAGAATATGATTCTGCTGTGGGAAATCCATCCCCGGCAATGCGTAGCCCTCAATGGCGTTGCGTGCTCTGGGCGATTATACCCCTCTCAGGGGCACTTGCGATATGCGCGCTCGGGCGCATATCGCCCCTCGCCAGCGACGCAGGCTGAACTGCATCGGAACACTCGGTTCGCACCGCAACGCGAAGCGGTCTCGGAGGTAGTTCTAGAGATGGTTTGGTACAACGCGCAATCAACATAGTGACTGCCTCGCGCCCGTCCCGTTGTACTCGGGTAAAGGTAACGGCGCCGAGCAATGATCAGGCGGGCAGCCATGGGATCAAAAAGCACGTCGCGCCAGGACCGCGTTGACCTCGTCAAATGTTTTCACGCGGATTGCGTTTAGAAATATCCCGCGACCATGCTCCACGACTCGCCGCTGAGAGCTCCATCAGTTACAGCCCCAACGTTCACTTTCCGATTCGCCAGTGCACTCGCCCTTCTGAGCTAGAATGTCTTGCAAGCAAGCAGATAGCGGGGAGCTGCTGTGATGCACCACTCAAAATAGAAGAAATTCGAGACGCACACGGTGCTCTATGCGGTGGCGTACAGACTAGCGCTGATGACGTAATGTTTACTCGTCGCCACGTATGCTCAGCGCGACCGACCTTAATTCGGCGATGTTAGACGCCCTGCGTAATTCCAGCGATGAGTCCTTCGGAATGGTGTCGATCAAAAGCTGCTCGAGAGGCCCTGTATAACTTGACGGCCCTGCAGCGCAAGCGATCTAACTCCCAAGGACAGGAAATGAAATCGCCACGAGATGAACCTGCCTTCTCAAAGGCCACGACCGGCATCGCCGGCTTCGATCAAATCACACGAGACGGGCTTGCCCCACGGTCGCATGACGCTGTTGTCGGACGGACCAGGGTGGGGCAAGCCGCTAATCGTCCTCAGGGCAAATCGTGAATAAATCCAAGCCAAAACCCCTCACAAGGACTAAATCCAGGCGACAAAATCACTTCCGTCCCCAACTGCCCAAATCCCCGACCGGCATCCAGGGGCTGGACGAGATCACGGGTGGCGGGTTGCCCAAGGCAAGACCAACCCTGGTGTGCGGGGGCGCGGGCTGCGGCAAGACCCTCCTCGCGATGGAGTTTCTGGTGCGCGGTGCCACGCAGTTTCACGAGCCGGGCGTATTCATGGCTTTCGAAGAGACTGCCAAAGACCTGACCCAGAACGTCGCTTCGCTTGGTTTCGATCTGAACGATTTGATCGCGCGCAAGAGGATCCTGCTGGATTTTGTGTACGTCGAGCGTAGCGACATCGAAGCGACCGGCGAATACGATCTGGAAGGATTATTCATCCGCCTGGGGCAGGCCATCGACTCCATAGGCGCCAAGCGCGTGGTGCTGGATACCATCGAATCGCTGTTCGGCGGATTGCCCGATCCGCTCATCCTACGCGCCGAACTGCGCCGCCTATTTCGCTGGCTGAAAGACAAGGGCGTGACAGCCATCATTACCGCCGAACGCGGCGATGGAATACTGACGCGCCAGGGCCTCGAGGAGTATGTCTCCGACTGCGTGATCGTGCTTGATCATCGCGTAAACGACCAGACCTCATCGCGGCGCTTGCGTGTAGTCAAGTACCGCGGTTCGACCCACGGCACCAACGAGTACCCGTTTCTGATCGACGAAGACGGCATTTCGGTGTTGCCCGTCACTTCGCTCGCGTTGCAGCATATTGTTTCCAGCAAACGCGTTTCCACCGGCATTGCACGTCTTGACGCGATGCTCGGCGGCAAGGGCTATTACCGTGGGAGCAGCGTCCTGATCTCCGGCACGGCTGGCACCGGTAAGAGCAGTTTCGCCGCGCACTTTTCCGACGCCGCCTGCCGCCGCGGCGAGCGGGTACTTTACTTTTCCTTTGAAGAATCTCCCAGTCAGATCATGCGCAATATGCGCTCCATCGGGATCCATCTGCAACCATGGGTAAATAAAGGCCTGCTGCAGTTTCATGCGCAGCGCCCCTCGTTTGCCGGCCTGGAAGCACACCTGGTCATGAAGCACAAACTGATCAACGCCTTCAAGCCGCAGGCGGTGATCCTGGACCCGTTGAACAGTTTCATCGTCGGGGACAACGAGATCGCAGTCCAATCGATGCTGATGCGGCTTTTGCATTTTCTCAAAGCGAAACAGATCACCGGCTTTTTCACCAGCTTGATCTCGAGCAGCCGTACGTTGGAGGAAAGCGAGAGCTCCATTTCATCCCTGATTGATACCTGGTTGTTACTACGCGCCGTAGACAGTGGCGGTGAGCGTAATCGCGGCTTAGCGGTCCTCAAATCGCGCGGCATGGCCCATTCGAATCAGATCCGGGAGTTCCTCCTGACCGATCACGGCGTGGAACTGCGCGACGTGTACGTCGGAGCGAGTGGTGTGCTTACCGGATCGGCGCGACTGACACAGGAGGCGCAAGATCAAGCCGTGCAGATGCTGCAAAAGCAGGAAATCGAGCGCCGACAAATCGAGCTCAAACGCACGCACCAGGCGCTGGAAGCGCATATCGCTGCTCTGCGCGCCGAGTTCGAGGTGAAAAAAACCGAGTCGCTGAGAATCACCGGGCAGGAACAGGCGCAGGGTGCACAACTGGCGCAGGGTCGTCTGGAGATGGGCGTGAGCCGCGAAGAAGATGTGACGGCGAAGAATCCAATGCGGCGCTCGAAATGAAGGCGAAACGAGCGCGACCCGTGCAGCCGAAAGTCACGAGAACCCGGCGCAAAGCGGCATCGAGCCTGTATATCCTGAAGCTATATGTTGCCGGACAGTCGCCGAAATCCGTCAACGCCATCGCCAACATGAAAAAACTCTGCGAGGCTAATCTACAAGGGCGTTACGTGCTGGACGTGATTGATCTATACCAGCAGCCGCAACTGGCGCAGGGCGAGCAGATCATCGCCGTTCCAACACTGATCAGAAAGCTTCCGTCCCCGCTGCGCCGCATCATTGGCGATATGTCGAACACCGAGCGGGTCCTGGTGGGACTGGACATACGAAGTGAAGCGTAATGGCGAGAAACTCTAACGCCCTACAGCTTGCCGCAGAAAACAAGGACTTGCGCGCCCGGCTTGAAAGAGCCGAAGAATCGGTGCGCGAGGTACTCAGCGGCGAGTCGGACGCGCTGTTCGTCCCGGGCGCACTCGGTGCGGAGCTTTTTACGCTCAAGGGCGCCGATCAATCCTACCGGACGTTGATCGAGAACATGAGCGAGGGCGCCCTCACTCTGACAGCGGAGGGACTGATTCTGTATGCCAACCGGCGCTTTGCACAGATGCTCGGAATGCCGCTTGAAAAAGTGATCGGCTCCGCGATTCACCCCTGGTTTGCGCCCGAAAGCCGGCAGGCCTTTCAGACGCTGCTGCAAAAAGACGCAGTCGCCAACCGCAGTGAGGAACTGGTTCTCGCGGCCGCTGATGGAACGCGGGTTCCGGTCTATCTGTCGGTGAGCCGCCTTCTCCTGGATAAGATGCCGAATTCCTTCTGCATGGTCGCGACCGACCTGACAGAGCAGAAACGCAGTGAGGCAATTCTCGCCGCCGAAGAATTCGCGCGTGCGATCCTGGAACAGGCCGCCGACGCGATCGTGATCTGCGACCGGACCGGGCGAATCATTCGTGCTAGCAAGCAGGCGCAATCGCTCTGTGG
>Ga0302324_100026056_pt1 | contig 11195 bp, 4 predicted proteins | sample Palsa_T0_1_FD_201949 | JGI IMG/M metagenome (GOLD analysis project Ga0302324, IMG submission 201949) | Peat permafrost microbial communities from Stordalen Mire near Abisko, Sweden - Palsa_T0_1 | ecosystem: Environmental > Terrestrial > Soil > Palsa > Peat permafrost | place: Sweden: Abisko... | reverse complement strand
GCGGATCCGCTGCTGACGCGGCGCGGAGCGGTGCGATCGCTTCCTGGAAGTGCCCTTGCTTGAACTCGGCCAATCCCAGATTCAGTTGAATTCCGGGCAACTGCGGATTCAGGGCGATCGCCTTTTCATAGGCGGAAGCCGCTTCCGGATATTTATGTTCCTTGGAGAGAATCACGCCCAGGCTGGCGAAAGCCCCAGCGTCGTGAGGGTCTTTCTGGATGACAGCGCGCCAAACTTCGGCGGCTTCAGCCAATTTTCCTTGTTGTTCGAGTGCCATGGCATCGGCCGGGCTGGATGCCTGCGCACTCGCCCCGCTTGGGACAACGACCGGCAAGAACAGCACCGCAGCAACGAGCCTGCACGTCCACCGCGTCGAATTGAAGTGTTTATCCATACGGTTGGGAGACTAGCCGCTGGCCCCTAACAAGGCAATGCCCCGCTCACGGGGGTGACGTGAGCGGGGCAAATGCCACGTACAACTTCAAAGCCGACCGACTAGAAGAACAACTTCGCTCCGAGTTGGAACTCCCGCGGGTCATATGCGGAAGTGATTACTCCGAAGTTGCTGCCACCGAAGGTGGTACCGATGCCTCCGTTGTTGTCGTCGCCCTTGAACTGGGGATGGTTAAAGGTGTTAAAGGACTCGATGCGGATCTCGAACATCGATCCGCGCTCCGCGTTGATCATGAAGTCCTTGTGGATTGACAGGTTCCAGTTATCGCGACCCGGACCGCGCAAGGCGTTACGGGTGAGGTCACCGAATGTTCCGGAAGCGGGCGCGGTAAAGGCCGCCGTGTTGAACCACTCACCCACGGTGTGCGGATAAGAGATCGGCCCAGATACGTCCGGCCGATTGGAGCAGTTCTGAACGACGTTGCAAATGTTGAGTTGGCCATCCAGAGTTCCGCTGGCCAGCGAGACGTTAAGGGGCGCTCCGGATTCGATCAGGACAATTCCCGAAACCGCCCACCCACCGACTACCGATCGGAGAAGAGCATTCTCACTGTTCTTCAGGAAAGGAATCGGGTAGACGAAGTTGGCGAATCCGACGTTGGTGCGGTCGAAAATCGACGGCCCCTGGTCGTAGGCTGACCCGACGTAAGGATTGGAAACGGCGTCGAGGTCGTAGCTGTTGCCGCCGCCGGTGGTGGGATCGATGGCTCGAGCCCAGGTATAGGCAACCTGCACCGAGAGCCCACCCCTCAATTGCTCGTGTAACTCCGCTTGGAACGAATTGTAGTGCGAGTTGGCAACGTCCTCGGCCATCTTGATGGAACGGAAACCGAGATACTGGACCTCCTGGTTGTAAGCCGCACCATTGGTCGCGAGCAGCCCTGGTATGTCCGACAGCGGCGGCAGATTGGTCTCGATATATTCGTTCTGGTTGTGGTTCTGGTTTCCGACGTAGGCCAGGGACAAGACGGTTCCGGGCCTGAATTCATGCTGGACGCCAGCGCTGTACTGGTAGCTGGTGGGCAGCTTGTAGTTGTTGGCGCTGAGGCCGGTGATGCTGGCCACAACAATGGGCAAGGACGAGGGGCTGATGGTGACCCCGGTAGCGACGTTCGTTTTGGGATTGGACAGCAGGACGTTGCTGAACGTGGCGTTGGCGCTGAACGGGACATCGGTGGCCGCGTCGTACATGTCGTTGCCCTGGATGCGTTCGTACATGATGCCAAATCCGCCCCGGAGAACGGTCTTGCCGTTACCGGTCAGGTCGTAGGCGACCCCGAGTCGTGGACCAAAAGCAGCCCACGAGTTTTTCACCAGACCGTTGGAGATTCCGTTCTTGCCGGCGACACCGACGCCATTCAAATAGAACTGGTATCCCGCCAGGATCGAATTGGGACTGGTGCCCAAGGCGGCTGCTGGAGTATTGACCGGGTCGATGGTGCCGTCCGGAAGAAAGACGGCGGCATTGGAGGGATTGTAGAGACTGGGATAAAAGTCCGATGCGCGGTTGTTGGCCTCGTAGGTGTGCGGAATTCCATCCCACCGCAATCCAAGGTTCAAAGTGAGGCGATGCGTTGCACGCCAGTTGTCTTGAACGTAGACGGCGGGAGAAATGTTGTTCCAGTGACCGCTGTCGTGAACCGCGTCCTCGGTATATCCGTTGGCGGTGCCGAGCAGGAAGTCGGCAAAGTCATTTCCGGTATAGAGGCCGTTGAAGTCGAACCCACCTTGTGTGTTGGCGAAGACGTTCTGGACCTTTTTGTAAAGAGCCCAGCTGGCGCCAAATTTGATCTGATGGGTACCTTTGGTCAGGGAGATGTCGTCGCGAAGCTGGTAATCGTTCGCGATATTGTTCCACGGCATCCAGTTGGTGGTGTAATTTGTTCCGGTGTTGTCCAGCTTGATCGAAGGAATACGGTCGTCGGCGTTGGGGCCGGTGAACACACGATTAAACCCGAAACTGGAGGGTGCAGAGACGATGCCTTCCGGGAGGATGGCAATGCGGTTCCCGTTGTAGTTGAAGGATGCCTCGTTGAGCAGGTTCGAGTTGATCACGTAAGTGGTGTGAATCACGGCGCTGTACGACGGATTGCCGAAGGTATTGTGAGCGGTGGGGACGTTATCGCCGCTCCACTGCGAGGTGCCGTAGCCCTGGAGGACCTGTTCGGAGATCCAGTGCCCGAAAATAGAGAACTTATCGCTGAACTGATGGTCGACCCGAGCGATTTCCTCTCGCACCGTGGTCGGCGAATTGTTGCCACCCTGAAACGACGTGCCGGTGGTAGGAGCCGGGAAAATGCCGGCCTGCAAAACCGATGTGGCATTGGGGTCGATCATGCACGACGGGATCGCGTTGCCGGGGAAAGGCGAACCTTGCACCACTCCGGCGGGAAGCGTGTCACCGGGACAATTTCTTGCGAGCACCGAAGCGGAGGCGATGGCAGCGGTGGGGACAGTAATCGGAATTGTACTGGGAAACACACCGGAGTACTCACTGGTGGGAGGAACCGGCTGGTTCAGCAAACCGCCTTGAATCAATTCGCGCCATTCCATGTTGTAGAAGAAGAAAGTGGGATGGCTCTTGAACGCGGGAACCTGGCCGCCCACGTTGAATCCCTCGGTGTTGAACCGCAATTCGGCAACCGGGTTAGGAGCCGGGTTGAAGAAATTGCGCGCGTCGAGGGCGTTATTGCGTCCGAACCACCATCCCGTAGCATGCAACGTCTTGGTCCCGGACTTGATGACCGTGCTGATGCTTGCGGCCGAGGACAGGCCGTAGTCGGCGCTGTAGTTGGAAGTGAGCTCGCGGAACTCGGCAATCGCGTCCATGGAGGGCATCACGCTGGAACCGCCGCCGCCGCCGCGATCGTCGTCTTCACCGCCATCGATGAGGTAGATGTTGTGGCCTTCACGCAGGCCGTTGAAGCTCACGTTGGCATCTCCGCCGGCCGAGGTGGCCACCTGGAAATCGTTCTGCAGGCTGGATGCCCCGGGGGTGAGGTCCGATAGCGTGTACATGCTGCGCCCGTTGGTGGCGAGCTCGGCTACCTGTTGCCCGGTGATCACATCGCTGACCTCACCGGAATCGGTTTGAATCTTTAGAGCTTCGGCTTCCACGGTGACGCGCTCCTCGGCTTTGCCTAACCTCATGACAAAATCGATACGAGTGCGGTCGCCGATCTGCAGCAGGATGTCAGTTTTTTCTTCGCCGTTGAAGCCCGACGCCTTGGCGCCGATGGTGTAGTGGCCAATGGCAAGATCGGGCGTGACGTATTCGCCCGCGCCATTGGTGGTGCTGGTGCGAGTTTCGCCGGTCTCGATCTGGGTGACGGTGATGGCCACATTGGGAACGACCGAGCCCGAGGGATCGGTGACCGTTCCGAGGACCGTGGCCTGCCCATAGGTGAGGAGCGGCAAGCCGGCCAGGAGCACGGAGAGAATCAGGAGATGGCGTACCCGGCAGTGTTTCAGAGCGCGGACGAACCGCACAGCCCAAGCACAAGAGTAATAATTCATTAGCTAACCCTCCGGCGTTTTTGATGTAAAAGCGAACCCACCCTGTGCAGCTAGAAAAACCTTTTTGCAGGGAGCGTTAACGTACACGCTCCTTGCGGTGACGCGGTTCTAACGCCTTTGGATTAGGTTGTCAAGTAAAATTTTGAATGACACCGATCAAAATAAGCGTGGGTAGGGCGGCCGGCGCCGGGCGGCGGAAGCGACGGCGGACAGGGAACGGGCCGGCTTTCGCGGCGTCAAGCACGGCAAAGGTGGAGGATTTTGTTGGGCTTACCCGTGCTTTAGTGCCTGGAGGAAATTCGGAGGTTCAGCGAGGAATCGGGAAACTTGGCGTCGGCGCGCCGGATTTCGCGGAAGAGGTGCAAGTTTGAGGACATCACCACCCCGGGATTGAGATGGATGACCGGAGGCAGAGGTACTTTGCTGGTGAAGTTGTCGGCCATAAGCCGAACGGCGGTTTGGCCCATGCGATGAGGCTGCTGGTAGATCGAGGCGGTGATGATCCCTTTCTGGAAGTAAGGGGACATCTCGGCGAAAAGGTCGGTGGTGATGAGCTTGATCTTCCCGGCAAGGCCCCGCGCGCCCAGGGCGCGGCACACAGGAAGGCAGTTGACCGTATTTACATAAATTCCAGCCAGGGTGGGAAAACGGCCGAGAAGATCAAACGTCTTTTGGAAGCTCTCGTCTTCGTCTTCGCGCCCTTCGATCACTTTCACAATTTTGCCGCCCAGGCAATGCCGGGGAAATGCTTCGGTAAAACCATCGGTCTTCCTACGATGGTCCTCGGTGCTCAGCATACCCGCCACCACGGCCACTTTGGAGCCTCGCGGGACAAACTTGCCCATCAACTCGCCGGCAAGAGAGCCATTCAATCGCGGTTCCACACAAACGATGCTGGACCGCCGGCTCTCCGGCGCATCGGTGGATACACAAACCACGCGGATGCCTTTTTCTTCGGCGTGGTCGATCAGAGGTTTCAGACCTTCGGGATTTCCGGCGGTGAGAATGATTCCGTTAACGCCGCTCTTCACTAGTTCCTTGAAAGCTGCGGTGTCATCCACTCCCAGGGTTTGAACCGGACGGTTGATCAATTCGACGCCCAGTTGCGCCACCCGGCGGCCTTCATCGAGGATTCCGCTCCAGAGCTGATCGTAGAAGAAATGGATTTCGCGGGGTATGCATACACCAATGGTGGTGTTGGTGCTGGAAACGGAGAGAGCCCGAGCTGCCAGATTCGGGGTATAAGCTATTTGTTGCGCAATTTGCAAAATCCGCTGACGGGTGGCTTCGTTGATTCCGGCGCGCCCGTGCAAGGCGCGATCGACGGTCCCGATGGAAACTTCCGCCAGTTCGGCGATCAGGTGGATGCCGCTTCGTTTTTTCTTCATTCCTGGGCCACGTTCATTGAAAGTGTTGAGATATTCTATCCTGAATGCAATAACGTACGAGGGCCGCTTTGGGCCGGCAGACGATCCCGCACATGGTACCCCCTAACGTTACCGAGCAGGCCGTAAAAAGCCCAGATTCGCCCAGAAATACGTGTTCGTGTACGTTGACGGTGCTATACTCCAACGCGTTTTGACCGTTAACCGCCGGTTCCGAATCATATCGTTTTCGAGGAGTCCGTTACCTATGCGCAAATACCGTCTCCGGACGTTGATCTTGCTGACATTTCTGGGGTTCGTCGCGGTATTTGATTCCCGGGCGCAATCTACCGCGTCTTCGGGCGGCGCTCCTTACCTGAATGCCGCGCTGCCGATCGATCAGCGCGTCGACGACTTGGTGGCACGCATGACGCTGGAGGAGAAGGCGTCTCAATTGGTGAACCAGGCGCGAGCGATCCCGCGGCTGCAAGTGCCGGCGTACGACTGGTGGAGCGAGGCTTTGCACGGAGTCGCCAACGCCGGAACAGCCACGGTGTTCCCGGAGCCGATAGGGCTCGCGGCGACGTTTGATGTCCCCTTAGTTCACAACATGGCGGTGGTGATCGGAACGGAAGCGCGAGCGAAACACAACCAGGCAGTGCTCGCGGGCCGCCGAGACATTATGGAGGGACTCGATTTCTGGTCGCCGAATATCAACATCTTCCGCGATCCCCGCTGGGGGCGCGGCCAGGAAACCTACGGGGAGGACCCCTTTCTCACCGGCCGGATGGGCGTGGCGTTCGTTACCGGCATGCAAGGAGACGATCCAAAATACTACCGGGTGATTTCGACGCCAAAACATTTTGCGGTACACAGCGGACCTGAGCCAACGCGGCACACCATCAACGTGGAAGTCTCCAAACACGATATGGAAGATACCTACCTGCCTGCTTTTCGCGCCGCAGTTACCGAGGGGAAAGCAGGATCGGTGATGTGCGCGTATAACCGTGTGAATGCCGAGCCGGCCTGCGCGAATAGTTTTTTGCTGCAGGACGAACTACGCACCGCATGGAAGTTTGGCGGCTACGTGGTGTCTGACTGCGACGCGGTTTACGACATTCAGCGCGGACACCAGTTCACGCAGACGCAAGCGGAAGCCGGCGCGGTTTCGTTGAAGCGAGGAATGGACAACGAATGCGCCGATTTTTTCACCAAGGCCAAGGACAACTCCGACTATGTGAAGTTTGTGGACGCGGTGAACGAGAAATTACTGACGGAAAAAGACCTCGACGTTTCGCTCAAGCGCCTGTTCACGGCGCGCTTCCGGCTGGGACTCTTTGATCCTCCGGCGATGGTTCCATACGCGCAGACGCCCGAATCGGAAATCGACAGCGCGCCCCACCGGGAGCTTGCGCTGCAGGCCGCGCGTGAATCCATCGTGTTGCTGAAAAACGACGGTGTGCTGCCACTGAGTGACAGCATCCGGAAAATCGCTGTCGTGGGTCCACTCGCAGAGTCGGTTCGCGTGCTGCACGGTAATTACAGCGGCACGGCTTCCCACGCGACCTCTGCTCTCGATGGCATTCGCAAGCAATTTGCTTCCGCACAAGTAACGTACACGCCGGGAATGAACTTCCTGCGGTCCGAGGAACTCATACCGGCGGCGGTTCTCTCCACGCAGGACGGCAAGCCCGGGCTGACCGGGGAATATTTTTCCAAGAAGGACTTCGAAGGCGCACCGCAGGCAGTCCGCGTGGACCAGGCCATCGATCTGCAGCGATTTCACCCGGAGCGATCTTCTATCACTCCGCCAGCCGGAATCGTGGGAGATTTCTCGGTGCGCTGGACTGGATTTTTGACGCCCGCGGAATCGGGAAGCTATCAAATCGGCAACGTCGGATCGATGAATCGCCTTTGGCTGGACGGCAAATTGATCGTGGATGACTTCATTCTGCACGATCCCAAGCCGACCAAGGCTACGGTCCAACTGGAAAAAGGACATCGCTACGCTATCAAGTTGGAGTATGGCCAGGGAGGCACGGGGATAAGACTGGTATGGCTGCGTCTGGTCGCCGATCCAATTCCGGAGGCGGTCGCGTTGACCAAGCAAGCCGACGCGGTTGTCGCGGTGGTCGGTATCACTTCCCAGTTAGAGGGCGAAGAGATGCAAGTGGACGTCCCGGGATTCAAAGGCGGAGACCGGACCAGTCTCGATTTGCCAAAAGAGGAAGAGGACCTCCTGGAGGCTCTGAAGGGCACCGGCAAGCCGTTGATTGTTATTCTTATGAATGGAAGCGCGCTCTCAGTAAATTGGGCGAATGAGAACGCGAATGCCATTTTGGACGCGTGGTACTCCGGCGAGGAAGGCGGAACGGCTATTGCCCAGACGCTGGCTGGAGTGAGCAATCCGGCCGGCCGGTTGCCGGTGACGTTCTACAAAGGTGTGGAACAGCTGCCGCCTTTTGAAGACTATTCGATGAAGAATCGCACTTACCGCTACTTTGAGGGCCAGCCGCTCTATCCGTTTGGCTACGGGCTGAGTTACTCGAAGTTTGCGTACAGCGATCTGAAGCTCTCGACGCCGACTGTCAAGGCGGGCGACTCACTCAGCGTGGACGCGGATGTAAGAAATGTGAGTAACCGTGAAGGCGACGAAGTGGTGGAAGTGTATGTCAGTTTTCCGAAAGTTCCGGGGGCTCCCATTCATGCGCTCCGCGGGCTCGACCGCGTCCATTTGAAAAGCGGCGAATCCCAGCACGTTCATTTCACTCTCGATCCGCGCGACTTGAGCGCTTCCAACGAAAATGGGGACCGCATGATGGCCGCGGGTGCCTACCGCATTACCGTGGGAGGGGGCCAGCCAGGAACCGATGCTCCCCACGCGGATGCGGCGTTCAGCATTACCGGCGACGAGAGACTACCCGAATAGCGGACGAGAACGAATGTCTCCCGATGTGATATACCTCTCGCGGGATGGACCATTGTCCATCGCCCTTGCACGCCAGCAAGAAGGACTAGACATGCGAAACTCGAACTTCCCGAAACATCTTGGCGGGGTCTCAGCCATGAACCGGCGCGACTTTAGCAAGCTCTCGGCCTTCGGCTGCGCGTGGGCCAGCTTGCCAGCCTTCGCGCAAAGTGTCGCTTCCTCGCCGAAGCCTGTGGGCTACGCTGCCATTGGCCTGGGCAGGATTTCCGACATATTCATGCGAGCCTGCGCGCAGTCACAGACGGCGAAGGTCACCGCTCTAGTGACTGGACATCCTGACACCAAGGGCGTGAAGTACGGCGGGATGTACGGGATTCCGAAATCCTCGGTCTACACGTATGAGACGTTCGACCGCATCCTTGAGAACGAGGACGTGGACGCGGTATACATCGGTCTGCCGAACAGCATGCATTGCGAGTACACCGTGCGTGCCGCGTCGGCCGGCAAGCACGTACTTTGCGAAAAGCCGATGGCGATCTCAAGCGGCGAGTGCCGCAAGATGATCGACGCTTGCCGGCAGGCCAAAGTGAAGCTGATGATCGCCTATCGTGTGCACTATGACCCGACGTGGAGGCAGACCTTTCAGATTATTAAGTCTGGCGAGATCGGCGAACTGGAATCGTTCCAGGGCGGTTTCTACGGACAAGAAGCTTTGGGCGAGTGGCGGCTGAACCGAAAGCTCGCCGGCGGCGGAGCACTGATGGACCTGGGCATCTACCCGCTGAACGCGATCCGCCATATCACCGGCGAGGAGCCAACGGAATTCACCGCGGTAGTGGCGACGCGCGAACACAGCGACCGCTTCGCGGAGGTGGAGCAGTCGATGGAATGGACGATGAAATTCCCGTCCGGAATCCTTGCCTCTTGCGGCTGCTCGTACGGCGCGCGCGGGCCGAGCTACTTGAGCATCCATGGGGAGAAAGGCGATCTCACTATGGATCAAGCGTGGAACTACGACGGCATGCACCTGCGCGGGGAGAACGGCGGACAACAAATTGAACTGGTGAGCAGCGGAAAACTTCCATTCGGCTTCGTGCTGGAAGCAGAACACTTCGCGGATTGCATCCGCAACAACAAGGAAGCGGAGTCGCCCGGCGAAGAAGGCCTGAAGGACATGGTCGCGATCGAATCGATCTACAAGGCCGCCGGGGCACCCATCGCGTAGCTAGTCGTCGAAAGGTAAATCAGCGCGCCGGTGATGTCGGTGTGAAGCTCCGATAGCTCTCGGGCGGCCCGAGGTAACTCGATTTCACGCCGCCGAGGTCGACTACTATCTTCTGTAGTACGACGCCGGGATCGACCATCCAAAATTTCAGTGTGTGATAGCCCGCTTCCGCCAATGTGAATCTAGTTTTCACCAGGCGCACGCTGTCTTCCACCGTCTTCGACCAATCGGCCACGGAGTTGGCCGCCAGCGCATCAACTATTTGCGCCGCCTGACCATCGAACGACAGCGCGTATCGCAGGCCGCGGCCCGGAACGAAATTCAGAGTGGGCGCGAGAACTGTCTCCACTTCAACCGTACCCGAGCGGAGCAAGTACATCCGGTATTCAAGGCAGGGAGAATTTTGCGTCGTGGTTGTACTCTCGGCGGTCATCGGAAATATCGTCATCGAAGACAACGTCCGGCCGTAATCCGCGATCTTCTCCCAGTGGATTGGACCGGCATCGATTTTCTTCGTGAAGTGCTCGGCCTCCATCGAAACGTAACCGTTGGCCTCGACGAAACCGTTCAAGGACGCGGGCGTCGGCGTCTCGGGATTAAAGGCTTCCACCTTCACCCTTACTTGGTCGCCGGCGCCGGAGATTTTCACGAAGCTCTCGTTTTTGCCCTTGGGTGCTTTGCTCCAATCTACGCTCACCCAGAGGCGCTGTTCTTTGTCGATCGTGCCGCGCGTCGCACTCAGTAAAATCCAGCGTGCATCGGTCCTGGCCGTAAATGAATACGAATTCTTTCCGCGGTCGGAAATATCGATGTACCGGCGTTGCCGGTTGAACGCATCGAATTGCGGAAGCGCCGGCGTGGAGGACGCGCCTGGCCACGCGGCTACGGAACCCTCCACTGCAATCCCCAGCGCCGCGCGAGCAGGCACGTCAATCTCATCCACTTTGGGCATTACGTTGGCCGGCGGATCTCTCCAGCCGGTGTATCCAATGTGCGTCTGGTCCATCATGTGGTCCCATTTGCCGTGCGACAGAGTGTGGTTGTATTCGCTGGAAAGATCGGCGTCGGCCTGAAACAGAGCACGAGCTTGCGCGGCCAAGTCGTTTGTGATGGCGCGGCCCTGAGTGGCGTAGAGCCGGTTCCTGCCAACGGTGATGTATAGCTCAGCCACCTGGGCAGAAGCCTTGGCCGGGTAAAGCACCAACTCGAAGAAGGCATCGCGCTGGTCCTGCGGCAAGGCCTGGTAAATTCGCTCCGCTTCGGCGCTGATCGCTTCCCACTCCGCCGCTACCCGCTCAGCTTCCCGATAGTCAACCAGACTGAACGTGCCTGGCTCCAGGAGTTCCGGCTTCCGTCGCCCGTTGTACTTGGTGTACTGGGAAATGATATCGGCAATCTCCGGCGCATATTTCGCGCCGAACTCGCGTTCGGCCCACGCCCGGGTGAATTCCGGAATGTTTTCGTGGGACCATCTTCCCGGATCCCGCGCCAGATCGAGAAAGAACTCGATGGGGAATTCCATCGGCTTCAGATCGCCGACGTTTACGATCCAGATTTGATTCGCGCCGTACTGATGCGCCAGACTCATTTGCTCCCACACCTTGGTGATCGGTATGGTGTTGAGCCATTTGTAGGAGCGCGGGTCGCCCACGTAGTCGAAGTGATAGTAGATTCCGGCGCCGCCGGCACGCTTCCGCTCGTCTGCGGT
>Ga0302324_100026055_pt1 | contig 11195 bp, 10 predicted proteins | sample Palsa_T0_1_FD_201949 | JGI IMG/M metagenome (GOLD analysis project Ga0302324, IMG submission 201949) | Peat permafrost microbial communities from Stordalen Mire near Abisko, Sweden - Palsa_T0_1 | ecosystem: Environmental > Terrestrial > Soil > Palsa > Peat permafrost | place: Sweden: Abisko... | reverse complement strand
GCGAGCACGTCAAAGAGCGCGGCATTCTGAAATCGGCGTTTGAGAAAAATGTGCCGGTATTTGTGCCCGCATTTAGTGATTCAGAAATCGGGCTGGATGTAGCGCTGCACAATCGCGCGCGGCGCAAAAATAACCTTCCGTCGCTGCATTACGATCCTTTCGAGGACCTGGAATACTACGCTGAGACCCTGCTGAAGCAGGAGCGCCTGGGGATCTTCACCATCGGCGGCGGTGTGCCGCGGAATTGGGCGCAGCAGTTTGGGCCGTACATCGAACTGCGCCACCGGCGTGGCGGCGAAGATCTGCCGCTCAAGCGCTTTCACTACGGAGTACGCATCTGTCCTGAGCCAGTCAACTGGGGCGGGCTGTCGGGCTGCACTTACAGCGAAGCTGTGTCGTGGGGCAAGTTCGTTCCCCCCGAAGAAGGCGGACGCTTCGCCGAAGTGCTGCTGGATGCGACCGTCGGCTTGCCGCTGATCGCGGGTGCCGTGCTGGAGAGGATTAAGAGCAGTGGCTAGTGGTCAGTGGCTAGTGGTGAATAACCGACGACCTGCGCTGGCTTAGCTTCACTAACTCTTCCCAGTGACGATCTGCACAATCGCGCGAAATTCGTCGTCGCTGATGAGGCCGCCGTTAGCAATGGCGTTCCGCTTTACTCTTTCCAATACAGGCGCGCGTTGCGACTCCGGCACAGCGATGCTAAGTTGCTCGGCCTTGAGGCGTACGCTGTCGAGGCCGCTTTTCTTTCCGAGAACAATGCCGCGCTTTGCCCCGACCAGTTCTGCGGCGTAAGGCTCGATGGCTTCGGGAATATGAAACTGGCTGGCGACTGCGCCGCTCTCACGCAGGAAGAGATTCTCGCCGATCAGCGGCTTCCATCCTTCCAGCTCGTACTTCCCTGCCCTGCGCACCAATTCTGATACCTCTCTGATATGCTCCAGCTTCATCTCGACCGGCACGTCGTACAGACATTGCAATGTTAGCGCCACCTCGGCGATGTCGGCGTTGCCGGCTCGCTCGCCCATGCCGTTGATAGTGCCTTGAATCCAACTCGCGCCGCCGCGCACCGCGGCAATCGCAATCGCCGTACCTAAGCCGAAGTCATTGTGGCCGTGCCAGTGGATCGGAATATCGTTGCCGATCCACTCTTTCGCCCAGCGCACCAGAAATTCCGCCGCCTCCGGCGTGCAGACTCCGATGGTATCGACCAGTACGATCTCCTTCGCCCCGGCGTCAATGGCTGCGGAGTATATATGCCGCAGAAAGTCGAGATCGGCGCGCGTGCCGTCCACGCCGAAAAACGCAACGCGAATTCCGCTCTGAGTTGCGAAACGAATCGCCTCTGTGGCGCGGCGCACCGCTTCCTCGCGCGAAATGCCATAAGCCTTCAGCTTGATGTCGCTGATCGGCGTCTCAATCACCGACGCCGGCAGGCCGAGGCGAACCAACTCTTCCACATCGCCGCGCGTGGCCCGCGCAAATCCCCATACTTCGGCGTACTTCAGGCCAGCGCGCAGTATCAGCGAAATGGCTTCGCCGTCTTCCGCGGAAACTTTGGGAAAACCAGCCTCAATCCGTCCCACACCAAGCTGGTCAAGCTTCTTCGCGATCTCAAGTTTCTGCTGAGGACTGAAGATGACACCGACAGTCTGCTCGCCGTCACGCAGCGTGGTGTCGTAAAAGCGAATGGTCCGCGAGCGATCAAATTCCGGCCGAACGCCGGGCCGTGAATTCAGCTCGCTGATCCAGACTTTGCCGGCAAGATCGCTCATCGCCCGGCTCCCTGCCCTTCGGCGGCCAGCGTGGGCGGCTTCTCGCCATAAGCTTGCTCCCACGAGATCACTGGATTGCGGAGAACGCCGATCTGCTCGATCTCGCACTCCATAACATCGCCTGGTTTCAGAAACCATGCCTTAGGATCGGCGCTGAAGGCCGCGACACCGGAGACCGTGCCCGTCGACACGACGTCGCCCGCGCTATAACCCATCGGAGAGTAATGCGCGAGAATTTCGGGAATCGTCACCGACATCTTGCCGCTGTGCGAACGCTGGCGCACTTCGCCGTTCACGCGCAGCTCCATCGCAAGATTGTGCGGATTCTTGATCTCGTCAGTGGTAACGATGTGCGGACCAAGCGGGCAGAACGAATCGATGGCTTTACAGAAGCTGAAGACGCCGGATTTCATCTCCTCGCGCTGAATGTCGCGAGCGGTGATGTCGTTGAAGATGACGTAACCGCCGACGTACTGCTCCGCTTCTTTCGCCGTAAAGTGTTTGCCCGGCTGCTTGAGCACGACCGCCAGTTCCAGCTCGTAATCCAATTCTTGCGTCAAGTGCGGCGGGAAGATGACTGGCTCGTCCGGACCGATGATGGCATCGACGTTCTGAAAGAAAACAATCCACGGCAACACCGGATGCGAAAAGCCGGCCTTCTCAGCCTCGTGATGGTGCTCGCGAAAATTGCCGGCGGTATGAAAGAACTTCTTCGGAATGATCGGAGCCTTGATGTGGACGTCTGAGCGCTGATAGAAGATGGGCTCGTTATCCACACCGACATCCGGCTTCTGCACTGTCGCGTAATCGAGTGCGGATCGAGCGGCGTCGAGGCTGCGATCGCCACCCTGGAACAGCCGTCGCATGTCCGGCGGAACGCGAGCGTCGGCGTTGCGCTGGTACGCAGCATCACCGTCTTTGTCGCGAAGGAGCAGCTTATACGCGGCGTTCAAGTCGACAATGCGGCCATCGGGCGCAAGCGCGCCAATGCGTTGGTCCGCGGACCTGGCGAGGAATGTGACAAGTCTCATAAGGGTTCTGGCTGATTCAAAACGGACAATTCCACTGCGAGTCGAGTTTATTGGCGATACCACGGTTTCGCAAACTTTACTGCGGTTGACTTTGTTCAGGTGGGAAGTTGTTCCCCGGCTGCTGCGGCTGGAGCTGTTGCGGCGTGCTCTGCTGTCCGAACCCGTTCTGCTGCTGGCCAAAGCCGCTCTGTTGCTGGCCAAAGCCGCTTTGTTGCTGCCCAAGTCCGCCCGGTTGTTGGCCGTTCAACTGGCCGGCAGGAGTCCCAATCTGCGCTCCGCCAACGGTACTCGGCTGATAAGGTCCGCGTAACAGTACATTCTGCTGGTCCATCATCGGGTTGTAGATGAACTGCCACTCGTTGTAGGTTTTCTTCTTGTTGTAAATGCGGATGGTTTTTTCTTTGTCCAGGCTGGCGACACCAACAATGGCTCCGCCACCAAACTGCGTATTGCCTCCAGTCGTGTTCTGTCCGAAAGGTGAATTACCCTGCGGGCCGGCGCTGCCAGGCTGACCACCGCCAAGACCGCTCGGCTGGTTATTGCCAAAGCCGAAGCCCTGATTGCTCCCCGCTTGCCCATTGGATCCGGAATCGCTGCTGGATACTCCCTCGGAGTTATTCCCCTGGTCGCTGTTGGTGGGAAACCCGACTATGTTGGCCGGCGCGTTTTGCGGGTTGTAGCCCTGACCGGAGTTCGCCGGAAATCCAGTGATGGAACCCGGCTGCTGGGACGGCTGTTGAAAGGCGGAAGCGGAACCCTGCCCGGGAGACGGCACGCCTTGAACGAGCGCTCCCCCAGGTGTCAGCGTGCCTCCCTGCGCCGCCAGCGCGGCAGCGGGGGTACCCGGGGCGCCGGCATTCAACAAGGTCGCAATGTCGGCATAGTTCAGCAGCTTCCATTTGCCGTCTTTGGTGAGCGGGTCCTTGAAGCGTTTGCGGAGATAGCGAATCTGGCCTTTGTCGAGGTCGTCCAGGCTGGCGGGATAGCGGCCGTTTTTCTTGTAGAACTTCTTGATGGCGCGCGCGTACTCGGTGCCACGGTGAATCATCTCCTCTTCACGGTCGCGCTTGATCTGTTGCACCACTTTAGGCGCCACATAGTAGGTCGCGGTAATGACCATGAAGGCCATCATCAGCATGATGGCAAGCAGCAAGTATCCGCCGTCGCGCTGGCGGCGCACGGCCGAGATCTGAGACGGGTTGTGGCGATTCTGCGGCATCGTGATGTTACGGCCGACCGAAGTCACCCGGCCTTAAGTTTCCACTGTGGCATCAGCCCGCGCTTAGCGGGAGGGTTTGGGTGTTGTTAGTCAACACGTCCTGCACTTCCACCGAATTCGGGCTAATATGCATGATCTTGTAGCGCCGGTCGACAATGTCACCCTCTTTAGCCAAGAAGATGTCTTCGCCCTTTAACAGAAAGATGCGCTTGCTGCCACCCTTGGGTCCGGCAAATCCGTAAAACTTCAGATCGATGGGCGGCGGAGGCGGAGGCGTATAAACCGGCGTCGGCTGGGGGCCCGGCGGCAGGGGCGTGGGAATCTCAGGAGGCGGCGCCTCCGAACGGAAGATATTGCGGCCCGTACCCTTGTATGTGATGTCTTCACTCGACTTCAGCAAATCGAAGCGCAAACTGGGATCGAGCGAGTGCGCCAGCAGCGGGTGCGGCGTCTTGTGGACCGCCTGCGAAGCGCCGTGCTGGGCGGGAGTAACGGTCGATTGCCCGGGCGCGGCGGTGTCCTCGCCTCCACCCGTGAAGGTGCGCACTAAGAGAACCGCGGCGACAACCACCAGCACGCCGGCGATGATGGTCTTCCTCTTGTTCTCGGTTCCCAGCTTCACGACTTCGGCGCTCCCGCGCGCAGATAGGTTTCCAGCTTCAATTGCAGACGAACATTGCCCTGCTGCTCGCCCAGGGCAATCCCGTCGATCAGGAAGAACATTTTGTCGCGCTCCAGTCCGTTGATGAACTTGACTTCCTGGAGGTAGTCGCCGGAGAGTGCAATCTCGATGTACAGCTTGCGAAGGTCTTCGACCGGGGCAGGCTTCTCTTCATACTTAATGCCGGAAAGATGTACGTTCGTATCGGCTGCAACCTTGCCCAACTCCTCCGAGACATCGGAGTATTCCGCTGGAAAACGATGGCTGTAAAACACGGTGATGTCGTCTGACGCCTGCTTCAGCTTGTTGTCCATACCGCGGGTGGGAAGGATCTCCTGCTGCTTCTCCACCAACTGGGCGTGTAATTTGTAGTAGTCGCGTTGTCGCGCCTGGCGAGAACGCCCGGCCGGCGACACCAGATATCCGACACAAGCCAGATCCAGCACTGCCAGCACAATCACCACGGGCATCAGCTTGGTGCGGGTTTCGCGAATGCTGGCCATCAGTGCCCCCTCATGTTGGGAGGAACGGGCTGGTTCTGTGCGGCGTTAATGTGGGGCGCCATATTAGGTGATGGAAGCAAACTTCCCGGCGGAGATCCATTCCCGCCTGGCGCCATGGCTGCTCGCTTCACCGGAGCGGCGGCCACTGGCGACGGAGCAGTCTTCTCGCCGGGTGCGGCCCCAGCATCCGGCTTGTCATCCACATCGGCCGCAGAAGGAACATAAATCGCAGCAATGTCGAACTGAATAGCCCCCGAGCTGGCGGTCTGTTCGCTGGTGTTGGCCACTACATTCTCCGCTACTACCTGCGGTTGCCGGAAGTGGCTGGATTTCTCCATGTTGCGCACCAACTCCACCGCGCGATCGCGGGAGTCGGTGGCCACCACGACGTGCAGCACCAGATCGTTGGTCTTGCTGTACTCCGGCTTCATGGACACAACATGAAGCTGCGGCGGCACAATCTTCTCCATCACGGTAAAGATATGCGTCCAGGACATGGCCTTTCGGGCAAACAACTCGTTCAGGAACTCCGACTGGTCGGCGATCACGTGGTTGGCAGGCTTGTTCAGGATGGCACGCGCTTGCGACTCCTCATGGTTGAGGGAGTCAATCTGCTGCTGCACGTCGGCCAACTGTCGATTGATACCGCGGGAATGCGCACGCTGGTAAACAATGTAGCCGACCAAAACGATGGCAACTAACGACAGGGCGGCAATCAGCAGCGTCATCCGGCGCTTGTACTCCCGGGCGACTTCGTAGGGCTGGCTGGCGAGATTGATGCTAAGCCGCATCAGCTGACCAACGCCCCCACGACTCCGGCCAGGAACGAGCGCGCCACACTACCGGCCGCACCGCCCGCCACGGTATTTGATACCAGCTCTTCGACGCGAATATTGGAAGTCCCGCTGAGCGCATCCTGCAAGGCCTGGGTTGATTCCACGCCGGTAACCAGCACACGATCGACGCCGACGCCGTAGCGGTCCTCGAAATACACCAGCGAAGTGTTTACGTCGTCTACCAGCGACTCGCCGGTGACGGTAGTGCCGCCATTCTCCAGCGCTCGGTATAGCAGCAACTGGTCCTGATCGACGATGGCGAACGTTGTCGTTCCATGCTCCACCTTGATAATCATGGTGGGACGCGAGGCATCGGCCAATCCCAAAGCCGCGACCATGGAGGGCAATACCGACCCCGCGTTGTAGCCGGCCTCGCGGACCAGCGACTCGTACTCATCCAAAACGCTGCGTGGGGTAACCGCAGCCACCACGCGCACGGGAGTGGCTGTTCCCTGCCGGTCGAACGACACGGCCGCGTGTTCCACTTCAAATGGTAGCGACTTCTTCAAACGAAAGCGGACCACGGCGTCAGCATCCTGCTGCTTTTCGGGAAGGGTCTCGAAGTCGAGCAACATGACGCGCGTAGTCGCGTCGGGAATGATAAGGCAGATGTCGCGCGAGCGTGCCGCTACCGAAGCCAGCGAGTCGCGCAAAATCGGCATTGCCGTGGCACGGTCAGGGATATTGGCTTGCAACAATCCTGGCGTGAGCAGGCCTTGCGGCAACACCGCAGTCACTGCGGCTTCCAGATTGCTTCCGTTCTCGGCTGCGCGCGCAGCCACAACGCGATCGGCGCTGATCTCGCAGGCAATGCGGGGACGGGAGATGTGCGAAGTGGTCGTCACAGTTGTTAGCTTTCAGCTGTCAGCTTTCAGCTAAACCTTCAAAGCCCGAACTAACCTCAGTTCAAGCTCACGGCTGATTGCTGACGGCTGACAGCTTCCTATCTTGTCGTCTCGATAAACGTGACCTTGTTGATCTCCTTCAGCGTAGTCAGGCCACGTTTCACTCTATCAATTGCCGACTCGCGGAGGAAATGCATTCCCTCTTCTTTGGCGGTGCGGCGGATTTCGCTGCTGGGCTTCTTGCTCAGAATCATTTCACGAACGTTGTCGGTCAGCTCCAGCAGCTCGTGGATCGCAGTCCGGCCGCGGAAACCAGTGCCGGCACACTCGATGCAACCCTCGCCCTCATAGAACGGGATGTTCGCCCATTCCTTCGGGTCGAGGCCGCTGGCTTCCAGTTCTTCCACCGAGTAATGCACTTCCTTCTTGCAAAACTCGCAAATCAACCGCACCAGCCGTTGCGCCAAAATGCAGTTCAAAGCCGAAACGAAGTTGTACGCCTCGACCCCCATGTTGAGGAAGCGTCCCAGCACGTCGACTACGTTATTGGCGTGGACGGTGGTGAACACCAGGTGGCCGGTAAGCGCAGAGTTGATGGCGATCTGCGCGGTCTCGGTGTCGCGGATTTCGCCCACCATGATCTTGTCCGGGTCGTGACGCAGAATGGAACGCAGCCCGCGAGCGAAGGTCAATCCCTTCTTTTCGTTGACGGGAATCTGGGTGATGCCGCGAATCTGGTATTCGACCGGGTCCTCGATGGTGATCAGTTTGTCTTCATCGGTCTTGATCTCGTTGAGCGCGGCGTAGAGTGTAGTCGTTTTGCCCGAGCCGGTTGGGCCGGTCACTAGGACCATGCCATAGGGCTCCTTGATGTAGCGGCGGAACTTGCGCAGGTCTTCGTCGCTGAAGCCGACCACGTCGAGCGTGAGCTTGTGGAACTTTTCGCTCATCGACTCTTTGTCCAGGACGCGGAGCACGGCGTCCTCGCCGTGGATCGACGGCATGATGGAGACGCGGAAGTCGATGGAGCGGGCATTGTAGCGCACACGGAAGCGGCCATCCTGGGGCACGCGACGCTCGGAGATGTCGAGCTCGCTCATAACCTTGATGCGGGAAATGATGGTGGAATGGTGTTCCTTGGCAATGGGCTGCATGGCCTGCTGGAGCACGCCGTCGATGCGGTACTTGATGACCACCGAGTCGTCGCGCGTTTCGATGTGAATATCGCTGGCGCGCCGTTGCAACGCGGTGAAGATCGTGGTGTCGACCAGACGGATGATGGGGCTGATGTCGGTTTCGGCCGTCAGCTTCTCGATAGAGATGGTTTCGTCGGAGTTCTCGTCCTCGGCGATAACGTCGAGCGCGAAACCTTCGCTGGCTTCTTCCAGCACGCGCTGCGACTGCTCGGTCTTCTTCAGGATGTCGTTAATCTGCGAGAGCGAGGCGACCTTGATGGAGATGCGGCGGCCCAACAGGAGGCCGATCTCGTCGATCATCATCAACTGGCTGGGATCGGCGATGGCGATCAGCAGCCGGCCATCCTCTTTATCCTCGAGGGGAACGAAGTTGTAGCGGAACATCAGGTCAACGGGAATCTTGCGAAACAATTCGTGCTGGATATGGAAGTTCTTCAGATCCAGGAATTCGCAGCGATAGCGCCGCGCCAGGTCCTTGCCACGTTCGATTTCGTCGCCCGTGGCCAGGCCGCCGTTGCCGCCTACGAAGATTACTTTTGGTGGTTCTGGCATGTTAAAGCCTCAGTTTCCAGTTTCGGATTTCCAGTCGGCAATTAGTAATTAATAAAACCCAGAACTCGTCGTGCCGTTGCTTATTACCAGTTACTAGTTGCTAATTGCTGTTTCTAATGCATCGCGCCGGCGCCCAGGCTGAAGATGGGCAAATACAGCGAGATCAGCACAAAGGCCACCACTACGCCCATCACAATCAGGATGACTGGCTCAATCAGTGACATGGCCGTGGCCAGCGCGTTCTGCACATCCTCTTCATAGAACTCGGCAATCGAGTTCAGCATCGCCGGCAAGGCTCCCGTGGACTCGCCGACCTCAATCATCTCCACCGACATTTCAGGAAATACCTTGGTCTCTTCCATGCTGCGCGCCAGACCCTGGCCTTCGCGAACGCCGCGTGTTGTCGTATTGATGCCCTGGCTTATCAGGCGGCTTTGCATCGATTCTTCGGCCGTTTCCAGCGAAGGCACCAGCGACAATCCCCCGGACAACAGGGTGGACAGCATCCGGGAAAAGACCGCGACCTGATACTTGAGCCAGACGTCACCCAGCATGGGGATACTTAACTTGATGCGGTCCATCTGGGTCGAGCCGCTCGGGCTCTTCATCCAGCGCCACAGGAAGAACCCGGCCACCGCCAGCACCGCCAACACATACAGAGAATATTGCCTGGCGTTGACGCCGATGGACAACATGATGGCAGTCATCGGCGGCAGCTCCGCTCCCAGGGTGTGGTAAAGGTTGGCAAACTGCGGCACGACGAAGGTGATGAGGAAGATCATCATCACGATAAGCACGCCGACCAGCAACGTGGGATAGACCAGGGAAGAAATCAGCTTCTTGCGAAAGCTCACGGACAGGCGCTGAAAAGAGATATAGCGGCCCATTACTTCCTCAAGATTGCCGCTCTTCTCGCCTGCCAGAATCGTGGTGGTGTAAACCTTGGGAAAAACGCCTTGCGCCTCGAAGGCGTCCGACAACAATTCTCCGCCGCGCACGCGGTCGCGCACATTTTGCAAGATGGAACGGAAGAAGACATTGCGCTGACGCTTGATGAGCAGCTCCAGCGCCTGGATGATGGGCAAGCCGGCATGGATCAAGGTAACGAACTGCTGGTTGAAGATGACGAACTGCTCCTGCTTGATCTTGCGACGGCGGGGCAGGCCGACCTCACCCGATAGCAGGCCTTTGGACTTGATGGAGTAGACGAAATACCCCTGCTGGGCGAATCGATCGCGGATCTCCGCCTCCGAGGCGCCGTTCTCGATCTGCTCCAGAACGTGGCCCCGCTCGTCGGCCATCTTGATGGTGTATTCGGCCATTAAATAGAGAATCCCTTGGGGAAAGGCGTTAACTATAGTCTAACATCGCGAGCTGTCGGTTATCAGCCGTCAGCTCGCACTCCAGAGCGCTGTAGGCGCGAAAGAAGATAGCCCCGCCCTTCAGGGCGGGGTAGGCGGTTATAGGAATCAGAGTCCCGTAGGGACGACACCGAAATCCTCGCTGTTGCTGTGCCGTGCCCGAGGCACTCGGATACTAATCTCTCGCTCACCCAGCGCTGAAGCGCTGGGCTATCATCTTTCGCGCCTACGGCTCTCTGCTATAGCTTGACCAACATTCGCTACCTGTTCCCCTGTCCGATGCTCCGCTCTGGCGAAAAGCGAAGAGCGAATGGCGAAGAGCGTCTTTTATCTATTCCATAAACTCGGTTCCCGCCACGACTTCGACGCCGGGAGCAGGCACAAAGCGAAACTGCGTGTCTGGTATTTCGACGTTTTCGCGCTGCTGAAGAAAGCGGAATTCGGTTACCGATCCGTCAAGTTCTTCCACCACAATGCGCACGATCAATCCATCGGGTGAGATTTCCAGCAGGGTCTGCGCCACACGGTCATGCATTCCCTTCGGGATGCCGCGCAGCACCACGTCGCCAGCGACCACCGGCTTCTGATCGGGCGCAAGCGAAAGTCCCTCCAGCTCTTTTTCCAGCTTGGTCTTGCCCAGCAAATATCGCAGCGGCGAACGCAGGTCGTCGAGTTGCTTGACCGGAGTGCGGCGGGCCTGGTGCTCGCCCGGAACATAGAACCATGCCGTCTGCCCGTCGGTGAGGAACAGCTTGGGACGGGGCTGGTCGTAATCCCACCGCATGCGGCCAGGCTTCTTCAGCAGCAGGGTGCCGCTCTCAGTGCGCGTCATGCCGGCGCCGGTGTAGGTTTCGGTGAACTGCGCCTGAAGGGTGTGCAAGTGGTCGTAACGTTGATCGACTTTCGCGGCCAGGGCATGAGCGTCTGGCTGGGCGAAGAGTTGCACGCTGCAAAGCAGAAGGCCAAGAATAGCCAACACGTGTTGCTTATGAGTGAACGGGGAGGCAGGCAGGCAGGTAGGATTTGGCTGCAAGATGGAACTATCGCTGCTGGCCGGTGTAATCCCGATCGCCTGCGCTAAAGATGCGAGAAAGTCCGTACTCACGAGACGGAAGCTCTCCCAGAATCGCAAGGGAAACTCGGATTGATCACGGCGAAGTCCCCTCAGCGGTTGAAAAGTTTGCTGCCAAACTCGGGAAAGCAGATTCCTCGCGGGCTA
>Ga0302324_100026054_pt1 | contig 11195 bp, 9 predicted proteins | sample Palsa_T0_1_FD_201949 | JGI IMG/M metagenome (GOLD analysis project Ga0302324, IMG submission 201949) | Peat permafrost microbial communities from Stordalen Mire near Abisko, Sweden - Palsa_T0_1 | ecosystem: Environmental > Terrestrial > Soil > Palsa > Peat permafrost | place: Sweden: Abisko... | reverse complement strand
GACGCAAATCTCCTGTGAGCCGGTGCGGCGGACCGCACACAGAAACCCGAAAGGACGACGACCATGCAGGCGCGAGTCAAGAACCGGCCGCTGACTGTTCCGGGCGCGCTCGAGGCTGCTCAGACGCTCGGCGCCTCCGCGAGGACCGCTGGGATCCCCGAGGCCATGGGCTACCTGCAGCGCTTGGCCGGCCGGTTCGGCAGGGAGGGCTGATGGCGCCGATCACCACCAGCGCCGAGATCGCGCGAACGAGGGAGGAGGTCTTCGCCTACGTGACAGATCCGAGCACCATGCCCGAGTGGCAGCAGGGCGCCGTGAGCGGCCACATGGACGCGCCCACGACCCGCGTCGGCTCCAAATGCACGACCATTCGGAGGATCGGGGGCCGTGAGCGCGAGGTGACCACCGAGATCACCGACTACGATCCGCCGCACCGGTGGGCCGACCGAGGCACCGACGGTCCGATCAGGGCCGTCGTCGCGGTCACGGTCGAGCCGCTCGCCGACAGATCACGGTCCCGGCTGACGATCGAGCTGGACTTCACCGGCCACGGGATCGGAAAGCTGCTGGTCCCGCTCATCGTCCGTCGCCAGGCCGCCGGCGAGATGCCAGAGAACATGAGGCGACTCAAGCAACGGCTCGAGGCCAGACCGTAGATTGCGTGCCGATTGCGGCGTTCGTTCGACGCGACCGAATCTCAGAGCGAGACGACGCCCGAAAGCGTAGTAGCGCCTTCGACGACGCGTCGCGGACCGGTTGGGCGATCCCGATGAGGTTGCCCTCGCTGTCGTAGAAGAACGTGCCGAACTCGCCGGTGCCCTTGCTCGGGTAGTTATCGGGGGCCGCGATCGTGTCGCCGCGCACATCGAAGCCAGACATGTCGAAGCGCTCGAAGGTCACACCCCGGGCACGCAGATCGGCGAGGGTCGCCTCGAGGTTCTCGACCTCGAACGCCATCAGGGTCGATTCCCCCGACGGCGCCGCCGCCGAGCTGAAGAGATGGAACTCGGTCGGCCCGCAGACGTAGCGCAAGCCGCCGGTCCCCCGGGGTGAGCGACGCACACCACGGGCTCAAGCTCCGGCCGAGGACTCTCTCAGGCACGGCACGGCGCGTGGCGACCAATCATCGGCGCCGACGACCTTGAAGTCCTTGGTGACGAAGACGTGATGCGGCGAGATGTTGTGGGCCCCGTGCTCGCCGTTGCCCAGCTGCACGACTCGATCGACGACGCCTGGGTAGGCCAGGCAGGGCGGCTTCGGTGGGCTTGCTCGCGGTGGTTCCGCTGACGATGGTGCCGGGTGTCACGAGGGCGGGACCGCAGGCCGCGAACGTATAGATCGCTTTGCCGCTCGTCCAGAGGCGGTTTTGGAGCTGCAGGTCGCGGGCGCTCCCGTCGTTGAAGGGCGTCGCGTCGGCGAGATAGGAGGCGGCGTCCTCGGCGCGACACGGGACGTGCTGCGACCGACGACGAGCGCAAGCTCCGCCTCGTAGTCGACGTGGTCGGGAGTGCCCCCGGGGTGAGGGATGCGAATAACGGCGGCCAGTTGTCGATTATTCGCACCCCCCTTCCTTCCCGGGCCAGTTCGGGTACTGGCGCTCGCGGAACGGATGCCATCTCCCGCCCGCGGACCCCGGAGGGAGGGGGACCGAGCGGATGGACACCCCGCAGGGACGGGTGTCGACAGCAGCGCCCGGGCGTCCGCGGACAGCAGCGCCCGGGTATCCGCGGACAGCAGCGCTCGGGCGTCCGCGGACGGCAGCGGCGTACGCAGTCCCCGCAGCGCCCCGATGTGACGCTCGCACTCAGGTGGAGGGCCGATCGCCGTCTGCACGACGACTCCCCGCAGGACGCCGATCAAAACGGCCTGCGAGAGGCGTCGGCGGTGACCCGCGGATCCAGATTTCTATGCGCTGTCGTGCCCGCTACCGCGCCAGGTGGTTCGCCACGTGGATAATGTAACCGCCGCGATCGTATCCGTCCGGCCAATGCCTACCCGGTATGAATTCACGAAGGATTAGCAGCCCATGAGCGCCGAGGCGATTATCTCCTACGACGGGACCGAGAATGACGACGATGCCCTCGCGCTGGGCAAGATGCTGGCGCGCGGCGGCCTCACGCCGGCGCTCGCCTACGTGCGCCATTCCCGCGAATTCGATCCGCGACGGGAGGAGCTGGCTCAGCACGACGCTGAGCAGCGCCTGGAGCGGGGGGCGGCCCTGCTGGGGGACCCGGACGTCCCCCGCCACGTTGTGTTCGGCGCCTCGACCGGCGAGGGCTTGCAGAAGCTGGCCGAGAGCGAAGGCGCGTCGGTGATCGTCTTCGGCTCGGACTACCGGACTTCACCCGGGCATGTAGAGCCGGGAAAGTCGGCTCAGTATTTCCTCGACGGCGGTTCGGTGCCCGTGGCCATTGCCGCGGCGGGTCTGCGTACCAAGGCCGACGGAGCCATCGAGACGATCGCCGTGCCCCTCGCCGGTCCCGACAACGACGTCGCGCGGACGACCGCGAGCGCACTGGCCGAGAAGCTCGGCGCCACCGTTGTGGAGCCTCGCGCCGACGGGGTGGGCCTGATCGTCGTGGGCTCACAGCCCGGCGCGTCGGAAGGTCGCATCGCCGTCGGCGGTGACGTCCGCTCCGAGCTGGACCGCGCCCGCGGGTCGGTGCTGGTGCTGCCCGCGGGTTCGTCCGCGCTGCTGTAGCGCCTATCGCTTAGCCATCGCGCTTCGCGAAGCTCGGCGTGCCGAGCCGGTATGGTCCTTCTCAGTTATAGGGCCATGACTGACTCACTCGACCAGGTACGGATTCGCCGGTTGCTCGACATCGGCCGCGTTCTGGTCACCGAGTTATCCCTCGAGGTGGTGCTCGACGAGATCCTCGCGGCCGCCCGCGAGCTCACGGGAGCGCGCTACGCGGCGCTCGGGGTTCTGAACGAGCGGAGAACGGGGCTCGGGCGCTTCGTCACGCTCGGGATCGATGCGAAGACGCGGCGGACGATCGGCGATCTGCCGCGTGGGCGCGGCGTTCTCGGGGTCCTGATCGAGGATCCGGTACCGCTGCGCACCGATGACGTCAGCGGCCATCCGCGCAGCTACGGCCTTCCGGACGGGCACCCACCCATGCACAGCTTTCTCGGTGTTCCGATCCTGATCCGGGGTGAGTCATGGGGGAACCTGTACCTGACCGAGAAGGAGGGGGAAGCGTTCACCGACGGCGACGAGGAGGCCGCCGTGATCCTCGCCGACTGGGCCGCGACGGCGATCGACAACGCGAGGCTCTACGAAACGAGCGAGCGGCGCCGGAACGAGCTCGAGCGCGCGGTGCGCGGGTTCGAGGCGACCCACGACATCGCGATCGCGATCGGAAGGGCGGCGGGTCTCGACCGGGTGCTGGAGCTGATCGTCAAGCGTGGGCGCGCGCTCGTCGACGCGAACACCGTGCTCATCATGCTTCGTGAAGATGACACCCTGGTGGTCACCGCGGCCGCTGGGCACGCGGTAGGGGCGATGGGCGTCCGGCTGCCGATCGACAGGTCGACGTCGGGGCAGGTTCTCGAGCATGCCCGCGCCGAGCGGATCAGCGATGTGACCAGCCGGCTCAGGATCCAGCCCGCGGAGCTCGGCGTCCCCGATGCCCACACGGCGCTGCTGGTGCCGATGATCAGTCGCGGGCAAACGGTGGGGGTACTGGCCGCGTTCGATCGCGGTCCCGAGAACGAGGCGTTCTCCGAAGAGGACGAGCAGCTCCTGCGGATGTTCGCCGCAACGGCTGCAAACGCGGTCGCGATGGCACAGAGCGTCGAGGCCGACCGGCTCCGCAGCGCGCTGGCGGCCGCCGACGAGGAGCGGCGGCGCTTCGCACGGGAGCTCCACGACGAGACCCTGCAGGGGCTCGGTGCCCTCAAGGTCCTGCTCTCCTCGGTCCTCCAGCGTGATGACCCCGAGCAGAACGAGGCGGTGATGCGCGAAGCGGTCGATGAGATCGAGACGGCGATCGGCAACCTGCGCGGGATCATCAGCGACCTGCGCCCGGCGGCCCTCGATGACCTGGGGCTGCGCGCGGCGCTGAGAGCGCTGATCGAGCGCCGCGAACAGGACGATCTCGAGATCACCAGCGAGCTGCTCCTACCGGACGCGCGTGCCGGCGAAGCGAGGTTGAGCGCGGAGCTCGAGACCACCGTCTACCGGCTCGTGCAAGAGGCTTTGACCAACATCGTCAAGCACGCCCGCGCCCATCACGTGCGCGTGATGGTCATCGCGAAGGACGGCGAAGTCAACGTCGAGGTGCGGGACGACGGGGCCGGCTTCGAAGTCGACGGACCGACGGCCGGCTTCGGTCTCACGGGTATCCGTGAGCGCGTCTACCTGGCGGGGGGGAGGCTGGAGATCGAATCGGGTCGCGCAGGGACCGTGCTTCGCGGCCAACTGCCGGAGCGAAGAGGCTCGGACCTTGCTGACGGCTCCCGTGGCCAGAAGCTCGCGTCCTGAGGTCTCATCGCTTCGAGCCGAGCGGCAACGCGCGGGCTGAGGTACTCCTCGCCACGGGTGGCTCTGCGCACCGCCTCGGGCAGCTCGGTGTCGGCCGAGTCTTTGAGCAGGAAGCCGATCGCGCCGGCGTCGAGGGCCCGCTGCGCGATTCCGGGGCTGTCCTCCATGGTCAGCACGACGATCTCGGTGCGCGGGACCTGCTCACGTAGACGCCGGATGACCTCGATGCTCGACCCTTTGGGCATCCCGAGGTCGAGCACGAGCACTTCCGGCTGATGCCGGAGCACGTTGCGCGTGACCGCGGCCAGGTCCGCGGCTTCGGCCACGACGTCGACGTCGTCCTGGCCGTCGAGCAGCAGTCGCAGGCTCCGCCGCATGAGCGTGTGGTCCTCGGCGAGCACCACGCGAATCGAGCGCTCGACGGGTGAGTCAGAGCTTGAGCGGTCTGCCGGCGTCGCGAGCCTAAGGTGACCTCTCATGCGCTATCCGCGGCGGGACGGATCCATAGGCGGGAAAAACGTGGCGACGCGCTGTGGAGATCCGTGCCTGACCTCATAGCGCGAACGGCGGCCGGCGCGCGGGGGCGGCGTGCACCCGGACGTGGGCGTCGAGGATCAAAGCGCCGTCCGGCCCGGCGAGGAGCGGGTTGAAGTCGATCTCGGCGACCTCGGGGTGCGCGTCGACGAGCGCGCTCAGGCGGAGCAGCACGTCCTCGATCGCGGCGATGTCGCAGCGTGTCGCGCCGCCGTGCCCGTCGAGGAGGGGGAAGATGCGCAGCGAGCGGAGCATCTCGGCGGCGTCGAGGTCGCTCAGCGGCGTGATCCGCACCGCCACGTCCTTGACGAGGTCGGCGCTCGTCCCGGCGGCGCCGCATGCGATCACCGGTCCGAAGCTCTCGTCGTGGACAACGCCGACCAGGAGCTCGACGCCGGTCGCGGTGGCGAAGATGCCGGCGCCGGCGACGATGCGCGTCGCGATCAGCGGGAGCCCGTAGCAATCCAGCAGCGTGGTCACGTCGCGGGGGCCCAGCCATCCGCCGCCGCCGGCGAGCGCGGCGGCGATGGTTGCCGCCGCCTCGTCCGGTCGGCAATCGGGCGGCGGTGAGAAGTCGCCGGCGGGACGTGCTCGCCAGCGCGCGTATCGCGCCGCGTGGGCCAGAGCTCCGGCGGCGTCCTCGGGAAACGCGAACGTCGGGACGCGAGTGTCGCCCCCCACGGCCCGCGCGCCCACGCCGTCGGTGACCCCCATGAACACCGAGGCGAGCGTGACCTCGCCGGTGCGCTCTGCCGCGCGCTCGATCTCGCGGGCGACGTCGCCTCCGTCGGTGACGAGCGGGGGCACGAAGATGGTGATGATGGCGTCGCACGCGTGCCTGGCCGCCAGTACCTCGATAGCTCGACGGTAGTCGCCGGCGGAAGCCGTGGCGCTCATGTCGACGGGGTTGCCGAGCGAAGCTTCGGGCGCGAGGAACAGGGCCAGCTCCTTCCGCACGTCATCGTCGAGCTCGACGACCTCGAGGCCCTTCGCCTGGCACGCGTCGGCGCAGAGAATCGCGGGGCCACCGCCGTTGCTTACGATCGCGACGCGGCTGCCGTGCGGCACGGGCTGGGCGGAGAGCAGCGCGGCGACGTCGAAGAGCTCGTGCACGGTCTCGGCACGGATCACGCCCGCTTGCTCGAACAAGGCGTCGACCATCCTGTCGGAGGCGGAGATGAGCGCGCCGATGTGTGACGAGGTGGCGAGGGCGCCCGCCGGTGAGCGCCCGCGCTTAACCGACACGATCGGCTTGGTGGCGCTCACGCGCCGCGCGATCCGGGCGAACCGGTGGGGGTTCCCGAACGACTCCAGGTAGAGGAGGATCACCTCGGTGGCCGCGTCCTGCTCCCAGTACTCGAGCAGGTCGTTGCCGGACACGTCGGCCTTGTCGCCGACGGAGACGAACGATGAGATCCCGAGTCCGAGCCTTCCCGCGGCCTCGATCATGGCGATTCCGAGGCCACCGCTCTGTGTGAAGAAGCCGATCTTGCCCGGCGGCGGGGAGTGCGCCTCGAAGGTGGCGTTCAGGCGTACGTCCTGGGCTGTGTTGAGCACTCCGAAGCAGTTGGGGCCGATCAGACGCATGCCGCTATCGCGACAGATCTCGAGCAGCTCGTGCCGGCGCTGAGCGCCTTCGGTCCCCGCCTCCGCGAACCCGGCCGAGATCACCAGCAGGGCGCGCACGCCGATCGTCCCGCAGCCCCGAGCGACGTCGATGACCTCGGTGGCGGGAACTGCGACCACGGCAAGCTCGACGGGATCGGGCACGTCGGCGATCGACGCGTACGCTGGGCACCCCTGGATCGTGTGTGCGTGGGGGTTGACGGGATACACAGACCCGGTGAATCCGCCTCTGATCAGGTTGTGAAGAATCGCCGTGCCGACGGCGTTGCTCCGACGGGACGCGCCGATCACGGCGACAGAGTGCGGGGTGAGGAAGCTCCCCACCGCGCTGACGGCTGCGTGCTGTTCACGTGCTTGGAAGCGAAGGCGCGCCTCGCCGTCCAGAGAGGTCGGAAAGTCAATCCCGATCGCCCCGTCCTTGGGGTGGACGGCCACAGTGAAGCCGCTGTCGCGGAAGACCTGGATCATGCGGTGATTGGCCGGCATCACCTCGGCGGTGAACAGGGAGATCCCGTTCCGCTCGGCCGCGACGGCCAGGTGGGCGAGCATGATCGTTGCGATCCCGCGTCCCTGCCACGCATCCGCCACGACGAACGCGACCTCGGCGCGGCGGGAGTCGATGCGAACGTAGACGCCGTGCGCGACGATCGCATGGTTCGCTCCGGCGGTCGCCGCAAGCGCGTACCGGTCGGCGTAGTCGACGTCGACCGACCAGTCCGCCGCCCAGTCGATGTCCGCCAGCCCGAAGAAGCGAAAGCCAATCGAATCACTGGACAGCCCCGCGAAGAACGCCCGCATCGCCTGCTGATCGATGCTCTGGACGGGGCGGATATGGATGCTCGAGCCGTCGCGGAGAGCCACGTCGACGGCCTCGCCGGCGGGATAAGACGCCGGTGGTGGTGAGGGAGGCGCGGCTCTGGGCATGAAGCCTCGTGCTTACACGGTTGCCGCGTCGCGCAGCTCGTGCCACGCGGCGACGTGCTTCTCGTCGCTTCTGGGCGTGACCAGCAGCGGGGAATGCGCATGCCGGGCCAGGTGGTCGCTGGTGCTGCCCAGCAGCACTCTCTTGGCCGGTCCCTGCTGTCGTGACCCGCACACCATCAGGTCGACCTCGTCGGTCAGGTTCGTGAGCTCGAGCAGGGCGGCCCCGACGACGACCTCGATCTCGGCTCCGGGGACCTCACCCATGTGTTCCCGGGCGGCGGCGGCCACAGCGTCCGGGTCGTCGATCATCGCTGCCGCTGACGCCAAGCCCGCGGCGCCGTAGACACGCAGCTCGACAATCTCACGGACGCGCAGCTTCGCCCCGAGCTCCATCGCCAGCAGCGCGGAATGGGCGAGCGCCACTTCTCCTGGCTCCGATCCGTCGTAGGCCACGCCGATCGTCCTGATCGGCGCTGCCCGCTTCCCGTGTCCGCGCGGGGCTACGGCCACCGCACACGGCGCGTGGTGCAGCGCCGCCCGCGCGTCGTCGCCCGCCAGCACCCGGCCGACCGGGCCCCGGTGACAGCCTCCGACCACGATCAGATCAGCAGCGAGGTTCTCGGCGACGTGGTGCAGTCCTGCGCCGACGGTCACGGCGGCGACGCTGACCACGTCAGCCTCCTTCGCGTAAGCCTGGCGCTGACACTGCAAGAGCTCGTACGAGTGCTCGCTCTCGCTCGCCTCATAGGCTCCCGTGGATCCTTTCGCGGGCACGGTGCCGACGAGACGCACATTCACCAGCGTCAGGACGCCGTCGCGCGCCGCCAGCGCCTTGGCCAGGGCGACGGCGTCCCGGTCAGCCGCCAGCCCGCTGATACCAACGACAAGATTCGCGTACATCGCAGTCTCCTTTAGGTTCACCGGACACGCTACGCGGACCGTGACCAGCGGCCATCGTGGTCTAACCCTCGTCCCGCTCGGGGGAAACCCGCAAACCCCGTGCCCAGCGGACCATTCGCTACGACGCGCACACCTTCCGTGCCTGGCAGGCGATCTCGAGGTCCTCCCTCGCCGTGATCACGAGCACGCGCCCGCCCGCTGCGCCCGCCGGGGTGATCTCCGTGTCGCCCGTCGCCGCGAGGTTCGCCGGCTCGTCGATCGACAGGCCGAGGAAGCTCAGGCCGGCCACGGCGCCGGCACGGATCAGCGGTGCCCGCTCACCCACCCCGCCCGTGAACGCGAGCACGTCGATCCCGCCGAGCGCCGCGGCCATCGCGGCAATGCCCGCACGCAAGTGGTGCAGGTACACGTCGAGCGCCAGCCGGGCCTCGGGGTGGCCGGCGCCGGCGCGCGTGAGCACGTCGCGCATGTCGGCGGTGCCGGCTAGTCCCTGCAGCCCCGAGTCGTGCTCGAGAGCGTCGGCGAGCTCGCCCGGGGATAGCCCCGTGCGGGGAAGCAGCCACAGCAACAGGCCGGGGTCGACGCTCCCCGAGCGCGTCGCCATCACCAGCCCGTCGAGGGGCGTGAAGCCCATCGTCGTGTCGATCGAGCGGCCGTCGGCGATCGCGCACAGCGACGCGCCGGCGCCGAGGTGACAGCTCACGATCCGCAGTCCGGCGGCCGAGCGGGCGAGCAGCTCCGGCGCACGTCTCGCCACCCAGGAGTGAGAGAGTCCGTGAAATCCGTAGCGGCGCAGCCGCCAGCGCTCGCGCCAGGCGGAGGGAAGCGCGTAGGTCGCTGCCGCGTCGGAAAGGGTGGCGTGGAAGGCCGTGTCAAAGCACGCCACCGCGGGCAGCTTCGGCAGCGCGGCGCTCACAGCGTCGAGCGCGGCGAGCGACTTCGGCTGGTGCAGGGGCGCCAGCTCGGTCAGGTCGCAGAGCGCCGACTCGACGCCGGCGTCGATGAGGATGGCGTCGCGGTAGCGCTCGCCCCCGTGGACGATCCGGTGGCCGACGGCGTCGGCGTCGCCGAGCCCGTCGTCGAGCACTGTCCGCAGCTCGGCGGAGTCGATCGCCGCTCGCGGCGCCGCCAGCTCGCGCTGGCCGAGGACGGCATCGTCGCCGTCGAGCAGGGTCAGCTTGAGCGTGCTCGAGCCGGCGTTGACGACGAGCACGCGCACGTGAGGTGTGCTAGCCGCGCGTCGCGCCTGCCGGCTGGTCTCCGGGCCAGGTCCAGTCGCGCACCGCGGGCGAGTCGTCGCCGTACTCGCGCGTGTAGGCGCGGTGTGCGAGACGCTCGTCGACCATGTCCTGGCGCAGGTGAGCGGCGCGCTCGGCCAGGCCGGGAACGCGGTCGATCACGTCGATCACGAGGTGGAAGCGGTCGAGATCGTTGAGCATCACCATGTCGAACGGCGTCGTTGTCGTTCCCTCTTCCTTGTAGCCACGCACGTGGATGTTGCGGTGGTTGGCGCGACTGTAGGTGAGGCGGTGGATCAGCCAGGGATAGCCGTGGTAGGCGAAGATCACGGGGCGGTCGGTGGTGAAGAGCGCGTCGAACTCGGGGTCAGAGAGGCCGTGCGGATGCTCCCTGTCGGGCTCCAGGCGCATCAGGTCGACGACGTTCACGACCCGAACGCGGAGCTCCGGCCGGCGCTCGCGGAGGATCGCCGTCGCGGCCAGGATCTCGAGCGTCGGCACATCTCCCGCGCACGCGAGGACGACGTCGGGCTCCTCGCCGGCGTCGTTCGAGGCCCATTCCCAGATCCCGATCCCGCGCGTGCAATGGGTGACGGCCTCGTCCATGGTCAGGTAGTCGAGCGTCGGCTGCTTGCCGGCGACTATGACGTTGACATAGTTGCGGCTGCGCAGGCAGTGGTCGGCCACCGAGAGCAGGCAGTTTGCGTCCGGCGGCAGGTACACGCGGACGATCTCGGCCTTCTTGTTGACGACGTGGTCGATGAAGCCCGGGTCCTGATGGGAGAAGCCGTTGTGGTCCTGGCGCCACACGTGGCTCGAGAGCAGGTAGTTGAGCGACGCGACCGGCGCCCGCCACGGGATCTCGCGCGTCACCTTCAGCCACTTGGCGTGCTGGTTGAACATGGAGTCGATGATGTGGATGAACGCCTCGTAGCAGTTGAACAGGCCGTGGCGGCCGGTGAGCAGATACCCCTCCAGCCACCCCTGACAGAGATGCTCGGAGAGGACCTCCATGACGCGGCCATCCGGAGCCAGGTGGTCGTCGGTCTCGAGCTGCTCGGCGACCCACGCCCGGTCCGTCACCTCGAGCACCGCCCCGAGGCGGTTCGAGGCCGTCTCGTCCGGTCCCATGATCCGGAAGTTGTCCATGTTCGCGCCCATGACGTCGCGCAGGAAGCCGCCGAGCACCCTCGTGGCCTCGCTCATCGTGACTCCTGGAGTCGGCACCTCCACGCCGTAGTCGCAGAAGTCCGGCAGCTCGAGGTCGCGTAGGAGCACGCCCCCGTTGGCGTGCCGGTTGGCGCCCATCCGGCGCTCTCCGAGCGGCGCGAGCGCCGCCAGCTCCTCCCGTAGGGTGCCCTGATCGTCGAACAGCTCCTCGGGTCGGTACGAGTGCAGCCACTCCTCGAGCTGCGCCAGATGCTGCGGGTTGGTGCGAACTTCGGCAAGAGGCACCTGATGGGAGCGGAACGTTCCCTCGGCGGGGA
>Ga0302324_100026053_pt1 | contig 11196 bp, 7 predicted proteins | sample Palsa_T0_1_FD_201949 | JGI IMG/M metagenome (GOLD analysis project Ga0302324, IMG submission 201949) | Peat permafrost microbial communities from Stordalen Mire near Abisko, Sweden - Palsa_T0_1 | ecosystem: Environmental > Terrestrial > Soil > Palsa > Peat permafrost | place: Sweden: Abisko... | reverse complement strand
AGGCGGAATCGGTCACCCGTGTACTGTACCCCGACGATTCCACCACTGCGGGACAACGCTTGCGCTTCTTTCAGGAGTATTTCCTGGTCGCGTGTTCCCTAGCCGATCTGGTACGGCGCTTTCAGCGGCACAATACGGATTGGAATCAGTTTCCGGAAAAGGTCGCGATCCAACTCAATGACACGCATCCTTCCATGTCAGTCGCCGAACTGATGCGAATTCTGTTGGACGATGTGCACATGGGGTGGGACCAGGCCTGGGATCTCACGAAGAAAACCCTGGCGTACACCAATCACACCCTGCTGCCTGAAGCTCTCGAAAAATGGCCCGTCGCGTGGTTTGAGGTGCTTCTTCCACGGCATCTTCAGATCATTTACGAAATCAACCAGCGGTTGCTCGATGAAGTTCGACTCCGCTTTCCGGGCGACGAAGGGCGCGTGCAGCGCGTCAGCCTGGTAGAAGAAGGCAGCCAGCGCAAGATTCGAATGGCCAACCTCGCAATCGTCGGCACGCACAGCACCAACGGGGTGGCCGCCATCCATACGAAACTCTTGCGGACAACGACAGTGAAGGACCTCGCCGAAATGTTCCCCGAGCGCTTCAGCAACAAGACCAACGGCGTGACCCCGCGCCGCTGGCTCCTTGAAGCCAATCCTACACTGGCCAACATTATGACTGAAGTCATCGATGATCGCTGGATTACCGACCTGAGCCAGCTCAACAAACTCAAGCCCTATGCCACTGATCACAGTTTTCGCGAGGTCTTCCTCAAGTCCAAACGCGAGGCGAAAACCCAATTTGCCAATTGGCTGAAGTCGACTTCGGGGAAGATCGTAGATCCGAACACGATCTTCGATTGCCAGATCAAGCGTATCCACGAATACAAAAGGCAATTGCTGAACGCTCTGCGCATCGTCGTGGTTTATAACCGGCTGCGGAAAAATCCCGCCATGGATATGGTCCCGCGCACATTCTTCTTCGCCGGTAAGGCGGCGCCGGCTTACAAGTTGGCCAAGCTGATCATAAAATTCATTAACAACCTGGCTGCTACGATTGATGCTGACCCGGCTGCGCGCGGCCGGCTTAACGTCGTCTTTCTCCCCGAGTACAATGTTTCGCTGGCCGAGCGTCTGATTCCCGCCAGCGACGTCTCCAACCAGATTTCGACTGCCGGCTATGAGGCCAGCGGAACGAGTAACATGAAGTTCATGATGAACGGAGCCTTGACCGTGGGCACGCGCGACGGCGCGACCATCGAAATGGCTGAGGAAGCCGGCGAAGAGAATATGTTCCTGTTCGGCCTCACCGTCGAGCAAGTCGAGAACAGCCGACCCTGGTACAACCCGCAGTGGCACTACGATCATGAGCCTGAAACCCGGGCCGCGCTCGATCTCATTTTCTCTGATCACTTCAGCCGCAACGAGCCTGGAATCTTTGCTCCCCTGCACGATACGCTTCTCACCCAGGGCGATCACTACATGAACCTTGCGGATTTGACCTCCTACTGCCAGGCGCAGGATCGTCTTGGCGCACTCTATGCCGATCCCGACGCGTGGGCGGAGAAGGCAATCCTGAACGTCGCCAGTTCCGGCAAGTTTTCGAGCGACCGCACCATCGCGGAATACAATTCCGGCATCTGGAAGGTGGAACCATGCCCGGTACTTTAGAAACCCAATCGACCGCGAGTGACACCGGCGGAATGACTATTTCCCCGCTGGCTGGCAAGCCCGCTCCGAAAGAGTTGTTGATCGACGTTGCTCGCCTGGAGAAAGAGTATTTCGAGCGTCGTCCCGACCTGCATGATCCCACCCAGCTAGTGAGCTTCGGCACCAGCGGACACCGCGGCTCGCCGCTGCGCGGCACCTTTAACGAAGCGCACATCCTCGCGATTACACAGGCGATTTGTGATTACCGCCGCGGGCAGGGAATTGACGGCCCGCTTTACATGGGCAAGGACACGCACGCCGTCTCCGGTCCCGCGCAGAGCACCGCGCTCGAAGTTCTGGCCGCAAACAATGTTGAGACGATCATCCAGGAAAATGACGGCGTGACTCCCACTCCCGTCATCTCCCGCGCCATCTTGGTTTACAACCGTGGCCGGAAAGACCATCTCTCTGATGGCATCGTGGTTACGCCATCGCACAATCCGCCAGAGGATGGAGGCTTCAAATACAACCCGCCCAACGGCGGCCCCGCCGACACCGACGTCACGCGCTGGGTCGAGAATCGCGCCAACGATCTCTTGCGGGCGGGAAACGCCGGCGTGAAGCGGATTTCGATCGCCAAAGCCATGCAGGCTGCAACGACACATCAGGAAGACTTTATCCTGCCCTATGTTCGCGACCTCAAGAACGTCGTCGACATGGATGCGATTCGCGGCGCCCGCCTCAAACTCGGCGTCGACCCGCTTGGCGGGGCGTCGCTGCCCTACTGGGAGCCAATCAACTCCACCTACGGACTCGACATCGTCATCGTAAATCCCATCATCGATCCAACATTTTCGTTTATGACAGTCGATCACGACGGCAAAATTCGCATGGACTGTTCGAGCCCTTATGCGATGGCCCGCCTGGTCGGGCTGAAAGATCAATACCAGGTCGCCTTCGCCAACGATACCGACGCCGACCGGCACGGAATCGTAACTCCGGTTTCAGGGTTGATGAATCCGAACCATTATCTCGCCGTCGCCATTCGATATTTGCTCACGCATCGCCCTCAATGGCGTAAAGAAGTCACTGTGGGAAAGACGCTGGTGAGCAGCAGCATGATTGATCGGGTCGTTGAGAAATTAGGACGCGAGCTTCGCGAGGTGCCGGTAGGCTTCAAGTGGTTTGTGCCCGGCCTGGTCGACGGTTCCTGCTGCTTCGGTGGGGAAGAAAGCGCTGGAGCCAGTTTCCTTCGTCTCGACGGCACGGTGTGGACGACCGACAAAGATGGCCCGATCATGGATCTACTTGCCGCCGAGATCACGGCGCGCACCGGCAAAAGTCCCGGAGAGCATTACTGCGAGCTGACCACGGAGTTCGGCAGCCCGTGCTACACCCGCATCGACGCGCCCGCTACGCCCGAGCAGAAAGCAAAGTTGCAAAAGCTCTCACCCGAAGCAGTAAAGGAGTCAGATCTGGCGGGCGAACCAATCACCGCCAAGCTGACCAAAGCTCCCGGCAACAATGCTCCCATCGGTGGCCTGAAGGTTGTAGCAGAGAGCGGCTGGTTCGCCGCCCGGCCCTCCGGCACGGAGAATATCTATAAGATATACGCCGAGAGCTTCAAGAGCCAGGCGCATCTGAATGCGATTCTGAGCGAAGCCCAGAAGATAGTGAACAACGCGCTCGCTTCCTCCGCATCCATTTCTAAGGACGGAGCGCGGCCGTGAGCGAACAGCCGGGCGTATGGAGCCAGTTGTCGCCTGTTCCGCCATTTCCCCCCGGATATCGCGCTTCGGGTTTGCTGTTGCACGTCACATCTCTGCCTTCGCCCTATGGCATCGGCGATCTGGGAGCGTCTGCCTTCTCGTGGATTGATCGCCTTCACGATGCTGGCCAGTCTTGGTGGCAGTCGCTGCCGCTCGGCCCGACGGGTTACGGAAACTCGCCCTATCAGGCACTATCGTCATTTGCCGGCAACGCCCTGTTGATCAGTCCTGATTCCCTTATCTCTGACGGGTTGCTACAACCGAACGATTCGCACTCGCGCTTCTCCGCCGACGCGGTCGACTACGATTCCGTGATTCCGTTCAAACAGCGCCTGCTCGAAAAATCCTGGGCAAACTTCGAAGCCGAAAAGCTCGCAGCCAAAGAATTGCGTACTGACTACGGAGAGTTCTGCGCCCGCCAGGCCAGTTGGCTCGAGGACTACGCCTTATTCGCAGCCGTGAAAGCAAAGTATCACGGTGCTTATTATCTCGATTGGCCGGCAGATTTGGTTCAGCGCAAACCGGAGGCCCTCACCGAGGCTCGCCGGGAATTGGCAACTCAAATCGATCAGGTTCGCTTTGCGCAGTTTCTGTTGTTTCGCCAGGCCGATCAGCTCAAGGAGTACGCTCACGCTAAAGGCGTGGGCTTGATCGGCGATTTGCCTTTCTTTGTTTCTCCGGATTCCAGCGATGTTTGGGCGAATCCGGAATTCTTCCTGCTCGACGAACGGCGTCGGCCGCGCTTTGTCGCGGGTGTTCCTCCCGACTATTTCAGTGCGCAAGGGCAGTTGTGGGGCAATCCCGTTTACAACTGGGACGCTCTTCGGTCCACCGGTTATCGGTGGTGCATCGATCGCTTGCGCGCTCTGCTGAATCACGTAGACGTAATTCGTCTGGATCACTTCCGCGGCTTCGCCGCCGCGTGGTACGTTCCAGCCGGTGCATCAACGGCTCAATCCGGGCAATGGGTGCCGGGTCCGGGCGCAAGCGTTTTTCAAGCAGTGCAAAAGGAACTTAGCCGTCTGCCTTTTATCGCGGAGGATTTGGGTGTGATTACGCCCGATGTCTCTGCGCTGCGCGACCAATTTCAAGTTCCAGGTACACGGGTCCTGCAATTCGCCTTCGACGGGCACGCCGACAATCCCTACCTTCCGCACAACTTTGTCCCCAACACCGTGGTTTACACTGGCACGCATGACAACGCCACAACTCGTGAATGGTATGGAGAATTGCCCGAGGACCAGCGACGCAATTTATGGAGTTACCTGAACCGCGCTCCCGGCGATAATGCTGAGGCTGCCCCGGAATTGATGCGTCTGGCCTGGTCTTCGATGGCGGCGCTTGCGATTGCTCCGTTGCAGGACCTGCTTAATCTGGGGGGCGAAGCGCGTATGAACGTACCCGGTCGGGCGGACGGAAACTGGTGTTGGCGTGCCCGAGAGGACATGCTGTCGCCGCAAGCTTTTCAATGGCTGCGGGAATTGACGGAGAATTCAAAACGCTCGATGAGCCGTGCCGCATCCGTCGGAATACAACCACGCGCGGAAAGCTCGATGGGCGCAAAAGTCCAGAATGTAACGGCAAGGCCCTGATGATTCAAGCTGCCAAAAGCATTCTTCTGGTTGTAAGCGCACTGTTTCCGATCGTGGATCCGATCGGCGGCAGTCCCATCTTTCTTTCACTCACCAGAGATTACTCCACCGAGACGCGGAAAGTTCTTTCTCGCCGCATTGCGGTAAACAGTTTCATCCTGCTGATCGGCTCCTTCGCCATCGGATCGCACGTGCTCTCCTTCTTCGGCATTTCTCTCCCCGTGGTGCAGGTGGGTGGCGGGCTTATCGTAATTTCCACAGGCTGGGCTATGCTGAATCAGAAAGATGCGAATGATCGGAGTGCAGTCCGCCGAAACGTCGACTGTACCGACGCTCTTAACGAGGCCTTTTACCCGCTCACTCTGCCGCTGACCGTGGGCCCCGGCTCAATCTCGGTTGCGATCACCCTGGGGGCAAACGACACACACCACCTCGGGGCAAATCTGCTGGCCCTTCTCGCTGCGGCAATCGGCTCTGCGTTCATCGCGGCAACCATCTACCTTTGCTATGCCTTCTCCGACCGGTTGGCGGGAGCCATGGGCCCCACCGGGACGAACGTAATTCTAAGACTCACATCATTCCTGCTGGTGTGCATCGGCGTGCAGATTCTGTGGAACGGCGCCAGCAAGCTGCTCAGTTCTTTGCCTCACATTGCCGGTTTTCTTGCGCCCTTTTGAGAAAAACGGCTCGGCGGATCGAAACCGAAAGCCGGAATATATGCCAGAACTTAAAATGCGAAAGATGGAACCTTCGTCGATGCCTGGGACTCCAATGGGTGGGTCTATACACCAGTAGATCGGGAAAGGATAACGGATTATGCCAGCCACGATCGAAGCCATCACCAAGCGCCCCACAGTCAAACGTCAGGCATGGAAAGATCTGCAAGCCCACTATAAGAAAGTCAAGGATCTGCACCTCCGCCAGTTCTTTGCAGAGGATCCCCAGCGCGGCACGCGTTTGACAGCCGAGGCGGCCGGTCTTTTTCTCGACTACTCGAAGAATCGCATCAACAGCCAAACCCTCGAACTGCTGATCGCGCTCGCCGAGGAATCCGGCCTGCGAGGCCGAATCGACGCGATGTTTCACGGAGACAAAATCAACCTCACAGAGAAGCGGGCAGTCTTGCACACCGCGTTGCGGGCACCCCGCGACGCCTCCATCGTGGTGGATGGTGAAAATGTGGTGCCCGAGGTGCATGCCGTGCTCGACCGGATGGCGGCTTTTTCCGACCGAATCCGAAGTGGCGAATGGAAGGGTCACACCGGCAAACGTATTCGTAATGTCATCAACGTCGGCATCGGTGGCTCCGACCTGGGCCCGGTAATGGCCTATGAAGCCCTCAAGTTCTATTCCGATAGAGCGATGACGTTTCGCTTCGTTTCGAACGTCGACGGCACCGATTTCGCCGAAGCCGTCCGCGATCTCGATCCGTCGGAGACGCTCTTCGTCATCTCCTCGAAAACATTCACCACACTGGAGACGATGACGAACGCTCAAACCGCCCGTGCCTGGTCGCTCGCCGGCTTGGGGGGTGACGAGAAGTCGGTGGCGAAGCATTTTGTCGCAGTGTCGACGAATGCGGCCGCGGTCGCGAAATTCGGCATCGATACCGCCAACATGTTCGAGTTCTGGGACTGGGTCGGCGGCCGCTACTCCATGGACTCGGCCATTGGACTTTCCACGATGGTCGCCATCGGTCCAGAGAATTTCCGCGCCATGCTGAACGGCTTCCACCAAATGGACGAGCACTTCCGCACCGCTCCCTTCGAACGCAATCTGCCCGTGCTCATGGGCCTTCTTTCCATCTGGTACAACGATTTCTTCGGTGCGCAAACCGTGGCAGTTCTGCCCTACGAACAATACCTCAAGCGTTTCCCGGCGTACCTCCAGCAACTCACGATGGAGAGCAATGGCAAGCATGTCACGCTCGCCGGCAAGGCTGTGGCGCACGATACCAGTCCAATTTACTGGGGCGAACCCGGAACCAACGGTCAACACTCGTTCTACCAGCTGATTCATCAGGGTACCCGGCTCATCCCATGCGACTTCATCGCTTTCTCGAAGCCGCTCAATCGCCTTGGCCGTCACCACGATATGCTGATTGCCAACGTCTGCGCGCAGACCGAGGCGCTCGCCTTCGGCAAGACTCCCGAACAGGTCGAAGCCGAAGGCACGCCCAAGTGGCTGGTTCCTCACCGCGTGTTCGAGGGCAATCGTCCGTCGAATACGCTCATGGCAAACCAACTGACACCTGAAACCTTGGGCAAATTGGTTGCGCTATACGAACACTCCGTCTTTACGCAAGGCACAATCTGGAACATCGATTCCTTTGACCAGTGGGGCGTTGAGTTGGGCAAGGTGCTGGCGCAGCGCATCATCCCCGAACTCGAGAGCAACGAGGAGCCCAAGCTCGCACATGATAGCTCCACCAACAACCTGATCACTTATTACCGGAAAACCAAGGAGACGGCGTAACGAATCTCCGTTGGGACACGCCTCTAACATTTCTGCTTTCACATTAAGGAGACAGCATGCAACTCGGCATGGTCGGTTTAGGGAGAATGGGAGCCAACATGGTGCGGCGGCTGATCCGCAAGGGTCACAACTGCGTGGTGTTCGACAGGTCGCCACAAGTGGTCAATGATCTGGTCAAGGAAAAAGCGACGGGCAGCGCGTCGCTCGCAGACTTCGTGAAGAAACTCGAGAAGCCGCGAGCCATCTGGCTTATGGTTCCAGCGGCGGTTGTCGACTCTACTATCGCTGATCTCTTGCCCAACTTGGAAGCGGGAGACATTCTCATCGACGGCGGCAACTCCTATTATATCGACGATATCCGGCGCGCAAAAGAACTCGCCCCGAAACTTCACTACGTTGACGTCGGCACCAGCGGTGGAGTATGGGGCTTGGAGCGCGGTTACTGCATGATGATTGGCGGAGAGCCCGAGATCGTAAAACGTCTCGATCCGATTTTCGCCGCGCTCGCGCCTGGAATAGGCGACATTCCGCGCACTGCGGGTCGGGACAAAATCGATGGAACCGCCGAGCAGGGATATCTGCACTGCGGCCCCAATGGCGCCGGCCACTTCGTCAAGATGGTTCACAACGGAATGGAGTACGGAATTATGGCGGCATACGCGGAAGGGCTCGCAATTCTCCGCTCCGCCAACATCGGCAAGCAGACGAACAGCGCAGCCGATGCTGAAACTACCCCGTTGCGCGATCCAGAACAGTACCAGTATGACCTCAACCTGCGTGACATTTCGGAAGTTTGGCGTCGCGGAAGCGTGATCGCCTCCTGGCTGCTGGACCTGACAGCCGATGCACTGCTGCAAGATCCAAATCTTTCAAAGTTTGCCGGCCGCGTCTCCGACTCTGGCGAAGGGCGCTGGACCATCAAAGCCGCGATCGACGAAGCCGTGCCAGCGCCGGTACTCACCTGCGCCCTTTACGAGCGCTTCAGTTCGCGGGGCGAGGCCGATTTCGCCAACAAGCTTTTGTCCGCAATGCGATACGAATTCGGCGGACATCTGGAAAAATCCGACGACAAGTCCAAAGTGGCTTAAGGAGACGGACCATGAACGATTCTCATTCAGATGCCCTGGTCTTCTTTGGCGCAACCGGGGACCTGGCTTATAAAAAGATCTTCCCCGCGTTGCAAGCCATGATCAAGCGCGGTCACCTCGATGTGCCCATCATCGGCGTCGCCAAAGCCGGATGGACCCTCGACCAACTCAAGGCGCGGGCCCAGGATAGCCTCGAGAAACATGGCGGGGGAGTTGATTCCGCAGCCTTTGCGAAGCTCTGTTCCTTGCTCCGCTATATCGATGGAGACTACAACGATCCCGCCACCTTTCAGGCACTCGGCAAAGAACTGAAAGGATCTCAGCGGCCGGCATACTATCTCGCGATTCCGCCAGCGCTGTTCGAACCCGTCCTCGAAGAACTTGAGAATCGCTGCTCCGTGGAGAACGCCCGGATTATCGTAGAAAAACCGTTCGGGCATGATCTGGAATCGGCACAGCATCTCAACCAGATTCTTCTGCGAAAGTTCGATGAATCCTCCATCTTTCGCATCGACCATTACCTGGGCAAGCGGCCGGTGCATGGCATGGTTGTCTTTCGTTTCACCAACGAATTCATGGAAGCGTTCTGGAACCGCAATTATGTCGAGAGCGTCCAGATCACAATGGCTGAGAACTTCGGCGTCCAGGGCCGCGGCGCGTTCTACGATCAGACCGGTACGATCCGCGACGTCGTCCAGAATCACCTGTTTCAAGTTCTTTGCAATCTTGCCATGGAATCGCCGGTAAGAATGGATAGCGAATCGGTTCGCGACGAGAAGGTCAAGGTTCTGAAGGCGATTCCCGCGCTGGAAGAAAAAAACGTTGTGCGCGGGCAGTTTCGCGGTTACCTCCAGGAGAAAGGTGTGGCGCCGGATTCGAAAGTCGAAACCTTCGCCGCGCTTAAGCTGGAGGTTAACTCCTGGCGCTGGCAGGGAGTTCCTTTCTATATCCGCGCCGGCAAGTGTTTGCCCGTCACCTCCACGGAGGTCGTCTGCCGGCTGCGAAAGCCGCCAAGCGTAATTCCGATAGATAACCTGCACTCGAATTATCTCCGCTTCCGCATCAGTCCCGATGTGACGATTGCGATAGGCATGAATGTCCTGGGCCCGGACGAGAAAATGGTCGCTGAGCCTGCGGAGATGATCGCGAGCGAACACCGCAGCGCGGAAGAAATGGACGCCTACGAACGTGTCCTCGGCGATGCCATGGCCGGAGACGCTACGCTGTTCGCCCGCGAAGACTACGTGGAAGAAGCTTGGCGAATTGTCGATCCTATGCTGAAGGAAACCACGCCGGTCTATCCCTACGATCCAGGCACGTGGGGCCCGGCGGAGATTGATCGAGTCACGCCGCCGGGAGGCTGGCAGAACCCGACCGTCGCCAGCGAGAAAACGACAGCAGCCAACAAGGCCGCTTGAGACTACCGTGATGAACCTTGAAGTATTTGCCGACGACCAATCCACCGCCGAAGCGGCGGCAAAGTTCATTGTCGCGGAAGCCCGGGCCGCCATCGCTTCACGCGGTCAGTTCGTAATGGCCGTCAGCGGCGGCCATACTCCGTGGATCATGCTGCGCGCGCTCGCCAATGATGACGTTCCTTGGAAGCAGATACACATGGTGCAAGTGGACGAACGCGTGGCGCCGGCAGGGGACCCGGATAGGAATCTTACCCATCTTCGCGAGAGCCTGCTCGATCATTCGCCGATTCCCCCGGAGAACATCCACGCCATGCCGGTGGAATCGCCCAACCTGGAAGCTGCGGCCGCTGAGTATGCCTCAACCCTTTCCAAGATCGCCGGCTCACCGCCAACCCTCGACTTGGTGCACCTCGGCCTCGGGCCGGATGGACACACCGCCTCTCTCGTTCCCGCGGACCCGGTGCTCAACGTTACCAATGCTGATGTAGCGGTGACCGGGAGCTACCAGGGAAGGCGGCGAATGACGTTGACTTATCCGGCCATCAACCGCGCCCGGCGCATCCTTTGGCTGGCGACGGGTAAAGAAAAAGTTGTCATGCTGGCGCGACTTCGCGAAGGTGATGCGTCCATTCCTGCGGGACGGGTTCGACAGGATCGCGCCGTGATTTTCGCCGATTGCTCCGCAGCCGGAGCTCCCTCGAAATAAAGTTACCGTAACCAACGCGTTAGCATTGAGAGAGGCGAAGTGAAGAGTTCATCCCCCGAAGTGCTCGCTCCCGCGGTCCCCCCTGCCGAGGCAGTCTCCGTTCCGTCTGCGCTCGCGAAGCGTCCAACATGGGAGCAGTCGGAAGGAAGCCCTTTGCCCCTTGGAGTCTCATGGATCGAAGACGAACAGTCCTTCAACTTCGCCCTTCACTCCGAGCACGCGGAAAGCGTCACTCTCTTACTCTATTCGGCCACCGATTTGCTGAATCCTCTCCTGACGTTTGTCTTCGATTTTCTCCACAACAAGTCAGGGCGAATCTGGCATTGCCGGATTCCTATCGCAAAGATGGGCGAGGCTTGCTATTACGCATACTCCGTATCGGGAGAGACCATTCCTCAACTTCATAGCTTCGACCCGCAGAAGATTCTTCTCGACCCCTACGCGCAAGGCATTTTCTTTCCTCTGGGGTTTGATCGCGGTTTGGCTATGCGGGAAGGGTCAA
>Ga0302324_100026048_pt1 | contig 11197 bp, 10 predicted proteins | sample Palsa_T0_1_FD_201949 | JGI IMG/M metagenome (GOLD analysis project Ga0302324, IMG submission 201949) | Peat permafrost microbial communities from Stordalen Mire near Abisko, Sweden - Palsa_T0_1 | ecosystem: Environmental > Terrestrial > Soil > Palsa > Peat permafrost | place: Sweden: Abisko... | reverse complement strand
AGGGGGGTTAATTCAATCCGCCAGTGGGATCTTCTACGGAACAACGAAATGGGGCGGAACGAATGATGCCGGAAACATTTTCAAGATCAATTCGGATGGCGCGCTGACCTCGCTATACAGTTTTTGTTCCGGCGGCGGACTATGCCCAGACGGGGCCCAGCCTATCGCGGGTTTGATTCAGGCCACGGATGGGAATCTTTACGGAACAACATTGATCGGGGGGAACAAAGATCGCGGCGGGACCATCTTCAAAATCGCACTGAATGGAACGCTGACAACGCTTTACACGTTTTGTTCACAAGTCCAGCGCGACTGTACGGACGGCAATGAACCCATTGCGGGCCTGGTGCAGGGCGCGGGTGGGAACTTCTACGGGACAACGATCTATGGGGGGCACGACAACTGTAGCTCCTTTGGTGACTCCTACGGTTGCGGCACGATTTTTCAACTTACGGCCGGCGGGGCGCTGACCACACTTTATAGGTTTTGTTTGCAAACGGATTGCCCGGATGGCCGATCACCGGCCACTGGCCTCATCCAGGGTATTGACGGGAATTTCTACGGAACAGCCGGGGGAGGCGGGGCCGACGGTTGTGGTTTTGACGGAGCTGGCTGCGGCACAATCTTCAAGATCACGCCTACCGGTATGCTAACAACGGTGCGCCGCTTTGACGGCTCGGACGGGTCCGACCCTTCGTCGGCGCTGGTTCAGGGCACCGATGGGAATTTCTTCGGTACAACGGCCGAGGGCGGGACGAACTGTGCGCCCTATGGCTGCGGCACTATTTTCAAAATAACACCGGAAGGCACGTTGACGACGCTCTACAGCTTTTGTTCACAGAGTGATTGCCCGGACGGCGACGAGCCGGTTGGGCTGGTCCAGGGCATTGATGGGAATTTTTATGGGACAACCGCATTTGGCGGTACCGGTACTTGCAGCGCCGAAGGAGGCTGCGGGACTATCTTCAGGCTCACGCCAAATGGCGCTCTGACCACGCTCTACACTTTTTGCTCCCATGGCGTTAACGGTTGCCCAGACGGCGAAATACCCGTCGCGGGACTGTTGCAGGGTACCGATGGAAACTTCTACGGTACAACGTCCAGTGGAGGAATCGCCGGTGACGGCACGGTATTCCGCCTGTCCATGGGCTTGGGACCATTTGTGGAAACAAATCCTGTTGCCGCAAAAGTTGGAAAGAAGGTCGGAATTCTGGGTACCAATCTCACGGGTGCGACCAGCGTCACCTTTAACGGGACAGCCGCTGCTTTCAAAGTGCATTCGCAAACGCTCATCGTCGCCGAAGTGCCCTCCGGTGCGACTACCGGCACAGTCCAGGTGCAACTGCCGAGCGGCACGCTTTCCAGCAACGTGCCCTTCGTCGTGCTGCCGTAGAGTTGCGTGTTAATGTCGCCATTCAGGGCAAATACTGCCGCTGCGTCCCCCACGAAAAATACCATGAAATCCACATTGACTCAGCCGGGGGTATTTTGGCAGCTTAGTATGGGTTCTTGGGAGCCATGGACCAGACCAATCTCGATAGTGAGCTGCAAATTCCGGGGACAGCCGGGGCCGCCGACGCGGCTGCGGCAACGAACGAGAACTCGGCACCTACCGTTCTCGAACGAACGCTGAAAAGCTTGGCGCCTTCACTTCCGCCGGGCGCGGCTTTCGAATTCCGCGCGCCGGGCCGTCCACTTTTGCGGATCGGCGACGGTGACGTGAAGTTTCGCATTCTCGCTCAAAACGATCGAGCCATCGCGGCGCTAAAATCCCTCGACGAGTTGCGCATTGGCGAAGCTTATATTCTCGGCGACCTGGATATTGAAGGCGATCTCCTCGCCGTCTTCGATCTGCGCAATAGCCTCAGCGACCGGCATCCGCTTTTGCGCTTCTGGTCGCTCGTCGGCCAACGCGTGCTCTTCGGCCGCGAACGCACTGCCCGAAAATGGATTGCGGAGCATTACGACACGGACCCGGAGTTTTATCTCGCGTTCCTCGACCGCCAGGCTCGCTGCTATTCGCACGGTTATTTTGAAAATGAGAATGAATCCCTCGAGTCGGCTATCCAGCGAAAACTGGCGACGGCCATCGAGGCGGGCGGCATCCAGCCGGGCATGGAAATTCTCGATGTAGGCGGCGGATGGGGCTCGTTCACCGAATTCGCCGGCAAGCGTGGAGTGCGCGTCACTTCCCTGACTCTCTCCGAGGCCTCGGAAAAATATGTGAACGAGCTAATCACGCGCGCCAAAATTCCGTGCCGCATCATTCGCAAGAACTTTCTGGAATATCAACCCGGCGTGCGCTACGACGTCATCGTCAACCTCGGCGTCACCGAGCATCTCCCGGATTATGCCGCAACGCTGGCTCAATACCAGCGGCTGCTTAAGCCCGGCGGCCGCGTCTTTCTCGACGCGTCCGCGTGCCGTGCCAAATTTTCGTTCAGCGCCTTCATCATGAATTATATTTATCCCGGAGATCCCACTCCGCTTCATCTCCCCAGCTATCTGGAAGCGCTCTCGAAAACGCCGTTCGAGCTCCTGATGATCCAAAATGATCGCGAGAATTACACGCTCACCGCGAAACATTGGGCCACGCGCCTGGACGAAAATCGCGAAATGATTATCCAACGCTGGGGAGAAACACTCTACCGCCGCTTCCGCCTATATTTGTGGGGTTGCGTTCACTGCTTCGCCACCGATACCATGACCGCCTACCGCTGGGTGCTCCAATTGCCGCAAGCGGATCAGATCCACACGCAGCTCACTCGCCGCGTGCCCGGCGCGATGGTCCGCCGCATCCGCCGCGCTCTCTCAACGTAAACTTGGCGGGCCATCGTCACGCCAAATCACGGTACCGCGCACCGTCGGCACACATGGGGGCCTGCATCCGCTATAATTAAAGAGCATCCCGCTGCGCACCGCATTCTTTTCGCAAGCGAGTTAAGGAACCGATGAGTCAATTGCCCAACACTCTGGAAGAGCTTCGCAGAAGCCACTGGACGGAGGCGCGCGTCGCCGGCCTCGGCATTCGCCAGGAAATCCGCGACAATCTTCTGGCGGCCATCGCCGATCACAAGCCCTTGTTCACCGGCATTCACGGTTATCAGGACACCGTTATCCCGCAAGTGGTGAATGCGCTGCTCTCGCGCCATCACATGATTCTGCTGGGGCTTCGCGGACAGGCCAAGACGCGCCTCTTGCGCAATCTGACGCAATTTCTGGACGCGGAAATTCCCGTCATCGCGGGCTGCGAAATTCACGACAATCCTTACCGCCCCGTTTGCAGGCCGTGCCGCGACCGGATCGCGCGGGAAGGCGACAAAACTCCCATCGGATGGCTCGCACGCGAGCAGCGCTACGTGGAAAAACTGGCCACGCCGGACGTAACTGTCGCCGACATGATCGGCGACGTGGATCCCATTCGCGCCGCCCGCGCCGGACATGATCTTTCCGACGAGCTAACCATGCACTACGGCCTGCTGCCGCGCGCCAATCGCTGCATCTTCGCCATCAACGAACTGCCCGACCTGGCGGGAAAAATCCAGGTGAGCCTCTTCAATATCATGCAGGAAGGTGACGTGCAGATTAAGGGCTATCCTATTCGTCTGCCGCTGGACGTCCTGCTGGTCTTTACCGCCAATCCCGAGGATTACACCGCGCGCGGAAAAATCATCACGCCGCTCAAGGATCGCATCGGTTCCGAGATCCGCACCCATTATCCCGCGGCGCTCGAAGAGGCCATGGCCATCACCGCGCAGGAGGCATGGCTGCAGCGCGAGCCGGCGCACCCGGTGGAAATTCCGGACACCATCCGTCAGGTGATCGAAGAAGTCGCGTTCCTGGCGCGCGAAGACAAGCGCGTGGATCGCCGCTCCGGGGTCAGCCAGCGTCTCCCGATTTCCAGCCTGGAGCTTGCCGCCAGCAGCGCCGAGCAGCGCGCCACGCAGCAAGGCGACTCGCTCGCCGTCGTGCGCGTAATGGATATTTACGCTGCCCTTCCCGCCATCACCGGAAAAATGGAATTGGAATATGAGGGCGAAATGCGTGGCGCGGACGCCATCGCGCGCGAATTGATTCGTTCCGCCGTTTCGCGCACCTTCACACGCTGGATGCGGCGGCAAAAACTTCAGCCGGAGCATTTGCAGCCAATCGTCCACTGGTTCGAAATGGGCGGCGAATTGAAAATGGATGCCGGAGGGTCGGTGGACGAATCCCTCAAGCAGCTTGGGCGCATTCAAGGGCTTTTGGAATTAGCGCAGAATCCCGCACACGAACCGGAGTTGGACGCTGCTCGCCATCTGGCCGCCGCCGAATTCGTGCTCGAAGGGCTGCACGCTCACAAGCGCATCAACCGCAGCGAAGAACGCGGCTTTTTCGCCGAAACCAAGAAGCCCGAGCCGCGCGAGCCTGCCGCCAACGCTCCGCGCCGCCAGTTCAACTGATTTTTCGGGAACCGCTCCGTGAAAATCATCCGCTATTCGCGCTATACCGGCCAGGAAGCCGACGAAGTGGATTTGCAGGAGCTGATGAAGCAGCTTTCCGATTTTCTGCTGCAATCCGGTTTCGGGATGGATCGCTACGGCGTTTACGAAATGGAGCCGCAGCAATCGCTGGACGATCTGCGCGAAGCCATTTTGCGCGCGCTCGAGCAAGGCGATTTGCTCCCACCGGACCTGACAAAGGAAATACTGCAAAACCCCGACCTTTCCAGCAACGAAAGTCTGCGGGAACTGGTGGACAGCCTAATCGAACGGCTGACGCAGGAAAATTACGTGAACATGCAGCCGCCCACGGTGACTCCACCACCGCAGCACACTCCCGGCGGGCGCATCGGCGGCGATGCAAGTGAAACTCGCGCGCGCTTTGAGATCACCGACAAGGCCATTGATTTTCTCGGTTTTCAGACGCTGCGCGATCTGCTCGGCTCGCTCGGGAAGAGCAGCTTCGGCCGTCACGACACGCGCGATCTCTCCACCGGGATCGAATCCGGCGGCTCATCGAAGCCTTACGAATTTGGCGACACTCTGAACCTCGACATTAGCGGCACACTCTTCAACGCCGTTCGTCGCGCCGGTGCCGGTCTGCCCATCAAAGTGGACTACGCGGATTTAATGGTCCACCAGGCGGAATATCACAGCTCCTGCGCCACGGTTTTGATGCTCGATTGCAGCCACAGCATGATTCTCTACGGCGAAGATCGCTTCACACCCGCGAAACGCGTCGCGCTGGCCCTGGCGCACTTGATTCGCACGCAATATCCCGGCGATTCGCTCCACATCGTGCTTTTTCATGATAGCGCCGAGGAAATTCCCATCGGCCAGCTCGCGCGCGTCCAGGTCGGCCCCTATTACACCAACACCCGCGAAGGCTTGCGGCTGGCGCAGCGTATCCTCAACCGCGAAAGAAAAGACATGCGCCAGATTGTGATGATCACCGATGGCAAGCCTTCCGCCGTAACGCTCCCCGACGGGCGCATTTACAAAAACGCATTCGGCCTGGACCCGCTGGTGGTGACGCAAACCATGGAAGAAGTTTCCAAGTGCCGCCGCGCCGGCATCCTGATCAACACGTTCATGCTCGCCACCGACTACAGCCTGGTGAATTTCGTCCAGAAAATCACGCGGATGTGCCGCGGCAAAGCCTACTTCACCACGCCCTACACCCTGGGCGAGTATTTGCTTCTCGACTATCTCAACAAGAAGTCCCGCCACATTCATTAGCAGCTGCACGAGAGACGGCTAGGAGAGAAAAACGGTGAGCGCAATCATCGCGGGCGATTCAGCGCCGCAATTTGAACTGCCGGGAACCGACGGAAAGACCTACTCGCTGGCTGACGCGTTGCGCGGAGGGCCAGTGCTGGCCGCCTTCTTTAAGGTGAGTTGTCCGACGTGCCAGTTCACTTTCCCGTTTCTCGAGCGCATCTACGAAGCCTACGGCGACGGAAAAATGACATTTTGGGCCGTCTCGCAGGATGACGCGCGCGACACGCGCGATTTTTGCCGCGAGTTTGAAGTTGCGTTTCCCGCACTGACCGACGACGAAGGATATCCCGCGTCCAACGCCTACGGCCTCACCAACGTTCCCAGCATTTTTCTCATCGGCCAGGACGGCAAAGTGCAGGTCTCCTGCGTGGGCTTCTCGCGCGCTGATCTTGAAACGATTGCCGCAGCAGCCGCGCAAGCCGCTGGAAAAACCGCGCAGGCTCTCTTCGCACCCGGCGAAATCGTCCCCGACCATAAACCCGGTTGAGGATCCAAAAACTAGGTTCCGTGCGAACCTGAATTCTTTTCCATTACCTCGTGTTCGATCGGCGAGATACGTTGAGAGTCACATCCAGCAATCTGGAAATGCAGTTTCGCGGTAAACTTCAAGCGCAGGAAAATTCACACAGCGGACGGAGCGCGCGATGGCAAATCCCGTGGTGCAGTTTCAGATTCTTTCAAAATCACCGGACGAGACGGCCAAATTCTTTGGCGGCCTTTTCGGCTGGACTGTGGATGCCGGCAACGCAATGGGCTACCGCCGCATCGATACTGGCTCAACCGAGGGCATACAGGGCGGCATCTGGCCCGCGCCGCCGGGCGCTCCGAATTTCGTCCAGCTTTTCATCGCCGCGGACGACGTCGCCACCTCCGCCGCAAAGGCGCAGCAGATGGGCGCCAAGCTTCTGATTCCCGCGACGAAACTGCCCGACGGCGACGAAATGGCCGTGCTGCTTGACGCGCAGGGCATGCCTTTCGCCATCTGCAAACTGGCGAAGCGCCAGTGAAAAACTGACGGAGCACTTATGCGCGCGACGGATTTTGAATTTCGCTATCGCTTCTGGATTATCTGCGCGATTTTCTTCCTCGGTTTCCAGTTGAGCAGGTTTGACCACGGCCACGTGTACTCCCGCGCCGCGCGATGGCTGGCCGGCGTGCCCCGCGGAGCCGATTACTCTGTCCGCTATGCGCAAATCGCGATAGGCGTGGGAGCGGTTGTGTGCCTTCTGGCGGCGCTTGTTCGCACCTGGGCGGGCGCGTATCTGCACAGCTCGATCATTCATGACATAAGCTTTCATTCCGACCGCCTGGTGGCCGACGGGCCATTCCGGCATATGCGCAATCCGCTTTATCTGGGAACCGTACTGCTGGCCGCGGGCATGGGAGTGCTGGCGAGCCGGCTGGGCTTTGTCTTTCTCGTTGCGGCGATGTTTACATTTACCTTGCGCCTGATTTTGCGCGAAGAAGCAAACCTCACCGTCACGCAGGGCGAAAGCTACCGCGAATACTGCGCGCGTGTGCCACGGCTGCTGCCTTCGATTCACGCGCGTGTTCCGGCCAGCGGCGCAAAACCCGACTGGTGGGATGGATTCACGGGCGAAGCGTTCATGTGGGGATGCGCGGTGGGCGTAACGATTTTGGCCGTCACGCGGAATGACCGCTGGTTCTGGACTTTTCTCGGCGCAGGATTCCTGATTCTCGCGCTGCAAGGCATTTTCCAGCGCCGTCGCATGGCCGTTCCAATCTGACGACGCAATTCTTGTTAGCAGCCGACGGCAACCCCCAGACTTGCGCTGGCATTCGATCGCGCGCCGGGTTAATGTATTTCGTCGCGCGTCGCGGGAGGAAAAGGAAATGTTCTATCTGCTTGTATTCGGAATCGTTGCCGTGATCGGATTGATTGCATGCCTGCCTATCTGGCCGCACAGCAAGCAATGGAGCCACGGTCCGTCCGGCTTCGCCGCCGTGGTCATCCTGATTATTTTTGTCCTGCTGATGATTTACGCGCGCCACTAACACCCCGGCGGCGCGGCCCTCTCGCCGCAGCGCAACTTGCCCGGCCGGATGCGAGCCGGCGGGAGACCGCCGGAAGCCGAAGGGCCACGGAAATTGCTCTTCTTTTGGCTTTGCGGTAGACTCCCCCCGCATTCCGGTCCCAGCCGACGCAATTTCAAAAGGAGAACAGCCATGAGCAAAGAAGCTAACCGTTCGGCCATTCAACCTCCAGTTGTAAATCTGAAAGGATTGCGGGAGCGGAAGATTCTGCAAGCGGAGCTGATGCGCCGCGACTCCCAACTCCAAAATTTCGCTGCGCTGCGGGAACGCCTGACTGCCAACGGCCAGGACGCCAATGCGATGTACAAGAAAATCGAGGCGCGCCGCACCAAAGTGGCTGCGGAATTGAACCGGCTGACGCCGGCGCAAACTCGGCGGGCTGGTGCGGCGATCCCTTCGGCAGTGCGAGCGGGCCAGTCCGTGCTGTCACTGCCGATTGCGGCGGCGCGATTCAACGATAACGTCGGCCTGGGGAGCATTTTCGGATTCGGATACTCTGGATCGGTGCAAATGGGACGCGCAACCGAAGGCATCAACGAAGTGGCGCAGGGAAAGTATCCGTCCTCGGGCGATATTTATACCGTGGTACTTTCCGATGTGGGCGGCATCACGTTCGACGGCGACCTGAACGTTGGTCCTGACGAGGCAAATCAGTTTGATCCCACCGAGGATTATTTTTGGATTCATAACTGGAGCTACCTGATTCCCTTTCCGGCGGCGACCTTTAATTCCAATTTTAGCTACAGTTTTAACGTGTACGTCCAGGCAGCCTTGAATTTCGCCGGAGGGCAAGGAACGCTCTATTCGTTCATTTCAGTGGGCGAGACGGCCAACCTGCAGCCGGGACAGCAATTGGCCGTGGATACGGACGCCGGGTGGCCGCTGGTGGCGGACCTGACACAGGAGCAGGGATACTACAATGGGCACTACGGCTTCCTGAGCGGGCAGGCGACGGTACAGAGATCGTTCGAAGTGGGTGGCGGGCAGACGCCGGGAGTGGTGGTGGGCGTGATCTGCGGCCTCTCCATGATGTCCCGGGTATATTTGAATTTTCCGGGGGCGGGAGAGGGATACATTACTCCCAACGGAGCGCCGGAGAATGCTCCGGGGGTAGTGAACTTCCATTACCAGCCCACGTGGGCATTTGCACCGGTGCGGCAATCAGGCGCGGAGGCGTTGTAAAGGTAGCGGGCGACCAGCGTGAAGGCTGCCGGCCCGCAGCGATTGGTTCGAAGACGGACTAATCTGCGCGCACGAAGAGCCTCTGCCGGCATGATCGAGTCCCTGTGCCACGGTAAGTTAGACTTCAGTACTAGCTATTTCTACTTGACGTGACAAGAGACCAGATTACAGCACCACGTCGCGAATGTGCGTGGCGATAAACCACAGATTGCCGTTCGGGTCCTTCACCGAGGCAATGCGGTCTCCGTAGGGCTGATCCTGCGGCTCCTCCTCCGCCTTGGCTCCGGCGCGCAGCGCGCGCTGATAGACCGCGTCGCAATCCGGCACATAGTAATGAATTCCGCACGGCAACGGTTGATATTGCCCGTGCGCCTCGCTCATCTCGATGACGGAATCACCCACGCGGATCTTCGCGTGCGCCACAACACCCTCCGGAGTCTTCACCACAATCACTTCTTCAGCCGCGAACGCATTTTTCATGAACTCAATCAGCGCGGGCGCGCCGACCGAGTGCAGATACAAATTCACGCTGCGCAATCCTTCCGGGATGTGGTTCGCGCCTACCGCCGTAGCGATGTACCAATGATTTCCCGCTCGGTCTTTCACTCCGCCGCCCCTCTCGCCATATTCCATGTCCATTACGTTGTGGATGCTCGTGGCGCCCGCCGCCAGTGCGCGTTTGCAGGCCGCGTCCACATCCGGCACATAGACGTGCATTGCCGCTGGCCGTGGCGGCACGTCCTTGTTGTCGTCACCTATTTCCAGCATCGAATCGCCGATGCGCAGTTCCGCGTGCATAATGCGATTCGTCTCCGGGAGGCTAAATCGCATCGCTTCCGTCGCGCCGAAGACTGTCTTCATAAATTCAATTGTTTCCGCCGCATTCGGCGCCACCAGATACGGCGTCACGGAATGAAACCCCTCCGGCAGCCAGTTGACTTTGCCCGCCGCGCCTGTCGTTCCCGCTTCTGCTTCCGCCATGATTTTCTTCCCTCCTCTTTCGCAAACCCAATATGAACCGCTTTGAACGATTTTCACAACTCTTCTGGAGTGATTTCTTTCTTGTGCCTGGGAGGCTTGCGCCGCTTGTCGGGAATCAGCCTGCCCGGACGGGGAGTGCCGAGGCCTTCGCGCGCCAGCCGCCGCGTCTCAGTTGCGGCCCGAAATTTTACCTTCCGCTTCCTCTTTCGCTTTCGTTTGGCCATCGCATCACTCCGACCTCTCGATTATCGCATCACCGGCCGCGTCTACCGGCACGTATCCATCGCACTGCTTCACCGGCAGTCGCGGATAGCGCGGAAAAGCCGGATTAACCTCCGACAGCGCGCACAATATGAACGCCGATCCGCGCGCCGATGTAATTTTCCGGGCGTGCTCGCAGGTAGAACACAGCCCGGTATCGGTTTCGCGGTCCATCAATGACAATAATTTTACATCTCTCAAGGCCCGCCACGGGATATTCTATAGAGGGGCTTTGCAATGCCCCCACGAAGGAGTCTGGAAAGCCTATGACTGCAAGAGGTCTCATGACAGCACGAAATCTTTCAATCTGCCTAGTGGCCGTATTGGCCATGGCGGCCAACGGACGCGCCGCCGATAATCCTCCCGCTACCGGCACGGCCGCGCCCGGCTTCACCTTGAATTCGCAGGAAGGCAAGCCTGTCAGCCTGCAGGATTTTCGCGGCAAGTGGGTAATTCTCTATTTTTACCCCAAGGATTTCACCGGCGGCTGCACCATCGAAGCGCATAATTTCCAGCGCGACCTGGCGCAGTTTCAGCGGAAGAATACCGTGATCCTGGGCGTCAGCGCGGATACCGCCGACTCGCACAAGCAGTTTTGCACCAAGGAAGGATTGGATTTCAAGCTGCTTGCCGATCCCGACACCAGGGTCATCACTGAATATGGCTCGCTGATGGAATACAAAGGCATGAAGTTGGCCGCGCGGCACACGTTCCTCATCAATCCCGATGGCGTGATTGTGAAGGAATACATGGACGTCGATCCCAGCAAGCACAGCCAGGAATTGCTGGCTGCGCTCACTGAACTGCAAGCGCCGGCCCCTGCGGCGAAGTAGGCAGCTGCCGCAATTGCGCCCGCGTTGGACTGACAAAGGCGCCTGCCGGACCCGTTCGCGCGCCCGTGTGTGAGGTTGACCACCACCCAGGGCTCCCGCGTCGTGGGCAGGCCACGCACGTCA
>Ga0302324_100026046_pt1 | contig 11197 bp, 6 predicted proteins | sample Palsa_T0_1_FD_201949 | JGI IMG/M metagenome (GOLD analysis project Ga0302324, IMG submission 201949) | Peat permafrost microbial communities from Stordalen Mire near Abisko, Sweden - Palsa_T0_1 | ecosystem: Environmental > Terrestrial > Soil > Palsa > Peat permafrost | place: Sweden: Abisko... | reverse complement strand
TCGATCCCCTCGCCTACAGTTTTGTCGTCTATGAGCGTGCCGGTCGCTGACGCCAGCGGGTCGCTGCGCCGTCGCATTGAGCGCCAGGGAGTATTGCCATGAGCGAGGAATTTGATGTGGCCGGCCCGCACGAGCACGAGGTCGAGCACCAGGGACAGCACGGCGACGCGTTTGCCGGACGCATCGCGGTGATGACGGCGATCTTCGCGACTGTCGGCGCGCTCTTTGGCTACATGGCGGGCGCGACGCAGAACGAGGCGCTGCTGTTCAAGAACGAAGCGGCTATCCGCAGGACCGAGGCTTCGGACCAGTGGAATTTCTACCAGGCGAAGAGCGGCAAGCAAAACCTGGCCGAGCTCGGCGCAACCCTGACCAGCGGCGAGCAGCAGGCGCGGTATGCGAAGGAAGCCGAGCGCTACAAGACGGAGAAGGAAGCGATTGCCCCAGAGGCGAAGCGTCTCGAGCAGCAATCCAGGGAGGCGGAGGAGAGCAGCGAGGCATCAACGCACGTGCATCACCGCTGGGCGCAGGCGATGACCCTGATCCAGATCGCAATCGCGCTGGCCGCCATCACCATACTGACCCGGAACCGGCGTCTGCAATACATGGCCTACGGTGTCGCCACTTGCGCCCTGGCCGTGGGCGCCCTGGCACTCGCCCACGTATAGCGCCTAGGCGAGGTTGCGCAGCTCCTGCAGTGCCACCGACAGCATGGCAGCGTCGATCGACGGCGCCGCGCGGAGCTCGCCAGAAAGCTGCGCCGCGCGCGCGACGCCACGCCGGTTTCGATCCTCCCATGCCGCGATGAGCTGCGGCGGTGCACTGATCGCGCCGCCCCCGCTTAGCACGTCGGCGGTAAGTGTCCGCTGCAGGCTCGACAGGTCGTCCTGCATTGCGCCTTTTGCCAGCATTTGCCAGTGTGCGTCACCGGGCAGCGCGGCGATCTTCTCCCGTAGCCATGGCAAGCCGAGCCGGGTCGCGAGGGCAAAGTAGAGCTCGGCCACCGTCTCGACCGGCCGCTTGGCCGCACCCGCGACCTCGACGATGTCTAGTGCCGCATAGAGCGTCTCGAACGCGACCACCCGGAGCGCCAGCGCCTGGGGCACCCCTTTGCCAACATAGGCCGCGACCTCGGTGTCGATGCGGCTGCGCTCGCCCGGATCGAGCAATTGCGGCAACCGCGTCGCCAGCGCACCAACTTGCGGCGTGAAATGCGCGATGGTCGCCGCCATATCCTCGCCGAGCCGCCGCGAGCGCAGGAACCACGTCGTGCCACGACCGATAAGCCGATTCGTGGCGAGCAGCATCGCCGACTGCACCGCGTCGTCGACCACGTTGTCCAGCGCCTCGATCGCGAGCCATAAGTCAACGTATCCGAACACTTCACGATTGAGCAGGTAGGCGCGCACCACTTCGTGCGGCTTTGCCCCGGTCGTCTCGAGCAACTGGTGCACGAATGTGCTGCCAACGCGGTTGACCATGCTGTTGGTGACGTAAGTAGCAATGATCTCGCGCTTCAGCGGATGCCGCGGCATGTAGCCCGCGTAACGGGCGCGCAATGCGTTCGGGAAGTACCGTGCCAGCGCCGTCGCGATCCACGGATCGTCGGGCTGCGTCGAAGCCAGCAGCTCGTCGTAGAGCCATATCTTGCTGTAGGCGAGGAGCACTGCGCGTTCGGGCACGGTGAGGCCGATCCCCTTGGCGCGACGCGCGGCGATCTCCTCGTCCGCGGGCAGGAATTCCAACCCGCGGTTAAGCCGTCCGGACTTCTCCAGGAAATGGATAAAGCGCTGGTGCGCGTCGAGCAGCTGCGGCGCGATGCGTCCGGTCACCGACAACGACTGTGTCTGGAAGACGTTGTCGCGCAGAACGAGTGCGGCGACATCGTCGGTCATCTCCACGAGCAGTGCGTTGCGCTGCTTTTCGGTGAGCTCGCCCTCGAGGATGGGCAAGCCCAGCAGGATCTTGATGTTGACTTCGTGATCGGAGGTGTCTACCCCGGCCGAATTGTCGATCGCGTCGGTGTTGATGCGACCGCCGGCGAGCGCGTATTCGATTCGTCCAAGCTGGGTGCAGCCGAGGTTGCCACCCTCCACGAATGCGCGGCAGCGAAGCTCGCGGCCGTTGACCCGCAGCGCATCGTTGGCGCGGTCGCCGACCTGGGTGTGCGTCTCGGCGGTGGCCTTGACGTACGTCCCGATGCCGCCGTTGTAGATCAAATCTACCGGCGCCTTGAGGATCGCGTTGACGAGCTCCGTTGGCGTGAGTGCGGCGGCGGAAATCCCCAGCGCATGCTGCACCTGCGGCGTGATCGCGATGGACTTGGCGCCGCGCGGATGGATGCCACCACCGGCAGAGAGCAGCTTCGCGTCGTAATCCGCCCACGACGAGCGCGGCAGCTTGAACATGCGCTCGCGCTCCTTGAAGCTCGTGTCCGGATCGGGCGCCGGATCGAGGAAGATGTGGCGATGGTCGAACGCCGCGACGAGCTCGATGTGCTGCGACAGCAGCATGCCGTTGCCAAACACGTCACCAGACATGTCGCCAATGCCGGCGACAGTGAAATCGGTCGTCTGCGTATTGACGCCCAGTTCGCGAAAATGCCGCTTCACCGATTCCCACGCCCCGCGCGCCGTGATGCCCATCGCCTTGTGGTCGTAACCGGCAGAGCCGCCCGAGGCGAATGCGTCGCCGAGCCAGAAGCCGTACTCCTGGCTGATCGCGTTGGCGTAGTCGGAAAAGGTCGCCGTCCCCTTGTCGGCGGCGACGACCAGGTAGGGATCATCCGGGTCGTGGCGCTTGACGTCGGGCGGTGGCACGATCTTGTCGCCCACGCGGTTATCGGTCAGGTCCAGCAAGCCGCGCAGATAGTTCTGGTAGCAGGCGATGCCCTCCTTGAGGTACGCCTCGCGGTCAGTCGCCGGCGGCGCGCGCTTGAGCACGAAGCCGCCTTTCGAGCCGACCGGGACGATGACGGTGTTCTTGACCATCTGCGCCTTGACCAGGCCCAGCACCTCGGTGCGGAAATCCTCCGGCCGGTCCGACCAGCGCAACCCGCCGCGCGCGACCTTGCCCCCACGCAGGTGCACGCCCTCGAAGCGCGTCGAGTAGATGAATATCTCGAACATCGGCTTGGGCTCGGGCAATCCGGGCACCTTGGATGGGTCGAACTTGAAGGAAAGGAAGCTCTTGCGCCGGCCTGCCGCATCGCGGCGCCAGAAATTCGTCCGCGTTGTCGCCTGGATGAGCGCGAGATATTGGCGCAGCACGCGATCCTCGGACAGGTTGTCGACACCTTCGAGCGCCGCTTCGATAATGCGTACCTGCTCAGCGCTGCGCGCTCCGACGTCCGCGCCGCCTGCGGGATCGAAGCGCAGCTTGAACAGTTCGACCAGCTCGTGCGCGATCGCGCCGTGCCCGGAGAGCGTGCGCTGGATGAAAGCCTGAGAGAGAGGAAATCCGATCTGCCGCAGGTATTTTGCGTATGCCCGCAGGATGGTCGTCTCCTCGGCGGGCATGCGCGCGACGACAACCAGGCGGTTGAAGTCGTCGTTCTCCACATCGCCGCGAAACACTTGCGCGAACGCGTCCTCGAACACGCCGTGCAGTGCGTCGATCTCGACCTCGGTATCGGCGACCGATGAGAGTAGCCCGAGGTCGTGAATCCAGGTCGGTGGCGATCCGTCGGGCACGATGCGATACGGGCGCTCCTCGAGTACCTTGAGGCCCATGCGCTCGAGCATCGGCAGGCTGTCGGACAGCGTCACCGGGCCGCCGCGGTGAAAGAGCTTGAAGCGCAGCGTTCCCGGTGCCGCCTCGAGCGGCCGGTAGAGCGACATGCCCAGGGGATCCGCATCCGTGAGCCGGGCCATCATCTCGATGTCGGGCACCGCGGCACGGGCTGCGAACTCCTCGCGATAGGCTGCCGGAAAGGCAGCGCCGAACTGGCGGAACAACGCGTTGCCGCGCGCTTCGCCCCGCGCGTCGATCAAGGCAACCTTGAGATCATCCTCCCAGCGCCGGGCCGCTGAAACGAGCTGCTCTTCCAGGGCGCGCACGTCGTAGTCCGGGATCTGGCCCGGCGTGGTACGCACGATGATCATTACCCGTACCAGCGGCGATTCCGAAAGGTGGGCGTTGAATTCGGAGCTCGAACCACCGAAACCCTGCGTCAGAATTGCCTGCCATTTCTGCCGCAGCTCCGTCGTGTAGTTCTCGCGCGGCGCGTAGATCAGGCAGGAGAGGAAGCGCTCGAAAGCGTCGCGACGCACAAACAGGCGCAGGCGCTGCCGGTCCCCGAGATGGAGGATCGCCTTGGCGGTGCGCAGCAGATCGTCGTCGTTGGTCTGGAACAACTCGTCGCGCGGGTAGGTATCGAGTATGTTGACCAGCGCCTTGCCGGCGTGCCCCCCGGCAGGGAGCCCCGCCCGTTTGATGACGGTGGCAACCTTTCGCCGTAGCAACGGGATCTCGGCCGCGTTGGCGCTGTAGGCGGTCGACGTGAACAGGCCGAGAAAGCGGTGTTCGCCGACGACGCCGCCCTTCTTGTCGAAGCGCTTGACGGCGATATAGTCGAGATAGCCGGGCCGGTGCACGGTCGAACGCGAGGTCGATTTGGTGACGACAAGCAGCTCCGGTCTCCGGGCATAGGCACGCACCTCGGGCGGCAGTGCCGCAAAGCTCGCTGCAATTTCCTTGCCTTGCGCCTCGCGCAGGATGCCGAGGCTCGTGCCGGGCACGATCTTGAGCACATCCTCGCCCTCGACAACCGCGAGCTCGTGGCAGCGATAGCCGAGAAACGTGAAGTGGTTGCCCGCCAGCCAGAGCAGAAAATCCTCGCCTTCGCGCAGTTCGTCCGACGGCAGCGGCGGCGGTTGCTTCTGCACCTCGGCAACGATTGCCTGCACCCGGTCGCGCATCGTCTTCCAGTCGTCGACCGCGGCGCGCACGTCGTCGAGCACCCGGGCAATGTCGTTGGCCAGCGCCTCGAGGCGCACCGACTCGGTTATGCGGTCGACCTCGACATGGATGAACGATTCGCGCTTGCCATCCTTGGCGCCGGTGGGCGCTAATCCGACCAAGGCGCCGTCGGCGCCGCGCTCGACCTCGACGATCGGATGAATGATGAGGTGCAGCGTCAACCCGTGGCGATTGACCTCCATCGTCACCGAATCGACCAGGAATGGCATGTCGTCATTGACGATCTCTATGATCGTGTGCGTCGACTGCCAGCCGTGTTCCTCGAGCGTCGGATTGAACACCCGAATCCGCGCGTGTCCGGCCTCCCGCTTGCGCGCGAAATTCCAGTGCGACAGCGCCGCGCCGTACAGGTCGGCGGTCTCTCTCTCGGCCAGGTCCTCCGGCTCCACATCGCGGTAGTAGCGCGCGACGAAGTCGGCAACCGTGGTCCGTTGCGCAGGAGTCACCTTGGTGCGGACGAGTTGCAACACCTCGTCGAGCCGTTGCGTGCGCCCGTTGTCTGCGTCTGCGCTCATCGTCTCCTCTTTATTGCGCCGGGTCGGCTTCCGGCGTCGCCTGCTCTGACTTCGGCGCACGCGGGCCCTGATCTTGCACGTTATTATGCTTTAGCTCAATTCCGGCGCCGTCCCGATGCACTGCATCACCATCATCCGCCCGCGCGGGCAGAGCGTAGCAACAATGCAAATGGATAGCCCAAGAACTGTGGTACGGCCCCGATCCCATGCGCGTCACCCGTACTTTGGTGCATCCATGCTGCACCTTGCGCCAATTTCCACCTTCCTAGGGCTCGCGCAACCATTTATCATAAGACTTCGCGCCGCTGCGTGCCCGGGAAAGGGATTCCTCGGTTTTGTGCTTTCTTGGCGGGCTTGGCTACACCAAGGCGGTGTCACGGGTGCGTCACATTGAGGTTCTTCGTCGATTGAGCCAGGGAGGCCAGTACATGAAGTGGGAAATGAGCAAGTTAGACGTGGCCGCACAAGTTGCGGCATTTCTAATCGCGTGCGCGCTGGCCTCTATGCCGGTCGCGGCGCAGCAAATCATGGGGGTGCCGGGTTCGCCGAGCGCCACCACGACCCTTGATGGCAAGCAACTCCCTCCGCCACCGCCGAAGTTCGGCGGCGTGATCAAGGATACCGCCGCGGAATCCACGCCCTGGTGGCCGCCGCGTATCGTGCCACCCAAAGGGGCCCCAAACATCTTGCTCATCATGACCGATGACCAGGGCTATGGCGTATCAAGCACCTTCGGTGGCGTCATACCGACACCCGCGTTGGACCGGATCGCAAAAGCGGGGCTGCGGTACACGCAGTTCCACTCCACCGCGCTGTGCTCGCCGACGCGGGCTGCATTGATAACCGGCCGTAACCATCACTCGGTGGGCTACGGCGTGATCGGAGAACTGTCCACCGGCTATCCGGGCTACAACTCAATCATTGGACCGGAAAACGCCACCGTCGCTACGATTCTCAGGGACAACGGCTATGCGACATCGTGGTTCGGCAAGGACCACAACATCCCGACTTATCAATACAGCGTCGCCGGGCCCTTCGACCAATGGCCGATCGGCTTAGGTTTTCAGTATTTCTATGGGTTCCTCGGCGGCGAGACCGACCAATGGACACCCTACTTGTACCGCAATACGACGCCAGTCGAGCCCTATCTCGGCAACCCGGGCTACAACCTGACCACGGATTTGGCCGATGACGCCATCCGCTACATGAAGGAGATGAATGCGTCAGCGCCGGACAAACCGTTCTTTCTCTATTACGTGCCCGGCGGCAGCCACTCGCCCCACCAACCAACCAAGGAGTGGATCGACAAGTTCAAAGGCAAGTTCGACATGGGCTATGAAAAACTGCGCGACGAAATTTTCGCCAACCAGAAGCGGCTCGGCGTGGTTCCCGCGAATACGCAGCTCACCCCATGGCCCGAAGGACAGGCTGCATATGGCGGCGCAAAGTTGCCGCGGTGGGACTCACTGTCCTTGATACAAAAGAAGCTCTATGCACACGAAGCGGAAGTCTTCGCCGCCTATACCGCCTACACCGACTTCGAGATCGGTCGGGTGATCCAGGAAGTCCAGAACGAAGGCAAACTCGATAACACACTCATCATCTACATCTGTGGCGACAACGGTACCAGCGCCGAGGGCAGCGAGGAAGGCACGTTCAACCAGATGACCGCCTACAACGGCATTCTGACCCTCCCCGAGGTCGTGCAGATGCTGCATTATGAGCAGTGGGGCTCAAGCGCGACTTACCCGCACATGGCGGTCCAGTGGTCCTGGGCCTTCGACACGCCCTTCAAGTGGACCAAGCAAGTCGCGTCACATTTCGGGGGCACCCGGCAGGGCTTGGCGATTTCGTGGCCCGGCCACATCAGGGACGCTGGCGCTATCCGCTCCCAATTCCACCATGTCGTCGACATTGTGCCCACGATCCTCGAGGTCACCGGAATCAAGGCTCCTGAGATGGTCAACGGTATTCCGCAAAAGCCGATTGAAGGCGTGAGCATGGCGTACACGTTTGACAAGGCCAACGCTGTTGCGCCGTCCAAGCACGAAACACAGTATTTCGAGATGGTCGGCAATCGCGCGATCTACCACGACGGATGGGTTGCTGCCACAACACCGCCGGAAGCGCCTTGGCTTCTGGGAACTGGCACGCTACCCAATCTCCTGACGGGCTACAACTGGGAGCTGTATAACATTGCTGACGATTATTCGGAGAACAACGATCTCGCCGCCAAGAACCCTGAGAAGCTCAAGGAGTTGCAGGCCCTGTTCCTGACAGAGGCGGCGAAATACCAAGTCCTTCCCTTGGACAACTCCGGCTTTGTACGGCTCCTGACGCCGCGACCGAGCGCCATCGCCGGGAAAACGGTCTTCACCTACAGTGGTGAGGTCGCCAACATCCCCGTCGGGAATGCGCCCAGCATTTTGGACAGGGACTACACGATTTCCGCCGACATCAACGTGCCAAAGAGTGGCGCGGAGGGCATGATCGTCACGCTGGGGGGCCGCTTTGGCGGTTACGGCCTGTATCTGCTCAAGGGCAAGCCGGTATTTGTCTATAACCTGCTGGATCTGGAGCGATATCGTTGGGAAGGAGGCGTGGGCGAGCACGACTGGCTGGGCGGCGCGCTCAAGCCGGGCAAGCACACGATCGTGTTCGATTTCAAGTATGCCGGACCCGGTCCAGGCAAGGGCGGCACGGGAGTGCTTTCAATTGATGGCAAGCGATTTGCCAGCAAGACGATTCCGCACACAATCCCGCTGCTGATGTCCATCGACGAGACTTTCGACATCGGGATTGATACGCGTACGCCCGTCGACGACAGCTACAAGGTCCCCTTCCGCTTCACCGGCACGATCGACAAGTTGACCTTCGAGCTTGGACGGGAGCAGATCACTGCAGAGGAACGGGAGCAGATTCAGAGGGCTCTTGCCAGGGTGAACAACTGACGCGCGCGAGACCGATCGCCGGGCCCAGGCCGGAGAAACCGTTTGGAGCCTGTCCGTGAGGAAAGGTAGCCTCGACAAACAGGGCAAGATACTCGCCTTCGCAGCGGTCATGGAAGTTACCACCGGTTTGGCCCTCGCGATCGATCCCTCGCTCGTCGTCACTTGGCTGGTGGGTATGGAGGTCTCCGGCGTAGGCACCGCGGTGGGCCGGTGCTTCGGTATCACGCTGCTGGCACTCGGATTGGCGTGCTGGCCGGATCCAAAGCGTGCCGGAGGTGACGCAACATCGCGCGGGATGCTGGCCTACAACGCGCTGATCGCGTTCTACCTTACGTTTCTGGGTACCGTCAGGCATGTCGGGGGCCGCCTGTTGTGGCCGGCCATCGTCCTGCACGCCGTGGTGGCCCTGTTGCTGGTTTTGACGTGGCGTGGGAAGCGTTCGACGCGCGCGGCCGACAAGTAACTGCCGGGTCGCTGGCGGCGGCAACAAAGCGGTACTGCAGCGCATGGCGCGAGAGCGTTTACGATTAACCGAAGGTCTTGCTTCTCACTGGGGATTTCACATGTTGAGGTATTCGCTGCGCACCGCACTTAGTCTTGTCTTGCTAGCACTACTCGTCGCCTGCGCGTCGGCGCCGAGTCCGCTCGTGACCACAACATGGCGGGATCCTAATTACACCGGACCTCCATTCAAGAAGATCTTTGTCGTCGGTTTGAGCGCGCAGAGTCTCAAAGACCAGCGTGGATTTGAAAACCTGATGGTGTATGCCCTCCAGGGCACGGGTGTCGCAGCGGTGCCGGGCTGGCAATACGTTGCCACCGATCATACCCCGGACCGGGCTACGATACGTGCCGCAGTCATTAAGTCCGGCGCAGATGCCGCGCTGCTGGTGCGGCTTTCGGGATTCAAGACCGAGGGAACGGTCGGAGTGGGCTCAGACGTCATGGTAACCGGTGGCCCCGACATGTACGTCGGTTGGTACGAACCCGCGATCGTCAGTGATACCTATCAGGCCGCGACCATTTACACTACGTTGTTCGATGTAAAGACGGCGCGAGCGGTGTGGACGTTCAATCCGGCAACTTACAATCCTGCGACCTTGCAGGAAGATGCCCCGCGATATGCGAACGACGTTTCGAACCTGCTTCGTGCCAGCGGGTTGCTCGCCGGATCGTGAAGCCAACGCTAAGCGATAGGGGGTGAGGCTTCGCCGCGAGCAGAAGCGGCAATTGGGATGCGAAAGGGAGCGTCGCTCGTTTTCACAAACGCGTTCGAAACGATGCAGTTTGGCCGAAGTGCAAGATCACCGCTTGGATGTCTTCAGCCCTGGCGCCGATCATCTGATTCGATCGGTAGTCGGACGTACACCATGCGCGCCACTACGAAGCACACGAGGGCAATCGCAACGGAGAGCACGGCTACTGTGTAAGCCAGTGACCTGCCGTGCCATAGGCCTGCAAGCCAGCGGTTGAACCTGGCGGCATAGACCGCAGCCATTCCGCCAATGCGCTCGATGTTGTATTCGTAGATTCTTCCACTGGCAATTTGGCCGGCGGGATCCGCGCCCCCGTCGTCTGGGGCAAAGATGTAGATCACTGCCGCACTTACGAGTCCGAGCAGGAGGACCGCCGCCCCACTGTAGAAGATGAGCACGTGTAGTGGCTCGCGCGGTGTCGGAAGCGCGCCCTGGCCATGCGGATCGCTCACGGCTTACTCCTCCTACCAGACGGGGCCGCCATGTTACCGCTGATTGTAGGCGTTTGAGAAACGTCCCCGAGGTGCTTGTGTCCACCGCCCGCCGCACTACCAGCAGTCGTACTGGCGAGGTCACGCCTACCGCGCCAGAATCGACCCATGCCGACACGGACGCTCTATCCCTTCCGCTTTCGGGACCCACGTAGCGGGGACTGGGTCCGCGCCCGGCATAAGATGCAGGTACCGGAATTGCAGCGGTGCTATGCCGAGTGGGAGATCACTGGCGCACCTGAGATCCGGCATATAACCGAAATCAACACGCGGCCGTACAACCCATTTCAGCCGCCCCCACCCGCACGCTCTGTCATCGCACCCATGCTGCTGTGGATCCGGCCCTGGCGCGGTTAGGCGCCATCGTCTGAACCGACTCGGGTCGCGCGTTGTCTACTTCATATGGCGAGAATCGGCCACTCGCCCCGAGGAGAGCCTGCAATGGCCCCTCACGCCTTCCGCCCCGGTATGGTGATGACGAACCGGACCAAGCGTTCGCTGTCATGGCCAAGACTTCAAGCCCGTATGCCAATGCCGCTCATGGACCATTCGAATAGTTTAACCGTCCGGATGTTCGTGTAATAATATTGCTGTTCCTGTGGCTGGCTGCCATTGCCGGCCACAAGAGGTTCGTCAATCGACTGCCCACATGGGCCCCAAAAAGACTGAATTGAGGCCGATCGCACAATGTTTGGGCTGATGGCGTTCTGAAACCGGACTTTACCGTCGTAACCAACTACTTAGAGGACATTTCCGTGAGTTCTGTATTCCGCGCCCTGTTGTCTACCGTTGCTGTCGTTGCCATTTCAGCCTATGGCTCGATGGCCGCAGCGCAAGCCCCGGTCAAAGCGCCTGATGGCGTGCTAACAACCACCGCCGGCATGACGCTCTACACATTCGACAAGGATACCGCTGACAAGAGTGCTTGCACCGGAACTTGCGCAACGAACTGGCCTCCGCTGATTGCCGCCCCCGACGCCAAACCTCGGGACGATTGGACTTTC
>Ga0302324_100026044_pt1 | contig 11197 bp, 11 predicted proteins | sample Palsa_T0_1_FD_201949 | JGI IMG/M metagenome (GOLD analysis project Ga0302324, IMG submission 201949) | Peat permafrost microbial communities from Stordalen Mire near Abisko, Sweden - Palsa_T0_1 | ecosystem: Environmental > Terrestrial > Soil > Palsa > Peat permafrost | place: Sweden: Abisko... | reverse complement strand
TTCGAGGCCGCGGAGCGGAGCACCCGGGTCCTGATCGCGGCGGGCAGGCCGGCGAGCTCGGCGGCCTCGAATGCCCCGCCGCCGTCGCGGATCCGCTCGAGTTCCGCCTGGGCAAGTGAGTCAAGGACGTCCGCGTCCGCGCGCAGCTGGGCCGCGCTGCGCGCCAGCGCCTCGGCGATGCCGGGACCGAGCGCCGCGGCGAGGGCCGGCATCGCCTGATGGCGTACCCGCGCCCGGGCATACGCGGGATCGGCGTTGTGCGGATCCTCCCAGGGCTGCAGCCGCAGCGCGGCGCAGGCTGCCCTGGTCTGCGCCCGGCCCGCGGCGAGCAGCGGTCGGCGGTACAGGCCGCGGCGCGCGGGCATCCCGGCCAGCGACCGGCTGCCGGATCCGCGCGCCAGCCCGAGCAGCACCGTCTCGGCCTGGTCGTCCAGGGTGTGGCCGAGCAGGATCGCTGCCGCGCCGGCGTCAGCGGCCACCGCGTCCAGCGCCGCGTACCTGGCGGCCCGCGCGGCCGACTCCGGGCCGCCGGGCCCGGACGGGCTGACCGCGACGCTGTGCACGGGCGCCAGGCCCAGGCCGGCCAGCGCCGTGGTCACCGCGACCGCGCGGTCCGCCGATCCTGCCTGCAGCCCGTGATCAACGGTGACCCCGCCGCAGCGCAGGCCCAGCCGGGGCCCCTCGAATGCGAGCGCCGCTGCCAGGGCGAGCGAGTCCGCCCCGCCGGAGCAGGCCGCCAGCACGAGGTCACCGGGCACCAGGCCGGCCAGCGACCGGCGCACGCCGAGCCGCACCTGCGCGACCGCCGGATGGGGGCCCACCGGCGTCAGCCAGCGGCGGCACTGCTGCCGCGGGCGCCGCCGCTGTCCACCCGCTCGAGCCACTCGCCCGGGCTGGCGATCTCCGCGACTGAGGGGAGGCTCTCCGGCGACTCCCAGACCTTGTTGAAGGTCGCCATTCCAGCCTGCGCCACGACCGCGGCGACGAACCGGGACCCCTGCTCGTACTGCTTCATCTTCAGGTCGATGCCGAGAATGCGGCGGATCGCCTGCTCCATCCGGCCCGCGCTGCCGCGCCGCGCGCTGAACCTCGACCGGATCTCGGCGACCGAGGGCACGACCGTGGGGCCGACCGCGTCCATGACGTAGTCGCCGTGTCCCTCCACCAGCGTCATCACCGCGGTGAGCCGCTGCAAAATCTCCCGCTGCCGTGGGTTCTGGATCGCCTCGATCAGGCTGTCGCCGTCAGCGCCGCGTACCGCGCCTGCGACTGCGTCGGCGGCTGACCGCAACCGGTTCAGGATCGACGCCGGGTCGAGGTCCGAGGCCAGCAGGAACTCGGTCATCTGCTGCTGCACGTACGGGCGCAGCCAGCTGACGGACGTGAACTGGGTGCGGTGCGTCTCCTCGTGCAGGCAGACCCAGCGCCGGAAGTCATGCGGGTCGACGCGCAGCTCGCGCTCCACCATCACGATGTTCGGCGCGACCAGGGTGAGCCGTCCCGCCGGGGCGCTGCTGGCCGGCAGGTCCGGGTCCGGCGGCAGGAACAGCTCGTACTGGCCGAGCACCCGGCCTGCCAGGTAGGCGAGGATCAGGCCCGCCTGCATCCCGGTGACGCGCGAGCCGACGGCCGTGAGAATTGATTCCTGCGGCGCGGCGGCGCGCTCCCGCAGGTGCTCGACCAGCGGATCCAGCACGACGCGGAACCCGTCGACGTTCGCGCGTATCCACCCCGGACGGTCCACCACGGCGATCGTGCCGCCATCGGCGGGGCCAGCCAGCCCGGTCATCTCCCGCACCGGCTCCCGGACGGCGGCGGCGAGCGCCCGCAGCTCGGCCACGACCTTCCTCGCCTCTGCCCGGCTCACCTCCGGGCCGGGCCTGGCCCAGCGTACGCCGGTGGAAATGGCCACATCCCAGTCGATCATCTGCGCGCTGCTCACCCCTCCACCGTACGTGCCGGCCGGGCAGGCGGCTCAATGGCAGCCGCAGCTGGCAAGTTCGCCGGCCAGCGCAGCGAGGTCGCCCGCGCCCTCGGTCAGGCCATTCCTCGGCACCTGATCCGCCATGAATGCGAAGACCAGCAGCTGGCCGTTGCTCGCGTAGGCGACGCCGGCCAGCGCGGCCACCCCGGTGAGGTTCCCTGTCTTCGCCCGCACCACGCCGCGGGCGGCCGGGCCGGCGTCGCCGAACACGCTGCCGCCAGGGGCGAGCGTCCCGGCGAAGCCGGCCACCGGCAGGCCGGTGAGCACTGGCCTGAGGGCGGGTTCGGCCGGCCGCGCGGCGAGCGTGACCAGCTGGACAAGCGCGCGGGGGGTGATCCGGTCATCGGGGGAGAGCCCGCTGCCGTCCACCAGCCGGATGCCGCGCACGCCCAGCCGCTGGTCGGTCGCCATCACCGCCGCGGCGGCGCCGCGGAAGGTGGCCGGCTTCCCGGCCGCGATCGCTACCTGCCTGGCCAGGTTCTCCGCGATCACGTTGTTGCTCTCGATCAGCATCCACTGCACCATCTCGGCGAGCGGCGGCGACATGACGCGGGCGATGGTGACGGCGCCGGCCGGCGCCGTCGCCGGCCCGGGCTGCCCGCGGACCCGGATGCCGCGGGCGGCCAGGAACCTGGCGAACGCCCTCGCGGCGTCGGCGGCCGGCGTGAGCGAGCGCGGCCGGAAGTTGCGGGGGTCATCGGCGTCCTGCGGCGCGCCGCTGGCGGTCAGCCTGCCCTGGTCCACCTCAAGGGCGACGATGGGGCTGACGTTGCCCGTGCTGACGTAGCTCGACGGCCATGACGGGGCCAGCTGCGGTCCGGCGTACAGCGAGGTGTCGTAGCCGAGCCGCACCGAGCGGTGGCGGCGGGCCCGCAGCGCGCGCGCTGTCTTCGCGGCCAGCGAGGCGAGCGTGGCCGGCTGCGGGTAGTCCGAGGCCGACGGCCTGCCCGCGGCGAGGGTGGGATCACCGCCGCCGACCAGGACGATGGCCGACGGAGCGCTGCCCGTCACGACCCGGGTGCTCAGCCGGGCTGCCGGGCCCAGCAGGTGCAGGGCAGCAACCGCCGTCGCCAGTTTCGCTGTGGAGGCCGGGGTGAACCCAGAATCTGCGTTCCTGGAGAAAAGGATCTGGCCGGTAGCCGCGTCGGCCACCACGGCGGCGACGCTGCCGCCGAGCGCGGGCAGCGCGAGCGTCGCCGATAGCCGGGCGCTCAGGCCGGCGGCCGTCACCGCCCCCTGCGCTGGCGGTGCGCCGGAGGCGGCGGCGAGCACCCGGCGCGGCGCGCTTAGCGGCGCACTGGCCACCCGAGGTATCTGCCAGAGGGCGAGCCGGGCGGGCAGCAGATGCGCCACGGCGGCGCCGGCCGCGATGGTGAAGACGGCCAGCAGCGCCACGCTCAGCAGCGCCACGCGGCGGAGCCGGCTCGTCACCGTGCCTCCTTTCGCGAGATGCTGTTCCCGCTGGCGGCCAGCTTTCGCGAGATGCTGCTCCCGCTGGCGGCCGGGTCGCGGGTTCGCGTCCCGGCAACGGAGTCAATCATCTACACGGGCTGGGAGCGGAATCGTGGAATTCGATGTGATCGTCGAGATCCCGAAGGGACAGCGCAACAAGTACGAGATGGATCACGAGACCGGGCGCATCAGGCTGGACCGGATGCTGTTCACCTCGACCCGGTATCCCGCCGACTACGGATTCATCGAGGACACGCTCGCACAGGACGGCGATCCGCTCGACGCGCTCGTCTTGCTGGAGGAGCCGACGTTCCCCGGCTGCCTGATCCGCTGCCGGGCGATCGGCATGTTCCGCATGCGCGACGAGATGGGGATCGATGACAAGGTCCTCTGCGTCGCCGCGACAGATCCGCGGATGGCGCATCTGCTGGAGATCGACAATGTCTCTGAGTTCGACCGGCTGGAGATCCAGCACTTTTTCGAGGTCTACAAGGCGCTGGAGCCCGGCAAGCAGGTGGAGACAGCCACCTGGGCGGCCCGCACCGCAGCCGAGGCCGAGATAGTTTCGTGCCGCGAGCGGCTCGTCGCGGCGGAGGGCCACCAGGAGCACTGACCCGCCGTCGCCGCCGCGCTGGCCAGCGGCCCTGTGTCAGGTCCCGGGCGCAAATGGGCGACACTGGATATGCGCACAACGCGGCGAACCCAGGCGAGGAGGTACCCGTGGACCACGCGGATGACGTGCTCAGGCGGGCACCGCTGTTCGCGGCGCTCGACGACGAGGGCGCCGCCGCGCTGCAGGCCGGCGTCACCATCGTCGAGATCAGCAGGGCCGAGCGGCTGTTCGAGGAGGGAGCCTCCGGCAACCAGCTGTACGTGATACTCGACGGCAAGATCAAGCTGACCCGGGCGGCGGCGGACGGCAGGGAGAACCTGCTGAGCGTGCTCGGGCCCGGCGAGATGTTCGGCGAGCTCTCGCTCTTCGACCCGCGGCCGCGCACCGCGAGCGCGGTCGCGGTCACCGACAGCCGGCTGGGCGCGCTCGCGCACGATGACCTGCGCAGCTGGCTGACCGGCCGTCCCGATGTCGCGCTGCACCTGCTTCAGGCGCTGGCCCAGCGGCTCCGCCGCGCCAATGACGTGATGGCCGACCTCGTCTTCACCGACGTACCGGGCCGGGTGGCGAAGGCCCTGCTAGACCTCGCCGGCCGGTTCGGCGAGTCGCAGCCGGACGGGCTGCACGTCAATCACGACCTCACCCAGGAGGAACTCGCCCAGCTGGTCGGGGCATCCCGGGAGACGGTGAACAAGGCGCTGGCCGACTTCGCGGCGCGCGGCTGGCTGCAGCTGTCCGCCAAGTCAGTCCTGCTGATCGAGCCGGAGCGGCTGCGCAAGCGATCACGCTGACTCGCGGCCCGGGTCCGGCGGCAGCGGCTCGCCGCCCGGGTCTGACGGCAGCGGCTCGCCCGGATCCGGCGGCAGCGGCTCGCGGCCCGGGTCCGGCGGCAGGGCGCCCCGCTCGGCGAGGTAGGCGAGCTGCGCCCGGACCGACCACTCAGCGAACGGCCACAGGCCGCGGTCGACGTCGGCGTACACCCGCGCGACGATGTCGGCAGGCGTCCGGTGGCCGGCCGCGAGGGCGGCCTCTACCTCGGCGAGCCGCTCCGCACGGTGCGCGATGTAATGGTCGAGCGTCGCGGCCGGGTGGGTGAGGACCGGCCCGTGGCCGGGCAGCAGCGCCGTCAGCCCGGCCGAGTCCGCGAGCGAGCGCAGCCGGTCAAGCGAGCTGAGGTAGTCACCGAGGCTGCCGTCGCGGGCGATCACGGTGGTGCCCCGGCCGAGCACGGTGTCCCCGGTGAGCACCGCGCCGTCTGCTGCCAGCAGCAGGGATACCGAGTCGGCGGTATGCCCGGGCGTGGCGACGACGAGGATCTCGCAGCCCGCCGACGTGACCACGTCGCCCGCGCGCAGTCCCTCGGCGCCGAGCCGCTGGGCCCGGTCGACCGCCAGCACCGGCGCGCCGGTCAGCGCGGCGAGCCGCCGGGCGCCTGCGGAGTGATCGCGGTGGCCGTGCGTCAGCAGGATCCGGGTCACCCGCTGGCCCGCGTCCGACGCCAGCGCTCGCACCCGGCGCAGGTGCCCTTCGTCGTCGGGCCCGGGATCGACCACGATGGCGGCGGCGGAGCCTGGCTCGGCGATCAGCCAGGTGTTGGTGCCGTCCAGCGTCATCGGACCCGGGTTGGGCGCCAGCACGCAGCGCGCCCGAGTGGTCCCTGATCCGTCGATGCCGGCGGGCGCAGGGCCGCCGGGGCCAGGCGAGGTCACCATGGGTACTCCCGCAGCCCCGGCACGGTCAGCCAGGGCGTGCCGTCCGCCAGGGTGACCTCCGGCAGCAGCGGCCTGACCTGCCGTGGCGCTGCGAGCGCCGCCGCGACGGTGCCGAACTCGGCGAGCTGGGCGAGGGTCACCGCGGTGGGCGGCCACAACGTGATCTCCCCGGCGCGCCCGGCGGCGATCGCCGCGGCGGGCCTGACCCAGGCCACCTGCGCGGCCTCACCGCCGACGTCCCTGGTGCGCTGGCCAGGCGGCAGCGCCGCGGCGAAGAACCTAGCGTCGAACCGGCGCTCTTCCACGACCGGGGTGATCCACCGTGACCAGGGCGTGAGCAGGTCGGCGCGGAGCACGACGTGCCGCCGCTGCAGCAGCCCGGCGAGTGAGATGGACCGGTCCAGCAGGGCGAGCCGGTCCGATTCCCAGTCATCGCCGCTGGTATCGGCCACCACCTCGGCGGCCGTCGGCCCGGCCAGCAGCACCCCGGACTCCTCGAAGGTCTCCCTGACCGCGGCGCAGACAAGCGCCCTGGCCAGGTCGTCGGGCGCGTCGAAAACCCGCCCCCAGGCGGCGGCGTCCGGGCCGGCCCAGGCAACATCGGCGTCGGCGTCCCTGGCGTCCACCGAGCCGCCGGGAAAGACGGAAGCGCCGGGAGCGAACGCCATCGAGGACTGGCGCCGGAGCATGTAGACCTCGATGCCGGGCCCGGCGTCCAGCTGGCCCTGGTCCGGCCTCTCCTCGCGCGGCTGACCCTCTTCCGGCTGGCGCGCGGGCCGCAGCAGCATCACGGTGGCCGCGTCGCGTGCCGGGACCGGCGACGCCCGCCCGGCCAGGATGTCGCGAGCGCGGTCAGCAAGCGGCCGGGGAAGCCTGATCGCCGTGCCGTCCGCGGGACTTTCCGCCACCTGGCCTCCTGCCCTGGTCTCCTGGCGCGGGTCTCCTGTCGCGGCCGCTGGTCTGCTGCCGCGGGCCGCGGCCGGCCTAGCCCCTGACCTCCGCGATCAGCTCGACCTCCACCGGGGTGTCCAGCGGCAGCACCGCCATCCCGACGGCGCTGCGGGCGTGCCTGCCCGCCTCGCCGAAAACCTCGATCAGCAGCTCGCTGGCGCCGTTCACCACCTGGGCCTGCTGGATGAAGTCGGGCGCGCTGGCCACGAAGCCGGTGACCTTCACGATGCGGGTGACGGCGGACAGGCCGCCGGTCACGGAGGCGACGGCGGCCAGCGCGTTGAGCGCGCAGATCCGGGCGAGAGCGCTGGCCTCCGCGACGCCCACGCCGGCGCCGACCTTGCCGGTGGCCGGCAGCACCCCGTCCACGAACGGAAGCTGGCCGGCGGTGTAGACGTAGTCCCCTGTCCGCACCGCGGGGACGTAGGCCGCCAGCGGGGTCACCACGCTGGGCAGCGTCAGGCCGAGCGCGGCCAGCCTTGCCTCCGGCGTGTCTCCGTTCGCGGCTGGCTCCCCGGCGATGCTCACTGCCTGGCCCGCTTCATGTAGGCGACGAGCTGCTCGGGATTCGGCCCTGGTATCACGGCAACGAGCTCCCACCCGTCTTCGCCCCAGTTGTCCAGGATCTGCTTGGTCGCGTGGACGAGCAAGGGCACGGTCGCGTACTCCCACTTCTGCATGATCAGACTCTAGCGGCCCGCGCGCGCCGGAGTCCTCCGCCGCCAGCCCTGTCTCGCGGCTATCCCTGTCCCGTGCTCCCCGCCCGGCCGCGCCGGGCCGTGGTATCAGCCGCGAGCGGAGCGTCGTCGACGTCCGCGACGAGCTCAGGGATCGGCGGGATGTCCGGTATCTCCAGCGGCGCGGACGCGGCGCCAAGCTCCGCGCCGGCCTCCGCCTCGGCCACTGCCGCGTCCCCGAAGTCCGCCAGCGAGGCCGAGTCCTCCGCCGACTTCTGCTCGCCGGCCGGCGCGGGCGGGGTGAACTTGTCGAAGAACCTGAGCAGCTCGACCGGTATCGGCATGACCAGGGTGCTGTTGCGCTCGGCGGCCACCTCGACCACGGTCTGCAGCAGCCGGAGCTGCAGGGCGGCGGGGTCGCGCGCCATCACGTTGGCCGCGGCGGCGAGCCGCTTGGACGCCTGGTACTCGCCGTCCGCGGTGATGATCCGGGCGCGCCGCTCCCGTTCCGCCTCCGCCTGCCGCGACATGGACCGCTTCATTCCCTCGGGCAGGCTCACGTCCTTGATCTCCACCCGCTCGACCCGGATTCCCCACGGGCCCTCGGTCGGCTCGTCGATGATCCGGCGGAGTTCCTTATTGACGGTCGCCCGCTCGGCGAGCAGCTGATCCATCTCCGACTGTCCGATGATTGAACGGAGCGAAGTCTGCGCCTGCTGCGAAACAGCGAACATGTAATTCTGCACATTCACCGTCGCCTTGATCGGGTCGACGACGCGGAAATAGACCACCGCATCCACCCGGACGCTGACATTGTCCCTGGTGATGCCCTCCTGCGCCGGGACCGCCATGGCGATGATCTGCATGTTGACCTTCTGCATCCGGTCACCGAAGGGCCGGATCACGTGCAGCCCCGGACCGCGCGTTCCCGGCAGCACCTTGCCGAACCGAAAGACGATGCCCTGCTCGTACTGCTGCACCACGCGCATTGCGCGGCCCGTCGCGACAAGGCCCCCCACCACGAGAATCACCAGGATGATCAGAAGGACGACCATCGTGAACACCTCTCTCCCGGCTACGCGCCGATTTCCCTCACCAGCCTAGTGACACCTGGGCGGCCAGCCGACGAGGCAGCACCCGGGCGCGGATAGCCTCCATGGCGTGAGCACGAGGGATACGGACTGGGAGGGCGTGCGGCTGCACGTCGTCACCGGCAAGGGCGGGACGGGCAAGACGACGGTGGCCGCCGCGCTTGCCCTGGCGCTCGCCTCGGGCGGGAAGCGGGTGCTGCTCATCGAGGTCGAGGGGCGGCAGGGGATCGCCCAGGTCTTCGACTGCCCGCCGCTCCCGTACGAGGAACGCAAAGTCGCGGTCGCCCCGGCTACCGCTACCCGTCCGGGCGGCGACGTCTACGCGCTTGCCGCCGATCCCGAGCACGCGCTGCTGGAGTACCTGGAGATGTTCTACAACCTCCGGCACGCTGGCACGGCGCTGACCAAGCTCGGCGTCGTCGACTTCGCCACCACGATCGCGCCCGGCCTGCGCGACGTCCTGCTCACCGGGAAGGCGGCCGAGGCAACCCGGCGGCGCGAGGGCGGCAGGCACGTCTACGACGCGGTCGTCATGGACGCCCCGCCAACCGGGCGGATCGGCAGGTTCCTCAACGTGACCGCCGAGGTGTCGGGCCTGGCCAGGGTAGGGCCGACCCGCAGTCACGCGGACACCGTGCAGAAGGTGATCAGCTCACCGGAGACGGCCGTGCACTTCGTCACCGTGCTGGAGGAGATGCCGGTTCAGGAGACGCTGGACGGCATCGCCGAGCTCGCCGGGCTGGGCGATGGCGGCCTGCAGCCAGGCGGCATCATGATCAACATGGTCCATCCGCTGGTCCTGTCGCCCGGCCAGCTGCGCACGGCGGCGAGCGGGTCCGTGGACGAGGGCGAGCTGGCCCTCGGGCTGAAGGCCGCCGGGCTGGAGGACAGCCGCCAGCTCGCCGCCGCCCTGGCCGCCGAGCTGGTCGACCATGCGAGGACGGTGACCGGCCAGCGCGCGCAGCGCCGCAGGCTGGCCGCGCCGGGACAGCCGAGGTATGACCTGCCGATGATTGCCGGCGGCATCGACCTGGCCGGGCTGTACCAGATAGCGGCCGCGCTGCGCGATCAGGGCGCCGCCTGATGCCGCGCATCGCGGCGCCGCCGCTGGACGTGGACCGGCTGATCGACGATCGCCGCACCCGGATCATCGTGTGCTGCGGATCCGGCGGCGTCGGGAAGACCACCGCGGCAGCGGCGATCGGGGTCCGGGCGGCGGAGCGCGGCAGGCACGTGGTGGTGATCACGGTTGACCCGGCCCGCAGGCTCGCCCAGTCGATGGGGCTGTCCGCCCTGGACAACACCCCGCGGCCGGTTCCCGGGGTCGCCAGCGGCGGCTCCGGGCGCGGGCACGGCGGATCCGGCAGGGGGGAGTCCGCCGACGCCGGCGAGGCCGGCAGCCTGCACGCCATGATGCTCGACATGAAGCGGACCTTCGACGAGATCGTGGAGGCGCACGCCGATCCGGACCGGGCGGCGCAGATCCTGGCGAATCCCTTCTACCAGTCGCTCTCGTCTGGCTTCGCCGGCACCCAGGAGTACATGGCCATGGAGAAGCTCGGCCAGCTCCGCCGCTCTGACGAGTGGGACCTGATCGTCGTCGACACCCCGCCGAGCCGGTCGGCGCTTGACTTCCTCGACGCCCCGCAGCGGCTCGGCCGCTTCCTGGACGGGCGGCTGCTCCGGCTGCTCACCGTCCCGGCCAAGCTGGGCGGCCGGGCCTACCTGCGGGTGCTGAACGTCGGATTCGGCATGGTGACCAACGTGCTGACGAAGATTCTCGGTGCCCAAGTGCTGCGGGATGCGCAGACGTTCGTGACCGCGCTTGACACGATGTTCGGCGGATTCCGGGAGCGCGCCGATTACACCTACCAGCTGCTGCGAGCACCGGGCACCTCGTTCCTGGTGATCGCCGCCCCGGAGCCCGACGCGCTGCGGGAGGCGTCCTATTTCGTCGAGCGGCTGGCGCTGGAGGGCATGCCGCTGGCCGGGCTCATCATCAACCGGGTGCACTCCTCACCCGCCGCGCGGCTGTCCGCCGCGCGCAGCCTGGCCGCCGCCGAGATGCTGGCCGCCGAGACTCAGCAGGCCGACGGGCAGCTCGCGGACCCGCCGGGCAGCAAGCCGCCGGCTGGGTCCGGGCAGTCCCGGGCCGGGTCCGGGGAGTCTGATGACGAGCCGCACTCGCTGGCCATCGCCGCGCTCAGGCTGCACGCCGAGCGAATGCAGCTAGCCGCCCAGGAACGGCATGTGGCGGAGAATTTCACTGCGGCTCACCCGCTGGTCCCGGTGGCCGAGGTACCGGCGCAGGCCGAGGACGTGCATGACCTGGCCGGGCTCCGGGCGATCGGGGAGAGCTTCCCGGCCCGGTAGAGCGGATCGGACCGCGCAGCGCGCGGTGGCCAGATGCGCAGGTCAGCTGACGACTGATCAGCTGGCGACGAGCTCGTCGCCCGTACGCTCGTACTGGTTGCGCGCGTTCTCCAGCAGATCCCGCCAGGAAACCACGTCCGGGCGGCGGCGAAGCAGCGCGCGCCGCTCACGCTCGGTCATGCCGCCCCACACGCCGAACTCGATGCGATGATCGAGCGCGTCCGCGAGGCACTCGGTCCGCACGGGGCAGCCGCGGCAGATCAGCTTGGCCCGGTTCTGCGCCGCCCCCTGAACGAACAGCTCATCAGGGTCCGTGCCCTTGCACGCGGCGCGGGCGGTCCAGT
>Ga0302324_100026041_pt1 | contig 11198 bp, 7 predicted proteins | sample Palsa_T0_1_FD_201949 | JGI IMG/M metagenome (GOLD analysis project Ga0302324, IMG submission 201949) | Peat permafrost microbial communities from Stordalen Mire near Abisko, Sweden - Palsa_T0_1 | ecosystem: Environmental > Terrestrial > Soil > Palsa > Peat permafrost | place: Sweden: Abisko... | reverse complement strand
CAGCGGCGAAAGATCTTTCCAACTTACGGCCGGAAACCCAAGATGAGGAAGGCCGCCTGCCACCGGGCCGATGATGGTAATGCCACGACCGCTGAAATTCCAAATTGCGCTGGCCGCGATGGCTCCGGCAACGGCGAGGAACGGACCTGGCAATCTGGGGGCAAAGCGGCGAAACAGGAGTAGAAGTCCGACCACAACGGCGGAAACGGCTAAGGTCGGCGGATGGACCTGGGGCAGTCTTCTGAAGACCTGAGCCAATTGCAGAAGCGTTCGATTCGCGGAAATCTCCACTCCCAACATCTCTCCGAGCACTGCGATGCCAACCTGGAAGCCGACTCCCGTGAGAAAGCCGTCAAGCACCGTCTGAGAGAGGAAGTCGGCGATGAAGCCAAGTTTCAGTAAGCGCGCCAGCAACAGGAACCCGGCGGTAAGCAACGCAACGGCGCCAGCCAGGGCTACGTAACGCGGACCGGCCGCGGGCGCCATGCCGGAAACGCCACCGGCGAAAATGGCCGCGGTCGCGGAGTCAGCGGAAACCACCAGGTAGCGGGAAGAGCCAAAGGCCGCGAAGCCCACCAGGGGCAACAGCAAGGAGTAAAGACCAGTAACCACGGGCATGCCCGCAATCTTGGTGTATCCCAAAGCTTGCGGGATATTCATGGCCGCGAGCGTGAAGCCGGCAAAGGCATCGTGCAAGGCGGCTGCCCGCTTGAATGGCCGTATACCTTGAAAGAGTTTCAGCAAAGCCGGGCTCCGGAAGAGCGATTTACCGCAAGTCCGGAGTGTACATGCTCCCCGCCCGATCTGACTTGGAAAGTCTGGCACTGTTGCGGCAGCGAGTCGAGGTCAAAGCGCGCCGCTCAGATCGCCGAACCTTGACTTATCAATACGCCGGTCAACGCGAACAACCTGGCGAAATATGCGCTTGAAAGCCAGGGCAAGCGCACGGAAAGCGAACCCTATAACGACGGCCTTGTCCGAATTAGCTCTTTTCCAGCTTCGCTTCACGGTCACCACGACGCGCGCGGTGGCGGTTTAGCCGGGAACTATAAGAATGTGCGACCTACTTGTCCTCCCGAGGGCCGGTGATTCTTTCAGCCATTAGCCAATTCCTCCTGGATGCACCACCCCGCCCTTGTCATCCCGAGGAGCCAACTTGCCTGCGGCAAGTTAAGGGAGCAATGACCCTGGCTCCTGTACCGGCAACTAAGGTTGAGGTGCCCCATTCAAGCCCTGTTTTGGGCTTGAGTGGGATACGCAGCACTGAACGCCCCACTTTTTGGTTTGTCATTAGGAGCGAACTCCGGATTTCCTACTACGCAGCTCTATTCAACGGCCACGTATGCGGCTTTTCAGTAAGGAAAGCCGCATGAGGTCTATCGACGCCACGAAGCCAGACAGGAAATCCGGAGGAAGGCGAGGGACCTGCTGTGCGCCCTTCCCGAACGCAACTGCGCAAGTGAGTCGCCAGACCATTAGTTTTTCATCTATAAAATAGGGCAGCGAAGATAAGCTCCGCCGGAAAGCCAGCAATGATCATGAAAAAGAGTGGTACCCAGAAAGTCGAATCCGCGTCTCGTCTGATAGACGGGAGAATCCAGGAGCTAGGCGACTGGCGTGGAGAGATGCTTTCCCGCATCCGCGCTTTGATCAAGCAAGCCGACCCTAAAGTCGTCGAGGAGTGGAAGTGGCGTGGTACACCGGTGTGGTCACACGACGGGTTGATCTGCACCGGCGAGACATACAAGAGTGTGGTAAAGATGACATTCGCCAAGGGCGCATCGTTGGATGACCCCTCAGGTCTCTTCAATTCCAGTCTCGACGGCAGAGTGAGGCGTGCCATTGACTTCCGCGAAGGCGAGAAGATTAACGAGAAGGCTTTGAAAGATCTTATTCGCGCCGCCGTGGCCCTGAACACGTCTTCAGACTGAGCGGGCTGCGGGAGGCTCATTTGGAGCGAGCGCCCCCGCGACGGGACAAGTATTTTCCGGTCAGCGTATTCCCGTTCTTCGCTAGATCGGCCGGCAGGCCCTCGAACTGCACCGTGCCGCCCTCCTGCCCAGCGCCCGGCCCCAGATCGATCACCCAGTCGGCCCGGGCGATCACGTCCAGGTTGTGCTCGATGACGATGACCGAGGAACCGGCGTTGACCAGCCGGTCGAACAGCCCGATCAGGGTGTCCACATCGTTCATGTGCAGGCTCGTCGTGGGCTCGTCGAGCACATAGATATTGCCTTCCTTGCCCAGTTCGGCAGCGAGCTTGAGCCGCTGGCGTTCACCCCCTGACAGGGTGGAAAGCGGCTGGCCCAGGGTCAGATAGCTGAGTCCCACATCGTCGAGTGGCTTGAGGATTTTGGTGACGGCCGGCTCGGTGAAAAAGTCAACCGCGTCCGCAACGCTCATCTCGTAGACGTCGCTGATGGATTTGCCGCGCAGCCGATAGTCCAGCACTTCGGGCAGGAAGCGCTTGCCTTCGCAGACCTCGCAGGTGGTGGCCATGGGGTCGAGATGGCCGAGGTCGGTATAGATGACGCCCAGCCCGCTGCAGTCCGGGCACGCCCCCTTGGAATTGGCCGAGAACAGAGCCGCATCGACCGAGTTGGCCTTGGCGAAGGCCTTGCGCACGTGGTCGAGAATGCCGGTATAGGTCGCCGTGTTGGACCGCCGCGAGCCGCGCGCCAGGTTCTGGTCGATGATGATGATTTCCGGATAGGCCTGGGGAAGGCAGCCCACGATGAGCGATGACTTGCCCGAGCCCGCGACGCCTGAAACGACCGCCAGCACACCCGTGGGGATGGTGACCGACACGTCCTTGAGATTGTTGACCCGGGCGTGCCGGATCTTGAGTTCGCCACTGCGCTTACGCACCTTGTCCTTGATCGGCTGGTGCTTTTTCATGTGGTTGCCGGTCGGCGTACCCGAGGTTAAAAGCCCGGCGAAATCGCCCTCGTAGACCACTTCGCCGCCCTTGCTGCCGGCAAGCGGACCCATGTCCACCACATGGTCGGCGATGGCGATCATGTCCGGCTTATGCTCGACGATCAGCACCGTGTTGCCCTTGTCGCGCAACTGCTGCATCAGCCCGGCCATCCGCCCCACATCGTGGGGATGCAGCCCCACCGAGGGCTCGTCGAAGATGTAGGTCATGTCGGTCAGCGACGACCCGAGATGGCGTACCATCTTCACTCGCTGGCTCTCCCCACCCGAGAGGCTCGAGCTCTCCCGGTCCAGGCTGAGATAGCCCAGCCCGATGGTGATGAGGTTTTCCAGGCGCGCCGCCAGGGCCGCCAGCATCGGCCCCACCTGAGGCGCCTTGATGGCGCGCACCAGCGCCGCGAGGTGACTCACCTGCATAGACGATAATTCGCCTATATTCCTGCCGGAAATCCTGCTCGCCAGCGCCTCCCGCTTGAGCCGCGCGCCCTTGCAGGCGGGGCAGATCTTGCGCGTGAAGATGCGATCATATTCCGCCCGGACATGGGGTTGCAGGGCCTCTGGATCCTTGCTACCCATCATCTGCCTGAGCTTGGGCACAACGCCCAGATAGGTGAGGTTAATCTTGTCGACCTTTACCTTGCGCCCGTCGTCGAGATCGAACAGGTTGGCGCGTTCCTCAGCTGAGTATTTGCGGATTGGCTTGTTGAGATCGAACATGCCGGAGCGAGCATAGATGGTCCACCACCAGCCATTCACGTCGAAGACCTTGTTGAGCAGCGCCCCCTGGTTGAGCGACTTCGTCTCGTCCACCACCGCGGTCATATCAATGGCCGCTACCTGTCCGACGCCTTCGCACTCCGGGCACATGCCACGCGGATCGTTGTAGGAGTAATAGCCTGGTGCGGGCAGACGCGGCTCGGCAAGCCTTGAAAACAGCACACGCAGCATCTGTGCTGTGTCGGTCGCCGTCGCCACTGTGGAGCGCAGATTGCCGCCCAGCCTTTGCTGGTCAACAATGATGGCTGCCGAAATGTTCTCCAGCTGATCGGCGTCCGGCTGGCCGTAATGGGGCATGAATTGTTGCACGAAGGCCGGATAGGTTTCGTTGATCAGCCTCTGGCTTTCCGCGGCGATGGTCGAGAACACCAGCGAGGACTTGCCCGAGCCCGACACTCCGGTAAACACAGTGATGCGGCGCTTGGGAATATCAAGCGAGACGTTCTTGAGATTGTTCTCGCGCGCGCCGCGAATGATGATCGAACCGTAGCCGGCGTAGGCCGCCGGCTGGCCGTCTCTCAACGTATTTGAACTCTCGATCGAAACCTTCCCGGACCTGCCCACATTGCCCCCCGCTTCTGCTCAGGTCGCTGATATTTGTCCAGGCAATCTACGCTGCTCTGGCGTTTATATCTGGCCTCTCATTTGTCGCTGGAAAGAGGATGCCGATGATACGGCTCTCCGGTCGAAGAGCCCACGATACCATAGTAAGCATGGCAAGGATCAGAGGGGCGATCACATGAAAGGCGTAAACGCCGTAACCTCCAACCGCCGCGCAGGACGCGGCTGCGCCTGTTAGATCAAAGAAGATGCCGGCATATGCCCATTCCTTGAGCCGCGGAAAACGCGGCACGAGTATGGCAATGGCTCCAAGCACTTTCCAAAATCCCAGGATGCCAAAGAAGTACATCGGGTAGCCAAGGGCGGCCACGACACCATGGGTGTTCCCCAGATATTGGGCCACCTGCGAGGCACCGCCGCTTCCGATAAAAAATGCTACCAGCACGGTCGTTGTCCAATACGTAATCGTTCTTGTTTTCTTGCTCATTTCAACCCCCAGCCGTAGAAGCCCAACTATAAGAGCCGCGAACCCGGTTTGCGCACCAGAAGAACCATAGCCACACGGTTATGTGTTGTCAAGAGAAAGTTAATTATTTCCGATTTGGGTCTTGCGGGGAATCTGCCGGGCATCGGTCTTGGCGGAGCGGGTGGCGGAACTAGAGCAAATGCAGGAGCTCATCCAGGCGTGAGCGATAGGTTCGGCTCACACGCAAGGTCTTGCCGTCACGCAGGGTTAGAACTGCATCTCGATTTGCCGAAGGCTCCACGCGGACAATGCGCTCCACCTGGACGATGGTCGAGCGGTGAACCCGTACGAACTGCATCTGGTCGAGCCGAGCTTCCAACGAATTAAGAGGCTCACGAATCAAGTGAGTTCGACCGCCAACGTGCAATCCCGCATAGTCTCCCAACCCCTCAATCCAATCCACATCCCCGGCCTGGACAAAGGTAAACTCATTACCGCGGCGCACCGGAAAACGCTTGATTACCCCTCCACTATCCAGTTTGTCTGTCTTCGCTAGAAGTCCATAAAGCCGCTCAAAGTTGGCTTCCTGCCAATGAAGAGACAGCATGCGCCGTGCGCGTTCAATACACGCAGCGAATCGTGCGTCGTCAATTGGTTTCAGGAGATAGTCCAGAGCTTCCACATTAAACGCATCCAGGGCGTACTCCTCATGCGCTGTAAGAAACACAATGCATCGGGCTTGCTCCCTAGGCAACGCTCGCAGCAGATCCAAGCCGGAAATGCCAGGCATCTCAACATCGACAAAAATCAGATCGGGCGAGACCTGCGGAATCGCAGTAAGCGCCTCCTCGCCGGTGGCGCACTCCCCAACGACCAGCATGTCGGAATACGCCCCCAAACGCGTAGTGATGCCAACGCGAGCTAACGGCTCATCATCGACCACCAGAACCCGAATGTTCATTGTCTAAATCCCCTGAGAGTCTCTGGACGACTCTGGAAGAGCGGAAAAGAGGGTGCGCGGCACGTAAGGGCGATCTGGGGCACCCATCCATTCTAATGACGGAGCTCTTCCGCCGACACCGGCTGGGCGTATGAGATGCACGGCTCACCGCAGAATTGCGCAGCTTCGTCGCCTGCCTCTTTCCGCGCGCGTCAAGTCGACGTTAGGTTGATTGCTGAAAGATCTCTTCCTTGCACCAAGCCGTAGGTCACGAGTTGTGCGCAGGGTAGACGTCGAAGGAGTTCTGGAATGGTCAATGATTCAGCAGGCAGGCCCACGGATACGCGTAAGGCAGTTCTGGCAATTGCAGTCGGCGGTCTCACCGCTGGCACGCTGGACCTCGGCCAAGCGCTCATCTTGTTCTCAACGAAAATTCCGCTGGCCATTGCCGGAGGCCTGCTGGGGCCGAAGGCCTTCGGTGGAGGGACGGCCACTTACGTTCTGGGTGTATTCCTGCACTTCTTCATTGCTCTCTCTGCTGCGGCCATTTATTTTGCAGCAAGCCGCACTCTGAGATTCCTAACCCAATACGCTCTGGTCTGCGGCTTGTTCTTTGGCGCAGCGGTTGACCTATTCATGCGCCTGATTGTTCTGCCGCTCTCTGCTCTTCATGCAAGGGGGCCGTACCAGTACAGTGACCTGGTTCAAGGGTTGCTCGTGCACATGATCGTCGTCGGCCTTCCAATATCCTTCAGCGTCCGCCGCTTCGCGAAGTTGGACACAGGCACCATTCCAGTGCCCCGCGAGGAGAGGAAACCACAAGAAGCATGGAATTTATGACTGAAAACAATTCAGCGATCAGTCCCGAAGGGACGGCTGAGAGTAGCCCAGGACGTCAGTCCTGGGTGTACATTCCCACCGAGACCAGTCCCGAAGGGACGGCTGAGAATGCCCCAGGACGGAAGTCCTGGGTGAACTAGACCGCACGCAAATCTTCGCACAATCCCCAAGCGTGAGCGGCCGGAGTCGGACAAACCGCTGTCCGATAACTTGAATCCCCTTCGTCATCCAAACTCCACTGGCTAGTGCGCAGCGGCCGAAGCCTTCGCTTCTTCCGGGCTGGGCCGCCGCATGAGAAACGGCAGCGGGATCAGGAACATCACGAGCAGCCCGAGCACCCAAAACGAATTGGCGAAGCCGAGCACGTTCGCTTGCAGATCGACTTGCGCCGAAAGTTGCGCCATCGCGCGATGCGAGGCTTCACTGGCGCCGGCGCCCATGGCGACGAAGTTCTGCGTCATCGCGTTCAGTTGCCTCTCGAAGAATGGATTGGCGTGATTGGTGTGCGCAGTCAGCGCGGTCCGGTGAACCTGCCCCTGGCGAGTGATGAAGTTATTCAGCATCGAAACGCCGATGGCGCCACCGATGTTGCGCATAAAGTTGCTGATCCCGGAGACCTGGTTGAATTTGTTTCGAGGAACGCCGACGTAGTTGAGAGTGCTGATCGGGATGAAGATCAGCGGAATGCCAATGACCTGGATAACCCGGTACGTCACCATCGTGCTGAAGCTGACGCCGAGATAGATGTTGGCAACGTGGAAGAGCCCGAACGACGTGAGGGCGAAGCCGATGGCGATGATGACCCGCGGATCGAATTTGGTGGCCAGGATGCCGGCGACGGGCATCATGAATGCGAGCGCGATGCCGCCCGGCGACAGCGCCATCCCCGCCTGCTGTGCAGTGTATCCAAGATCGTTTTGTAGAAACTGCGGCAACAGGATGGTGCTGCCGTTGAGCACCATGCCGAGGATGAAGCTGAAGGTGACGGCAGTGGCAAAGTTTCGCTTGCCCAGCAGGCGCAGGTCCATGATGGGGTTGTCGTGCGTTAGCTCGCGAATGACGAGTGCCACCAGGGCGACGATGGCGATGATCAAACTGACCACGATTATTCTGGAGGAGAGCCAGTCGTTCTCCTGCCCTTTATCGAGCACATACTGCAGGAACCCAACCCCGACAACGATGAGGCTGATGCCGATATAGTCCACGCGGATGTTGGACCGCACCATGTTCCTGAGATACGCCGGGTCCTGCACGACACGTTGCGTGAGCATCAGCGAAACGATACCGATGGGCACGTTGATCAGGAATATCCAGTGCCAGCTGTAGTTGTCCGTAATCCAACCGCCCAGCGTGGGGCCGATGGCAGGCGCAACCACAACCGCCATTCCATACATGGCGAAGGCCATGCCGCGTTGCTTGGCTGAGAATGTATCCGCCAGGATGGCTTGCTCGCTGGGCTGCAGGCCTCCTCCCCCGGCGCCCTGCAGTATGCGGCAGAGAATGAGCAAGGGCAGACTCGGAGCCAGGGCGCAGAGAAACGAGCTGATAGTAAAGATGGCAACGCAGGTCATGTAGAAGCGCTTGCGGCCAATCAAATTCGAAAGCCAGCCGCTCATAGGCAGCACGATCGCGCTCGATACCAGGTAACTGGTGATGACCCAGGTGCTCTCTTCCGTGCTGGCGCCAAGTGTGCCGGCGATGTGGGGCAGAGCCACGTTGGCGATGGAGGAGTCGAGCACTTCCATGAACGTCGCCAGTGTTACGGTGACGGCGATGATCCATGGATTAATCAGCGGCCGGTTTGTGTTTTGCTCTGCCGGAGCCATAGGTCAGTCCAGATGCACCTTGGGTTCGACGGACATGCCCGGACGAAGCTTGTCCAGATCCCTCTGCCCGTGGTTGAAGCGGATGCGCACGGGAAGACGCTGAATCACCTTCACGTAGTTGCCGGTGGCGTTCTCAGGCGGCAGTACGCTGGCGCGTGAGCCGGTGATGGCGGGCATGCTCTCTACGGTGCCGTCGAAATCGTCATGCAGCGCATCTACATGGATGCGTACGCGCTGGCCAGGGTGAATGCGGGCCAACTGCGTCTCCTTGAAGTTGGCCGTGACCCACAGGTCATCGGTCTGGACGATCATGAACAGTTGCTGGCCTTTTGAGATGCGCGCGCCAACCTCGGCGCTGCGCTGCGTGATGACCCCCGAGACCGGAGCGGTGATGCGGCAGTAACCAAGGTTGAGGCGGCTCTGTTCGAGTGCCGCCTGGGCAGCCTCGGCATTTGCCTGCTGGCTCTTGATGTCCGCCTGGCGGATGGCCACCTGCAATGGCGCGCTGCTTTGCGTCTGCTGCAATTTGCTGCGCTGTTGTGCGAGTTCGGCCATACGCTGTTCCACCGTCTTCTGCGCGGAGGCAACCGCGGCCTGATTGGAGGCGACGGTCTGGATTTGTGCGGAAGCAGTTGCTTTGTACTGGTCGTAGTCAGCGCGCGCGACCTCCTGCTTGTCGAAGAGGGTCTGGTAGCGGACAAAATCGGCCTGGTTCCGCTCGTTCACGGCCTGCGACTCGCGCAGCTTAGCCACGGCACTGTCCAGGTCATGCTGCGCGGCGGCAAGCGCAGCCTCTGAACCTGAAACCTCAGCCCGCTGCGAGGTGAGATCGTTCAGGTTGCTGATGCGCGTGATCGGTAAATTAGGATGCGCGGCGCCAAGTTGGGCCATGGCCTGGTCATACTGCGCCTGGGCCTGTTGCAGCGCGACCCGGTCGTCGTTGGGATCGAGCTCGACCAGCAAGGCGCCGGTCGGGACCGCTTGATTGTCGTCGACGTGAACGGCGTTGATGGTGCCGTCGATGCGAGAGGCGATCGGGTTCAGATGGCCGTCGACCTGGGCGTCATCCGTGTCCTCATAACCCTGGGAGTAGAAATACCAACCAGCGGCAGCGGCCAACAGCACAATTGCGATCACGCCGGCTATGTATGGATTGATGCGGCGGCGCGGTGCAGCGGGCTCGACGGGCTGCGATGAAGTTTCCGTTTCCGTTAAAGTCTCGGCGCTCATTTACTTGCTTCCTTTGAATAAGTCGGGAATCTCTTTTTCGGCCTCTCCCATAGCGTGGGCAAGGGCGACCTTGGCCAGATTTTGCGCGAACAGGCTGCTAACGTAATCATGGTCCGCCGCCGCCAATGCCTGCTGCGAGTTAACCACCTCAACCGAGTCCGCCACACCCACGGCGAATCGATCCTGCGACTGTTGCAAAGTAGAAAGCGCAAGCTTCCGGTTGCTCTCCGCTGTGCCCACCTGATCGTTGGCCACCGTCAGATCGATGTAAGCGTTGCGGACATCGAGCTCGACCACTCCACGCTCGTCAGAGAGTTCAGCGCGGCGCTGGGTGACGACAGCATCCGCCTGAATGGTGTCGGCATGGATGCGGCCACCGTTGAAGATGGGCACGCTCACCGAAGCAGAAGCTTGAAAGACGCCGTTACCTTGATTAGGATTGATGCCCTGCATTCCGTAGTAACCGCTCACCGTAGCTGAAGGTAAATACTCGGCTCCAGCCGCCTTGCGGGCTTCTTCCGCCGCGCGCAACTGCGCCTCCGCTGACCGGAGATCCTGTCGCTGCGCCCAGGAGCGGCGCACAGCCTCATCCACCGGCAGGGTATCGGCGGGGGCGGCTGCCAGTTTTTCCGTGATGTTGATATCCAGGCCGAGCGGCAGTCCGATCAAGCGTGCCAGCGCATTCTTCTGCTTCTGCGCGTCGCCCACTTGCGAGCGCAGACGCTGCTGTTCTGTCTGCAGTTCCACCAGGCTGCGATTGGCGTCGATCGGCGCTTTGTTGCCGGCGTCCGCCTGCGCGCGTGCCTGCTTGTAGCTGGCTTCGGCGTACTGCACCTCGACACGCTGCTCATCGATGAGCGCAAGAGCGGCCATCAGTTGCAGGTAGGTACCGGTGACGGCGAGCACCACTTCCTCACGCGCCTGGCGCGCATCCAGACCCGCGGCGTCAGCGGACTGGCGAGCCGAACGATAGTTGTGAACCGCGGGCAAGTCCATGAGGTCCTGCTGCAACGAGCCGCGAATATCGTAGTAGTGGAATGGCCCCACCGTGGCGGGAAAACTAAATTCCGAAGCGCCAAAGGCGCTGGCGCTTAAGCCCTCCGCTTGCAGATCGATCTTGGCCGCATTCTCCGAGAGACCAGCGCTAAGATTGGGCAGCAACGAACTGCGCGCCACGATACGCTGCGCCCGGGCTTGCTGTGAGGCGGCGTCGGCGCCGACCTTGCCCAGGTTGAACTGGAGACCCCGTCGCACAGCGTCGGCCAGGGTGAGAGAGACAGAACCGGTGGGCGGGTTTGGATCGAGCACGCTACCGGCATACGCGCCTTGCACGTCGACCTGCGTGTTCAGCGTATTGACGCTCGAGCTGCTGGAAGGGGTGGCCGACTGCTGTATGGAGGTTCCACCTTGCTGACGGCCCGAGAGGGGAAGTTGCGTGGCGCGCGTACCGGAAGCTGGCTGCGAACTCTGCCCCCAGCCCGAGCTCGCCACAGCCGCGAGAAACACGAAAACACCCGCCATGGTGCGGCGGCGCAGGATTGGAGGCGTCATCGCGTTACCGTCGAGCGGAATTTTCTTTGATAAATACATACGCGTCTGTCTTCTTAGGAACTCAGCGATA
>Ga0302324_100026036_pt1 | contig 11199 bp, 9 predicted proteins | sample Palsa_T0_1_FD_201949 | JGI IMG/M metagenome (GOLD analysis project Ga0302324, IMG submission 201949) | Peat permafrost microbial communities from Stordalen Mire near Abisko, Sweden - Palsa_T0_1 | ecosystem: Environmental > Terrestrial > Soil > Palsa > Peat permafrost | place: Sweden: Abisko... | reverse complement strand
ATATCGCCCGAGTAACAGATGTCGATGTCTTCGCGTTTGTCCGCCTGGATCTGGATCAAACGACTGATCCGTTCGCGCTTATTCGTCCGCGGATTGTAGACCGTATCTCCTTTTGAAAGCTTCCCGGAATAGACGCGGAAAAAGACTAGCTTGCCGACAAACGGATCGCTCCAGAGCTTGAATGCCAGTGAGCAAAAATCCGCGTTGTCATCCGTCGGAGCGAACTTTTCCTCGAGCGTATCGGGATCGATCCCTCTGGCTGGAGGAATGTCAAGCGGACTCGGAAGATAATCGACCACCGCGTCGACCAAATATTGAACACCCTTGTTCTTAAATGCGGAACCGCCGGCGACCGGGATAAATTGATTTGCGATGGTCAGCCGACGGATTCCCGCTTTCAGATCGTTTGCTGTTACCGGCTTTTCTTCGAGGAAGAGAGTTCCGACTTCGTCGTCGAGGTTCGCTACCTGTTCGACAAGGTCGTTATAGGCCCGGTCGATCATTTCCTTATGGTCATCCGGGATAGGAGTCACCTCGTAGACGGATCCGAAAGAATCGCTATCAGAGTAAATGATCGCTTTCTTGTTAATGACATCGAGCTGACCTCTGAGGTAATCTTCCTTGCCCAAAGGAATCAATACTGGCCAGGCATTGGCGCCAAGCTTGGTCCGGATCTCCTTGATGACATTGTCGAAATTGGCGCCGACCTTATCCATTTTGTTCACAAAACAGATCCGGGGGACGTTGTACTTGTTCGCCTGACGCCAGACCGTTTCAGTCTGCGGTTGCACTCCAGCCACACTGTCAAATACAAGGATTGCACCGTCCAAAACACGCAATGAACGCTCCACCTCCGCCGTAAAATCGACATGCCCGGGCGTGTCGATGATGTTGACACGCTGCGGCTGGTCCTCGAAAAGTTTGAAGACACCCTGTTCCTTGCGCTGATTCCAAAAACAGGTTGTCGCAGCGGACGTAATCGTAATGCCCCGCTCTCTTTCCTGCTCCATCCAATCGGTCACTGTGTTGCCGTCATCCACGTCGCCGATCCGATGAATCATTCCGGTGTAAAACAGGATCCGCTCAGTCAGAGTCGTTTTACCAGCATCAATATGGGCGCTGATCCCAATGTTCCGGGTACGTTCCAAGGGGTAAGCACGATTTGGAGAATTAGGGTTGGTCGTCATAACACTCGACTTCTCTATGTCTAGAACAGATGCAGACATATCGGTTACCACCGGAAGTGCGCAAAAGCCCGGTTGGCCTGCGCCATTTTGTGCGTGTCGTCACGCTTCTTGATCGCGTTCCCCTGACCTGATGCGGCATCCTTGATCTCCGCCGCCAGATTGGCAGTCATGGTTCCTCGACGATTCTTTGCAAAATTAACCAGCCACCGCATTGCCAGCGAAACTTGTCGGTCCTGCGGAACTTCGATCGGAACCTGGTAGGTCGCGCCGCCGACCCGGCGGGATTTCACTTCGAGCCGAGGTTTCGCATTCTCCAGTGCCTTGAGCAGCGTATCGAGCGGATCGACGGAGTCTGAACCTTCCCGGCTCCGTTCAATTGCCTCGTACACAATTCGCTCGGCGACCGATTTTTTGCCGCTGCGCATGACAGTGCTAATCAGACGCGCCACCACTGGGCTGCCATATCTGCTATCTACTGACTCAACCTTATGAATGACTCTGTGCCGACGTGACATAGTTTCTTTCGCCGCGGCGTCGGGCCGTTGCCCGATCACCGCCAAATTTTACTTCTTCTTGCCTTTTGCCGCTGCGCCACCTTTTGCCGCTGCGCCAGCCTCGGCGCCTGATTTCGGACGTTTGGCGCCATACTTCGACCGACTGCGGCGACGGCCATCTACCCCGAGACTGTCAAGCGTTCCACGAACAATATGGTACCGAACGCCAGGCAAATCCTTTACCCGGCCGCCACGAACCATCACGATCGAGTGCTCCTGAAGATTGTGCCCTTCTCCCGGGATATACGCGATCACTTCGTACCCGTTGGTGAGACGCACTTTTGCGACCTTCCGCAGCGCCGAGTTCGGCTTTTTTGGCGTACGAGTCATCACCTGCACACAAACTCCGCGCCGCTGCGGGCAATCGGCGAGGGCCGGTGATTTTGATTTCACCGCCATCTTCCTGCGACCCTTTCTTACGAGCTGGTTGATCGTTGGCATGTAACAAAATTCGGTTTAGTCCAAGTCGTTCGGAGATTAAAAAAGCCGCTCTGGCAGTATGGACCTCTATTCCGCCAGACGCGGGGGAGCGGGGACTATATTAGTTTTCCCACGCCGCGCAAGAGATTTTTCCTCAACGATCTCACTAGAAAGCCCGGGGAAATCGGACCGAAAGACTAACACAGATTTTACCAGTTTCATCCGAAAATTGACGATTCGCTTCAACTGTCCGGGTCGGCGGATATCCGACGCGGTGCGAATCCACCGGCGGAGCCTGTAGGCGGAAATCCTCTTCGGAGCATTCCGGCCGGCCCGGGCCGTGGTGTTCAAATCGGGCGAGGCCTTCGAGACGATCGCAAGACTTGCACGGGGGCACAAAGCATTTTCGGTGACCGGCAAACGGTGAACGCTGAATGCCGCGGCTGGATCTCAATCCAGGTCCATGGTATTCTTTCCAACAGTGGCAGGCGATCGCTGGCTTGAAATTTGTCTGGCCAGAGGAAAGTCCGAACACCAGAAGGCGGCATGCCTCGTGAAAACGAGGGTATCCGGAGTGGAAATTCCGGGTAACGGAAAGTGTCACAGAAAATAAACCGCCCAGCACGATCAGTTGTCAGTGTCAGATCAGTTGCCAGTGTCAGTTGCCGGTTGAAGAGAACCGAAATACGGAGCCAGATGTTTCCAAAGCGCGGCGGGCGCATCTTTGCCGCGAAACTATAAGTGAGAATCAACTGGCAACTGACAACTGACAACTGATCTGACACTGGCAACTGATCGTGCTGGGTAAGGGTGAAAAGGCGGGGTAAGAGCCCACCGGATCTTCGCGTAAGCGGAGTCGCACGAAAAACCCCATGTGGTGCAAGACAAAGCAGAGGGAAAAGTTGCCGGCTCGTTTTTCCCGCGAAAGCGGGAAGACACCCTCGGGTAATAGTCGCACCCGACAGTAGAGTGCCGGGCACTCAGGAAACCGAGTGAGATAAATGATCGCATCACGCGAAAGCGGAAACAGAATTCGGCTTATACCACTCAAGGCGAGGCCCGTCCGGAGGAACCCGACACGGGCCTCGACCCTTTTGCCTGGAAATGTCGCGAGCGCGTTGGCTCGCGACATTTCCAGGCTGCCGACTTGAACCCTCCCCGGGTTTGTGTATGTAAGCGGTTTCCCCCTCTCCCTGAATTTTAACCAAACCAGGCAATGCAAACGAACGGTATACTCTATAATAATATAGTCGAAACAGTCGGCCGGACGCCGCTGGTCAAACTCAACCGCGTCACTCGCGGCATTGACGCTACAATAGCGATCAAGTGCGAATTCTTTAATCCTCTCGGCAGCGTGAAGGACAGGATCGGAGTGTCGATGATTGAAGCTGCTGAAAAAGAAGGAATTATTAAGACAAACACGGTGATCGTCGAACCGACAAGCGGCAACACCGGGATCGCCTTGGCGTTCGTCTGCGCTGCGAAGGGGTATAAGCTGATTTTGACGATGCCAGAAACGATGAGCCTGGAACGCCGCACACTCCTTGCGATGTTAGGCGCGCAATTGGTTCTCACGCCAGGATCGGAGGGAATGAAAGGCGCCATCGCGCGCGCGGAAGAATTACTGAAAACGACCCCAAACGCCTGGATGCCTCAGCAGTTCAATAACGCGGCCAATCCCGCAATCCACCAGCGAACCACGGCGGAAGAGATCTGGGCCGACACCGACGGGAAAGTCGATATTCTAGTCGCCGCCGTGGGAACAGGGGGCACAATCACCGGGGTCGCCGAAGTGATTAAACAGCGCAAACCGGATTTCAAAGCGATCGCTGTCGAGCCAAAGGATTCGCCGGTGATTCAGCAAACTTTGAAAGGACAACCGCTCAAACCGGGCCCGCACAAGATTCAGGGAACCGGAGCGGGCTTTGTTCCGAACAACCTGCATTTGAAGATCGTCGACGAAGTCGTCTCCGTTTCGAACGACGAAGCGTTCATTATGGCACGGCGTCTGGCCAAGGAGGAAGGAATCCTTGCAGGGATCAGCTCCGGAGCGAACGTTCACGCTGCCATCGAAATCGCAAAGCGCCCAGAAAACAAAGGCAAACTGATCGTGACGATCGCCTGCTCGACCGGGGAACGCTATCTTAGTACTGCGCTTGCCGACGAAGCCAGAGCGGAAGTTGGCGCCTAATTTCCACTTTTCTCCCGTGACTTTATCTAATGAGTAGTGAACCTGCGCCCCATCCATCTCCCACGCTTCCCACATTCGATCCCGAAATATTCTGGGCGCTTCACAAACAGAAGATTCTTGTCGCTGCTCTCGTGCTGATCCTCGTTCTTATCGGAGGGAGCATTTATTTCGGGCTTCAGGCGGTCAAGACCCAGAAAGCCGAGGCCGCTTACGCCGCAGCTGACTCCGTCGAGGGTTGGCAGGCCGTGGTCCGCGATTTTCCGGACTCGATCGCGGCCGGCAACTCCTACTTGCGAATCGGATCAAAACTGCGAGAGGATAGCAAATATCCGGAATCGGATACGGCTTACGACTCTTTCGTTCACCATTTTCCCAGGCATCCTTTGCTCGTAGTTGGGTACATGGGTTTGGCCGCGAACGCGGAGCTTGAGAATCACGCGGACAAGGCCCTCGAAACGTACAAAGAGGTCGCGACGCAATTCAACAGTTCGTTCATGGCTCCGATGGCGCTGTTCCAACAGGCACGACTGGTCGCGGCGAAAGGAGATTTGAAAGAGGCTCAACAATTATTCGAGGGCCTCGTACGACGTTATCCGGAAAGCAGCTTCTCCGGCGAGGCAGGGCGCAGAGCAGGCAGATTGGCCGATAAACTTTCCCAGGAAGCGCCAAAACCAAGTCCCGCGGCACCGACTACCGCCAAATCACCGGAGCCGTAGGAAGAAACGGTACCGTGGATCGGCCTATCGGCGAAGCGTCCCGCTTAGCTCGGTTCCAAGGAAGAACCAAAAGCAGAAGAAAGCAAAGCGGGAAGCTTCGCTTACAAGCTACGCTGGCACGAGGCTGAAATCGGCTCCCGAGTCGGACTTGCCTTTTGGGTCCGGTGGACGCGTCGGCGCATCCAGCAGTTCGCCTTGCGTCATTTCCGCGTTCCCGATCGAAAGTTCACCAAAAAATTCGCCACCCTTTTCGACCGTAAATCCACGACCAAACACAGCGCCGGTCAAACGCCCAGTTTTCTGAATCACCACCTTGCCCGTGGAGATAATCCGCGCCGAAATGATCCCCTCAATATCGACTAGTTCTGCCCGGATCGGGCGGACAAATGCCGCTTCACATTTTTTGTCGATATGGACGCTTTTCGCCTCGATACTGCCGCTCAGCTTACCCTTCAGCCGAATATGGACTTCGCCGCTGCAGATTAGATTGCCGCGCATGGTTCCCTGGATTTCAGCGTAATTGCATATCACCCGATTGCTGTTCAGATCCCCTTTGTTGGTGATGATCAAGCGACCGCGAGTCCGGATCGACCGGCTGTAATTGCCGATGATGCGGTAATCCCGAAGGTCAATGTATGAACCGCAGAGCGGACAGATCGTCGAAGTTGCGCTCTTGGGAACCTCCCTCTTGCCGGTGCATTCGAAGCACCGAGCAACAACCGTCCTCTGGACACCCAAAAGGCCTTCCAACTTATGGAGGACCGAAGGGTCCTTGTCCGCCTCCTGCAGTTCACTCGATTTTCGACCTTTACCTAGCTGAATGTAACCGCTGCATTTTCGGCAGTAGGTAGACTTCGCAAGCTCAGGCTCTAACTGAATGTTACCGCAATGAGGACATTGTACCTCGATCCGTCCTTTAGCAGTCACTCAGAACTCCTTAGCGTGGAGCACCGACCTTCTGCAGTTCGTCTTTGTGGGGAGCGGGAGCACTGAAGTCCTTAATGAGATTTTTATTCGGCGTCACCTCAGATTTGCCGACGAATGTGGCGCCTTCCTCAATCACAAGACGCGCTGCCTTCAAGTCTCCGATCAGCTGGGAACGTGAATGAAGTTCACAACGTTCCTGCACCGTAATATTTCCGTGCACTTTGCCTTTGACGATCACGGTCTTGCTTTTCACTTCGCCGCGGACATCCGCATTCTCCCCAACTGTCAGAACACCGTCGACAGAGGAAATCTCACCTTCCAGATTTCCGTCAAAGACGAATTCATTTACAAACTTGATCGAGCCCTTAATTTCGACGTCCTTCGAGAGGTTATTCTTATTGGGTGGTATATCTGCCATAACGGGTGTTGGTTGTGTTACAGTTAACGGTTTAGCGGCCGGCGGAGTTGGCGGACTCTCCCCAGAACCGGCGTCTTCCGCAGGTGCCGTCTGTCCTGGCTTATGGGGGATAAACTTCTTCAGCACGCTCGCAACTATGTAGGGCTCCAAAAGCAGTGTCAACGACTTCTCGCACCAACTTGTGCGAGTTCTTCCGCCGGATAGGTCCAGATTTCGCTCAACGTCGGATGGTAATGGGGGATGGAAGCGAGCATCGCGGCGGTTGAATGAAAATGCATCGCGACTGCGATTTCGTGAATAAGCTCCGAAGCCTCCGGTCCAATCACCGCACCTCCCACGATCTCGCCGTTGTTCGCGTCGACGATCAATTTGACGAAGCCTTCGATTTCCCCGCGAATCATCGATTTTCCATGATCGTTGAAACGGTGTCTCGCGGCCCTGACCTCCAATCCTCGCTCCGCCGCTTCACGCTCATTGATTCCCACCACAGCAATTTGCGGCTCGGGAAACATGATGAACATTTTCAAGCGATAATCGATCGCTGCGGAGACTTTGCCTTCCATGAACCCCTTCGCGTTCCGGGCAGCAATCTCGCCTTGCTGGATCGCAATGTGCACGATTTCGTAGAGCCCCGTGACGTCCCCTGCGGCAAAGATATGCGGTTGCGACGTTTGCAGTCTGTCGTTGACCGCCACCGCGTTCTGTTTGTCGATCTTGACTCCCGCTTTTTCCAGACCGAGGCCCGAGATCGCTGGCTTACGCCCAAGTGCGTAAAAGATTTCGTCCGCCGCAGCAAACTTTTCGTCACCGTTCCATTCGTACCAGACACTTTTCCCGCGCGCAGTTCGTTCGACTCGCTTCAGTTTCGTGCCGCAAATCACTCTGATCCCACGCTTCCGAAACGCTGTGACCAGCGCCTCCGCGACATCCGGATCTGCTTCCTTGATGACTTGATTGCTCCTCTGCAGGACTGTCACTTCAACTCCGAGCGCATTGTAGAAATGAGCGAATTCAAGCGCAATGGCGCCTCCCCCAAGAATGACAACCGATCGCGGAATACGATCGGAATTGAGCGCCGCGTCACTGTCCAGGAATCCAGCCTCATCCAGGCCGGGCAGGTCAATGAAATTGAGAACCGAACCGGTAGAAATCAAAAACGTCTTCCCCTCGATCTCTTCTTGACCCCCGCTCCTCAACTTCACCTTCAAGTGGTGCGAATCGATGAATTCGGCCCATCCCCGTATGAACTCGAACCTGCCGTCCGTCAATTGTTGGACACGATCTTTTGCGAATTCGCCGATCAATTGCCGCTTCCGCTCGAGAATCGCCCAGGAATCGAAGGCGATGTGTCCCACGCTTAATCCAAATTCTTTCGCCCGACGCAGCGCTAGAAAATGGTTCGCAGATTCGATGAGGGTTTTGCTCGGCATGCAACCGCGCAGAATGCAGAGTCCGCCCACTTCTTCCCCACCTTCGATGCAAACAGTTTTCAACCCTGATTTCGCCGCTCCCGCTGCCGCAGCGTAGCCCGCGCTGCCTCCGCCAATGACCACAAAATCAAAGATCTCCATCGCGGCGACAAGTTACAGTAGGTTGCGCTATTTCCAATCGGCGTCTGGTGCTCTGTCCGCGAAATGAGGTAATCGTCAGTGCCAATTCCAAACGAAGCCTGCGCTGTGCTCTCGTGCTCCTTCGGAACCGAGGACAACAGCTGCGTTCCGGTGCTTGCGGCGCGGTTGGCGGAAAGGGTGCGAAAATCGCTTTCGAGCTCGACAAACCCCAAAATGTTGGGTACACTTTGCCTCAGATCCACTACAAATTGTGCCTGTTCATTGCTTGCAAATCGTCGCCGGCGGCCTATTGTTAGCCTTTAACCTATCGTTCACCAGGTCTCATCCTTTTAGCACAGACCTGTCCCTCGGATATGTCTGACATTTCGACTTACGGCGCTGCGCAAATTGACAAACTCGAAGGTCTGGAGGCGGTCCGTAAACGGCCCGGGATGTATATCGGTGATCCGGACGAGCGGGGATTGCACCACTGCGTCTTTGAGGTCCTCGACAACTCGATTGACGAGCACCTTGCCGGGTTCTGTACAAAGATCGACGTGACCATCCACATCGATGGCTCGGTCTCCGTTCGCGATAACGGACGCGGAATTCCGGTGGAGACGCACCCGAAATTTCAAATGCCCGCCATCGAGCTGGTCCTGACCAACCTGCACGCCGGCGGGAAGTTCGGCCAGGGAGCTTATAAATTTTCCGGAGGTCTCCACGGTGTCGGTGCGAAGTGCGTCAATGCCTTGTCGGAGTGGTTTAAAGCCGAGGTGACCAGGAACGGCAAAGTCTATCTAATCGCTTTTTCCCGTGGTAAAACGACCCGCAAGCTCGAAGTCATTGGTGAAATCCAAAACAAGAAGCATTCCGGCACGCTCATCACGTTTTTGCCGGATACCGAAATTTTCACCATTACGACCGAGTTCAAGTTCGACATCCTTGCGAATCGGATGCGCGAACTCGCGTTTCTCAATAGCGGCCTGGAAATCCATCTGACGGATGAACGCACCGAGCCTCATCGGAAAGAGGTCTTCATTTATAAAGATGGGATTCGCGAGTACGTCAAACAGCTCGGTGAGACCAAGCAGCTAATCCATCCGGAACCAATCATCGTGAGCGGGATGCGGGAGTTCCTGGTGGACGACAAATCAGAGCTTTGCTACGTCGACGTAGTCCTCCAATACACCGACGCCTACTCCGAGCATATCCAGTGTTTTGCCAACTCAATCCCGAATAGTGACGGCGGGATGCACCTTGAGGGTTTCAAGGCTGGATTGACGAACGCAATCAAGAACTACGCAAAAGCCAACAACCTGCTGAAGGAAAAGGATCCGGACCTCACAGGGGACGACCTGAGGGAAGGTCTCGTCTGCGTTTTAAGCGTCAAATTGACCAATCCCCGCTTCAGCTCGCAGACCAAAGGGAAGCTGGTCAACAACGAAATCAAGCCCTTGGTCCAATCGATCACGTACGAGGGAGTAAGCCGTTATTGTGAGGAGAATCCGGCGGTTGCCAAAAAGGTTATCGACAAATGTCTGATGGCCGCCCGTGCCCGCGAAGCTGCCAGGAAGGCCAGGGAAGCGGTGCGCAAGACCGCGCTGACTGGGGGCGGTCTGCCGGGTAAGCTCGCGGATTGCTCAGAGCGCGATGCGAACCTGACCGAGCTTTACATCGTGGAGGGCGATTCCGCCGGAGGATCCGCCAAGCAGGGGCGTGACCGAAGATTTCAGGCGATTCTTCCGATCCGCGGGAAACTGATCAACGTCGAAAAAGCCCGTCTCGACAAAGTACTGCAAAATCTCGAAATTCAAACGATGATCACCGCGATCGGTACCGGAATCGGCGACGGCGAAGGCGAAGGATCGTTCAACCTCGAAAAACTGCGCTACGGCCGGATCATCATCATGACCGATGCGGACGTGGATGGCTCGCACATCCGGACACTTCTCCTGACATTCTTTTATCGCCAGATGCCAGAATTGGTACGGCGTGGGCACATTTATATCGCGCAACCACCGCTCTACCAAATCAAGCGCAAGAAGCGCGAGGAGTACGTCGACGACGACTCCCAATTGAACAAGATACTGATCTCCCTCGGGGCTGAGGAAGTGCAACTGAAACACCTGGTGGACGGTAGGGAGTTCACGAAGGATCAACTCGCCGAAGTCCTCGATTTACTCGAAAGATTATCAAAACTGAGCGACTCGATTCGGCGGCACGGCGGCGAATTTGAAGAGTATTTGTCGAATCGGGAACCGATTTCCGGGAAGCTGCCCGAGTACCTGGTGATCGTCCGAGAAGGAAACAACGAGTACGTCAAATATTTTCACGACGAGGGCCCGCTGCGCGATTTCGCGAGCCAAAATCTCGATCTCAACCTTTACGAGGAAGAACCTGTTGCGGAAAACGGTGATAGCGCACCGGCGCCCGGAGTGCCTCCGACTAACGGCAATGGAAGTCCGCCGGTCGCCCCTTATATGCGACGCAGGGCTCGTCGAGTTGAACTGCACGAGTCGAACGCCGTTGCGAAGGTCTTTCAGGAACTCCAAAATCGAGGCATGACGATCGATCATTACTCGGCGAGCGACCAGCCGCTTTTTGAACTGATCGAGGGTGACGGCGACCGCACAACGGTGACTCCGCTGTTCTCGATTCCAAGAATCCTTGACGCGATCAAGGAAATTGGCCGTCGCGGAGTTCAGATAAAGCGTTTCAAAGGTCTCGGAGAGATGAACGCGAAAGAGCTCTTTTCTACGACCATGGATCCGGTCCGCCGCAAACTCCTTCGCGTCGACCTGAACGAGAACAACGCAAGCGAAGCCGACAAGATGTTTACAATTTTGATGGGTGACGTCGTCGAACCACGTCGCGCTTTCATTGAAGATAATGCCCTCAATGTAAGAAACCTCGACATTTGAGAACGTTAAGCGTTCGACGTTCACCGTTTAATGATCGTATCAGAGTTATAGATGCCTTGACCCAAGAATGTTACCGATGTCCTGACTGCGACGTCGAACGCTGAACGCCTCCCGCTCCATGCCGATTCTGCCCAACGAAAAAATCGAACCGGTAAACGTCGCCGAAGAGATGTCGAAGTCGTTCCTCGACTATTCGATGTCGGTCATCATTTCGCGTGCACTTCCGGACGCCAGAGACGGATTAAAACCTTCTCAACGCCGAATTCTCTACGCCATGAACGGTCTCGGGCTCCAACCGAACCGGAAACATAG
>Ga0302324_100026035_pt1 | contig 11200 bp, 9 predicted proteins | sample Palsa_T0_1_FD_201949 | JGI IMG/M metagenome (GOLD analysis project Ga0302324, IMG submission 201949) | Peat permafrost microbial communities from Stordalen Mire near Abisko, Sweden - Palsa_T0_1 | ecosystem: Environmental > Terrestrial > Soil > Palsa > Peat permafrost | place: Sweden: Abisko... | reverse complement strand
ATGAGTATACCTATTTTGCGTATTTTGTTGTTATCGACGCTTCTCTTCAATCTGGGAAGCGTACGGAGACTCTCTCTAGGGCCATCACGGAGCCAAGAAAATTGCGACAGGCTCATGACGTGAGAAGGCAGAGCCGGCCGAGCGTGTTCAGGGAGGATTCCAGTTCGGCTTTCAACTCAGCTTCGGACTTTCCGGTAACCAGCATCGGCGCCAGTTCGGCGAATAGTTCTTGGCGCGTGCGCGTACCGTCGAGCAAAGAGATCAGACGCCTTTCCACCTCTCCATTAGCGGCGATCATAGCGTGGCGCAAGGTTGTGATGGGTCCGCCGCGGGCTGCCTGCCAGCGGGCCAGTAAACTGGCTACAGGCCGGTCGCTTGGAACAAGAGCAAATACGGGAGGCGACATCCGGATCTCAATCAGTCCGGAGCTGTACATCGCGTGAATGATCTCGCGAACCGATTCGAGGTTGCCCTCCCCTGCCGCGACATCGCTGAAAGGAATCGCATTGGGCCAAGCGTCCACAATCCGGTGCAGGATGCGCAAGACAACCGGATGAGCCGTTTTGATCTTCGATTGTTTCGGACCGTGGAATTCTTCCACGCCCGGATCGGAGTCTTCCCCCGGCTCTACCTGGGTGGCCGGGCAGGCAATGAAGCATTCGTTCAGGCGTTCCAACTGAAGTTTGCCGTCGATTTTGATGTCCTGATGACACACCAGCGTTTGCCGGAAGCGGCGGCATCGGGCAAAATCCAGGTACTGCTCACGCAGCAACCGGTCGCCGCTGATTTCGTCGAATACTGGCGAATCCACGCCGCCGACCGCCTCTACGCAAGTGTCGAAATAGTTGGCTTCGGAAAGATACTGCAAACCGGAGCGCTCCAGATGCGCGGCAAATTCGTGGAAGTAGACAGGATGGTAGTTTTCCTCCAGCTCGTCGTGAAACAGACCGTAATCGGGGCGGCTGAAAATAGTCTCGGTCTCCTGACGGATGAAGGATTGATACTCCACGTCGCGTCCGCTGGCCTCGCAAATGAACTGAAGGAGTTGCCGGCATCGCGTGAGCTTCTCCGCGGGGTCCTCGACGCCCCTGATGTGATAGAGCATCATCTCGCGAATCATCATCCGCATATGGCCGCCGGGCAACACGTTGTAACTCACATAGGCAACCCCGTTGGGAGCCAGGGAGGCTTGTATCCTCGAAAGGAAGTTCTCCCGAATCGCCGCAGGAATCCAGGAATACAGCCCGTGGGCAATGATGTAATCGAATTGGCCGAATGCGCCGGGAAGTTCATTCAGGTCAAAGGCGTGGAACTTGATATTACTAAGGCCGAGAGCTTCGACCAACGCGTTGGCCAGTTCGATATCCGGCGCGGTGAGGTCGATACCCACAAACTCGCTGCCCGGTTGCGACATCGCCATCGGAATCAGATTCCCGCCATCGCAGCACCCGATTTCCAGGATTCGCGCCTTGTGAATCGGCCGAGGCGTCATCCCAAAAAGCCAGGCTGTGGTAGCCAGGCGATCGGGGTGAGTCTGCGCAAAGGGCATTCCCGCGTACCGGACAATCTCGTACGATTTCGACATGGTAGTTATTGTACTTTCGCGATTAGGATACCAGCAGACAACTTTGGCCAAGCGAGAGCAAAGCAGCTTCGAGAGAAGCGGAATCCGGGAGTAGATTCTCGGGAAGCGCGGCAAGCAGGTCCGCGCGGCTGCGGGTACCGTCCAGAAGAGGAATTAGCGCCAGTTGAAGCGCATCTTCAATCTCCGCGGCGGAGTGCCTCAGATCCGTGAGACGCCTGGATTTTGCGGCCTGCATCCGTGCGAGCGGACTCGCCGCGGGCCGCTCACCCGGCGTCATACAGAAGTCCGGGGAGTAGATGTGCGGCGCTACGATTCCCATGTTCATCAGCGCGAGAAGCGTGCCGCACAGTTCCTGCGGCATCGATTCCGCACCCGGCAAATTGCGGTAATGAACCGAGCGTGGATAGACATCGATCATGGCGTGCATCAACTGACCCAGGAACGGGGAACTGCTGCTGATTCGGGAACCCTGCACTCCTTCGAACGATTCGGTTTCGGGATCGGCTTCCGGATCACGCGGTACCACGGTCGCGGGCGATGCAAAGTAGAAGCGCTTCAACCGTTCAGGAGTTACGGGCCGTTGCAACTCAACCCCTTCATGGCACAACAAAGTCGGATGGAAGAAGGCGCAGGTCATGAAGTCGAGATACTGAGCCCTGGAAACCGGATCGAGCTGCTCGGATACCTGCGCAAACAAGGGCGCGGCGTCACTGCCGAGTATTTCCGGCCGCGTCACGAAGTAGCTGGCCTCGGAAAGAAACTGTAGCCCGTAACGGTTGGCGTGGTTCACGAAGTCCTGGATGTAAGCCGGATGGTAATCATCCGCCAGCTCATCGTGAAAGAGGCCATAGTCGGGTTGGCGAATCGTGAAGTCGAGTTGCCTGAGGAGAGCTTCCGGCTGTTTATTGCGAATCATGGCGCCTTTGAGGAAAGTAAGGAATTCCCTGGCGCGTCGAAGTCTGGCGGCCGGCTCCGTAGTGCCCTTGAGATGGAAGAGCGTCATTTCGCGAATCATCAGGCGGAAGTGTCCGCCGGGAAGGGCGTTGTAACTCACGTAGGCAACTCCCCGCGGAGCGAGGCAAGCCTGGATGACGGCGATCAGCTTCTCGCGAACCAACGGCGGAACCCAGGAGTACAGGCCGTGGCTGACTATGAAATCGAACTGGCCAAACGGGCCGGGAAGATCGGTGAGGTCGAAGCAATGGAACTCCACGTTGGAAATACCGAGGGCGGCGGCGAATTCCTGGGCCTCGGCAATATCCGATTCCGTCAAGTCGATTCCGACGAAGTGGCTTCCCGGCAAAGACATCGCCATCGATATCAGATTCCCGCCGTCGCAGCAGCCGATTTCGAGGATGCGAGCGTTGAAAATGCTTTGCGTCTCCAGGCCGTAAAGAGCCGCCATCGTTGCAAGGCGGTCTGGGTGCGTCTTCGGAATGGGTTTGCCGGGATAGCGGACAAACTCGTAGGGGTTCGACATCGAATGCTATTGTACGTGCCCGCTGCCGCGCTATTCTTGAGGCGGTGCGAGAGACGATCCGCGTTGCCGCTGCATTTCTAATGGCTTCCGCAAGCCTGGTGGGGCAGCCAACCGCACGGGATCTGGCGATACGAAAAGGCATTGTCTACATTGAGTCCGTCGCAAAGGACCCGGTGGCGGGAGTTGATTATGGCACTGACTTGTTGTGGTGCCTTTATACCCTGTCCGACATGCCGGCCGACCCTGAAGTGCGCAGGATCACGACCCCAATGGCGCGCGAGGCGGCACGGAGATGGCTGGCACGGCACCCCTCTCTTCCAGCCAACGCCGATGCTGGCGATCTGGTGCTATACGGCACGGCCCTCTACGCAGCCGCCCACCTGGGATTTCCGACGGGCCGCCTGGTGAGCCAGGTGCGCAAGCGGGCGGCGCAGATACCGGTTCGCGACTACTACGGATTCGATCCGTTACACGAAGCGCCTTCCGGGAAGGATCGCTACGACCTTTGGTGCGATGCTCTGATCACGGCTCAGGCAGGCGAGATTATCGGAGCGAAACTGGGCGCGGCTTTTTCCGATGTGATCCGTTGGCTGCCCTCGATGCGGCCGTACCCGCCACCCCTGGACGAGGCTAGTTTCTATTCGGCTTTCTACGCAATCACCCACGTCGTCTATACGATCAACAACTACAGCGCCTATGCGGTGGACCGCGAGTGCCTGAAGCCCGAGTTCGATTATCTGCGGGCAAATTTGCCGCAAGCGATCAAACTGAACGACCCGGAAACGATGGGCGAGTTTCTCGATACCCTGCGCGCGTTCGGGATGACCGATCGCGATCCGGAAATCCAGCAAGGCGTGAAGTTCCTGCTCTCGACGCAGAACGCCGATGGCAGCTGGGGCGATCCGAAAGACCGGGATATCTATGACCGGTACCACAGTACCTGGACCGCTGTGGATGGGCTGCTCGATTACCGGTTTCAGCCAGCCCCGGCGTGTCCGGTCAAGCGGTAAAGAGGCAGCGGCTGCCGATCACGTTCAGCGCGTCGTCGATCATGGTATCGGGAAACAGTTCGGCGAGGCTTTCGCGGGTACGCGTGCCGTCCAGAAGCGGGATCAGCGCGAGTTGAAGATCGGTTTCGACGCCCGTGCGGCTGTGGCGAAGATCCGTTAGAGTACGGGAGTTGGCGGCCTGCCATCGGGCAAGTGGGCTGACCGTGGGGTGCTCGCTGGGTGTGAGGCGGAACTCGGGGGAATGAAGGGTGGCCGAAATGAGTCCAAAGTTCATGAGCGCAAGGAGAGTGCCGCACAGTTCCTCGGTTGAGATCCCGGCTCCGGGCAGATCGGCGTAGGGAATAGAGTGCGGATACGCATCGATCAGAGAGCGCATCAGCTGCACGACAGACGGCGCACCGGTAGTGATTCTGGAGCCCTGAACGCCTTCATAGGTTTCCTCCCCGGATTCGGCGCCGACGTTCGCGGCGGGGTTCGCGGCGACGACGGTGGAAGCCGAAAGGAAGCGGAAGCGTTTCATCCGATCGGGAGGGACAGTGCGGTTAACCGGGGCATCGCGATGACACAAGAGCGCCTGGTGAAACTGCGCGCCTCGCATGAAATCCAAGTATTGGTCCGTCAGGACCGGGTCGCCGCCGAAGGCCGCCGACTGTTGGGCGAACATGGGAGCAGCTTCGCTGCCGAGGTTTTCCGGCCGGTTCAAGAAGTAGCTCGATTCGGAAAGGTACTGCAAACCGTAACGGCCGGCGTGCTCCGCGAATTCGTGAAGATAGACGGGCTCGTAGTGATCGGCGAGATCGTCGTGAAACAGTACGTGATCGGATTGGCGCATCAACAGATTGACGTACTTGGTGAGAATTTTCGACTGGGTCCCGCGCGCGTAAGCCGCGCTTAGGAACTCCAGAAACTGGCGGGCGCGAATGAGCTTCTCTTGTGGATCCTGTACGTCGCCGATGTGGAAGAGCATCATCTCGCGGACCGCTTGGCGCACATGCCCGCCGGGCTGCGCGTTGTAACTCACAAAGGCGACGCCGCGCGGGGAAAGCGAGGCTCGAATCACGGCCATCAGCTTCTCGCGAACATCCGGGGGAAGCCATGAATAGACGCCGTGCGTAACGATGTAGTCGAACTGGCCGAGCGAACCGGGCAGGTCCGTTAGGTCCATTACGTGGAACTCGATGTTAGAAAACCCCAGAGCCGCGACGGTCTGGCAGGCATCGGCGATATCGCTTTCCGTGATGTCGATCCCTACGAATTCGCTGCCCGGTAGCGACATGGCCATCGGGATCAGGTTGCCGCCATCGCAGCAACCGATCTCTAGAACTCGCGCGCCGTAAATGCCGGGCGGGTCTAAGCCGTAAAGCGTAGCCAGGGTCGCCAGCCGTTCCGGATGAGTTTGCGGGTAGGGTTTGCCGTGATACCGGACAAACTCATAGGGGTTCGACATCAATCGTTAAGCGGCTAGGGCTTCGATCTGCTTGACGTGATTGATGTCGTGACCGGCCATGGTTTCGACGATCGTACGGAACTTCATCTCGCCCCGTTCCGGATGCGTTACAGGCTTCTCAAAGCCTTCGGGCGGAATGGTGGTGATCAGCTTGCAGTTCCAGTCGCGCAGCGTGGTGAATACGGCCAGTGCCGAAGCCGCGTCGAATAAGCCGTAGGGTCCGGCCCACTTCTCCTGGTCGAATGGCTGAATGACGTGGTTCGGCTCGGCGGCGGCCTGGCGCAGGCGGAATGCGAAGGCGATTTCACAATCCGCCAGGTGACAGAGGATATCGCGAATGCTCCACTTGCCCCGAGCCGGGGACGTGATGATGCGGGCGGGCGGGAGGTTGGCGATGAGTTCCGCGATCTGGTGAGGCGTATAGGCGATGGTCTCGTAAGGGGCGGCTTCGCCGAGGAACTTCGAGTAAGGATTTAGGGCAGATGGAGTTGGAGTCATAAGCGGCAGATAAGCAGTTCGCGTTCGTAGATGATTTGGGGCGGCAGATGGTCGTGGAGGTCGAGGAACAACTCTTCGTGTTCGATCACCTCTTTGCGCCAGGCGGCGTGGTCGAAGTGCTGCAGGGCTTCGAATTTTTCACGTGGGAAGGCGAGACCATCCCAGTGAAGGTCTTGGTAACGAGGAGTCCAGCCGATGGGCGTTTCCCTGCCCTGCGCGCGGCCATGGGCGCGGTCTACCACCCACTTGAGCACGCGCATGTTTTCACGGAACCCGGGCCAAATGAACTTGCCGTGCTTATCCTTGCGGAACCAGTTGACGTGGAAGATGCGCGGCGTTTCCGTGAGCAGCCGTTGCATCTGAATCCAGTGCCGGAAGTAATCGCCCATGTGATAGCCGCAGAAGGGCAGCATGGCCATGGGGTCGCGGCGGACTTTTCCGATGGTCCCCGCGGCGGCAGCGGTCATTTCGGAACCCATGGTGGCTCCGGCATAAACTCCGGCGCTCCAGTTGAAAGCCTGGTAGACGAGCGGCATGGTGGTGGCGCGGCGGCCGCCGAAAATGAACGCGCTAATCGGTACGCCGAGCGGATCTTCCCAAGCTGGATCGATGGTGGGGCACTGGGAAGCAGGCGCGGTAAAACGGGCGTTGGGATGCGCGGCTTTTGCGCCGGTCTCTTTGCCGATCGCTGGGGTCCACGGGTTGCCTTGCCAATCCGTGCAGTGCGCCGGCGGTTCATCGGTCATACCTTCCCACCACACGCCGCCTTCGGGTGTAAGCGCAACGTTGGTGAAAATGGTGTTCTTCGAGAGGGCGGCCATGGCGTTGGGATTGGTATCCATGGAAGTACCTGGCGCTACGCCGAAAAAGCCGGTTTCCGGATTGATGGCGTGCAGGCGGCCTTCGGCATCGGGCTTGATCCAGGCAATGTCGTCGCCGACCGTCCATACTTTCCAGCCATCGAAACCGGCCGGTGGAATGAGCATGGCGAAGTTGGTTTTACCGCAGGCGCTCGGGAAGGCGGCGGCTACATAGGTCTTCTCGCCTTGCGGGTTTTCGACCCCCAGGATTAGCATGTGCTCTGCCATCCAGCCTTCATCGCGGGCGATGTTAGAGGCGATACGCAGGGCGAAGCACTTCTTGCCGAGCAGCGCGTTGCCGCCATAGCCCGAACCATAGGACCAGATCTCGCGCGTCTCAGGGAAATGTACAATGTACTTCTCTTTGTTGCAGGGCCAGAAGACATCTTTCTGGCCATTTGTGAGCGGCGCGCCGACACTGTGCATACAAGGCACCACGCGCTTTTCCGCTTTATCGATCTCCTTGAAGACTGGAAGGCCGATGCGGGCCATGATGCGCATGTTCACTACCGCATAGGGCGAATCGGTGAGTTGGACGCCGATCTGCGACATGCGCGAGCCGACCGGACCCATGCTGTACGGCAGAACGTACATCGTGCGGCCGGCCATGGAGCCTTGAAAGAGCTCTTTCAGCTTCTTGCGCATTACGAAGGGGTCGACCCAGTTGTTGGTGGGTCCGGCGGCGTCCTTCGAGAGCGAGCAAATGAAGGTGCGATCCTCAACGCGCGCGACGTCATTGGCGTCTGAGCGTGCGTAGTAGCAGTTGGGCCAGAGGTCCTGGTTGAGCTTGGTAAAGGTGCCACCCTTCACCATCTGGGCGCAGAGCATGTCGTACTCGGCTTGCGAGCCATCGACCCAATGGATATTGGCGGGACGGGTGAGGCGGGCCATTTTATCCACCCATTTCAGTAGATGGCTATTCTTGCTCAGCGGCTCGGCGGAGGAGGTGGTAGCGGCGGTCATGGGGGAATCTACTATTCTTACACGCGGCCCCAGATGTCGCCGACGGTGAAGCCGTCCGGGAAGGGGTCCGACGGATCGAGGACATATTGGGAGAAACCGGTGATCCATGCCTGGCCGGCAAGCGTGGGAATAACGGCTTTGTAGGGACCGACTGTGGTCTCTTCGATCAGACGGCCGGTGAAGGTGGTGCCGAGCACGCCTTCGTGGACGAAATCCTGGTGCAGAGGGAGCAATCCTTTGGCATGGAGAACGGCCATCCGCGCGCAGGTGCCGGTGCCGCAAGGGGACCGATCGAGGCAACCCAGCGAACCCGTGGAGACCACGACATTGTTCTTATTTCCGAGAGTCATTTCGGCGATCGAGATGCCCTGGATCTCGGGGTTTTCAGGATGAACAACCGGAAGCTGCGACTGGGCAGCGACCTTGATGAGTTCGGCGATGCGAGCGGTTTCCCCGGCTTCATTCGGAGTGAGATCGAGGCCGAATGGAGCTGCGTCGGCAATGACGTAGAACATGCCGCCCCAGGCGACGTCGACTGTGACTGTGCCTAACGTGGGCACTTCGATTTTGGCGTCCAAATGGACCGCGAACGCTGGAACGTTCTTGAAAGTCACCTTGGTAACTTTCCCTTGGTTGACCTCCGCTTGCACGCCGATTAGACCGGCCGGCGTCTCAAGCAATAAATCCGTGACGGGTTCGGTCGCGTTCACCATGCCCGTTTCGATCAGCACGGTGACGACACAGATGGTGTTCGTGCCGGACATGGGCGGGTATTCGACCTGCTCCATGATGATGTAGCCGGCATCGGCATCGGGATGCGTAGGCGGAAAAAGGATGTTGCAGTTGGCGGCAGGATAGCCGCGCGGTTCCCGGAGCATGCTTAGCCGAATTTGGTCGTGATGGCGAGCGAAATACTGCATTTTCTGGAACATGTTGGCGCCCGGAACATCTAGAATCCCGCCTGTAATGACGCGCCCCGGCTCTCCGCAGGCATGGGCATCGACAGCAGTGATAAGACTTGAGAATCGCATCCGATAATTTCATCCAGTCTAGCGGGAAAGCCGATTCGCAAAGCTAAATTTGGCGCAAAGAGGAACCAATTTAGGCCTTGCAAACGGTGTTGCGGAGGAAGTTGCGGGCTTCGAGAGCCTCGATTTCGGCGATTGACAAAACGAACCCAAATTCGGCGGGGTTCCAGGCTTTACCGGCTGTGGTGAAGTGCGTGTGTAGGGCGATGGCTTCCTTTTCGCGCTGTGCTTCCAGGGCTTTGCGGCTGGTTTGAAGCTGGGTGAGGAGCTGCATGTCCTTGTTGGCCTGGCGGGTGAGGCGGGATTCGTAGCGATGCAGGCGGTCGAGTTCCTTGCGTTTTTCCTCGAAGGTAACGAGGCGGCACATCGCGATGGTGCGTTCCGGGGTTTCGTTGGGGAATTCGGATGCGTGTTTGTGGAAGCCCATGGCGTAGAGCGCGGATTCCATGCTGGCGATTTGGTAGGTGCGCCAGCGGTTATCGATGATGCTGTGGACTAGCGCGGTTTCATGCACGCCCACTGGGGCGAGGTCCTTTACCAGGCCTTCGGCGAAGAGGCGGTAGGGTTCTTTTTCCGCTTCGGGGAGGACGACGGTTTGACCCGTGAATCCATGCGTAACACTGTTCAGGGCGGACTTCTGTTTTCCTGCAATACTGGTTGGACCCGGTGAGTGCTGGGCATTCTGACGATTTGCTTCGATCTGTTGTTGGGTAGCCATTGGCTTTCTCCTGCCCTAAAGTAGCGGGCCGGTTTGCGGAAACGTTCGCCTGTGGAAAGGGGGTTGGCTGTATGTATTTGAAAGTAATAAGGAAATTGGCTGAAAATATTTCGGAAAAGCTTGTCACCGTCGGTTTGCGTATAGCCGACGACCCACCCGATCGCACTGGTAAACGCTACGCCGTTGATCGTTAGTGATCCAGCGCTCTGGCGATGTCCATCCACATAAGATTGTCCCAAAACGGCCGTGGATCGGCGGCGGCGCGGGCAAACGTCCAGAGTGTGGCGCGCTCGTCGTCAACCTCGGCAAGGTCCGCCATGCGTTTGACCATGCCGACTGGGTCGGCATGAAGCCGCGTTTCGCAATTGTGAAGATGTTGGACGAGATCAAAGGCCGCGTCCCCGATGAAGGGTTTGGGGTCAATGACCAGCCACGGTTCCCGTTCGGACCGCAAGACATTTGCAGCGTGAAGGTCAGTGGCGAGCAGTTTGTCTTCAGGCGATGCCTTGGAAAGCTCTTGAAATAGTTGCAAACCCTGTCTCACCAAACCGGCATCGGGCCAGTATTGAGCCTGCGCCAGAGTTTCGTGGCTCCAGCTTTCCAACATTACGGATAGGTGCCGGAAGCGGGGCAAGTCATCCTGCCCGGGTCTTCGCCGGAGGCGCTTCAGCAGAGTTGCAATGACCAGATCCCACTTCGCCTCCGGCTCGGAACGAAGCATGTCACCCGGCTGGCAGCGCTCCAGCAGCATGGCACCGAGTTCATCATCTGCGTCAAGCAATTGTACTGTCGGGTCTCCATTCCAGAAGCGAAGTCCCTGAATTTCATCGGCGCCTTCCATGTGCGGCATCCCGAGCTTTAAGACGGCCGCCTTCCCGTCGGCGCGAACCGCGGGAGCTACCCACGAGCAGGTCACGTTGGCATGATCAAACGGCGCGCCAACGCGCAGAGACCAGCGGTCCGTCAACTGGTGCAAGAGGGCCGGTAAGTTGTCCAGCCAGTAACGCCGTTCGGGGATCTTATGGCAATTTTCAATCAGCTGTTCGGGGATGACCATTCGCCAGTCGGAGTTTGGCCGGAGTTCTGAGGATTGTCAAATGGTTTTAAGATCGCCAGAAGTCGCACAGCGGCTACCAATTCTGGCCGGATCGCGCGCCCATCGGAGACGGCCGCGGGAATGTCCCAGATTTGATACATTGAAATCGTGCGTTCGATCATCTTTCATCCGAAGGCGCAACAGGCTATCCGCCGATTCCCCAAGGATGTCCGTGTTCGACTGGGGAAAGGGCTGTTCCGTCTGCAGATGGGAGAACTGATCGGAATGCCGGATTCTCGGCCAATGCGAGGCGTTCTGGTTTTTCACGCCTTCGTCAAGAAGACACAACGCACCCCTCCCCTGGAAATCGAGCGGGCGAAGAAACGCTTGAAGGAGCTATTCGATGCCTAAAATCAAGCCGACGATTGCCCGAACGCCCGAAGATCTTGCGGATACGCTGGGACTTCCGCGCGCCGCTGCCGAGGAATGGCAGTTTCAGTACGTCCTGTTGGCGCGCTTGAAAGAGATCACCCGGCGGCAAAAACTCACGCACCTTGAGATCGCAAAGCGCGCCG
>Ga0302324_100026034_pt1 | contig 11200 bp, 12 predicted proteins | sample Palsa_T0_1_FD_201949 | JGI IMG/M metagenome (GOLD analysis project Ga0302324, IMG submission 201949) | Peat permafrost microbial communities from Stordalen Mire near Abisko, Sweden - Palsa_T0_1 | ecosystem: Environmental > Terrestrial > Soil > Palsa > Peat permafrost | place: Sweden: Abisko... | reverse complement strand
ATGTGGTCGCCGCGTTGAAGATCGCCTTCGCCGAAACGGATCAGGAGAAGTTGAAGCCTGTCTACGCCCACTTGATGAGGAGCCTGGCGGACTCGTCCTACTACACCTGGATCGGTTATTTCGCAGCGGCCAATCTGTGGCGCGACCGGGTGAAGAACTTCAAGCCCAGTAGAGGACTGACCATAAATGTGCATGATGTGGCACTGAGCTGATGGCCGGCCTGTTGCTTCGCCGGGCCGGTTTTTCAGTACTGTCGCTGCTGCTCGTCAGCGCTTGTCTGTTTATGCTAACTCGCGCGATTCCGGACAGTCCGGCGTGGATCGTACTGGGTCAGGATGCGACCGAGAAACAGGTCATGCAATTCGAACATGACCACGGTCTCGACCGGCCGGTCGCCGTGCAATACGCGAGTTGGCTTTCGGGCGTCGTTCTGCGCGGCGATCTCGGGCGCTCGTTCATTACCGGTCGCGACGTTACGGGTGAAATATCGAAAACCTTGCCGGTGACGCTGGAACTGGTCGTCGTCGCATTCGCTTTCGCCTGTGTTTTGTCACTGGCCGCGGGAACGGCGGCGGCGTTGGCGCGCGATACGATCGTCGATTATGGCGTTCGGCTGGTGGCGGTACTGGGCGTTTCGGTGCCGGGCTTTTGGCTCGCACTGATATTGATCATGGCATTCGCGGTCGACCGGGAATGGTTCCCTCCGGGCGGCTTCGTCCCGCTCTCTGGCGGGTTAGCTGAGCACATCGATTCGATCGTGTTGCCGACGTTCTGCCTCGGCATCTTTTACATGGCGGTGCTTAGCCGCATGACGCGTTCCAGTCTGCTTGACGTGCTCGGTCAGGACTACATGCGGACGGCGCGTGCCACCGGCCTGGCGCACTGGCGCGTGCTGATCTACGCGCTTCGCAACGCGCTGGTTCCGGTGGTGACCATCGCCGGGATGTCCTTCGGCTATATGTTCGGTTGGGCTTTGATCATAGAGGCCGTGTTCAACATCAACGGTCTGTCGCGTGCGTTGCTGACCGCGATCCAGCAGCGCGATTTCGCTCTGGTGCAAGGAGTGGTCATGATTTTCACCTTCGTATTCATTCTGGCGAATCTGGCGGCGGATATCACCAATGCCTGGTTGAACCCACGTATGCTGGCGGCCTCGGCATGATCCGCGGAGTTATCGCGGCATGCGGCGGACCTGGCGGCTTTGTTGGGGCCTGCCTTATGGTGTTGTTGATCGGAGACGCACTTGGCGCGCCATGGATCGCGCCGTTCGATCCACTGAATGTGGATATGCTAAATGCGTTGTCGCCACCCGACGCAACACATTTGTTCGGCACTGACCAATCCGGCCGCGATGTCCTGAGCCGGGTGATCTGGGGAGGCCGCGCGTCGCTTGAGGTCTCGGTGGTCGCGGTTGTCATCGGCAGTTGCGGCGGCGTGGCATTGGGTCTGATCGCCGGGTTCTTCAGCGGGGGTTGGTTCGAACAGTTTCTGATGCGCACGCTGGACGCGATGGCTTCGATTCCGCTGCTGATCTGGGCTGTCGCTCTCGTCGGCATTCTGGGTGTCGGCCCGGTGCATATCGCCGGATTTACGTTTGGCAACGAAGTCAAACTGCTTGCCCTGCTCGGGCTGCTTTATATTCCGACCCTGGCGCGCATCACCTACACCACGGCGCTTGGCGAGGCGGGCGCGAATTATGTCGCGGCGCGACGGCTGCAGGGCGTCAGTGTCCCGCGGATCATGTTATCCGACGTTCTTCCGAACTGCCTGTCGCCCGTCATTGTACAGGCAACGCTGCTGCTCGCGATCGGCATCGTGATCGAGGCCTCGGTGAGTTTCGTGGGCCTGGGCGTGCAGCCACCGCAGCCAAGCTGGGGTAATATGCTGGCGGATGCCCGGAACTATTTGTTCAGCGGGGAGTGGTGGCTATCGGTGTTCCCTGGCGCCTGCATTTCACTGAGCGTCGTCGCCATCAATCTTCTGGGCGATGGCCTGCGGGACGCACTGGACCCACGCCACAGCACGTCCGCGCTGACCGCGTGATGACGGAAGACCTGCTGCGCATCGATGGTCTGCACGTCGGCTTCCGCACCGGCGATCGAACGCGACACGTTGTGCGTGGAGTGGACCTTCGTATCAGGCCGGGAGAGGTCCTGGGGCTTGTGGGAGAATCCGGCTCCGGCAAAAGCATCACCGCCCTGGCCGTGATGCGCCTTCTGCCGCCGGGCGCCGCGATCACCAGCGGGCGTGTGACATTTCGCGGCCGGAACCTGATCGAGGCCAGCAATCATGAGATAAACCTGCTGCGCGGCGGCGAAATCGGCATGATCTTCCAGGATCCGCTGACCGCGTTGAACCCGGCTTTGCCGATCGGCCGTCAGCTCGGGGACGCCATTCGGGCGCATCAAACTATCAGTTGGCGTACGGCGAAGAGTCGAGCCGAGGAATTGCTCGCGCTCGTTGGGATCCCGTTTCCAGCCGAGCGATTGCGCGCTTATCCGCATGAACTTTCCGGCGGCATGCGCCAACGCGTGATGATCGCTCTCGCGGTTTCCTCGAATCCGAGCCTGCTGATCGCCGATGAGCCGACGACAGCGCTGGATGTCACGGTGCAAGCCCAGGTGATGGAGTTGATCGATCGGGTGCGGAGAGAGTTCGGGATCGCGGTACTGTTCATAAGTCATAATCTTGAGTTGGTCGCCGAGATCGCCGACCGCGTCACGGTGATGTATGCCGGCCGTGTTGTTGAAAGCGCCGGCGTGGAAGCATTGTTCGAAACGCCGAACCATCCGTACACGCGGCAGCTGATTCGTTGCGTTCCACGTCTGGACGGCGGCCGAGGTGCGATGCCAACCATTCCGGGCCTACCGCCGCGCGTTGAGTTGCTCCCACCAGGTTGCCCGTTCGCGCCGCGCTGCGAAATCGCGGAAGCGCGCTGCACCATGGAGGAGCCGCCGATGCGGTGGCGCGGCGAGCAAATGGCCGCCTGCTTTCTGGCCGCGTCATGACAGCGCGGACGGCGACGGCACCTGACGACAGCATGATATCCGAGGCGCCACCGCTGCTGCTGTTACGCGATCTGCGCAAGACCTATCGGCTGCGCCGGGGACTTTGGGATCGGCTTCGCGGACGCACGCGAAACGTCAACGCGGTCGACGGCGTTACTCTCTCGATCCAACAAGGCTTAATCCATGGTCTCGTCGGTGAAAGCGGCTGCGGTAAGTCAACTTTGGCACGGATGATGGTGGGGCTGACGCCACCGACTGGCGGGGAAGTTCTGTGGGGCGGCACCACATTGCCGGCGTTGTCACGTCAGGGCTGGCGTGAATTTCGTGCCGGCGTGCAAATGGTTTTTCAGGACACGCATTCCTCGCTCAACCCCCGCAAGCGCATCCGCACCATCTTGTCTGAGGCCTTGGCCGCGCACGGGGTGACGCGGCTCGCTCGCGACGAACGTATAGCGAGGTTGCTTGATCAGGTGGGCATCGATGGTCAACTCCTTGGCCGTTACCCGCACGAACTGTCGGGCGGTCAGCGGCAGCGCATCGGCATCGCCCGCGCTCTGGCGATGGAACCGTCGTTGCTGGTGGCTGATGAACCCGTGTCTTCTCTGGACGTGTCATTGCAAGGACAGATCATCAATCTGCTGCGTGAACTCAACGCATCACTTGGTCTGACGATCGTGCTGATCAGTCACGACCTCGCGGTGGTAGCACGGGTCTGCGATCGGGTGGCGGTGATGTATGGCGGTCAGATCGTGGAAAGCGGAGCACCGGAGAAGGTGCTGGCTGCTCCCTCCCATCCTTACACCAAGGCGTTGCTGGACGCGGTGCCGCGCGGCTTGCGGCGGCGCGCTCGCACTGTGCTGCCGATCGAAACGACCGTCACCGAGGGTGGTTGCCGTTTCCGCCAGCGCTGCGTCCAGGCAGTCGCCGTTTGCTCCGATCGAACGCCAGCATTGCGGACCGTCGGGCAGGGCCATCTGGTCGCCTGCCATTTGCGGGAGCCGGTCGGGGTCGAATGCTTGAAATCGCCTTGAGCTGTCGTCATCGGCGTTGTGTGCACCGGAAAATTCCGGTGCGAATTGAACCAGCTTTGACCTGCTCCGCGTCGGATCGAAACAAGCGTCATCAGCGGCCACGACTGTCCGACGGAACAATCAATATGGCACGGATCTTGCTACACCTTACCGGTGTCCAGCGAAGAAACCTGTGGCACAGGAGCATCGCGATCAATGGCCGCGAACCCGGCCCGCGTTTTCGCGGAAATGCCTCGAGTTCAGACCAGGTTGCGCTCATGGCAGCTGCCGGCCACGGCCGCCGCCGGCATGTTGCTGCTTCCCGCTCTGTTGTTCCTGACTGCGTTCTTCGCGCTACCCGCCCTGGGATTGTTGAGCTACAGTTTCCTTACCCAGTCGCCCGAGGGCACTCTCGGCCCGCCACTGACGCTCGAACATTACGGCCACTTCTTCGGCACGGGCCTGTATTCGCATGTTCTCTTGACGACGCTGCGGATCAGCCTCGTCACGACCGCCGCGGCGATCGCACTCGGTTATCCTTTCGCCCTCGTCATGGTACGTGGCGGTCCGCTCGTCAATCGAGCGCTCACGATCATCGTCATCGCACCACTCATCGTTAGTGTCGTCGTGCGGACCTACGGTTGGCAACTCATCCTAAGCAACGGGAAGACCGGCATTCTCAATTGGCTGTTGCTGACGACAGGGATAATCAAGACGCCGGTGACATTACTCTACTCTGAAACGGCGGTCGTCATCGGGTCGCTGCACGTGTTCTTTCCGATGATGGTGCTTCCATTGGCTTCCGCACTTGGCAGGATCGACCCGAATATCGCGGACGCGGCGCTTACACTGGGAGCGACCTCGTGGCGGATCTTCCGACGGATCACCTTACCGCTCAGCTTGCCCGGCCTGGCGGTCGGTTGCAGCCTGGTGTTTTCGTTGACGGCTGGATCGTTCGTGACGCCCGCTATACTGGGTGGCAGTGGTGCGCAAATGTTGGGCATGCTCGTCGATCAGCAAATCCTGGTAGTTTATGACTGGCCATTTGGCGCGACCGTCGCGACGGTGCTCGTCGTCATCGTGCTCGCGGTGAATATCGTTGCGAGCCGGGCTCTGGATCGCCGCGAAACGGCATATTCGTCATGAGCAATCGTCTCGGCGGGCCGATCACCTGGCTGTTGGTCTCGGTGACCGTTGCGATGGTGATCTTCATTCTGGCTCCGCTTCTCGTGACCGTCGCGATCTCGATCAGCGACACACCCTACGTCGTGTTCCCGCCGCGTGGCTTTACCCTCAATTGGTATGCGAAGGTGCTGCGGGACGCGGATTTCCAGGCGTCGCTAAGCTTCAGTTTCGTGCTTGCCGTTGCCGCGACCCTGGGAGCGTTGCTGCTCGGCGTCCCGGCGGCTTTCGCCGTCACACGCCACCGGTTCCCGGGACGAGGCGCGGCCGTCGCGGCGTTGCTGTCACCTTTGGTCTTTCCTGTGCTGATCACCGGCGTTGCCCTGCTGCAACTGTTTGCCGTAATGGGCTCCAACAACACGCCACTTAATATGTTCATCGCGCATGTGCTGGTGACGACGCCTTATGTGGTTCGCACGGTCGCAGCCAGCCTGACACTCGCGGACACCTCACTGGAAGACGCGGCACGGACCTTGGGTGCCGGACGCTGGCGAGTATTTCGCCGCATCACTATTCCGCAGATCGCGCCCGGAGTGGCGGCAGGCTCACTGTTCGCGTTCATGGTGTCGTTCGACAATTTCCCGATTTCTCTGTGGTTGGCTGACGCCCAGCATAATCCGGTGCCACTCCTGATCTTTCAAATGATCAGCAATGTGTTCGAGCCCTCGATCGCGGCGATCTCAACCCTGATGATCTTGCTTGCGATGGTCATCGTGGTGATTTTGGAGCGAATCATGGGCCTGAGGCGTGCGATGGCGATCTAGGTCAACGTTTTCAAAAGGAGGCACAGCCATGGGGCACAACGTCAAACGCCGTACGGTACTGGGCGGCACGCTCTCCGCGCCGCTTATCATCGGTCGGCGTGCCAATGCTGCCGAACGTTCGATCACGGTCGGAATTTACACCGGGCAGCAGGGCGATGTCGTCCGCAAGCAAATTATTCCACCGTTCGAAGCGGCCCATAACTGTAAGGTGTATACGACCCAGGGGGTGACGCTCGAGCAGATCGCGCTCATGCGTACGACGCGCAACAATCCAAAATACAGCGTGATGTTCGTCGACGACATCGGTGTCGAACTGGCGAAGCGAGAGGGATTGATCGAAAAACTGCCGCGCGAGCAGATACCTAATCTCGAGCGTGTGCTGAACCGGTTCGTCTTTTTTGACGGCTATGGCGCGGCCTTCGCGATGTCGGCCGCTGGACTTTGTTACAATACCGCGACCGGCAAGCCGCTCGCCAGTTATGGCGATCTTTGGGACCCGCGGTTGAGAAGCCGGTTTTTGATGGAATCGCCGAAGGCGACGCAGAGCATTTACCTGCTCATCGCAGCCGTGTCGGTGATAACCGGAAAGCCGTATTCCGAAACGCAGTATTTGATCGACCAGGCGTGGCCAAAAATGGAGGCGCTGAAACCAAATGTGCTGAGCATTTACGAAAGCCAGACGACCGTCATGCAGGTGGCGGATGGACAGGCCGACATCGCCGGCATCTTTTATTCGAAGAGCGTCTATCCCTATGCGGTGAAGGGCGCTCCGGTCGATATGTGCTATCCGCGCGAGGGTGCATTCGCCGGCATCAACTGTGTCAGTCTGGTCAAGAATGCGCCCGACCGCGAACTCGGCCTTGCGTTCATCAACCATATGCTGGATCCCGGCATTCAGAGATTGCTGGCTGAGGAAACCCTGACCGCGCCATCGATTTCCGGCCTGGAGTTCAAACCGGATGTCGCGAAATACATGGCCTATCCCGAGTCGAAGATGGAGGAAATGGCGATCTTCAGTCCCGACTGGACGTTCATCAACCCGATGCGATCAAAGCTGCTGGAAAAATACAATGAAATCTTTGGCGCATGATACCTGATCCGCGGCCATTGGTCCGCGTCAGGTTATACCAGCGGCCGAGTGAATTGACCGATTGGCACTGGCCCCAATGCGTCATCACCGGGCTTGACCCGGTGACCTCTCGCGGCACTGTGCCGCGATTGATGGCCGGCTCGGTGGCCGGCCATGACGTGCTTAACGATTGTGCCAAAGAGTTAGTCATTAGGGCGGTCGGTATTACTCCGCCGCGGCCTTCAATTCGTTCCGGCATCGCATGAGCGGCTGGATGCGGGTGCCGAACTGCTCCATGCCGATGACGAAGTCGTCGAACGTCAGCATCGCGCCCTGGACGCCCGTTACAGTCGACAACTCATCCAACATCCGAGCGATACTCGCGTAGGAGCCGACCAGCACACCGCCCTGCGTCGGGAGCTTTTCTGTGCCCAAGGTCCGGCGTTTGTTTGGACCGGCGAGTGGGTCGCGGCTGGGGTCATCTGACGATTGGGCTTCTCGCCACGCGAGCGCCTCGAAATCCGTGCCGGCCTTGTAGTGCTCCCACTTCGCCATCGCTGCCTCGTCGGTTTCGTCGGCGATGACCATGGTCGACACCAGAGCGCCGCACTTGCCGCCAACCTCCTTGCTCGCCGCGACAAGCCGGGCAACGCTGCCGGCAACCATCGTCGGCGTGTTGATGCCTCCGCTGGAGCAGAAATTATAATCGGCGTATCGCGCGGCGTAACGCGTGCCGGCGTCGCTTTGACCGGCCGATATGATCGGAATCCTGGTTGCCGGCATAGGAAGGCACCGGCAATCGTCCATCTGGAAGAAGTCTCCTTTGAAGTCCGATCGCCCGGTCTCCCACAACTCCCTCATCACCGTGACGTATTCGCTGCAGTAGTCATAACGGCGACGATAATGTTCGGAGCCGGGCCAGATGCCCATCTGCGCGTATTCACGACGCTGCCAACCAGAGATGATGTTCACGCCAAATCGGCCCCCGCTGATGCTGTCGATCGTCACCGCCATCCGAGCGGCGAACGGCGGCGGCACCGTCAACACCGCGCAGGTGGCGAATAACTGGATGCGGGTTGTCACCGAGGCAAGGCCGGCCATCAAGGTGAACGATTCGAGGTTGTAGTCCCAGAACTGCGAGGGGCCGCCGAACCCATGCAGCTTGATCATCGACAGAGCGAAATCAAACCCGAACGCTTCAGCCTTTTGCACGACAATTTTGTTCAGCTCGAAACTGGGCTTGTACTGCGGCGAGGTCGTTGAGATCAGCCAGCCGTTATTGCCAATCGGTATAAAGACGCCAAGCTGCATCGGAGATGTTCCATTTCACGAGGTAACGAATTCGTTCCACTTGCGCGTAAGATAGCGGTCTTCATCCATCACCGCGTTCCACGCGGCGATATGGCCCAGTCGATCCCAGAATGAACCACCGTCGCGAATGGCGCCGGGCCGCTCCATCACCTTGCCGAATTGGTTCACGATGTCAGTAGTCGCGGGCTTGCCGCCGTACCAATAATCCCATTCCGAAGCTGTCAGAAACTTTCGTGCGTTTTCGGGCTGAGCGGCGTAGTAACCCTCGCGCGCGATGAATGCTCCCTGGAATCCGCTCGTATACCAGTTCAGGTACTCGTAGAAACAATCAAGCTTGAGCCCCGACACGTGCTTCATCACGCCGAAAGCAGTGCACCAGCCGCGGTAGCCTTCCTTCAGCGGCTGAAACGTGCACGGAATGCCTCGAGAGCGGACCGCGGCGACAGCCGGTGCGATCATTGACTGGATGACGACCTCGCCGGATGCCATCAGGTTGACCGACTGATCGAAGGTCGACCAAAACGAGCGAAACTGACCGCTCTTTTTGAAGTCGGTCATAATCTTGATGGTCCTATCGATCTCCTCCTTCGTCATGTTGCCTTTGTCGCCGTACTTGATCTCGCCAAGCGCTTCCATCGCCAACGCGGTGTCCATCACGCCGATTGTCGGCTGTTCCTGCAGGGCGGCACGCCCCTTGAAATCCGGGGACAGCAGATCCGCCCAACTGGTCACCGGGCGTCCCGTCAGATCGGGCCTTATGCCGAGCGTGTCGCCGTTGGTGATCATCGGCAGGACCGTCAGCCATTTGCTCGGCCCGTCATGAAAAGACTGGCCGCCTGCGTCGGAGGCGTAGATCACCTTGCAAGGCGCGGTACCTTGACTGGATGCCTTCCTTCCATCGGGATACTCGCCCTTGGTGAGCACGGGAATTGTCTTGTCCCAGTCTTTGACTTTCGCCAGTGGGATTGCCTGCAGCACGTCTCGCCCGACCAGATATTTCAGAAACGTGATGCTGATATCCGCACAATCGACCGACGCGGGCGCCGTCAAAAGCCGGTTAAGCAAATCGTTGCCTTCGCTGGCCTGCATCTTCACGGTGAAGCCGAGATCCTTGTTGGCCTGTTCGCCAATGGCGGGTATCGCGGTGACCGGCGTGCCGCCATGCAGCAGGACAACGTCCTTGATATTCTGCGCCCAAATAGTCGGAAATCCCGTAACTGCGCCCGAACCCGCGAGCCCAGCGGCCGCTTTCAGCAGGGCCCGCCGACCGGGTCTGGGCCGACCTGGGCTGGAACGGCATTGGCTCGCGCCAACTTGCATGAACACTCCATTTGCCGAAAAATTAATCATGACGGTGGCGAGCAGGTTCGGCGGCCGCTTCGCAAGGAGTATGCCGGATTGCAGGATCACGCAATGCCTAAACATTGGACATTTTTGAGATCACGGCACGTTAAAAATATAGTAAATAAGCAAATGCCCTATAGTCATGCAAAATGTGCGCGCCAATTAATCAAACCAGTTCCTGGCAAACGATCGCTAACCAAATCCTCGGCCCTGTCACGGGCGCTGTGATCTACCGCCAAACAAGGCCCGCTTCGCAACGAAAGAACCCTGCAAGATTCACGGTTATAACGACATCTCCTCAACACATGATCCGGATGAGGCGATGGGCAGAGCACGTTCGAATAATTGGACGGATGATCGACTGGAAGCCATCCTCGCTGAAACAGGCAATTGGGTGGTGAATGGCCGGCGCGGGCGGGCTTTGTGCTTCGCGGGGAGCCTCGGGAGGGCCCTGGACCTATCGGTGGAGTACGCCGCGGGAGGAGCAGAGATATCGTCGCTATCGCGACTTCCTTCAGACAATATCGTCGTGTTTGGCGATCAGATCGAGCGCCTCCTGAAGATCAAGGGCGGACATGAATTCATGCAAATCGCGGAAACCGGGCCCTGGATGCATATGCACACGATGCGAAGCTGAAGTTCAGATGAACTTTGGTATCCAGGCTTTCGATCACTCGCCGGACTCTGTTGGTATATCGTGAATTTTGTTCCAATGCAGCCTGGGATGAGGCCAGCGGATCCCAATATTTATCAATCCTTCATCTGGTCGTCATAGAACTTTTCCTCTGGCCAAAGGTTGACGACTCGGATCAGGACGCTAATAATGATGCTTGGCGCAATTTGTGCGTCGCTCAAACATGAAAGGAAGTCCGGGCGCAAATCCTGCTCTTAGCCCCGAGCAAACAGCAAAAAGGACTAAAATGTGTGGAAATATATCCTACTGAGCCTTTTGTGCTTAGGAGCGTGCTCACAACAACCCATCGCGACTACCACGCCACAACCAATGGCCGCCCAGTCGATTCCGGCACCGATGATCGAAGGCCGTGCATCGTTTTATGGAGGATGGCACAATGGAAGAACAACAAGTAGCGGAATGGTATTCAATTCTAATCTGATGACCGCCGCACACCGATCACTGCCGTTCGGTACGAAGGTCATAGTGACGAATCTCGAAAACAGTCAATCATGTAACGTTGAGATCACGGATCGAGGTCCGGCGGCATGGACTGGCCGGGTCATCGACGTGTCTGAGGGGGCCGCGAGATGCCTTCACATGATCCGCTCGGGCGTAGTCCCGGTTAAACTACAAATCGACGGGTGATGACGGGGAGGACCGCTGATGCTGTCCTCCCCGAACTGACCGCGGCGACATAGGCGAAATCAATCGGGTGGGCTCATCTGCCCTGGGCGTCGCGCGCCCGCAAACGTTCAAAAAGTATGAGTGGCAGTGGCACGGATCTCATTCGCCGGGCACATTTCAATGGATGCAGGAGATTCGTTAGACTGCGACGG
>Ga0302324_100026032_pt1 | contig 11200 bp, 9 predicted proteins | sample Palsa_T0_1_FD_201949 | JGI IMG/M metagenome (GOLD analysis project Ga0302324, IMG submission 201949) | Peat permafrost microbial communities from Stordalen Mire near Abisko, Sweden - Palsa_T0_1 | ecosystem: Environmental > Terrestrial > Soil > Palsa > Peat permafrost | place: Sweden: Abisko... | reverse complement strand
CGCTCCCGCCCCACGACGTCCCAGTCGCGGTTCGCCTCCCACATCACGGCGGCTCGTGTCGTAGTAGTCAAGCTCGTCTCCTCGCGCGTCGTCCTAGGAAGGTGGACCTATGGGGAGGGGCGCCGCGCCGCGACGGAAAAATCACGCGTGAGATCACGCAGCCCCTGGCCTTGACTGGCGCACCGACCCGATCCGAGCCAGTCAATTATGACATACCTAGCGTGCGCTAGTTAGAATCGGTTGTCAAGCCTCAACCTGGGCCGGGACGGCCTCAGCGGCGCGGCGTCCCAGGGCCAGGTGGTGTCGCTTCCCGCGCGCGCTCAAGCTCGGCGACGGCGGCCGCGAACAACATGAACCGGTCCGAGATCGATACGAGCCGGACACCCCGTTCGATCCAGCGGACCGCGTCGGCGGCCCGGACCTGATGCATGGCCAGCACCACCCCGGACTTCTCGCAGGCCTGCCTGATGCGCTCGACCGGTTCGACCAGCTGGTCGCTCTCGAAACCGAGCGCGGGATCGAGTCCGAGCGCGATCGACAGGTCGCTCGGACCGACATAGATGCCGGCCACGCCCGGGACCGCGGCGATCTCCTCGACGTTGGTCAGCCCCTCTTCGGTCTCGATCATGACGAAGATGCTGACCCGGGCCGCCATCGCCTGCAGGTCCTGCATGGGCAGGTCCGGCCGCATCGGGCCGTAGCTCCGGATGCCCCGGGGCGGATAGTGCACCGCCGCGACCGCCGCGGCGGCCTCGGCGACGGTGCTGACCATCGGCACGATCACGCCGTCCGCGCCGGCGTCAGCGAGCAGCCCGATCAGTGAGGCGTCGTTCTTCGAGACCCGGACGAGAGTGGCCGGGCTTCCCGCGGGGGTGTGCGCGAGCATGGACGCGACGGTCGACTCATCCACCGGCGTGTGCTGGCAGTCGATGCCGACGAAGTCGTAGCCCGCACGCCGGAACATGTCGATGGTGAAGTCGTGCCCCCGGGAGACCCAGCCGCCGATCGCGGCCCGCCCGTCGTCCCAGGGTTCGGTCAGAGATTGATGAGTCACGTGAATCGGGCCGACCTTTCGATGGAGGAAAATCGCTGACGCACGGCCGCTGCTACCCGACGGCCGTCCCGGCTGGCAGCAGCCGTGAGGGATCCAGATCTTCGACACGCCCGACGCCCATCAAGGTCATGCAGCGGGACATTTCCTCGCGCAGGATGTCGATCACGTGCTGGGCGCCGCGCGGGCCGGCCGCCGCCATCCCGTACAAGTACGGGCGGCCGATGCAGACGGCGGTGGCTCCCAGGCACAATGCCTTCACCACGTCGCTGCCGCGGCGGATGCCACCGTCGACAAGCACCTCCGCGCGGCCCCCTATTCGCCGGGCGATCGCGGGCAGGGCATCGAGCGAGGCGACCGCTCCGTCCAGCTGGCGGCCGCCGTGGTTGGAAACCACCACGCCGGTCGCGCCCAGCTCCACGGCCTTCGCCGCATCGTCGGCGTCGAGAACTCCCTTGATGAACAGCGGGCCGTCCCACGCGGCGCGCAGGAAGGCGAAGTCGTCCCAGGTGAGATCGGGGCGCAGGAAGCGGCTCTGCGCGTCGATCGACCGGAGCGCCGAGCGGGCCCCACCCGAATCGACGAAGGTCCGCATCGAGATCCGCTGGTATCGCAGCAACGCCGCGCACCATTTCGGGCTGCGGACGGCACTCAGGATGCGGGCCGGGGTCAGCACCGGCGGGTTGCCCATCCCGCGCTTGCGCTCGGCTTCCCGATTGCCCCGGACCGGGACGTCGACCGTCACGAACAACGCTCCGTAGCCGGCCCGCTTGGCTCGGTCCAGCAAACCGAGAACCAGTTCGTGCCGGCCCGACGCCAGGTCGGCCCACGGGTAGAGCTGGAAGAAATGATTTCGCTCGCTCGCCTCGGCGACCTCCTCCATTGAATAGGACGAACCGGCGGACAGGATCGACAGGGTCCCGGCGCGTTCGGCGGCCTGGGCCGCGCCCCGTTCGCCGGTCCAGTGCGACAGGCCGACGAGCCCGGTCGGTGCGAGCAGGACCGGCAGCGAGAGCCGCTGGCCGGCCACCTGAACGCTGAGATCGCTCGCCTCGTGGCCGGTCAGGACCCTCATCTTGAGCGCGTACCGGTCAAACGCCGATCGGTTGGCCGCGACCGTCCGCATGTCATCGGCCCCGAAGTCGACGTAGGCCCACACCATGTCCGGCAGGGCCCGGCGGGCGCGCACCCGGTAATCCTCGACGGAGATCGCCCCGGCGCGGGAGGACAGCTTGTACGTGAAGGCGGACATGGCACCAAACCTCCCATCAGGATCCCGAAACCTATTTCACCGCGATGGGGCTGGTGGGCGAGCCCGCGGCGTTGGCTATCCGCAGCGGGGGAGCGCAGAAGAAAAAGCTCCACTGCCCGTCCCGGGCGCAGTCCTCGGCGAGCGCCTCCAGGTCGAACATCTCCCCGAGCATCATGCCGAGGTCCCGGATCAAGATGCAGTGCAGCGGTAGCCGCGCCCCCGGTGTCCGCGAGGGACGGATCTCGATCCCCGGGTTGTCCGACGCGATCGCCGCTAGCTCACGGACGGCGATCCACTCGGCACAGTCAGGGCTCAGGCCGGGATTCGAGTCCAGCCACTGCGTCGACCAGCCCTCGACGAGTGACTTGCGCCGCCAGCCGGTCCGGAACAGCAGCGCATCGCCGGCGCCAAGCCGGACGCCTTGCCCGGCTTCGGCCCGCTCAAGCTCTTCGACCTCGATCGCCGGGTCCTCGGCCTCGATCCAGTCGACGCCGCGCAGCCTCGCGAAGTCGAGCAGCACCGCACGCCCCACCATGCCCGGCATCGTCCGGTCGATGCCGTTGCGCGCCGCGCCGCCGGCCGCCGTGACGGACCCCGACGCGGACACGCCGTTGTACAGCAAGTCGTCGTATCCCACGTGCGCCAGTCCGTCCCACTGGGTGGCGCACTGCAGCGGCATGGTGATCATGTCGTCGGAGACGACGAGGCCGTCCGGCGAGTTCAGGTCACCCGGCAACATGGTCATGGTGTGAACCGGATTCGTGCGTCCCGCGCGACCTTGCTGCGGGCCAGCGCCGGACAGGGGCAGGCTGAGCTCGAACACCCGGCCGGACCTGATGCACTGGGCCGCGGCCAGGATGCCTGCCGGCGTGATGTGGTTGAGTGTTCCCCGTTCGTCGTCCTGGCCCCACCGTCCCCAGTTCGACAGGCGCGTCCCGATGTCTCGGAAGTCGTTCACCGCGGCCTCAGAAGGCCGTCCGCCGGCGCAGCCTGACCCGGCGCATCACCGGCACGTAGGCCACACCGACCACGAAGATAAAGAGGATGACGAAGACGACCAGGCTCTGCAGCAGCTGACCGAACTGGTAGCCGACCAGCGCCTCGACGATCCCGAGCGCCTCGCCGATCAGCCCGACCGTCAGGATGCTGCGGCCCCGGCCGAGGAACGCCACCACGATCGCGTAGATGATGATGCTGTCGCCCATCGCCGGGCTGGCCGTGACCGCGCCGGCCTCCAGGATGCCGAGCGCGGCGCCGACCAGTGAGATGATCGCGAACACGATCAGGATCACCCGTTTGGGGTTGATCCCGAAGTTGGCGGCCAGTTCTGGGTTGGCCTCGACCGCGCGCATCTGACGGCCTAGGTGCGTCCGGCTCGTCACCAGGAAGAGCGACACCAGCAGCACCCAGCACACGCCGAATTCGGTGGCCGAGATGTACGGGATGGCGATCCCGTCCACCCGCCATCCGTCGGCCGGGACCAGGGTGACGTTGAACGTGGGCAGCTGATCGAAGATCAGCCCCATGGTGGCTTCTCCCGCCACCACGAGCCCGAGCGATGCCACGAACACGCCGAGCAGAGTCAGGCCGGCCGCGCGCCGGTCGAGCGCGCGGTAGACGAACAATTCGGTGCCGACGCCGCCCAGGGTCCCGACGACGAGTCCGAACAGGATCGACAGGGGGACCGGCCAGCCCAGGAAGGACGCACTCCAGGCGGTGACCATGCCCGCCGCCCCGTAGAACAGCCCGAACGCGAAGTGGAAACGCCCGGTGACGAAGAAGACCATACCGAACGCCGCTCCCGCGGCGGCGTAGGTCGCTCCGGCGGTAATCCCGCTCACCAGCACGAACCCGTATGCCGTCATGCGCCGGTCCTCCTCACGTCAAGCGCCGCGAATCCGCTCATCCTCAGAACAGGTCCCAGTAGTCATCTCGTTCGAGCAGGGATGCCGCGGTCTCTTCCCCCGCCAGCAGCCCATCACGGATGATGTACACCCGGTCCACGATCCCGAGCAGGTGCGGCAGGTTCTGCTCGACGCACAGGATCGACATGCCGCGCGACTGGGTCAGGAACTTCAGCGCGTCGAACACCCGCTCGGCGAGTTCCGGCGCCAGCCCGACCGACGGTTCGTCCAGCAGCAGGAGGCTCGGCTGCCACATCAGCGCCATCGCGATACTCAGCATGCGACGCTCGCCGCCCGACAAGCTTCCGGCGAGCTGTCCCATCCGTTCCCAGACGACCGGGAAGAGCTCGCGGCTGGCCTGCTCCGATTCGTCGGCCACCGCGGCGTTCAGGGCATTGCGCCGGGCGATCTGCAGGTTGTCCCGCACCGAGAGCGACGCGAACACGAACCGGTCGGCGGGCACCAGCGCCAACCCGTCGCGGATGTTGGCCAGGGGGTCGGCCGGCTGGACCTTGTCCCGGAACATGATGTGCCCCGACGACGGCGGGATGATCCCGAATACCGTCTTCAGCAGTGTCGTCTTGCCGGCCCCGTTGTGCCCGATGATGCCGACGGCCTCGCCCTGGCCGACATCGATCGATATTCCCCGGATGGCGGCCCGGCCCCGGTACCCGGCGGTGACGTCCACCACCTGCAGGAACGGAGGGCCAGCCGGCAGGTCTGCGGCGGCGGTCATCAGCTGAGCCCCTGCGCGGGTGACCCAGGGTGCGGTGCGGGCTGGCCGGCGTCACGCGAGCGCTCGGCCATGGTGCCGAAGTAGGACCGCGCCAGTTCGGGATCGGCCGTCAGCTCGTCATAGGTGCCGTGGGCCTTGATGCCGCCATCGGCCAGGAAATACACCGAGGTGGCCATGTCGCGGACGAACTCCAGATTGTGCTCCACCAGCAGCAGCGTCTTCCCCTCGGCGCCGAGCCATTTGATGAGCGCGACGATTCGGCGGGCGATGTCCGTTCCGACGCCGGCCGCCGGCTCGTCAAGCAGCAGCACCTGCGCGCCGGTCGCGATCGCCCGGGCCAAGGCGACCAGCTTCTGCTCCCCGAAGCTGAGCGCCGAACCAAGCTCCAGGGACTTGTGCTCCATCGAGACGATCCGCAGCACCGCGGCGGCCCGGTCGAGGGCGGCTTCGGTTTCCCGGTGCACCGCGCGGGGAGCCAGCATCGTCCGCCGCAACGTTGCCGTCCTGGGTTCGACCGCCCCCAGGAACACGTTCTCCAGCACCGTCAGGCTCGGGATGAGGCGGACGTCCTGAAACGACCGGGCCATTCCGTAGCCGACGATCTGGTCGATCCTGCGTCCGGTGATGTTGCGCCCGAACAGGAACACCGAGCCCTCGTCCGGGCGGATGACACCGGTCAGCAGATTGAACAGGGTCGTCTTCCCGGCTCCGTTCGGGCCGACGAGGCCGACGATCTGACCCGCGGGCAGGTCGAAGTCGAACCCGTCGGCCACCACCAGGCCGCCGAAGCGTTTTCGCAGCATCCTCGCCGCGAGCACGGGAGCCGCCGTGACCTCGTCGGCCACGGTGACGTCGTGACCCGAATCGATCGCCCGCGCCGCCACGGCGATCGCGTCCGGTTCGAGGCCGGGGGGATGCTCGGCCGGTGATCCGTCGTCCCGGGCCGGCGGGGCCGGCCCCGCCAACCCCGTCGGCCCGGCGCCGGGCGCCAGCCCCCTGCGCTTGACGTAGCGGCGCACCAGCGGCGAGGCAATCTCCGGCAGCAGGCCGGCCGGGCGCAGGATGATGACCGCGACCAGGAGCAGTCCGAAGATGATCTGCTGCAGCTCGGCTGACGTGGCCGCGCTGATCCCGCCCAGGTTCTGCAGCAAGCGGGGGGTCAGCTCGATCAGGACAGCTCCGATGATCGGGCCGAAGGGACGCCCGAGTCCGCCGATGATGACCATGGTGACCACCAGGATGCCCTGGGCGAACCCGAAGACACCCGGACTTGCCACCGCGATGTAGAAGACATACAAGGCGCCGGCCAGCCCGGACAGAGCCGCCGAGACGGTGAACGCCACCGTCCGAGCGCTCACCGTGTTGAATCCGGAGGCGCCGACCGCGAGTTCGTCCTCGCGGATGCCCTTGAGGACCATGCCGAAGGGCGAGTCCCCTAGCCAGCGGACCAGCAGGTAGGCCAGCACAGCCACGCCGATCAACCAGGGCAGGTAGGAGTTCACCCCGTGCAGATGCTCCCCGGCGACCGTCAGCGCCGGGACGAACAGGCCACCGGGACCGCCGAAGTCGGGAATGTTCTGAAAGACGCCCACGATGACATAGGCGGCCGCCACGGTCAGCAGGATGACGTACTCGACCGAGAGCAGCAGCGAGGGCCCGCTCAGCACCAAGCCCACCAGGCCGCCGGCCACCAGTCCGGCCAGCGCGGCCCACGGCGTCGGCCAGTGGTGGCTCACCACCAGCCACGCCGCCAGGTACCCGCCCACCGCGCCGAACGCCGTAGGCACGACCGCCGGTATTCCGGCCCAGCCGACGATCAAGTTCACCGAGACGGCGTAAATGGCGTAGATAGCAGCCAGGTTCGCTATGTCAGCCCAGACCGCAGCGTTCATCCTACCTACCGCCCCCAGCCGTCACTGGTCGTCTCGGTTAGAGTTTGTTATAGCCGGTGCCGTCCGGGTCGCTGGTCGCGGTCTGCGTGAAGCTGAAGTCCTTCTGGATGGTATAGACACCCTGGAGCATGTCGGCGAAGTGGGTGTCACCGTGGACCACGGTGGTGCCCACCTGGGTCGGGCTGCCGCCCAGAATCGTCTTGAGCGTGGGCGAGGCCTCAAGGTACTGGTTGACCAGGGCCGCCGTCGGTTCGGTTCCGGTCGCCCAGGCCTTCTGCCACAGCTGCCACCACGTGAACAGGTTGACGTAGAAGTTCGTCGCGTAGATGTCAGGCTCGCCCGGCGTCTTGCCGTAGGTCTTGTTGTACTCGCTGAGGAAGAAGTCGCCCCACGGGTTGCCGGGATCGCTGAGGTTGAACAGCGGACCGAGGTAGACGACGCCCGCCATCAAGCTGCCGACCGCGTTGTAGTCGTCAATGCTGGGCGGCGAGCCGTACACGATGATCGGGGCCTGGAGTCCAGTCTGCCGGTATGACTTTACGAACAGGCCGAAGGCGCCGGAGCCGAGAGCCGACGCGACCACATCCGGGCTGTCCGCCGAGAGGCGGCTGACGACGCCCGAGTAGTCGGTGGTTCCGGCCGGCACGAACTGCGAGTTGACCAGCTTCCAGCCGCCCTTCAGGATCGAGTTGATGCTCTGGACGACCGCGGCGTTGGCCGTCGCGCCCTGGTCGGAGGTGACCACGGCCAGTCTCGACTTCCCGGGCAAGGCACCCACGAGGTAGTCCGAGACGAACGGCAGGCACAAGGAGATGTTCCCGTCGGTCTCCCAGTAGTTCTTGGCTCCGAGCTCGGGCTTGACCCCGTAACCTTCGGTCGTGTTGAAGCAGACCAGGTTGTCGGCGGCGGCCAGGGTCGGAAGGATGGCGCCGAAGTTGCCGCTGACGGAGGTGACCATGAACTGCTGGCCTTCGGACTCGATCTCGCGGACGCCGCTGATCGCGGTCTGCGGGTCGGGGCTCTTGTTGTCCTGGAAGGTCAGCGTGATGTCCGGGCCGCCCATGGCCTTGATGTGGCGCGCTCCGAGCTTCAGGCCGTTGGAGAACACCGTCCCGTAGTACGAGTACGTACCGGTCAACGGCACCTGCGCGGTCATGTTGATCGTCTTGCCGGTACCGAGCGTCGCGGCGCTGAGCTTGTCGAAACCGAGGAAGGTCTTGACGGCCGAGATGTCAGGTACGCTCCCGCTCGCGCTCGAGGCGGTGCTCCCGGCGGTCGCCGTGCTGGCCGCCGAGCTACTTGAACTAGAGCCGCAGGCCGCGAGCCACGGCAGTGCGCCGAGGCCAGTCAGCCCGACCCCTGCGACCTTGATAAATCTACGACGTGCGATTCTTGAGTCCTCGGACTCATTCATTTCGACCATCGAGCCGATCCTTTCATTTCGGAAGTCGTGAGGTACGGATCGATCGCATGACTGTCGACGACTACTCGTTTCATGAGCGATCAAAAATTGTTGCTATATTGTGGCCCCAGCGCCCGTCGATCGGTTAGGACGACGAGACCTGTACGGCCAGCGGGCCGCGGATCGGAAAATTTCTCCCGTAGTCGACCGGCTCAGCCAGCAGGTAATCGGGAAGCTTGTCGAGAAACTGATCCAGCCACACCTGCACTTCAAGGCGGGTCAGATTGAGACCCAGGCAGACGTGCATCCCGAAACCGAATCCCAGGTGCTGTTTGCTCGCCCGGAATATGTCGAATTCCTGCGGATGCTCCCAGCGCTGCGGGTCGCGGTTGGCCGCGCCGGTCAGCAGATCGACGCGGGCACCACGCGGGATTCCTACCCCGGAGATCGTTGACTCCTCCGAGCAGGCGTGGCGGGGGATCGACTGGGTAAGCGTCCGCCAGCGGTGCACCTCCTCGACCGCCTGCGGGATGAGCGAGCGGTCCTCGATCAGCGCCTGCCGCTGATCAGGGTGCTCCGCCAGCGCCACCACGGTCGCGGCGATCAGCTTGGTGGTCGTTTCGGTGCCGGCGAAGACCAGCTGCGTGTTGCTGGCGATGATCTCCTGGTCGTCCATGGCCGCGGCCGACCCGTGCTCAATCATCTTCGAGAGCAGGCCACGGCCCTGTCCGTCCCGCGCCTGCCTGGCGATGGCTCCGGCCAGGTACTCGTTTAGCGCCCTGGTGCCCGCCCGGCTCGCGGCGAGCAGTTCCTGGCCTCGGGGCGACTCGTCAAGCTCGCCCTCCGCCTTCCGGCCCATCGCTTCGCTCCACGCGGCGAACTGCTCGTACATCTCCGGTTCGATGCCGAGCATGTGCGCGATGACCAGTGTCGGTATGCCACGTGCCATCTGAGCTACCGCGTCCAGCACCTCACCGGAGCTGACCCGCGCCACGAACGGATCGACGCGGGCCGCGACGACCTCGCCGACGAGCCGTCGCAGTTCCTCGAGCGAGTCGCGCTGGAAGTCCCCGGCCCAGATGCCCCGCATCTGGTGGTGCCGCGGCGAGTCAAGCGCTTCCATCGTGAGGCCGCCGAAGTGACTCTGAAAGAATTCGACCAGACCTTGTGAGTTGAAGTGGTCGATATCCGTGAGCGCCTTCGCGCAATGTCGGTACGAGGTGACGAGATACCGGTCGTGGCGAGTGTTAAAAACCACCGGACCGAGTTCGCGCCATAGCTCCATGACCGGATAGGGATCTCGGTTGAATTCCCATGCCGTCATATCGGTATCGACCACCGGGATGCGAGCGGTCGCTTGCTGGATCGTCAAGGTGCCGCTGCCTCCTCGCGTCCTCGGTCCCAGTCAGGGTTCGTCGGCCGACCTGCGGACAGACTACTTAGCTATCGTTCGGTTGGTAGGTATTGTGATCCTACCCACCTGCGATGTCAACCGTTCCGGGCGCGGCGAAGTCAGACGGGCACGACGACCGGGATCTCGTTCCAGCCCCACTGGAAGCTCGATGGGCGCCGTACCGCACGGGCCTCATCGACGCGGAACTCCGGCACGCGCCGGAGGAACTCCTCGACGAGAATGCTGCCCTCCAGCAGCGCCAGGTGATACCCGATGCAGAAGTGCTGTCCGTGGCCGAAGTTGACCCAGCGCTCGATCTTCCGGTCCCAGCGGAACTCCTCGGAATCCGCGCCGTATTCGCGCTCATCGCGAGCCGCCGAGGGGATGAGAAACACGACTCGCTGTCCGACCTTCAGCTGCTGACCAGCGAGCACCGTCGGCTTGCGCACGGTTCGGGTGAACCACTGGGCCGGTCCGCAGTACCGCACCATCTCCTTGAACGCGATCGGCACGTTGGTGGCCAGATCGGCGCGCACCGCCGCCATCTGCTCAGGGTGCCGCTGCAACTCCCAGATCCCGTGCGCCACCACCTTCGGAACGGTCTCCGTACCGCCGACCAGTACCGCGCCGATCGTCATCGCAATTTCCCGATCGGTGAGCGGAGGGCGTCCTTCGAGCTTCAGGTCGAGCAGCCCGTCGACGAACGGCCAGCTGCCGTCCTGCCAGCCTTCCTTGCGCCGGGCTCGAACGCCCGGCTCGACGATCTCGCACACCCGGTCCCAGCGCGCGTTCGGATCATAGCCGCCGGTGACAGGATCGGTGATGCTCGCCGAGTTCACGATGTCGAGGACGTACTTGGCCTCGATGAGCGGCACGCGGGCCAGATGGCACTGCACCTGCGCGGCGACGATGCCGCCGTAGTGCTGCGTCAGGTCGAAACGCCCGCGCGGCAGCAGCAGGTCCAGCCGGTCGCGCACCAGGCCGCGGATGAACTCCTCCAGCTTCTTGACCGCGCCTGGTCGCAGCGGCCGGCTGTGGGCCTGCCGCAGCTGCTCATAGACCGGCGAGCCCTGGAACGCGTGCGGAGCCAGCGGATCCAGGCTGGCGTCCCGCACCTGCTCGCCCTTCGGGGCCAGGAAGACCTCGGGCGGCGGGCGGCTGCCCTCCGACGGCACGAACGTGTTGTCGGTCTGCGACAGCATCTCGTACACGTCCTCGAAGCGGGACAGGTAGTACGTGTCGAACTCCGGGATGTAGTAGACCGGATGCTTATCGCGCATCACCCGGTAAAAGCGCAGGGGGTCGGCCATCACCTCCTGCGAGTAGGGGTTGTAGGCGAACTGCGCCTGGTCGGACTCGCTCATGCACGCGTACCTTTCGGGATCGTGGACAACGTGTTCAGGGTCGACGAAGGAGGAACGCGGGTGACGCCGGCCGGTGTCGGCCGCGCCCGCTCCGCCGCGACGGCCTCGCTCCAGGTCGCGCTGCGCTCGATGAGGGTGCGGTAGCGCAGGAATGCCTTGGCGGAGTTGACGGACACCGCGCCGATCAGCATGTCGTCGCGCCGGTA
>Ga0302324_100026028_pt1 | contig 11201 bp, 10 predicted proteins | sample Palsa_T0_1_FD_201949 | JGI IMG/M metagenome (GOLD analysis project Ga0302324, IMG submission 201949) | Peat permafrost microbial communities from Stordalen Mire near Abisko, Sweden - Palsa_T0_1 | ecosystem: Environmental > Terrestrial > Soil > Palsa > Peat permafrost | place: Sweden: Abisko... | reverse complement strand
ACAGCCAGAAGGAGGAGGCGCGGATGCGCTTCCAGAAAGCGACGGCTCCGCGGAATTGTTTATCCGCCGCATCTGTTTCGGTGGTCGCCGCTCGCGTTGGCAGCATGGAGATTCATTTGTAGCTGACTGTGGGCTGGCGGGCAACTGCGCGGCGCACTATAATCATGCCTGCCGAGGACACCCCATGGGTTGGCTGCAAAACAAGTTCGAAAAGAATTTCATGATCACCACGGTCGACTACGTCTTCAACTGGGCGCGCAAGTCGGCCGTCTGGCCGATGACGTTTGGCCTGGCCTGCTGTGCCATCGAGATGATCGCCTCTTCCACGTCGCGCTTCGATATTGCGCGCTTCGGGTCGGAGGTGTTTCGTCCCAGCCCGCGGCAAAGCGATCTGATGATCGTGGCCGGCACGGTGACGCTCAAGATGGCGCCGGTGGTAAAGCGCATCTATGACCAGATGCCCGACCCCAAGTGGGTGATTTCCATGGGCGCGTGCTCGTCCGTGGGCGGGCCGTTCAATACTTACGCCGTGTTGCAGGGCGTGGACAAGATCACGCCGGTGGATGTCTACGTGACCGGCTGCCCGCCGCGGCCGGAAAATCTCTTCTACGCGCTGCTCAAACTGCAGGACAAAATCGACACCATGACGTTGGCCCGGAAGCCCACCGAGGTGCGCCTCGACCCCAACATGGTGGAGAATTTCAAGAAGCAGGTAATGATCGCGCAGACTCTGCAACCGAGATAGCTTTCTGCTTTCAGCCGTCGGCAAAAATTATGTGGGGACAGCCGCTTCGGCTGTCCCGCCGAGCGCAGCGAGGCGATTCTTCCATTAGAGCCGGAGCCCGGATTGCCCAATTTCACCAAACTTGCCATCGAATCTGACCTCCCGCCGACGGACGAAGCCAAAGAATTCCCCTGCGGCAATAAAACCATCTGCATCGCCAACGTGAACGGCGAATTCAGCGCTTTGGACAACGTGTGCCCGCATCGCGGCGGCCCGTTGGGGCAAGGAGTGATCGAAGGGAATAAAGTGGTCTGCCCGTGGCACGGCTGGGAATGGGACGTGAAAACCGGCACCGCCGGGCAGGATTCCGGCATGAAGGTCGCCGTGTATCCGCTGAAGATTGAAAACGGCGACGTGCTGATCGAGATCTAACGCGGTCAAAACTCACCGCTATCCCAGAAGCCTCAAGAACTTTCCCGGCTGATTCTCATACCCCGGAAACACATCACTCAAATTCTTGTTGCCCATGTGCCGCGCCACGCCTTCACCCAGCACCTGGCGGAAGTCCGTGGTCAAGGCCAAGTCGCGGCCCTCGTAGAGCTGCGACTGATCCAGCCCCGGCCAACGCCCATAAACCTTGCCGCCCTTCACCGGGCCGCCCAGCACGAACATCACGTTGGCGTGGCCGTGGTCGGTGCCGCGGTTACCGTTTTCGCGCGCGGTGCGGCCGAATTCCGACATTGTCACAACAACCGTATCTTCTCCCAGATCGCCGAGATCGATCCAGAACGCGCTCAACGATTGCGAGAACTCGCGCAGCACGTTGGCGATCTGGCCTTCGGTCGAGCCTTCGTTCACGTGATGGTCCCAGCCGCCGATATCGGCAAAGGCCACCTGCACGCCGAGGTCGGCCTTGATGAGTTGCGCCAACTGGCGCAGGCTGTCGCCGAAGCGTCCCTTGGGATAATCTGCCCCGGGCGCGGGCTTGTATTTCGCAGGGTCGGCGGCCTTCAACATTTTCACCGCGTCAAAAGTTTGCTCGCCGGTGCCGTGCAATACGGTGTCGACGGAGTTGTCATACATCGCTTCAAACGCGCTGGCCGCAGGCGATGCCTTCGGGTTGCGCCCGCCGATGGAGAAGTCGTTGATGTTGTTGAGCGCAACCGCAGGTTCAGAGCCGCTGAGAATGCGGGGCAGCGCCGGCCCCATGGCGATGGCGCGAAAAGGCGACTTCGTGCCCGCTTCTGGCATAGCGTGCATCGAGCGGTTGAGCCATCCATCTTCGGTCGCCTTCAGGCCCGGAGTGCCCGACTCCATGAAATCCTGCGCGTCGAAGTGCGAGCGGGTGGTGTCGGGCGAACCCGCCGCGTGTACGATGGCAAGCTGGCGCTGCTGCCACAAGGGCTGAAACGACTCCAGCGCAGGATGCAATCCGAAGAAACCGTTGAGATCGAGCACGGCCTTGCGCGGAATGTTGATGCTGGGCCGCATAGCGTAGTATTGCGGCTCGCCATGCGGCACCACGATGTTGAGCCCGTCGGCCGCGCCGCGCTGGAAGATGACGACCAGCCGTTTGTTCCGCGCGCCCGCATCGACGGCTCCGAACGCGGCGCGAGTGAGAAAGCTGGGCACAGCCGCCGTTCCGACCACGGCCAGCCCGCTGTTGCGAAGGAATACGCGACGTGTGATAGACATAAAAAGCTCCGAGCTGCGAGCTATGAGCTGCGAGTGCAAGCTTCCCGCCAACGGCCTAAGCGTGCTCGCTCGTGGCTCGAAGCTCGCGGCTCATAGCTCACAGCTATCTTCTCTGAAACTCCGGCGAACCCAGCAGCAATCCCGCCATCGTGCTCACATCCGGGGGGCGAGGCGTGTCTTTCGACTTCTGCTGCGCGCCATTTTTCCCTGCTTCGATCTGCGCCGTAATCGAGTCATGCGTCTGCTTCGATACATCGCCCGCCAGCAGGCTGTTCTCGAGCGCGGCGAGTGTTTGCGCGGAATCGGCCAGAGGCGGCCCGCCTCCGGTCAGTTGCGCCGAATCCAGTTTCACGCCGCGCATCTTTCCCGCCGTAAGTTGCAGGGCGAAGTTCATGCGGCTCAGCAGGGACGACGAACTGACCCACGTCTCCGCCTTCATGGAATAACCAGTGGGCGGTTGCGCGCCATAGAGGGGCATGCCGAGATTGTTCAGTTGCCGGGCCAGCGGCATGGCGTCGGTCACATCGGCGCCGGTGGCGCGCACGGCCGAGGCCACAAATTCCAACGGCGTTTTTACCTTGGCGCGGTTGGCATCGTCGGCCCAGAACTCGGGCGAGTGGAACAGCACTGTCAGTACTTCGCGAATGTCGCCTTTTTTCTTCAAGAAGGTCTTCGCCATGCGATCGACCAGCGCCGGCGGAGGATCATCGGCGACGAAGCGCTCTGCCAGCTTCAGGGAAACGAAGTGCGCCGTCTGTGGGCTGGTTGCGAGCATGTGCAGCACCTGCAAGCCTTCGCCTTCGCCCTTGGGCTTGATTTTGTGACCGAGCACGAACTTCGGCCCGGGTTCGTGCGTGCGCGGATCGAATTTGAATTCCCCGCCGCGGTAGGGTTGGTCGATGGTCCATCCGGTGAAAACTTTCGCCACTTCCGTGACATCGCGCTGCGAGTATCCGCCGTTTACACTGAGCGTGTGCAGTTCCAGCAGCTCGCGGCCGTAATTTTCGTTGAGGCCGCTGCGCTTGTTCTGGTTGGGCCGGGGGATGCGTGGGAAGCGCCCGTAAGGGCCGGGATGCTGCGGAATGCCCAAAGCCTGCGCCGAATTCGGCCCCACGCTCAGCCAGTTGTCGAGATAAAACAACATCGCCGGACTCTTGGCCGTGGCCACCAGCAAGTCTTCAAACCGCCCCAGCACGTGCGGACGAATCACGTCGCGCTCATAACTCGGCAGCAGCCAGCGGTCGCCGCCCTTGCCCACGAAGACATTGAAGTGGTTAAACCAGAAATCGGTTAGCACCTCTTCCAACTGACGCTCGCTGTAAATGGCGCGAAGGACCTTGGCCTGCATCAGTTCGTCGGTGACCACGCCCAGCGGATTGTTCATCGCCAGCAGGATTTCTTTTTGCCTGGGGTCGAGGCCTTCGAGAAAATCTTGTCCCTTGCCGCCTTTCAGGGAATCGGCGAATGCAGTCTTCTCCTCGACCGGCATGTTGAGAACTTTCTTGAAGCGCTGGTCCGGAGGCAGGCTGGGCAACTGCTGAACTTCGAGATCGGCGTAGAGCTTCTCCTCGCGCCGGCGGGCCTCGGCTTCCTCTTCAGGAGTGGGCTTGGGCGGCGCTGCATTGGCGGCCATCATATTTTCGCCGCCCGCGGCGTTCGCAGCGTCGTTGGACTCGCCCGCTTTCATCGCAGAATCATCCGCAGTCGTCTTCGCCGGGAGTTCACTGTCGGCATTTTGCCGCATCGCCGAGTTTTCGGACTGGGGTGGCGGGTTGTTTTTCGCCTCTTCTTTGCGCTCTTCGCGCTTCTCCTGCTGCCGCGCAATCTGCACCTGATAGATGGCGCGCCGCGCGCCTTCCGACGGCATCGATTTCTTGCCGTTCATGACCTGCTTGATCTCCTCGGGGTTGGGAAACTCCTCCGTGATTTCGTGCGTGCTCATGCGAACAATGCGCAGCGGGGCCAGGCGGGTATCGAGAGCGTTGTCGCTAATCTTTTCCGGATGCAATTGCAGATCGATCCAGCGATCCACGCCCATCGCCATCACCTGCTGAATATCTCCTGGACGCGGGCCGAAGGCCAGGCGGTTCAACGCATGCAGAGCGCGCTTCTGATCATTCGGCGCAGGCGGGGCTTGATCTTTTTTCCGGGCCAGGAGTTGTGGCGCGACCAAGGCTAAGGCAAGGGCAAGGGCAAAAATCGTGAACTTGGTGCGGCCCGATGGTTGAAGAAAGCCCATAGAAGGAAGGACATGGAACCCTTCTATTATCAACCCCGGCAGGGCCAAAAAGTTGCCTCAATTGGTAAGCGGGGTCCGATTTTGCGGCTGACCAATTACGGGGTCAGATACACTTTCCCGCGCGAGACCTTGTGCTGCAGGGTCGCGGCCAGTTGATCGATATCGCCGGCGGCGATGTTTACCGACATCCGATCGGCAAGCAGGGGAACGCGGCTGCTGCCCACGGCGTCGCGTCTCACCTGAATCAGCAGCGCCTGCACCACGTTGGGATCATATTTCAGCGGAGCCATGCGCACCAAGTCGCTCAGCGCGCCGCCGAGCGACATGGGTTCGCGGTAGGGGCGTGCGCTGGTCATGGCATCAAAAGTGTCGGCGAGCGCCATGATGCGCACCGGCATGGGCATCTCATCGTTGGTGAGCGCGTCCGGATAGCCGGAGCCGTCGCTGCGCTCGTGATGCCAACGGACCGCCTCGGGAATCTTCGGCCAGGGAAACTGCACGCCACTCACGATCTGATGTCCGACCACGGTGTGGTCTGCCATCTGACGGAATTCGTCGGGATCAAGGGCGGTCGCTTTGCCAAAGAGGCGGCGATCCACGGCAACCTTTCCGATGTCGTGCAGGTAGCCGCCGCTGCGCAGGGCCGCCACCTCGCTCGGCTCCATCCCCATGGCCTCGCCGATGGCTGAAGCATAACGGCCCACGCGCAACGAATGGCCGTGAATGTTGACGTGTTTCACATCAATGGCGGTGGCGAAGGCCTCAAGCGCGTTGTCGTAGAAGCCGTGCAGAGAGGCCATCAGGCGCAGGTTTTCGGTGACGCGCTGCGAAAGAGTTTGCGTGAGCGTGTGGTTGTGCACCGCGAGGCCGACGTAGCTGCACAGCAGGTCCATGGCGTCGAGTTCGTCGTCTTCGTAGAGCGCGTCCGCGGGACGGCGTCCCAGCGCGACCACGCCCGCCAGTTTGCCTGCCGCTTTCAGCGGGGCCAGGCACTTGAAAAGTTCGGGCGCAACATTTCCATTCGAGCTGAGGAACACCGAGTAGGTGGAAGCGTTGAGCACGATAGGCCCGCGCGCCGCGGTGAGCGCGTGCACGTGCTTGGGCAGGAGTGGAATGAAGGCGGGTTCGGGCAGCATGGCGAACCCTTCGGCCGCGGCGGAAGCCAGCATGGCCGGCTTGTCGTTGAACAGGAATAGCGCGCCCTCGCGCGCGCCCGCCGCCTCCATCACCGCGGAGAGCATGAGGCGCGAGGTCTCGCTGAACTCGCGCTCAGCGGTCAGCTGAGGCCCAAGTTCGGAGAGCGCTTCGACGGTGCGCAACAGCCGCCGGAAATTGTTGGTCTGCACTGCCACGAAGTGGTAGCGAGAACGCAGAGCAAGACGAGCGTACCATGCGTAAAAGGCTGGCCGCGACAGATGCTTGTTGGTTAGTTTGGTGCCGCTGAGGGACGCAGCCCCGCTAGAAATGCTCCCGCAATTCCGCGAAGCGGCCCACGATGAGGAGTTGCTGCGACGCCGGGGCGGAGTTGAGTTCTTCGTGCTCGAGAATCCACGTGTCGCCGTGGGGCACGAAGATGGCATTCAAGCCGGCTGCCAGCGCGGGATTGATGTCGGACTTCGGGCTGTTCCCGACCATCCATGTGGAGCGATGCGAGAGTTCGTATTTCTCCACAATCGAGGAGTAAACCGCGGCATCCTTTTCAGGCACAATCTCGACCGCCGCAAAGTGTGCTTTCAATCCCGAGCGCTCGATCTTGCCCGATTGTTCGGGAACCGCGCCTTTGGTCACTAGAATAAGCCGGTGACGCCCGGCAAGATACTGCAGCGTCTCCGGCACTTCAGGCAGAAGTTCTACCGGATGATCGGAAACACTATGCGCAAAGCTATTAATCTGTGTGTGCAGTTCGGGAGTCAGCGGTTCGACGGTGAGGCGCTCGAACGTGTCCACCAAAGCGTGCGCGAAACTGTGCAGCCCGTAACCATGCTTCACAATGCATTCGCGCTCCACGTCGTTGAGCACCTCCCGCACCTGCTCGGCTGAGAATTCGTGGTGGTTGAGAAATGTGACAAAGCGCGCGATGGCCCGCTCGAAGTAGATGTTATTTTCCCAGAGCGTGTCGTCGGCGTCGATGAGCAGGGTTTGCTTGCCGTTGGCTTTGTGGGTGAGGTCCATCTATTGACGAAACTTCGCTTTGCGGATTCGTTGCCCGCCCGCCAACTGCACAGTTGAGCTAGGAGCTAGCAGCTAGTAGCTACCAGTTCTCTACACCCAATCGACCCGGGCCTCAATCCCGATAATGCCGGCCTTGTGCCCCATATCGAGCAACCGGCGCACGGCTTCGCGGCCATCGGCGCCGTAATCGAGCGTGCGCTCGTTCACGTACATGCCCACAAACCTGTCGGCGGTCGCACTGTCGAGATCGCGCGCGAATTGCATGGCGTAGGACAACGCTTCTTCCCGATGATCGAGCGCATATTGAATGCTGTCGCGCAACGCGGTGGTCACCGCCAACGAAAGCTTCGGTCCCAGCGCCCGGCGAATGGCGTTGCCGCCAAGGGGCAAAGGCAGTCCGGTCATTTTCTGCCACCAGCGCCCGAGATCGACCACGCGATGCAGGCCAGCCTTGTCGTAGGTCAACTGGCCCTCGTGAATGATCAGCCCGGCCGCGTGCTTGCCTTCGAGCAATTGAGGAATGATCTGATCGAAAGGCACGACTTCCGTTTCCACGCCCGGCGCAAAAAGCTGCAACGCAAGATAAGCGGTCGTAAGCTTGCCCGGCACAGCAATTCGCTTGGCGCGAATTTCATCCGGCGTAAACGGCCGTGGCGAAACCACCATCGGCCCATACCCTTCGCCCACGCTGCCGCCACAGGCCATGAGCGTGTACTCGTCCTGAATGTATGGGTACGCGTGAAATGAAATCGCGGTCACGTCATACACACCTGCGCGTGCCTTTTGATTGAGGGTCTCGATGTCGCAAAGGGTGTGCGTAAAACGCAAGCCGGGGACGCGCACCTTGTTCGTGGCCAGACCGTAAAACATGAACGCATCGTCGGAGTCCGGGCTGTGCGCCACCGTGATCTCGCGCACATCGCTGGGATTGTTAGTCTCTGCCTTGCCTGCTGGTTCGGAAACCACGGTCATCTGGAAGACTCCGATTTGGATACGAGTAAAAAAGCCAACTTTGCAATCGGCTAGAAAGAACTACACTAAGCGCCGTGACGTTCCCAGCGCGCCGCGATCACCGCGGCCAACATCACTTTCAAAACCTCAGCGCCCAGAAACCAGTACAACCCGAAATAAGCGGCCTTAGCCAGCGAATGCGTGATCACATAAAGCCACCCGATCCCGCCAACAAACAACAGAACTTCAGCCAACAATCCGGCGACGGCCGCGCGAGAGAAAGTCTTCCGGCCACGTTCGAACAACAGTCCCGCCAGCCCCGCGACCAGCGGATACATAATGAGATAACCTCCGGTAGCGCCCAACAGTTGCGCCACTCCGCCCACACCGGCGGGACTGAACACAGGCAACCCCACCGCGCCCTCGGCCAGATAGAGTGCCAGGGCCGCAAAGCCGCGCCGGCTGCCCAGCAGCAAACCAACCAGCAACACTCCGAAATTCTGCACGGTCAGCGGAACCGGCGTGAAGGGTAACGGAATCGTTATGCGCGCGCACAAGGCCACAAACAAGCTGCCGCCCACCACCAGCGATACCTGTCGCGCTGCTTCCAGCACCCGCTCCTGCGGCCTGCTTAAAGTTGCCATCGCCATTTTCGTCATGGCAGAGCCTCCGAAAATCGTCCAGCCAAAATCAGTTCCCAGTGCTGCCTGGCGGATGTTTGTTTGAATCGTTCTCGCTTCCATCGGGCGGCGCATGTGTGGCCTGCAAGTGACTTCGCAAGCGCAGATACAGGGCAATCGCCACACACACCACGACCAGCGTGCTGACACCCAGGATCAGGAACCACCAGATCATCCGCACAGCAAACTAGGATAGCAGAACGAGCGGCGGCCCACGGAATAGAATCCGCGGGCCGATTTGAGTGCGGATGCGCCTCCGCTAGCTGGCCTTGGCGGTAGCGGCCTTTTTCTCGCGCAAAGTTGCGACCCGCTTCAACGTGAGCTTCAGCCGCTCCCGTCCGAACCTGGAGTTCATGATGACCTTCTCGATGTTCGCGAACATCTGTGGGTCGCCATTTTTCTCCCGCAGTTCTTTGAGAAAGGGCTGGACCTTCGCGAAGATAAACACCATCTCGCCGCTTACCGCAGGCTGGATGAACATTTCCTCGTTCAGCGCCCCGTGCAGCACGAAAGACGCGGCCATGCTCCAGTATCCGCCCACCTGCCGCAGCCAGTTGTTTTCCTGCGAGCCCATCGCCCCCTGAATTTTCAGGAAATCGTCGGTGCTCTGCGGCCAGAATTCGCCCAGCCACCAGTTGCGCGCTTTGCGCATCTCTGCCTCGCGCCGCAGATCGTAGAGTTGGAGAATCAGTTGGGCATCCGCTGCAGTCGGTTTCTTGGACATGGAATCACCTCAGTAGAAGAATTGAGAAATTGGGGAATTGAGTAATTGAGCAATTTAAGGCCCTCGCCGTAATCGATTTCGGCCAGCGAAGGTCTTCCAATTACACAATTACTAAATTTCCCAATTACTCAATTCTCTCAATTCTCTCACGCGGTCGTCGAAGCCGCCTCAACCACCGGCGCTTCCCGTTCGTAATCGCATTCCTTGTTCGGGCAGGCGATCACCGGTCCGGCTTTCAGGTTCTTCTCCACCAGGTACTCGCTGCCGCAACTGGGACACTTCTCTGCAATCGGCTTGTGCGCGGACGTGAACTTGCACTTGGGATAATTTCCGCAGCCATAGAATGTATTGCCCTTGCGCGCGCGCTTCTCCACCAGTTCGCCGTCCTTGCACTCGGGGCACTTCACGCCGATAAAGTTCTGCTTCACATACTTGCACTCCGGATAGCCGCTGCACGCCGTGAACTCGCCGTATCGCCCATGCCGGATCATCATGTTGCGCCCGCACTTCGGGCACAGCTCATCCAGCGGAATGTCGGGAACTTTCTTGCCCTGGTCCAGCCGCCGCGTGGTCTTGCAGTCGGGATACCCCGTGCACGCCATGAACTGCCCAAAGCGCCCGCGCTTCAGCACCATCACGCGCCCGCAGTTCTCGCAATATTCTTCCGCCGCCCCGGTTTCCTGCAAGTCGGCCGAGTCGAGATCGGGCAGATTGATGGGATTTTCCTTGGTAAACGTGCAGGTGTTCGGATCCTCTTTATCGTAGGTGCTGCACGCGTAGAACGACCCGTGCTTGCCCCACTTGATCACCAGCGGCGCGCCACAGCGTTCGCACTTCTCGTCCGTGGGCTTCTCCATCCGCTTGATGTTCTCCATATGCTTTTCGGCATATTTGAGATCTTTCTGGAATTTCTTGTAGAACTCGCCGAGCGCGTCGGTCCACTTCTCTTTGCCTTCTTCAATCTCGTCGAGTTCTTCTTCCAGGCGCGCGGTGTAGGCCACGTCGAAAATGTCGCGGAAATTTTCCACCAGCAGATCGGTCACCACCAGCCCGATTTCCGTGGGCGTGAATTTTCCACCCAGCTTCTGCACGTACTGCCGCTCCTGAATGGTCGAAAGAATCGCGGCATACGTCGAGGGCCGGCCAATGCCGCGTTCTTCCAGTTCTTTCACCAGCGACGCTTCGTTGTAACGCGGCGGCGGCTCGGTAAAGTGCTGCTCCGGCTTCAACTCCTTCAGCGTGAGCTTCTGCCCCGCTTCCAGCGCAGGCAACTTGTGCTTCAGTTCTTCGTCTTCCTCGTCCTTGCCTTCCTTCGACTCTTCATAAACCTTGAGGAAGCCGTCGAACTTCAGCACCGAACCGGTCACGCGGAACCAGAACGTCTCGTTCCCACTCTTGGCGTCGATGTCGACCGTGGTCTGGTCGAAAACCGCAGGCATGATTTGCGAAGCCACAAACCGTTGCCAGATCAGCTTGTAGACCTTGAACTCATCTTCTTTTAAGTACTGCTTCACCTGATCGGGATGCCGCATCGCCGCCGTCGGACGAATTGCCTCGTGCGCGGCCTGCGCCTCCTTTTTTTCTTTATATACGTTCGGCGATTCCGGCAGATAAGCCGTGCCGTATTCCTTGCCGATATACTCGCGCACTTCCTGAATGGCCTCGGGCGCAACTCGGGTCGAATCGGTACGCATGTAGGTAATCAGGCCGACCAGACCCTCCTCGCCCAGTTCCACGCCTTCATACAAACGCTGCGCGATCATCATGGTGCGCTTCACGCTGAAGCGCAGCTTGCGCGAAGAATCCTGCTGCAACTTGCTGGTGGTGAACGGAGGCGCGGCGTTGCGGCGGCGCTCTTTCTTATCGACGGACCGCACCAGCCAGTCGGCTTTTTCCAGCGCCGCGCGGATCTTTTCCGCGTCCTCGCCGTTGTTGACCTCAATCTTCTCTTCGCCCTTGCCCACAAAACGCGCATCGAACGCGGGAGGCTTGCTGGCGGCAAGGTGCGCGTCAATC
>Ga0302324_100026026_pt1 | contig 11201 bp, 10 predicted proteins | sample Palsa_T0_1_FD_201949 | JGI IMG/M metagenome (GOLD analysis project Ga0302324, IMG submission 201949) | Peat permafrost microbial communities from Stordalen Mire near Abisko, Sweden - Palsa_T0_1 | ecosystem: Environmental > Terrestrial > Soil > Palsa > Peat permafrost | place: Sweden: Abisko... | reverse complement strand
CACTCGAATCCCGATGAGGCAGTGCGTGGACATATGGATCTGCACAGTGAACACTCCATAGCGATTCATTTCGGTCTGCTGGACATGGCTGCGGAGAGTTATGAGGCTCCCGTCAACGACCTTGCCGTCGCGCGTAACGCCCATGGGATTACAGAAGGAGATTTTGTCCGCCCGCACATTGGACAGACTTCTCGGTATAAGTGACGGCGTCCATCGCGAGCGCCGCTAAGGGAGTCGTTTGGTCCGAAACGATTGGCACGCGCTACTTCCGAAGCGTGAGTAGAATGCCACTGCGCCTTCAATAGGACGGAATCAGCGGTAATAATTTGCTTTATAAATGTTCTCTAAGTTATTGAAAGAAATGCCCAGGAGAGGACTCGAACCTCCACGGTGTTACCCGCTAGTACCTGAAACTAGTGCGTCTACCAATTCCGCCACCTGGGCGGTGTACGGGGAGCAAGCAGGGCGGCGCAATGTACGCATGGGTTCGAGGACTGTCAATTGACGCCGCGGCGTGGAAAGTACGGGCGCCGCGATCGCGGCGCGACATCGTCTCAGCGGCGAGAGTCGTCTCGGGCCGAGAAGAGTCCGGCGCCGCGCACTGAAAAACGCCGCAAGGGTTCGCTCGACCAGGCGATCGCCGAGGGTGTGGTGAGCGCGAATCGCGGCGGCTTTGGCTTTGTGCGGGTGAGCGGACGGTCGGAGGATATTTTTCTTCCCCCGCGAGAGATGCGTGGCCTCATGCACGGTGATCGCGTCCGCGTCCGCATCAATCGCGATGCGAGCAACCGCTGGAGCGGCGAAGTACGGGAGGTTCTTGATCGCGGTGTCACGTCGTTCTTGGGGATCGTAGAGCTGGAGGGGCGCTCGCTGTGGGTGAGCGCCGCGGACCGACGCCTGCAGCTGCGTTGCAGCGTGGCGCCGGCCGATCTGGCGGGCGCAAAAAAGGGTGATTGGGTCATCGCACGCATCCGTCGCTACGCCTCCTCGACGGCTCCTGCACAGGCCGTCATCGAAAAGCTTCTCGATCCTGCGCATGCGGTGGAGCTTGGCACCGAGACCGCAGTTGCGCGCTTTAATCTGCCGCACGATTTTCCCGCCGCCGCACTGCGCGAGGCAGAGGAATATGGTGAGCGCATTGATCATCGCGAGGCCGCAGCACGAGTCGACTTGCGCGACATGCCGCTCGTCACGATCGACGGCGAGGATGCCAAGGACTTCGATGATGCTGTGTACGCTGAGGCGCAGGCCGATGGCTTCCGGCTGGTTGTAGCGATCGCCGACGTCAGCTACTACGTGCGGCCGGGAACCCCGCTTGACACCGCAGCACGCGAGCGGGGCACGTCGGTGTATTTTCCGACGCGCGTCGTCCCAATGTTGCCAACCGCGCTTTCCGATCATTTGTGCTCACTCGCGCCCAAGGTCGACAGGCTCTGTTACGTCGCGGACATGTTGATCAATCGGCATGGCGCATTAAAGGGCGCGCGTTTTTATCCCGCTGTCATGCGCTCCGCGGCACGCCTGACGTACACGCTCGCCTACCAAGCATTGTTCATCGGCGCGCCCTCTGCTCGTGCGGAACTTGGGCCGCTCTTCGAGCGCTTGCGCGTGCTGGTCGATGTCTACAAAGTGCTCCACAAAGCGCGTACCCGGCGTGGCGCGCTCGATTTCGACGCACCCGAGGCACGCTTCCGCTTCGATGCGGCCGAGCGGGTCACGGCAATAGACCTTGTGGAGCGCAATGACGCACATCGCCTGGTGGAAGAGTGCATGATCATGGCGAACGTGGCAGTGGCCACGGAGCTTTCGCGCACGCGTACGCCAACTCTCTACCGCGTCCACGGTCAGCCCGAAGAGCAAAAGCTCGAGCGTTTGCTGGCGGCATTGACGGCACTCGGGATCGGCGCGCAGATTCCCAAAACGGTTGCGCCGCGGGACCTGCAGGCAGTTACGCGCCACCTCGGACGCTCGCCCGAACGGCCGTACGTCGAGTCACTCATCATTCGTTCCATGCAACAGGCGCTCTATCAACCGACCAATATTGGTCATTTCGGTCTTGCGCTGACTCAATACGCGCATTTCACCTCACCCATCCGTCGCTACCCCGATCTCATCGTGCACCGCACGCTGAAGACGCTCAGCGGCACGGACCGCGCGGCCATGGGCTACGACAGTGCCGAGCTCTCCGTGCTCGGCGAGGGCAACTCCACGCTTGAGAAGCGCGCGGCCGAGGCAGACCGCTACGTATCGAGCTTCCTCAAGTGCACTTATCTGCGCGAGCGCATCGGCCAGAGCTTTCACGGTCTCATCACGACCGTGGTCGAATTTGGGTGCTTCGTGCAGATTCTGGACGTGGCGATTGATGGCCTGCTGCATGTTGATCGGTTAAGCGATGATCAATACGAAATGGAGCCTGATGGTCACGGCTGGCGCGGCCGTCGCACCGGTCGCAGCCTGCGCGCCGGAGCGCAACTCAAAGTCGTGGTAACGGCCGTGAATCCTATCGAAGCCCTCATTGATTTGGAGCTCGCTGCCGAGTGAGCCGGGTCACTGAGTTCGTTTACGGATTGCACGCCGTGCGTATGCTCTTGATGCGCCGTCCGGAGCGGATCGTGCGGCTCGTACTGCTCGCCGGCCGCGAGGATGAGCGCATGCGAGAGATTACGCAGCTCGCGCAGCGGCACGCACGATCTGTGGAGTACGCGCCGGCCCAAAAACTCAGGCAACTCGTGGGAGAGGCCGTCCATCAGGGCGTTACGGCGGAGATCTCGCCTCTGCCGGCTTGGAGCGAGGACGACCTTCTCACGGCGCTGCAGGAGACTGCGCAGCCCTTGCTGCTTGCTCTCGATGGTGTTCAGGATCCTCACAACCTGGGCGCGTGTTTGCGCACCGCCGATGCCTGCGGTGTCCTCGCGGTCGTCGTTCCCAAGGATCGCGCCGCGCAGTTGACGGGCGCCGCGCGTAAGGTTGCCGCCGGAGCGGCGGAGACCACGCCCGTGGTTTCGGTTACCAATCTTGCGCGCTCGTTGCGCTTGCTGAAGGAGGCCGGCCTGTGGATCGTCGGTGCTGATGCGAGCGCGCCGCAGCGTGTGCAGGATGCTGACCTGCGTCAGCCCACAACGCTCGTGCTCGGCGCCGAGGAGGGGGGGTTACGACGCCTGACGCGTGAATGCTGCGATTCGCTCGTGCGCTTGCCGCAGCTGGGCGCGGTCGAAAGTCTCAATGTTTCGGTAGCGGCTGCGATGCTGCTCTACGAAGCCGTGCGGCAACGCGGCGCTGAGCCCGCATCGAAGTCCACTATGTAGTGCCCGTCGCTGCGATCTGCTGCGCTCCTGCGGAGTTGAAAGCGCTCGCCGAGCTCTGTGCTGCACGTTTGCAGCTGCGAATAAACCCGAGTATCCGCTCATTAAGAGGCTCGTCCCCAGGAAGAAGCGGTCTTGCCGGCCATGCTACCGGCGGTGCTTCGCCGCTTCGATCTCTTCGGTCTTGCACCTGGCAAGGGCTGAGTCGCGCGCGCTTATGCTCCCGCCTCGGCAAGCGCCGTTTTTGCCTTTTGCGTCTAATATTGCGGTTGGCGGCCTTTCTTCGGTATCCTGCGCGCCCCCTGATGTCCAGGGGCCAGGGCTTCGGATGCGCAAGCGCCGAAGGTCGGGATCTCCTTGCCGCCTGCTAAGACGGGTGGCTGCTAATCCATAAGGAAGATCGATGCGGCATTATGAGATCGTATTTCTGGTCCATCCGGATCAGAGCGAGCAGGTTCCGGCGATGATCGACCGCTATAAGGGGATGATCGCTGCCGGTAACGGTCAGGTGCATCGCCTGGAAGACTGGGGTCGGCGCCAGCTCGCCTATCCCATCGCCAAGGTGCACAAGGCGCACTATGTTCTGATGAACATCGAGTGCGAACCAAAAATCATCGACGAGCTGACGGCTGCGTTTCGCTTCAGCGACGCGGTGCTGCGCCATCTTGTCACCAATGTCGACGCTGCAATCGTTGAGCCCTCACACATGGCGAAGGCCGAAGAGGAGGAGGGCGGCACCCGGCGCGAGCGCGTGCGCGAGGATGGGCAGGGAATCGGCGACGAAGATGACGGCGGCAGGCGCCGCGAGCGGCGCGAGGAGCCCTTGAGCGCCGAGGCTGAGGAGCCTGTGGGTGCGGATGAGAGCGCGGGCGGGGGCCGCTAGAGCATGAAAACCAATACGCCAAGCCGCTTTTCGCGGCGCAAGAAGTTCTGTCGCTTCACCGCCGAGGGGGTGAAGTCGATCGACTACAAGGATCTGGCGACCTTGAAAGGCTACGTCACCGAGACCGGCAAGATCGTACCGAGCCGCATCACCGGAACGAAGTCCTTCTACCAGCGCCAGCTTGCCATCGCGATCAAGCGCGCGCGCTTCCTCGCTCTGCTGCCCTACACCGATCAACACTGAGCCGCGGCTGCCATGGAAGTTATCCTGCTCCAGAAAGTGGCGAACCTCGGCAACATCGGTGACCGCGTGAAGGTCAAGTCCGGTTTCGGCCGTAACTATCTGCTGCCCGAGGGCAAGGCGACCCTTGCAACGCCCGCCAATGTTGAGAAGTTCGAGCAGGTGCGGGCGGATCTTGAGCGGCTCGCCGGTGAGCACCTGCGCACGGCGAGCGAACGGGCCACGGCGCTCGAGAATTTTCGCCTCGGCATCAGTGCCAAAGCAGGCACGGAGGGCAAGCTCTTCGGCTCCATCGGCACGTCGGACATCGCCGAGGCGGCAACGCGCGCCGGCATTCCGATCGCGCGCAGCGAGGTGCGTCTGCCGAACGGTCCGCTGCGCATGGTGGGCGAGCACGTGGTGCACGTTCACCTGCACGCGGACGTGGATGCGCCCGTGACCGTGGTGATCACTCCGGAGGAGTAGCCGCAAGGCTCGCTCCCGTCGCTCACGCGAGATTGTAGTGCCTGGTCCCGCCATAGCGCGTCGCGAATCCGGCACGATCGAGGACATTCGCACACCCCCGCATTCGGTCGAGGCCGAGCAGGCACTGCTCGGCGGCCTGCTTATGGACTCCGTCGCCTGGGAAAACGTGGCCGACGTGGTGCGCTCGGGAGACTTCTACCGGCCTGATCATCAGCTTATCTTCGACGCCGTCGGCGCTCTCGCCGGCGGCGGTAAGCCCTGCGATGCGGTCACCGTGTCCGAGCATCTGCAGCGCACCGGCCTGCTGGAAGAGGTTGGCGGGATTGCCTACCTCGGCAGCCTGGTGCGCGATACCCCGACTGCGGCCAATGTGCGCGCCTACGCGGCCATCGTGCGCGAGCGCGCGCTGCTGCGACGCCTGATCCGCGCGGGCACTGACATCGCCGCCTCCGTGTTCAGCGATGACGGCTTAAGCGCGGGCGAGCTCGTCGATCGGGCCGAGCAGCGAGTCTTTGAGATCGCCGAGGAAGGCCAGCGCAGCGGCGAGGGGGCGCAGTCGGCGAAGGATCTGCTGCCGGCGCTCGTCGATCAGATCGACTCCTGGCATTCAAATCCGGATTCGCTTCGTGGCCTTGCCACGGGCTTTCATGACTTCGACAAGGTGACGGGCGGACTGCGGCCCGGGGATCTCATCATCGTCGCCGGCCGTCCCTCCATGGGCAAGACGACCCTCGCCGTCAACATGGCCGAGAACGCCGCGCTCGATCGCGCCACCCAGGCTTCGGTCGTGATCTTCAGCATGGAGATGCCTTCCGATCAGCTGCTGACGCGCATGCTCTCCTCGGTGGGCAATGTGCCGCTGAATGCGATTCGCAGCGGCCGCATCGCCGATGAGGACTGGGTGCGCCTCACAAGCGCCACCGGCCAGCTCTCGCAAGCGCGTATTTTCATCGACGAGACTCCTGCGCTCACGCCCACGGACCTGCGGGCGCGGGCTCGGCGCATCAAGCGCGCGCATGGCCTGCAGCTCATCGTGGTCGACTATCTGCAGCTCATGCACGTGCCGGGCACGAAGGAGAATCGCGCCACCGAAATCGCGGAGATTTCGCGCGGGCTTAAGGCGCTTGCCAAGGAGCTTGCCTGTCCGGTGATCGCGCTCTCGCAGCTAAACCGCGGCGTCGAGCAGCGCGAGCACAAGCGCCCCGTCATGTCGGATCTGCGCGAGAGCGGTTCGCTCGAGCAGGACGCGGATATGATCCTCCTCATCTATCGCGAGGAGGTGTACGACAAGAACACCACCAAAAAGGGCGTCGCGGAAATCGATCTTGCCAAGCACCGCAACGGCGCGACCGCGAATTTTCAGCTGACTTTCCAGGGCGAGTTCAGCCGCTTCCGCAGCTACAGCCCCGACTCCTACGCCGAGGGCGTATTGAAGTGAGCCGGCTCATCCGGGCCGTCATCGATACTGGCGCACTGCGCGCAAACCTGCGGGCGCTGCGCGGCTTTGCGCCGCAGGCGCGCGTGGTCGCGGTGGTGAAGGCCAACGCCTACGGTCATGGCCTGGTGCAGACGGCGCTGGCGCTTCCCGAGGCGGATGCCTTCGGCGTTGCGCGCCTTGATGAGGGCATCGTGTTGCGCGATGCCGGCGTCAAACAGCCGATCGTGCTCCTGGAAGGCGCATTCACCAGCGAAGAGCTCGCCGATGCCGCGCGCTCGGCATTTGATCTTGTCGTGCACGATGCGCGGCAGATTGAGCTTTTGGAGGAGGCGCGCTCGGTGCACCCCTTCGTTCTGTGGCTCAAGATTGACACCGGCATGAACCGCCTCGGCTTTCGGCCGGAAGAGTTCGCCGCCACGCTCGAACGGCTGCAGCGCCTGAAGGTGCCGCCACGCGAGATCCGCCTTGTGACCCATCTGGCACGCGCCGACGAGCGCAACGAGGCCATGACGCGCGAGCAGCTGCAGCGTTTCAAAGTCGCCATACGCGGGCACCACTTCCCAACCAGTATCGGCAACTCGGCGGGGATTCTCGGCTGGCCCGAAGCACATGGCGCCTGGATCAGACCAGGCATTGCCCTCTATGGGGTCTCCCCGTTTGCCGATGCCAACGGGACGAGCTTCGGTCTGCGTCCCGTCATGACGCTCGAGACGAGCGTGATTGCCGTGCGCCGCGTGACGCGCGGCGAGGGCGTCGGTTACGGCGCGGCGTGGCGCGCCGAGCGCGATACGACGATTGCCATTCTCGCCGGCGGCTACGGAGATTGTCTGCCGCGCAGCCTCGGCAATGGCTCCCCGGTGCTCATCAACGGACAGCGTGCGCCGCTGGTCGGCCGAGTATCGATGGACATGATCGCGGTCAATGTTGCTGGGATTGCCGATGTACGCGTGGGGTCGCGCGGCGTGCTGTGGGGCGCGGGTTTGAGCGTCGAGGAGATCGCCAAACACGCCGGCACAATTCCCTACGAGCTTCTCTGCGGCGTGCGCCAGCGCGTCGCGCGCGAGATTCGCTGAAGTATTTGGCGCGCACCCGCTAAACGAAGAGCGCTGCACGCGCGCTCCGCCCCGAAGGGGGATGGTCTAGGTTTCGAAGAAGCCCATCTTGACGCCCGCGAGCTGAATGACGTCGTTGTCGGCAAGGCGCGTTGCCTGCGCGCCGATCGCCGTGCCATTGACGAGCGGAAAATCACCGCCCTTGCCGCTGTCGACGTGCACGATGAAGTAGCCTTCTGCGCGGCGCGTGATGGCCGCCACCTGCACGCCGGGCCGGCCGAGCGTCGTGAGCGCTTTATTGAGTTCCAACTCGCGTCCTGCAAAGGCGCCGGACAGCACCTGCAGCTTCGCACTCTTCACCGGAGTGCCCCCCTCAGGCAGTGCGCGCGCCCTGGCCGTCGGTGAGATCACCGGCGCCACCGCATCGGCCGCCTGCGTCGCTGCGCGCAGCCGTTCGACGGGTCGCGCGGATGGCTGGATCACCATCGTCTTCTCAAATTCATCTTGCTGCTCGTCATCTTCGACAAAACGCAGCTGATGATGGCCCACGGTGATGACATCGCCGTGCTGCAGGGCATGCTTTTTGATGAGCTTGCCGTTGACGTACGTGCCGTTGGTGCTGTTCAGATCCTCAAGGAAGGAATCATTGAGGATATTGATGATGAGCGAGTGATGACCGCTGACCGCAGGATTGTCGATGCGCACATCGTTATCCGGGAGGCGCCCAATCGTGTAGCGCTCCTTGGTCATGTTGTATTCCGCCATGACCTGACTATCCAGGCTTAAGACCAACCTTGCCATGTGAGACCTCTGTCAGCCGAACCAGCCCAGGATTTTGTCCACGATTCCGCGGCGCGCGGGAAATGCATCCAGAACGTTCGCCATGACAACCGAGATGTTATCCCGCCCACCATTGTCATTCGCGAGTTGAATCAATTGTTTAGCGACCGTATCTAGATTAGCACCAAAGGTGCTGAGCGTTAAGTGCATGTCGTCATCTTCTACCATGTCGGACAAACCGTCTGAGCACAGCGTGTAGAAATCCCCCTTTTGCACCGGGACCTCCTGAACCTCGACGTCCACGTTGGGCTCAACGCCGAGCGCCCGCGTGACGTAGTTCTTGTTTGCGGCGCGCTGCGCCTCCTCAGCGGAGTAGAACCCGCGGTCGACGAGCTCCTGCAGCAGCGAGTGATCCATTGTCACCTGCTCGAACTTGTCATTGCGCAGGCGGTAGAGCCGCGAGTCGCCGACGTGAGCGATCGAGGCGCGGTTATCGAAGAAGAGCATCGCCACGACCGTCGTGCCCATACCCTCGCAGTTGGGCTGCGTGCGCGCCGTCTGATAGATGATCTTGTTGGCCCGATGAATCGCGTCGCGCAGGATGATGCTGGGGCGCGACATTCCCGACTCGCGATCAAGGTTACTCAAGTCCTGCCGATCGACCGACTCGCGCACCAAGTTTAGAATGGTTTTGACGGCAATGCCGCTTGCGACCTCGCCGGCGTTATAGCCGCCCATGCCGTCCGCAAGCACCAACAAACCGATGTCCGGATCGAAGGCGATCGTGTCTTCGTTGTGCTCACGCACCTTACCCGTGTCGGTGAGACCGACACAGCGCAACTTGCCTTTCAGGCTCATGGCGTGCCCCGGCACCCAACGACTGTGATGCGCGTCACGGCACTGCTGACGCAGTGAGCGGCGCTCAACGCATATGCACCCACATGGAGGGTTCTTGCAATCAACACGACGGCTGGCTCGCGCCCGCTTATTACTCGCCCCGACGGGCGCGGGCATAAGCTAGCATTGCCTGCAAGGTAGTCCGAGCGGCTAGTCACAAACCCGTCATTCTTCGTCTCCCCGCGGTGAATCCTAGCCAAATTACCGTGCTAGCGCACCGCTACCGCGCGCGTACGCCGCCTCGGACCTCATGCGGCATGCGAACTGCCAACGCAGTGAGCGCGCAGCGAGTGCTCGGGTGAGCTGAATCGTGTCCTCGGCCGTGGAGCGCGCAGCTCGCCTGCCTGCGGCCGCTTGCCGGCCGCGCCGCTCCTGATTCAGTCGCTCGGTGCGAACACCCGCACGGTCTTGATGGCGTTGTCCGCAATCTGCAGCACCTCGAAGTGATAGCGGCCCACTTTCAGGGCCGTTCCCGGATCCGGAATTGTCTCCAGCTGCTCCAGGAGAAGTCCGTTCAGCGTCTTCGGGCCGCTCGTTGGCAATTGCCACTGCAGGGCACGGTTCAGTGCGCGCACGGTGGCGCTGGCATTGATGATGAAGACGCCGGGGCGTTCCACGTGAATATCCTTGTGCGTGATGGTGGCGGGATCGGTGGTGAACTCGCCCACGATCTCCTCCAGGATGTCTTCGAGCGTGACAAAGCCCTCGATGTCACCGTATTCATTGACGACGAAGGCGAGGCGGCGCCGGGTGCGCTGAAAGTTTGTCAGCTGCATCCCAAGCGAGGTGCCCTCGGGCACGAAGTAGGGTTCGCGCGTGCGTGCGATCTCGATCAGTCGCTCGCGCGAGAGCGTGCCGCGCGCAAGTTCCTGCGCGACGCGCTTCATGTGCAAGATGCCGACGATGTTATCAAGCTCGCCCTCGTAGACGGGCAGGCGCGTGTGGGGCGTCTGGCGGATCTGATCGAGCAGATCCTCCCAGCTGTCCTGCAAGTCAATGCCAGCGATTTCCTGGCGCGGCACCATGATGTCGTTCACGGTCAGCTGCCCCAAATCCAGGATGGAGAGCAGCATTTGCCGGTGGCGCGCGGGAATCATGGTGCCGGCCTCGGCAACCACGGTGCGCAGCTCCTCGGTGCTCAGGTTCTGGGCGCTGCGCGAGGCCTTGACCACTCCGAAGAGTCGCAGCAGCCCATAGGCGAGCTGGTTGGTGATCCACAGCAGCGGTCGTGCGACGAGCACGAGGACGCGGTAGATATGCGCCGAGCGCAGCGCCACCCACTCCGGATGCGAGGCGGCGTAGATCTTCGGCGCAAGCTCGCAGAAGACGATCACGATCACGGTGAGGAGCGTGCTTGTTGCGAGTACGGCGTACGGATTGCCGCTGCGTTGCGCGAGCAGCGTCGCGATGGAGGATGCGAACACGCTCGCCGCGGCGAGAATCACCAGGTTTGCGCCGAGCCAGTCGTCCGGCTTTTGCAGCAGCCGATCAAGAAGCTTCGCTGTGCTCTGACCGTCCTGGGCCCGATGACGGATGCGATAGCGGTTGACCGAGAGCATCGCCACCTCGGTGCCCGAGGAGAATGCGACGACGAGCAGCAGTGCGAGCAGGCCGATGAGGCGGTAGAAAATCGCAGAATCGTTCAAGGCGTAACCCTCTTCAGCTACCCGCGGCGAGAACTATTCTCGCGCATCAGGGCCGCCCCCGCCGCTCCGAAAACGCGGCCGCCGCAGCGGATATAATCCACGGCATGTTCGAAAGCCTTTCCGCCCGCCTCGCGCGCACCATCGAAAAGCTGCGCGGCCGCGGCCGTATCACCGAAGAGAACATCGCCGAAGCGCTACGCGAGGTGCGTGTGGCGCTGCTCGAGGCGGACGTGGCACTGCCCGTCATCAAGAGCTTCATCGACGCGGTCAAAGCCAAGGCCCTGGGCGAGGAGGTCAGCAGCAGCTTAAGCCCCGGCCAGGCGTTCATCGGCATCCTGCACCGCGAGATGGTGAGCCTGATGAGCGCCGCCGGCACAGGCACCCTCAACCTGCGCGCGACGCCGCCGGTCGTCGTGCTCTTGGCGGGCCTGCAGGGCGCCGGCAAGACCACGACCGCGGCGAAGCTTGCCCGCTGGCTCATGGAACGCGAGCGCAAGC
>Ga0302324_100026024_pt1 | contig 11201 bp, 11 predicted proteins | sample Palsa_T0_1_FD_201949 | JGI IMG/M metagenome (GOLD analysis project Ga0302324, IMG submission 201949) | Peat permafrost microbial communities from Stordalen Mire near Abisko, Sweden - Palsa_T0_1 | ecosystem: Environmental > Terrestrial > Soil > Palsa > Peat permafrost | place: Sweden: Abisko... | reverse complement strand
TCCTCGCGAATTTCATTCCAGAGCGACACGTTCGCCCTGCTGAGCTTCGATCGTGCGAAACGGTTCGCCGCCCGGCCCGTACTTGATCGGTTCGAGGCCGCGGCCATGTAAGAGGTGCGAGCTGACCGCGCCGATGCGCATCATGATCCGGTCGTGTCCGAGCAGCGGAAACAGCAACTCGAGCGGCGGGCCGGCGGCCTTTCCCGTCAACGCCATCCGCACGGCCCAGCGCGCGTCGCCGGTAGCGAGGCCGAACTCCTTGGCGATCTCCGCCAAGTCGGCCTCGAGTGGAAGGCCGCGCAACTCGGCCTGATCGTCGACGTATTGGCTGACCGTGTCGAGGAAGAAAACGACCTGCCGGTTGCGGAGCTTCTCAAGGCCGAGCGCGGGAACCGTCACCGCTTCCGCCCGCAGCTCGGCGATCAGCGGGATGGCGTCGGCCACCGTCTCGAGGTCGTTGCCGAACGCTTCGACGAAGGTTTCGACCCAACGCAGGGCTGCCGGTGGCGCCGGCTCTTCGAGCAGGCCGCTCGCCTGCATCCCCGCTGCGACCGCATCGCACAGCTCGGCGCGCGACAAGGCGGGGGTCACATGCGTGCCGAGGGACGGGGTGGTCGAATCGAAATGCGGCATCAGGATTGGTCCGTGCGAACGAGGGCGGCGACGGCGTAGGCGGCGATGCCGGTTCCATCACCGGTGTAGCCCATCCCTTCGCTCGTCTTGGCTTTAACACTCACCGCGCCGACTTCGATGCGCAGCGCCGCAGCCACGCGGTCCCGAACGGCATCGAGGTGCGGCGCGAGTTTGGGCTCCTGCACGACGACGGTCACGTCGACGTTTTCAGGCTCGAAGCCCCGTTCGCGGGCCATCGCCACGCAGGCTTCCAGCAGCCGCATCGAGTCGGCGTCCTTCCAGCGCGCGTCGGAGTCGGGAAAATGGCGGCCCAAATCGCCGAGCGCGCAAGCGCCCAGGATCGCATCGGCCAGGGCGTGCGCCAGGACGTCGGCGTCCGAGTGACCGAGCGGCCCGCGCTCGTAGGGGATGGTCACGCCCCCCAAAATGAACGGCCGGCCCGCCGCGAGGCGATGGGCGTCGAAGCCGTGTCCGACCCGCACGCTCACCGGCCGGCCACCGCGGAGCCCCGGGCGGCACGCCCGCGCAGGATCGCTTCGGCTAGATCGCGGTCGGATGCCAGCGTCACCTTGAAATTCTCGCCGCTGGCCGCGACGACGTGGACGCGCACGCCGCTGCGTTCGAGCAGCATCGCATCGTCGGTCGCTTCGAAACGGCTCGCGCGGGCCGCCTCGTGGGCGCGGCGCAGGTCGTCGAGCGCGCCGAATTGCGGCGTCTGGGCGGCCCAAAGCGAACTGCGCTCGAGCGTCGTGCTGACCCGCGACGTCTGTGGGTCGACGACCTTGATCGTGTCGACGACGGGTGCCGCGATCAAGCTGCCCGCGCCCGGCGCCACGAGCGCCATGCCGGCCCGCACGTCCTCCGCGCTCACGAGCGGGCGCGCGCCATCGTGGATGAAAGCGGCATCGCAGCGCGCGGGCACCGCTGAGAGCGCGCGCCAAGCGCTCTCCTGACGGCTCGCACCGCCGCGCACGACGACGCAAGCGAGGCGCGGGGCGTACTCGGCCGCGAGCGCGGCCATGCGCTCCATGTGCTCGGGTTCGGTTGCGATGACCAGATCGTCGAGTTCGGGCATCGCGCCGAACGTCTCGAGCGACCAACCAATCATCGGCCGCCCGGCTAGCTCGATCAATTGCTTCGGCTGCCCGAAGCGCAGCCCGCGCCCCGCCGCCACGATTACAGCGGCAAATTTCATGGCGTGCTGACTTGCTGTGGTTTGGGTTTGAGCTTGGCGAAGATCATGCGACCGGCGACGGTCTGCAGTACGCTCGTCACCTGAACGTCGGCATCCTCGCCGATCAGGCGCCGCGCGTTCTCGACCACGATCATCGTGCCGTCGTCGAGGTAGCCGACGCCTTGGTGCGGTTCCTTGCCGTCGCGCACGATCGTCACGTGCATTTCTTCGCCCGGAAGTACGACGGGTTTCACCGCGCCGGCCAGCTCGTTGACGTTGAGAACGACGACGCCTTCGACCTGGGCGACGCGGTTGAGGTTGTAGTCGTTCGTGACCAGTTTCGCGCCACGTTCGCGTGCCATGCGGACCAGCTTCGCATCGACGCCGCTCAGCTCGGGGTAGTCTTGGTCGGCGATGTCGAGCGGAATCGTTTCTTGCAGCTTCGCGAGCACGTCCAGCCCTCGGCGCCCGCGAGTGCGCTTCATCGCGTCGACCGAATCGGCGATCAACTGCAGCTCGCGCAAAACGAAGCGCGGCAGCACGAGCGGCCCTTCGAGGAAGCCGCTCTCGACGATCTCGAGGATGCGGCCGTCGACGATCACCGAGGTGTCGATCAGCTTGGGAACCGATGCCCGGCCCGAGGGACGCGACGCGCCCCCCGTCGCGGTGAGCCGTTGCTTGGCGCCCACCCGCGCGCCCAAATAAGCGGCGAATAGGCTGATGATGATGTAGCCGACCGTCGCGACGTAGCCGCCCGCGACGCTCGAGGCCGCGACGAATTCGAACAGCACGCTCTTGATAAGGAAGGCCACGACGAGGCCAGCGATCAACCCGACGGCGCCGCCCAAGATCTCGCTCGGCGCAAGGTGCTCGATCGTGCGCTCGACTTCGTCGAGTTCGACCTCGAAGATCGACTGCGCCAGCGGTGCGAGGAACAAGCCGGCCAGCGCCCCGACGGTCGGAACCCCGATCGTGAGCGCGATCAACCAACCCTGGTTCGCGACGTGCAGCGAGATCAGGTGCAGATACGCTTCGCGGCCGAGCAGGAAGCCCGCGATCGAGAACACGGCCATGAACAGAACGCGCAGCAGCGTCGTCGCCATCGTCATCCGGCAAACGTCACGAAGGCGCCGCACACGTCGTTGGCGAGGAAGCGCCCGCGGCGAGTCAAGCGGACGCGGGCCGGCGTCACGTCCAGCATCCCCTGGTCGCGGAGCTGCTCGATAACAGGCCCGTAAAACGCGTGAAAGTCAACGCGATACCGTTCCGCAAACGCCGCAACATCTACCCCCTCGGCCGTCCGCAGCGCGAGCATCGTGGCTTCACCCGCACGCGCCGCCCCCTCCAGGCGCTCGCCGTCGCTCGGGATCGGCCCTCCGGCCGCGACCGCAGCGATGTAAGTCTCCAGCTCGCGCACGTGCACCGACCGCAGCCCGTCCAGGTACGATGCAGCCCCGACCCCGAGTCCGAGATATTCGCCGTTTTCCCAGTAGTTGGCGTTGTGGGCACAGCGCTTGCCGGGGCGCGCGAAGTTGCTGATCTCGTAGTGCTCGAAGCCGGCATCCTCCAGGACGTCGATCGCGATGCCGTAGAGATCGGCTTCGGCATCGTTGGCAGGGAAGTCGCCCGGCCGGCGCGCGTACCAATCTGCGAACGGCGTCCCAGCTTCGATCGTCAAGCCGTAGGTCGAGATGTGGTCGGGTTCGAGGTCGAGCGCGGCCCCGAGCGTGCGCCGCCAGCTCTCGGCGCTCTGGCCGGGCGTCGCGAAGATCAGGTCGAGCGAAACGTTGCCGATGCCCGCCGCGCGCGCCCGGCGCACGGCCTCGCCGACGTCGGCCGGTGCGTGCCGCCGGCCGAGCGTGGCGAGTTCGGCCCGAGCGAACGACTGCACGCCGAACGAGAAGCGGTCGATGCCGGCCGCGCGATAGCTCGCGAACGCCGCCTCGCTGCAGAGATCGAGATCGGGGTTCAGCTCGATCGTGGCCTCGCCGAACCCGGCCGGCGCGAAACGCTGCCGCAGGTGCTCGATCAGACCGAGGAGTTGGGCCGTTTCCAGCGTGTTCGGCGTGCCGCCGCCCAGGAACAACGTTCCGGCCGCGAAGGCGGGAGCGCTCGCGATCTCCGCTTCCAGCGCGGCGAGATACGCGGTCGCTCGCGAACGTTGCAACGGCCACTTCGCAAAATCGCAATACGGGCAGATGTAGGGACAAAACGGCAGGTGGACGTACAGCCCGCCGCGGGGCACGCTCAGGCTTCTTTCGCTTCTCGCAACTCGCTCGAGGCGATCAGCTCGCCGATGCGCCCGACAACGTCTTCGCGCACCTCGGCGACCGCCGCGCGGATCGCACTTCGAACGGCGACCCGGTTCGCGCGCCCGTGAGCGACGATGCAGTTGCCGCGCAAACCGAGCAACGGCGCGCCTCCGTAGGCTTCGTAGCTGATCTTGTCGCGGACGTGGCGCAGCGCCGGCCGCACGAGCAGCGCTCCTAATTTCGTGAACGGTCCGGCGGACTTGATTTCGGCGACCGCGATGTCCCCGATCAGGCTGGCGGCTCCCTCGCAAAGCTTGAGGATCACGTTGCCGACAAACCCGTCGCACACACAGACGTCGGCTGCGTTGAACAGCATGTCCTTGCCTTCGACGTTGCCGACGAAGCGCAGCGACGACGATTCGAGTAAGGCGGTCGCGGCGATCGTCAGCGCGTTTCCCTTGCCGCGTTCTTCTCCGACCGAGATGATGCCGACCCTCGGCTGCGCGATGTTCAGCACGGCGCGCGCATAGGCGCTGCCCATCACGCCGAATTGCACCAGCCACTCCGGGCGGCAGTCGACGTTCGCGCCGCTGTCGAGCACGATGACGGGCCCTTGCTTTGCCGGGTACACGACCGCAATGGCCGGCCGCGCGACGCCTTCGATCGGGCGCAAGCGAACGAGCGCGATCGCGAGAAAGGCGCCGCTGTTCCCGGCGGAGACGACCGCGTCCGCGTTGCCGTCGCGCACCAGGTCGACGGCCGCGCCGAGCGAGGTCTCCTTCGAATTGCGCAGCGCCTGCGAGGGGTTGGCGTCCATCGCAACCGCACCCGGCGCGTGAACCACGTCGATGGCAGACCCGGCGTACGAAGCGAGCAGCGGACGCAGCCGGGCCTCGTCGCCCACGACCAGCATGCGGCCGAGTCCCTCGTTCGCGGCCAGAACCGCGCCGGCGACGATCTCCTCGGGGGCGTGGTCTCCGCCCATCGCATCGACCGCGATGTGCGGGATTCTACCGTTCACGAGCGCTCACAATTCGTCAAGAAGCCGCCCACCGGCGGCGAGCACGCTTGTTAGGTAGGCTTGAACCCGTTCCTGCCCGGTCCCTCGCGACCCCAGGTGTCTCCTGCGCCGCGGTCGCGGCTGCCTCGAGGGCAAACGGCGCCGGAACCAGCTTCCGCATCGCGAAAGCACACGTCACGCACCGGCGGCAGGGCACGCCAAAGCCGCTTTGCAAGCGCTGGGCGGGCATGCTACACTCCTCGGGTTGTTTGCCGCCCGCGAGGCGGGGAGGATTGGTAGGGTTCGAGATGGCCAAGCGTTGCGATGTGTGCGGAAAAGGTCCGATGGCGGGCAACAACGTTAGCCATGCCATGAACAAGACCAAGCGCCGCTGGCTGCCCAACATCCAGCCCGTCCGAGTCGACGATCGCGGCACCCACATGACCCTCAAGGTCTGCACGCAGTGCCTGCGTTCGAATCGGGTGAAGCGCGCGGGCTAAGCGCTTTCGGGCAGCCGCCGGTCTGGCTCTCGCGGCGGCTTTCGCCGGCTGCGCGCCTTCCGATGCAGCCGCGGTTGCGCGCCGCGCCGACGCCGCTTACCATACCTCGGTCTTCAGCTGGCTCGCGAGCCACGACCCGTCGGCGCTCGTCCTGTGGCACGTCGAGCCGGCCCAAGTGCGCGCCATCGTCCCCGGCTCGCGTTTGAGCGCGGCCGGGCCCGATCCTTGCGCGCAGGCGCGGGCCTCGCACGCGCTCCTGCTGCTGGTGGCACCGCCGGCGGCGCGCGCCGAACGCGAGCGAGCGGAGAACTGCGGCTTCGCGCTGGCCCGCGACGCCGGCGGCATCGTCGTGGCGCCCCTGTGACGGCGCCCGACCGCAGGAAAGCGGCCTTCAACGTGCTGCGCGGCATCGCGCGCGAGGCGACGCATCTCGATCCGTCAGGCGTCCAGCTGCGCTTCGGCCTGCGCTGCTCGGCGGGCGTGGCGATCGTGTTGCTGGCATCCCTGGCTTCGGGCCACACCCTGCAAGGCATCCCCGCCGCGATCGGTGCGTTCGTCACCGGCTTCGCCTCACGCCAAGGCGTCTACCGGTCGCGCGCCGCCGCGATGCTCTTTACGAGCGTCGCGGCCGCCTTGTCGGGATTCGTCGCCGCGACGACCGGCGCAAACACGCTCGCCGCGATTGCGATCGCCGCCGTCTGGGGCTTTGCCGCCGGCGTGTTCGCTTCGCTCGGCCCGGTCGCCACGACCGTTAGCCTGAACGCTCTGATCGCGCTTGCGATCTTCGGGCAATTCCACGATACGCCGGCCCAGGCGGCGCTGCTGGCACTGCTCGTATTCGCGGGCGGCGCGCTGCAGACGCTGTTGCTGGTCGTCGTCTGGCCCTTGGCCGGCTTCTCCGAGGAGCGCAAGGTGCTGGCCAAGGCCTACCGTGCGCTCGCGACCTACCTCGACGATTTCTCGCGCACGGCGCTGCGCTCGCCGAGCGTCGAAGCGTTCGCAACGTCGAGCGCCGCGCTCGCCGACCCGCAACCGTTCGCGCGGCGCAGCACGATCGCGTCCTTCGAGCTGCTGCTCGCAGAGGCGGAGCGAATCCGGGCGACGCTCGGGGCGCTCGCGACCGACCGCTTCGCGCTCGAGCGGGCGGGCAGCGCCTCCGCCGCGCTAGCGGTCGCAGCATTCGCCGAAGCGACGCGCCCGATCTTGAAACGCATCGCGGAGGCGCTCGAACGCGGCACGCCGCCCGACGATTGGGACGACTCTTGGGAGGCGCTCGAAGCACGCGCCGAGCGGCTCGAACGGCAGGGGCCCGCGCAAAGCGTCGAGGATGCACGCGCCCTGCTCGGTCAACTGCGCGCGGCTTGGAGCGCCAGCGAATTCCCGGCCGGAGCGATCGCGCCCGCCCGCGTTCACTTCGATCCGCCGTCGCTGCCCTCGCGGATCGCTGAAGCGCTGCGCACGCTTCGCGCGAATTGTGCGCCCGGCTCCAGCTTCGCGCAGCACGGAGTGCGTCTCGCGGTCACGCTCGCCGTCGCGACGGCGCTCGCGCACGAATTGCCGTTGCAACGCGGCTACTGGATCACGCTGACGGCCGCGATCGTGCTGCGACCTGATTTTGCGACCACCTTCACGCGCGGCGTCGCGCGCTTGATCGGGACCCTCGCCGGCGCGATCGCCGCGTCGGCCTTGGTGCTGCTGCTGCACCCGGGCGCGCAGGCGCACCTCTATCTGGCGCTGGCGTTCGCAGCCCTCGCCTACGTCGTGTTCAACTTCAACTACGCGATCTACACGATGGCCGTCACGGGCTGGGTCATCTTCTTGCTCGCGTCAGGCGGCTTGCCCGAACACACTGCGATGGTCGATCGCATCGAAGCTTCGCTCATCGGCGGAGCGCTCGCGCTGGCCGCGTATGGATTTTGGCCGACCTGGGAGCGCGATATCGTGCCCGTCCGGTTAGCCGACCTGATCGCAGCGCAACGCGCCTACTGCGCGCTCGTACTCGGAGCGCTGGTCGACCCGAAAGGGCGCGACGACGGCGCGATCCGCGCCGCCCAGCGGGCGACCTGGCGCGCCCTTTCGAACGCGGAGGCGTCGGTCGATCGGATGCTCAACGAACCCGTTGCGCCAACGGCGCTGACCGTGCGCGCGGGGCTCGGAATGCTCGCGGCCTCGCGCCGTTTCGGAATCGCAACCTTGACGCTGCGCGCGCGTCTCGCCGATCCCGGCGCCCAGCCCGTGCCCGAATTGCGCGATTTGGCCGATGCCCTCGGCCGCAGCCTGGCCGAGATCGCCGCAGCCTTACGCGAGCGTCGCGCGCCGGCTGCCTCGCCGCCGCTGCGCGACCTGCAGCTCGCGTTCGCCGAGCGCGTCGAGGGCGGCGCGGAGCGGCGTTCCCAGACATTCGTAACCGAGACCGACCTCATGGTGGACAGCGCGAACATGATGGCCGACGTCCTGCGGCGCCTGCGCGAGCGCGAGGCTTAGCGAAGAACGACGCAGCGCGTTCCGGTTAGATCATGAACCTCTGACGCTGCCAGAAAGGCGCGATCGGCACGCGCAGGCCGCGGCAGATCACGATGCCGAGGTGATCCTCGAACGGCATCACGTACGGCGCCGTAAACGTGGCGGCGAGGGTAGCGGAGCGGCAGACGCGCAGATCGTCCTTGACCGTTCCACCGATATCGATCAGGACCGAGCCGTCGTAGCCGCGCGGTCCCCAGTATCCGTATTGATTGTGGAGGCTGAGCGCCGGCGGCAGGCCGCGGCCCGCATCGTAGACGTCGACAGCCGCGGCCTCACCGTAATTGCCGCCGATCACGTAGGCCTTCGCGCGCTCGGCCGGCGGCAGGCCGTCGTAGACGCGTGCTACCTCGGCCGCGAGCTGCGGCCAGCCGAATTGATCGGCGAAATACTGCGGTAGCGAGCCGAGCTGCGCTTTCTCTTCCTGCGGCGGCCGCAGGTGCAGCGCGACGAAGTAGCCGCGCACGGCGCCCGGATCGAGATACGGCAACACGGTCGGCGCGAGCAACGCAGCGAGCGCGACGATGGCGGCGACGTACGCGGCGCGCAGCCAGGCGGCGAGCGACCGTTCGAGCGCGACCGCGCCGGCGGCGAGCGCGGACGGGTAGGCGGCCGCAACGTAGTAGTCCTTTCCGTGCCCGGCGATCGTCGCTGCAAGCGCGACCGCAAAGGCAACGCCCAGAGCACGTGCCTGGCGCAGATCGCCGCGCACGAACGGTGCCACGATTCCCGCCAGCCAAATGGGCGCAGCCAGCGGGTTCAGGGCGAACACTTGGCCGATCAGGAATGCGGCCGGCGCGACGGCCAAGTCCTTGCGGGCGGCATTGTGCACGAGCTGCGCGAACGGCCAGCCGTGGGCAGCCTGCCAGACGACGCTCGGCGCTGCCAGCAACGTCGCGACGAGCGCCCCCAGAGCGAACTCCTTGCGCCCGAGCAGCGTGCGCCACGACGTGCAGGCGCAGCCCGCCGTTAGTGCCAGCACCCAGACGACGAGGTAATACTTCGCCTCGAGCGCGACCCCGGCGAGGACCCCGGCCCAGATCAGCGCGCGACGATCGCCCAGCAGCGCAGCGCGCGCGAACAGCAGCGCGAGGCCGGTCCAGGCGAGCGAATCGAATGCCGTCGTGTTCAGCGTGCCGCCGAGCGCCATCAAGAACGGCGCCGTGGCGACGGCCGCGCCCGCGAGGTGAGCTGCGCCGTCCTTGCCGCCCAAGAGTCGCGCGAGCGCGACCGTGACCAGCACCGCGCCCGCAGCCGCCAGCGCAGGAACGGCGCGCACGACCCACAGCTGGTGGCCGAGCGCGTAGGCGCCGGCCGCGATCAACGGGACGAGCGGCGGCTGATCGGCATAGCCGAAGGCCGGGTGCTGACCGCAGACGATGAAGTACAGCTCGTCGCGGAAGAGCCCGTAGCGGTTCGCGACGGCCAAGTGAATGGCAAGCGCCACACCGGCCCACAGCAGCGCGATTCGATCCTTCACGCGGTGCTGAATACCGGCTCGAGCCGGCGACACCTCGGCGCGGCGCCCTAGCATCGAGCCGGGGCCGGGAAACCGTGCGCCCTGCTCGAACGACTCGGACGTCTAGCGCACTGTGGACGAAGCAGCGCACGCACCGCCGGCGAGCAAAAACGTGGTGGATCCTGAAGAATCTCGCGGCACTTAAGGCGGTCACGTCGGCGCCGAAGATTCTGGTGTCGTATCGGCGCGCGGATTCCGCCGCGATCGTCGGGCGCATCTACGACCGGTTGATCGCGCGCTACGGTCCGGGCACTGCGTTTCTCGACATCGACAGCATTCCGTTCGCAACCGATTTTCGCGACCTCGTGCGAGACACGCTGCAGAAGAGCGACGCCGTGCTCGCCGTGGTCGGGCCGCGCTGGCGGGGCGTAACCGAGGACCGCGCGCGCATCATGGATGACGACGATCCGGTGAGGGTCGAGATCGAAACCGCGCTGGCGGGAAACATCCCGGTCTTTCCGCTGCTCGTGGACGGCGCGACGATGCCGAGCGCGAACGATCTTCCCAAGAGCATCGAACGGTTCGCATTCCTCAACGCCGCAACGATCGACAGCGGGCGCGATTTTCATCACCACGTCGACGGGTTGATCGCGTCGCTCGACGCCAGCCTCGGGCTGCCGCCTGCGCCGCCGCCTCGCGCCCGGCCGACACCGCTAGCGCTCGTGCGCAGCCCTGTCGTCTGGGCGATCTTGGCGTTGCTCGCGGCACCGACGGCAGCGAGTTTCGCGGGGTTCGCGCCGCCCTGGCCGCCCGGCGCCGGGCCGATCGCGGGCGTACTCGCGGCGGCCGCGTTCGCGGCCAAAGCGCTCTGGCTGCGGCGCGACCGCGGGGCGGCGGCCAAACACCTCATGCTTGTCGCGGCGCTCGCGCTCGCCATCGCCGGCTGCGGATACCTGATCGCGAACTCAGCATACGTTTTCCAAGCCCCGAGCGGCGAGCGGCTCGTCATGGGATTCGTTTGCACGCCTGAGGCGCGTGCGCTCTATCGGGACAAGTGTCCGAACCTCGGCCTCGATGAGCTTCGAGGCACCGAGTACGAGCCCGAGCGCCTCTGGACCGCTGGGTCGATCACGCTCGTTCGCGTCGGGCTCGACACGTTGTGGCTCGTTGCGTTCGCGGCGATCGCGGGGTTGATGGCCGGGCTCCTGGCGAAGGCTCGAGAACCGGTGGGAGGACGATCGTGAAACGCATCTTGGGCGTCATTCTCGTTGCAGTTAGTGCAATCGGTTCGATCCCCGCTGCAGCCTTCGCGACCCCACCCCCGGACCGGTCGTGGCAGCACTACTTCGCGGTAAAGACCGTCATGCAGGGCTTCTACGACGAAGATTCCATGCAGCAGCGGAGAGCCCGCGACCCTTCGCAGTACGACCTCTCGAACTGCGAGGACGGTTCGAATTACACCAACACCGGCAACGACAAGCCGACCGTGACGTCGAGGTTTGCCGACATCGCCTTCAACGTCATCGTCTGGCGCGAGGCCCTTCGACATATCGGCTATCCGGCGCAGCTCTGGCAGCCCACGATCGTCGCGTGGGAGCAGCGGCGGGTCGATCGAACGATCGCCCTTTCCGCTCCGCGATCTGGTGCGTTCGCCGCACTCGAC
>Ga0302324_100026023_pt1 | contig 11202 bp, 7 predicted proteins | sample Palsa_T0_1_FD_201949 | JGI IMG/M metagenome (GOLD analysis project Ga0302324, IMG submission 201949) | Peat permafrost microbial communities from Stordalen Mire near Abisko, Sweden - Palsa_T0_1 | ecosystem: Environmental > Terrestrial > Soil > Palsa > Peat permafrost | place: Sweden: Abisko... | reverse complement strand
TCCGCTCTGTGGCTTATTCACGGCTGGGCCTTCTGGCTGACAGCAGCGCGGGAAGTAACATCACGGTGGCGGGGTATCGCGATAAGGAAGGCGAGGACATGAATCCGAATATGGACAATGTCAGCCCCGGATATTTTTCGGCTCTAGGCATTCCATTGCTGGCCGGGCGCGAGTTCAGTGCGTCCGACGGGAAAGGCGCTCCCAAGGTAGCCATTGTGAACGAGAAGTTCCAGCGCTATTTCTTCGGAAACGAGAGCGCCGTGGGGCGCTGGTTCGGCTTTGGCGGCGGCCCCGGGACAAAACTGGACATCCAGATTGTGGGCGTGGCTAAGGACGGCAAGTATTCCGATGCGCGGCAGGTGACGCCGCGGTTCGTCTATTTGCCGTTGCTCCAAGACAAGGAGCCGGGTGGAGGAACCATCTACATTCGGACTTCGCAGGGTCCGGCGCAGGTGGCGGGAGCGGTGCGTCGGGAAGTCCAGCGGCTGGATCCGAATCTGCCGGTGACGAATCTGGCGAGCATGGATCAATTGATCGACGACAACATCTGGCTGGATCGCGTGGTGGCCGCGCTCTCCATGGGTTTCGGCCTGCTGGCAACGGCGCTGGCCGCGATTGGTCTCTACGGCGTGCTGGCCTTTATGGTGGCCAGGCGGACGCGCGAGATCGGCATCCGGCTAGCCGTGGGTGCATCGCAATCCAAGATTTTACGTCTGGTGATGACGGAAGTGACCTGGGTGGCCGGTGCGGGAATCCTGGTGGCGATCCCGATTTGTTTGGGATTGACGCGGTATTTGAAAAGCCAATTGTTCGGGCTATCCAGCACGGACCCTTGGACGTTTGCCGGGGCGGCGATATTCCTTGGCCTGATTGCGCTCGGGGCGGCCTATTTTCCGGCTCGGCGCGCGATGCGTGTGGATCCGGTGAGGGCGCTTCGCTGGGAGTGAGAAACGGCGTTCTCAGTCGGAAATCGCCAACTCGCCCGCGACGATTGGCCGCGTGCGGGGGAGAACTCCGCGATACGCTAAGATTCCGACGAAGGTTAATAGGGTGGTAAAGATGGCCAACTTGCCAGCGTCCGATACGCGGGTGTGAGGCAGCAGCTTCCAGAGAATGCCCAGGATCGGTTGGGCGATGCAGCAGGCCCAGACCGCGCCGTAGAAATAGCGGCGCTCCGTGCCCTCGCCTTTGGTGGAGGGTTTCACGCGCGGCAGGCGTCCCAATGCGCCGAGGCTCCAGATTACGATCGCGATGGGCAGGTAGCCGTAGAAATATATTTGTTTGAGCCGCCAGGCGCCGGTGGCTACGGCGACGGCTAATCCGAGAAAATTCAGAATCGCAAAGGCGATCACTACGCTCCAGGCGAAGGTGTAACAGACGCGCCGGTAAAGCGGATTGGGCCGGTCTTCGACGAATTGGATTATATACGGCCGCGGTTCCACTCCGGGAAGACGACCGCGCAAGGCCGCAATGCCTGTGCCGAGAATCACCAGTGCCAGCCAAGTGAGCTTGCGATAGTCAAAGCCGCGCTCGAAGAGATCAAAGGTCGCCGGACCCGGCGCGATAAAGAAAACGAAGATCCAGATGGGCCAGTGCGCCAGCCGATAGAGGGGCTTGTTGCGATCGCGCAGCTTGCGGGGCACAAAACAGGTGGTAGGAGGTGGGTGGTGGGAGGTTGGGCGTTACCGCTCGCTACCACCTACCACCCGCTATTTAATTCGATCCCGGTGGTTTGGTGGCTGGCGGCTTGGCCGGAGTGGCGGGCTTCGGGGCGGTTAAGCCTGAGGTGGGTTTGGCTGGGGCTGGGTTGCTCATGGCCGAGGAGCTTTGGTCGTAGAGCTCGATGATCTCCTTGGTGATGTCGACGGTTGGCGACGCATAGAGGACCGGGCTTTGCGGTGAACTGACGTCCACTACCAGCGAGAAGCCATGATCGCGCGAGTATTTTTCGATGACAGCCACTACCTTTTGGGAGAGCTGTTGCAGAATCTTTTGCTGCTCCGCCTCGAAGTCTTCCTTGGCGTCCTCGAAATCGCGCTGCAGGGCCTTTTTCTTGAGCTCGATGTTTTTATACAGTTCATTCTTGGCGGAATCGCTCAAGGTGTTTTGTCCCTTGGTGAGCTGATCCTGCAGGGAATTAACGTCGTTCTGCTTGACTTCAAGCTCTTTGCGCTTCGGCCCTGCTTTGGAATCCAGTTCGGCGGCGGCTTTCTGACCGTCCTTGGTGCCGACGATGGCGCCTTGAAAATAGATCACGGCGATTTTAGTGGGCGGGGTGGCCGTCTGGGCGCTGAGGGACGCGGCGAGGGCCAAGCCCAGGCATGCAGATACAATACTTTTCACAGTGAAACTCCTAACCTTTGAATTCATTCTATTCTATCCAAAATTCCGGCCCGGTGTGGGTCAGAAGGTTCTGCCGATGGAGAAACGAACCGTGGTGTTTCTCTCGAAGAGAGGCAACGGCTGCCCGATCGCCGAAAGGGCATTGATGTAGGTGGCGGCGTTGGGAAAATCGTCGCGATTGGCGGCGATAGGCGGTTGAATGTAGCCCCGGAACACGCTCGGATTGTAAGCGAAGTACAGCCGGAAGGGCGCATTGACCACAGGCATCAGCACCTGCAGTTCCAATCCGGTGGAAGCGCGCATTTTTTGCGTACCCGGCGCGATGTAGGCGCGGCCGCTGAAGTTGGCTTGGGGAAACTCTTCGTTCAACTGCAACACGCGGCCGGGATTCAAGGCCAACTGGCTGGGCAGCGTGAGCTTGTCTACTCCGGCGTCGGCGAAGGCGGCGAGCACCACCGGGCCGAAAATCGGAATGCGGTATTCGAAGTTCCCAACCAGGCTGGTATCGCCGCCCGGATAGGCGAACTGGTAAGTGGGTATGGTCATGGTCACGGGCTGATACGACACCTGGCCGCCGGCGATTACTTTCTGCAGCCGCTGGGTTCCGTCGGCGTTGTAGACGTTGACCGTGGCGTCGCTCGGCAGAAATGCGATGGGGCTGATGCCCCAGATATCAAATCCGCGGATATCATTTTCGCCGCCCATGTAGTAGCGCGCAAAGGGAGGCGCCACTTTGCCGCCGTAGCCGGTGAGGAAGCGCCCATTGAAATGCATGCCGATGACATGGCCCTTCTTCAAGCCGGAGCGGAAATACTTCGCATCAATGGTGGGCGAGAGGGTGTTGACGTTCCCTCCTGGGCCTGCGTAGGAGAAGGAGAAGAAAAGCGACTTGCCGCCTGTGGGCGTGATGGGATGATTGACGGTGTTATAGGTGAAGGACGGAGTGATTTTGCTGGTCCGGATCCCATCCAGCGTATTGGGGCCGCCGACGCCCTGGAAGTCCAGATACTGGAAGTAGCTGGAGGCCGAGGTGCTGAGGGTCTTGATACTGGATATATCGTAGCCATAGGCAATTCCTACCCGGGCGAAGGTGCGTTTGAGGGCGTAAGAAACGAAAACGGTGGCGCCATAACCGTTCTGCACATAGTTGAGCAAGTTCTGCTGTCCCAGTTGGTTGAACAGCGGGATCAGGTTCTGCCCGGCCAGGATGGAAGCTTCGCGGCCCTGGTTGTAGTCGAACCTGTTGACGTAGAGGGTGAATCCGGATTGGATGGGCTTATCGAATAAATAGGGCTCGGTGAAACCGAACTGCACCTGTCTGAGGCGCGTGCCCAGTTGCGAGCTGAGGCTGAGCGTCTCGCCTAATCCGAGAAAGTTATTAGTGGAGTAAGACAGTCCGATGAAGCTGCCGGAGATTTCCGAAACGCCGCCATTCAACTGAATGGAATTCTTGCCGCGCTCTTTGACCTTGAGCGTGAGATCCACGGTATCGGTCTTGGTATCGCGTTTGATATCGGCCGCCTCTTCCGCCTTCAACGGCTCGAAGTAGCCCAACTGGTTGAGCCGGAGAATACTGAGCTCCCACAGGTGATTGTTGAAGATCTGGCCTTCATCCACCAGCATTTCGCGGCGGATCACCTTGTCGCGCGTGGTGTTGTTGCCTGAGAAATCGATGCGCCGGACAAAGAACTGTTTGCCCTCGTCGACGGACAGGGACAGATCCACCTGATCGGAATTTGGGACCGCCTGTGGCTCGGGCTCAACTACGAAGTCGATGAAGCCGAATTGGCCATACAGCTTGCGCATGGTCTCGATGCCTTTTTTCAGCTTGGCGGTGGAAAAGACGTCGCCCTTCGACATTCCAAACAACGGCGTCATCAGAGCTTCGGGCGTCTTAAAGAATTTCACGCCGGTGAAAGTGATGTTGTTCAGGTGATACTTGCGGCCTTCCTCGATATCTACTTTAATATCGGCGCGGGTTCCGAGCTTGTTGGGATGGATGAGCCAGATGTGCATTCCGGCGCCGCCCACCTGGCGCATGGTGACGGTGGCATCGGCCACATGCGCCATGAAATATCCATGTTCCTGATAGAACACCTGAATGCGCTGCTTGTCTTCATCCAGCTTGGTGGAGTCGAAGGTTTTGGCGAAGAGGCTTTCAAAAAAGATGGAATATGGGATACCGATGGGGTGCAGGTTCTTCATCGCCCGGATGACGTCTTTACTAGTGAAGGCCTTATTGCCCTCAATGTCGATGACGCCGACCTTGACCTTGGGACCCTCATCCACTTTAAAAGTCAGCTCCAGCGAAGAGGGCGGCACGCGGCGCAGTTGCGCTTCCACTTTGGCGTATTGATGGCCGTGTTCGGCCAGCATCTCGATGAGCACGTTCCGGGCGTGCTGCACTTTGTTCGGATCATATTGGGATTCCACCACCAGGCCCACTTTGCGCTCTTTGTAACGATCCAGGATTTCGGAGACCGTAACGGATTTGTTGCCTTCGTATTTGATGGATCGGACCACCGGCCGCTCCACCACCACATAGCGGATGATCCAGCCTTCCTTGCCCGGCTCGCGTTCCACGCGGATGTCGTCAAAGCGGCCGCTGTTCCATAACAAAATGAAGTCGCGATGCAAGGCGTCTTCATCGTACTTGTCGCCCTTTTTGCTTTGAATCAGTGCTTGCAGAGTATCCTGACGGACGCGGCGGGCTCCACGAAATTCGATGGCTTCAATAATATCCTCGGGGGGCTTGCCGGGTTCGGTGACGCGTGTGGCATCCGGTTTGGGCTCGGGGGCATTCTGGATATTCTCCTTGGGAGCTTCCGCCGGCGGCTTGGCCGGAGCCGTGGGAACGGTCTCAAAAGGAGTAGGGGGCCGGGTGGGCGCGGGTTGCTGCGGGGGCGGTGGCTGCGGTTGTGGCTGCTGAGCGGCAGGCTGCTGGGCCTGCAGAAATAAAGCCGGGGTGGAAAAGACGGTTAAGCACAACAGGACCACTCGCAGGCGGCCAGGCCTGTGAAACATCATCTAAGAAGGATTCCTTTCCACTCTGCGACTAACTTCTCCAGACGTCCATTGCCGAAGCTCGGTTTCAGGGTAAGCTCGGGATGCGTAAGTCGGAGGTTTCATTTTAGCTGAATGCGCAGGGTTGCGGAAGTCTGTATCCGGCAGGCTACACAGCGGGCCATTTAGGCACGGTTAAAGAGTCTCTTGAATGATTGGGTGTCCACACGCAGCGTTTAAGACGTTGACAGACACTCGTGTCGATGTCCGCCAAACGCCGAGACGAGTCTCGGCGCAGCAGGCAGGAGTACCTGCGCCACGTCGGCGGTAACTCATGGCTCGATTGGTTCCGGCTCTTTTTCCGGCGAATGGTAATAGGTATAGCGGCTATAGAGCTCACCGCGGCGCGCGCCGTTGACGATAATACCCAGGACATTGTTCTGGCACAGCGACTGCATGGCGCGAGTAATAGAATCAATGGTGGTAGCCCCGATGCGTACCACTAAAATCGTGCCGTGACAGAGCGTGGAGAGCAGGTTCGCGTCGGCGGCGAACAACAGGGGCGGGCTGTCCAGAATCACCCAATTGAAGAGGCTCGGCAAACCATCGAGCATTTGTTTGACCTCCTTCAAATTGAGCAATTCCAGCGGATTAATCACCGCTTCTCCCGCCGGCATGATGTAGAGATTTGTCTCGCCGACTCTACGCATGGCCTGGTGCAGGGCCACCTTGCCCTGCAGATAATCGGTGATGCCGGGGCCGCGATCTGTCTGCAGCAGACTGTGCACAATGGGCCGGCGCAAATCGAAGTCGCACAGTAGGGTGAGATTGCCCGAGAGCTGGGCTTCGGCGAGCGCCAGATTGATGGCGGCGAATGATTTCCCTTCGCCCGGCGAAGGGCTGGTGACGACGGCGGTGTGGATAGGTTGCAAGCTCTGCATGTGATTGATGCGGGTGCGGAGCGTCCGGAATTCCTCGGTAGGCGCTTCATGCGGGTGCAACGCGTCAATGACCAGTGCCTCCGGAGACGGGTTATAGGGAATTGTCTGAACCAACTCCAGCAAGCCTTCCAGGGAGGACGGGGCGGGGGTTGCGGCCGCGGCGCCGCGGGCCTCTAAGTGCGGAATGCCGGAGCCTGTAACCAGGGTCCCGGCCAGCTCGGAGCGCCGCAGTGCTTCATGAACTCGGCTCATAACGATGTTGTCCTTATGGATTCGGCCTTTTCATAATTTGGTAGCGAAATAATAAACAACCGAGCCGGACATGATGATCACTCCCACCAGACCGGCAGTGGACCATGCCAACCAAGCCAGGCGTTTTCGACGCCTCACGATCAGATCGTTCTCAAGCAACGGAATGCTGCCGAGCACGGGAAGCTGGGTATACGCGCGCACATCTTTCAGGTTCTTCAGCGCGGTGTCTTTCACCTCCCAGGCGCCCGCCAAGCAAATGCCGGCGATCAGGCCGATGCCGGCGCCGATGGCGATGATGAGCGGCCGCTTGGGCTGCGTCGGGGTCTGCGGAATGGAAGGCGGATCCAGTTGCTCCAGCCGTTCGCCTTGCTGGCGGTTCTCGAGAGCGGTGGACATGGCGGAGGCATTCAGCCGGCGATCCAGGTCTTCATAATCTCTCCTGGCCAGATCGCGTTCGCGGATGAGCTGATCGTATTCCTTGATTCCCACCGGCACGCTTTCGATGCGCGATTGATACAGCCGAATGGTCTTCTCCAGCTCGCCGGACTGCTTCTTGTAGTCGTCCATTTCGAGATCTTTGGCCTGAACCAATCCCTGGATGCGCTGCATGGCGACGTTGAGGTCGCGTTGTTCTCTGGCGATCTGGGGGTTGGGCGTCCGCGCCACGGGGGCATCTGGTTTCTTGGCTTCCTCCTGCTTGACGATCGCCTCACGCTGTTTCTTGGCGGCGGCCAGCATGTTCGCCAGGCGCTGTACATCCGGATGGCTTTCCTTGTAGCGCTCGCGCGCGGAGGCAATGGCGTTCTCGTACTGCTCGATTTCGCGGTCCTTTTCGGCCAGTTTCTCGTTCTTCTGCTGCTGCGCCTGATCGGTGGAATTCGGGTCCTTCAGGTTCGAGAGCTGTTCGCGGAAGATGCGCAGTTGGTTCTCGTAGAGCAGCTTCTCCTGGTTGACGCGGTTCATGGACGTATTCAGCGTCAGCATCTGCCCCTGCATGGCGTTCAACCCCTGGTAGTTGGACTGCTGCTCTTCGGGCAGGCGTCCCATGTTCTGGGTTCGAAAGACGCTCAACTTTTGCTCGATATCATCCAGCTTTTTCTTGGCGGTGTCCCATTGATCGCGCAGGAACTGGGTGGTGGAGACGGTTTGTTGCGACACTTCCCGGACATTCTCTTCCAGGAACCGCGCCACCAGATCGGTAGTGACCTTCTGTGCGATGAAGCGGTTGTTGTAGGCGAAGCCGATCTGAAAAGCCGGATACTGAGTCCGCTCGCTCCTTTGCGTGTTCGCGGTCTGGAGCAGGGGACAGCACTTGATATCGTACAGCCGCATGTTTTCGATGACATCGTCCAGCGGCAGGCGTTCGCGTTCCCTTTTGTATAGATTGTGAGTGTTGATGATGTTGGTAAGAGATGCCCGATTGAGAATCAGTTGAATCAGTGAATTGACGCGGCCTTGGACGTCGGTGTTCACGTTGGCGGGAACGAAGTTTTCGGGTACTTGCGGGGGCACCACGCGAATGGTGGCCACCGAGACGTAAGTGTCCGGCCAAAGGAACGCCACCACCACCGACAGCACCAGCGCCGCAAACAGCGGACCAAAAATCCAGCCCTTGTGGCGGCGCAGAATGTCGATATAGTCCTCCACGTCGAGCGGGCGGCGTGCGATTGCGTTGGATTCCTGGGGTTGCATATGTGCCTCAAAACTATCGGACGATGATCTTGTCTCCATTTTCCAGATAGATGTTCTGTTCCATGTGCTTGGCTCGGGTGACCTCGTTGTAGTTGAAGTTAAAAATCTTGTCGCCGCGCAGAATCTTAATCTTCTTGGTGTTGGCGAATTCGTGAAAGCCCCCGGCATTGCTCAGCGCATCCAGCACCGTGGTGGGGGTAACCAGGGCAAACGATCCCTGACGGCCGACTTCGCCGAGGATGTAGTATTTCTTGCTGCGGACTTCGGTGACAAACACGGTGACATCCGGATTGTTAATGAACTTGGTCAACTGCTCGGTGAGGGCTTTGGTCAATTGCAGGGGAGTCTGACCGGCGGCCTGCACCTCACCGACCAGCGGCATGGTGATTTTCCCATCGGGACGAACGGCCACGGCCATGGTGAAATCGTTCTCGCGCCAAACCCTGACAAAGAGGACGTCTTCGGGGCCGATTAAATACTTGTTCGGATCCACCGCGGCGCCCACGGCGTCGGCCCCTGTGCCGGCCGGACTGGGAGGTGAGGCGCTTTGCGGCTTAGAGGTTTCCGGCTTGCTTTGACCGCCCAGGGCCGCGCACGCGAGGGTGAGGATGGCCGCTGCCGCAGCCATCGTAAAAAAGTCAGACTTCACCTTACGCATGCTCTTGACGATCTCCGCGGAAAGGATCGAGCGATCCGGATGTTCCACCAGCGCCGAGCCTAGCAGAAGCACTTATTGTACAACGCTGTGGGGAAGGAATGCCGCCGGGCAAATGTGGTGACAGGATACTCATTCCCCGATTTAAATACGACAAACCGCGGCTAATCAATCTTGGTTTTGGTCTGTTTCCGCAGCCAATCAATAAACTCATCCGGCGCCGCCATGGTGGACAACCGCCCTTGCCGCACCAATGCCCAGTGGTCAAACTCGTGCGACTGCTTGACCGCCGCCAAAGTAACCGGCGGATCCAGCATGCGCAGAAACTCAAGCTCCACAACCGCCGATTTTGGATTCTTGGGATCGGCCCTTGGCTCGGAAGTCACCTTGGCCAAACCCACCACGGCAGCCTGCCCGCCGCTGTGATAAATCAAGACTCTGTCGCCCGGACGCATTTCGCGAATCGCACGTACCGCCTGAGGATTCGTCACCCCATCCCAGACAGTTTTCTTTTCCTTGGCGAGCTGTTCCACGGTGTAAGTATCCGGGTCGGTTTTGGCAAGAAAATATCGCATCGAAGATAAGCATAACTGGTTGGGCCAGCCTGCGGCTGGTCCAGGTGGTGGGTTGTGGGTGGTGGGCTTGCCCATGAGGTGAGGTGGGAGGGGGCACTTAAAATCGGGGAATGAGTATCCTGTCACCACATTCCTACATTTCTGCCACAATGAGTGGGGCATGAAATCTCGCTGGCTTGCCATAATCGCCGTTTCCGCGCTGGGCCAGACCGCGGCGGACGACCATCGGAATATGCTGGAACAGCTTGGTATAAAGGCGCTTCGGCCGGGTCCGAACGGCAATGAGAACGCACCCAATCACGCCAATTACGACGAGTCGCTGGCCAATCCCTACCCGGATCTGCCGGATGTTTTGAGGTTGAAGAACGGCAAGCGTGTCAAGAACGCAAAGGTGTGGTGGAAACAGCGCCGGCCTGAGATTGTGGAAGATTTCGAGCGGGAGGTGGTGGGTCGCGTTCCGAAGAGCGTTCCCAAAGTAACCTGGACCGAAACCGAAAACAGCACGGCTGGTTCGCCGGCGGCGCATTCCAGGAAGTTCACCGGCCATGTGGACAATTCGTCGTATCCGGCCATCCAGGTGGATATTAAGATGACGCTGGTATTACCGGCCGCGGCCACGGCGCCGGTTCCGGTGATGATGCTGTTCGGCCGGGGCCCTTTTCCGCAACGTCCGGGAGCTACGGATCTCCCCGCTACCGAACAGTTGATCGCCGACGGCTGGGGTTATGCCTACATTGATCCGGCCAGCATTCAGGCGGACAATGGCGCGGGTTTAACCAAAGGCATTATTGGTTTGGTTAACCAGGGCAAGCCCCGCAAACCGGATGATTGGGGCGCGTTGCGGGCCTGGGCCTGGGGCGCTTCGCGCGGGCTGGATTTTCTGGAAACGGACCCGGCCGTGGATGCCAGGCACGTCGGGATTGAAGGCGTATCGCGCTACGGCAAGGCGGCGCTGGTGAGCATGGCGTTCGATACGCGCTTCGCGCTGGTGTTGGTGGGATCTTCCGGCGAAGGCGGCGCGAAATTGCATCGGCGCAATTTTGGGGAAGCTGTGGAGAATCTGACGGGCTCAGGCGAGTACCATTGGATGGCTGGAAATTTTCTGAAGTATGGCGCGGCCGAGGCGACGTTCGGCAGCAAGACCGCCAATGATCTACCCGTGGATGCGCATGAGCTGATCGCACTCTGCGCGCCGCGTTTGACGTTCATCAGTTATGGCGTGCCCGAGAAGGGCGATGCAAAATGGCTGGATCAACGGGGCAGCTTCATGGCTACTGTTGCGGCCGGGCCGGTTTTCCGATTGCTGGGCGCCAAGGACCTGGGGGTTTCCGGCGATTATCGAACCGCGCAGATGCCTCCCGTTAATGCGGGCTTGTTGGATGGCGATCTCGCCTGGCGCCAGCATGACGGTGGACATACGGATGGTCCGAATTGGAAATACTTTATCGCCTGGGCCGACCAGCGAATCCGGCACACGCCTCATGCGGGTTTGCAGGCGGAAGCGCCTGCCTCACTGGCGCCTCCAGCTGAAGAGCCGGCCTCCACGCCCGTTCCGCGTACCGACCAGAATTCTCAGAACGCTCACCAGCGGTTCTTGGAGCAGGCTCGCAGGGGGCACGTGGATGTCTACTTTGAGGGCGACTCCATCACGCGGCGCTGGGCGGCTACCGATTATCCCGAGCTTCTGGCCAACTGGAATCAGAACTTCGCCGGCCGGAGTGCAGCCGATTTCGGCTGGGGC
>Ga0302324_100026022_pt1 | contig 11202 bp, 13 predicted proteins | sample Palsa_T0_1_FD_201949 | JGI IMG/M metagenome (GOLD analysis project Ga0302324, IMG submission 201949) | Peat permafrost microbial communities from Stordalen Mire near Abisko, Sweden - Palsa_T0_1 | ecosystem: Environmental > Terrestrial > Soil > Palsa > Peat permafrost | place: Sweden: Abisko... | reverse complement strand
TCGTGGCCACCGCCATCATGGGCGTCTTGATGGTCTTTGTCATTCCCAAGTTTAAGGACATTTTTGCCGGCACGCTCGGCGGCGGCAGAAAACTGCCCGGCTTCACCGAATTCGTCCTGGACGTCAGCGACTCCATCAAGAGCCACTTCATTCGCACCATCCTTGAGGTCCTTTCCATCGTCATTATTTTTAATATTTTCATCCGCCTCAAATTTGGTCGCCGCCTCTGGGATAAATTCAAACTCGTCGTCCCCGTCCTGGGCCCCGTCATCAGCAAAGTGGCCATCGCCCGTTTCACGCGCACGCTGGGCACCCTCATCAGCAGCGGCGTGCCCATCTTGCAGGCCCTGACCATCGTCAAGGAAACCTCCGGCAACGTCATCGTCAGCAACGCCGTCGGCGCCATTCATGAGAGCGTCAAAGAAGGCGAAACCATCACCGCCCCGCTGGAAGCGTCCGGCGTCTTTCCCCCCATGGTCATCAGCATGGTCGATGTCGGCGAACAAACCGGCGCGCTGCCGGAAATGTTGATGAAGATCGCCGATAACTATGAAGAGGAAGTCGATAATGCCGTCGCCGCCATGACCTCCCTGCTGGAGCCCATTATGATTGTCTTCCTGGCCGTCATCGTCGGCAGCATCGTCATCGCCATGTTTCTGCCGTTGATTGACCTGATGGAAAACGTGGGCGAAGAAAACAACAACCAGAACTCCGCCGCCAAGGATTAGTCCGCATTTTGCCCCGGCTTCAGCGGGTGGTGGCGCGGCGCAGGAATTCGCGCGTCCGTTCGTGCATCGGAGCGGTGAAAAGCTGCTCCGGACTGCCGGCCTCCAACACCCGGCCGCCCTCGAAAAATAAAATCGTGTCGGCCATGTCGCGGGCGAATTGCATTTCGTGCGTCACGACGATCATGGTCATGCCCTCCTCGGCCAGTTGGCGCATGACCCGCAGGACTTCCTCCCGCAGCTCCGGGTCCAACGCGCTGGTCGGCTCGTCGAAAAGCATCACCTCCGGCTCCATGGCCAGGGCGCGGGCGATGGCCACGCGTTGCTGTTGGCCACCGGAGAGTTGGGCCGGATAAGCCCCCGCCCTGCCTTCCAGTCCGATCTTGGCCAACAAGACGCCGGCCGCCGCTTCCGCCTGGCCGCGCGGCACTCCCTTGACCACTCTCGGCGCCTCGGTGATGTTCTCCAATACCGTCAAATGCGGGAACAGGTTGAAGGACTGGAAAACCATGCCCGCGCTCAGCCGCAGCCGCCGTTGCCGCTCCCGTTCCTCAGCGTTGCGGGGCGGGCCGCCTCCGGTGACCGTAACATTGCCAATGGTGATGCGACCCGCGTCGGCGACCTCAAGCTGGTTCAGACAGCGCAGAAAAGTGCTCTTGCCACAGCCGCTGGGGCCGATCAACACCACCGCCTCGCCGCGCTCCTGGCGGTGGTCCACCCCTTGCAGCACGCAGGTGGCGTTGTAGGACTTGACCAGCTTTTCAACGACGATCATACGCCAGTCTCCTTTCCAGCCGGCTGGCAACAATGGACGCCGGATAGCTCAAGGCGAAGTAAATCCCGGCCGTCATCAAACCCAAACCGATGTAATCATAGGTCATGCCCGCCAGTTCGCCGTAAACCTTCGTCAGTTCCACCATGGTGATGACGGACACGATGGAGGAATCCTTGAACATGGAAATGAAGTCGTTGGTGACCGGCGGGATGACCACCCGCAGGGCCTGCGGCAATACAATCCGCCGCAGAATCTGCGCCCCTGTCATCCCCAGCGCCTGCGCCGCTTCCGTCTGCCCTTTGGGGATGGACTGAATGCCGGCGCGGTAGTTCTCGGCCTCGTTGGCGGCGTAGTTCAGGCCCAATCCCAAGATGCCGGCCAGGAAGGCATTCAGGCGCAAGCCGATTTGCGGCAGCCCATAGTAAATTAGAAATAGCTGGATCAGCAGCGGCGTCCCGCGCACCACCTCCACGTAGGCCTGGGCCAGCCAGCGCACCAGGGCCGGACCATAAAGGCGGGCCAGCACCAGCGCCAGTCCTGTCACCACCGCCACAACCATGCCCAGCACCGACAGCACGACGGTCGTCACCGCCCCGCGCAACAACAGCGGCAGGTACTTCGGCCATTCGCGCAAAGTCGAGATGGATTTCTCTTGCACCACGGTTTCAGGCTCGTAGGCCGCCAGCGCCGCCTGCCTTTGGTCCCACAATCCGTGTTGCCGGTAAATCCGTTCCAGGGTCCCGTCGCGGATGAATTGCTCCAGCGCCTGGTTGATCGCGGCCAGCAAGGTGACGTCTTCCTTCCGCACGGCCAGGCCGTAGTAACCGGGTGAGAATGGTTTGCCGGAGAATTTCAGGGCCGGGTCGGGTTTGGCGTAATACAGCGCAATCGGCAGGTCCAACAGCACCACGTCAATGCGCCGCGCTTTGAGGTCCAGCAGACTTTCGACGTTGCCGGGATAAGTTTTCACCTCCACCCCGCCCAGGCGTTGCAAGAGGCGTTGGGCGGCGGAGGAGGCCAGCACGCCCACGCTCCGGCCCTTCAGGCCGTCCAGATCGGTCGGCCCGGAGGTGTCCGTACGCGTGACAATCTGCTGCGCGTAAACGTAATAAGGCCGCGACATGGCGGCGTGTTGCCGGTTCCCGGCGGTGATTTCCAAACCGTTGAGGATGACATCGAAGTTGCCCCGATCCAGGGCGGGCAGAAGCTGGTCCCATTGGTTTTGCACCATCCTGGCTTTGACGCCGAGTTTGGCCGCCAGCGCGTTGGCCAGGTCGTACTCAAAGCCCGCCATTTGTTCGGGCTTTTGCGGATCGGGATAGACGTAAGGCGCGCCTCCCTCGGCATCGGCGCCCCAGAGCAATTCGCCGCGCGCCTGGACGGTTTGCAGGCCGTCGGCGCAGAAACCGGGCGGGGGCCTGCTTGCAAGCAAGAGAACAATAACCAATAAACTAAGTCTGCCGCGCGACAAACGCCATGCGTTGCTCATCGACCAGAGGGCGGCGCCAGATTCGCATCGAACCAGTCCGCTCGACCAATGGAGGATGCAGCACTTTGGCGCGTCGTCAAGCAATTTTTCAGTCAAAAAGAAAAACCCCGCCGTAATGCCGTGTATAAACAGTTCCTTTGAACTGCTGTTTGAACAAATGGAGCCGAGTCGATCGCTTACGACTTCCAGTCAAGGCCTGTCGGCCACAACCGAGGTGAAGGCTCCTTAATGACTTATTTACGGTTCAAGGACTTTGTTTTTAATCACGAGCATGGCAGGGTAAATTATCAACCCTTTTTTCCAAAGAACAGCCGCGCGTTCCCGCGCCTTTCTTACGTGCGCACTATGCCTTGGGGGTGCTCCTGTTGCAAGTAAAATCTCCTGCAAAATTTGTGGACATTCTCGCCGCGGATGAACCATGATGGACGCCAGTGAAAACACCACCTATTGTTGGTTCGCCTCTGCGAAGAATTTGGTTGGCCGGCGCCGCGCTCTTGGCGGGCGCGGGCCTGTTGGCCGGTTGCGCCCTTTTTCATGGGCGTGTTTTCCAAACGGTCGCCGGCCTTCAGCTTTACAGCCTCCGCGATCAAATGGCCAAGGATGTGCCAGGCACCCTGGCTCAGGTGCATGCCTGGGGCATCAAGTATGTCGAGTTAGCCGGCACTTACGGCCTCTCGGCCCCGGCCTTCAAAGCCGAATTGGCCGAACACTACTTGGACCCGGTCAGCGGGCATTTCTCGTTCAAGGAATGGAGCGAGGACCCTGAGTCGGTGTTGTTCCAGGCGAGGGACTTGGGTTTGGTGGACGCCGGCTGCGCCTGGATTGATCACGAAGGCGCGTTCAATGAAGCGGCCTGCCGCCGCGCCATCGAGGTCTTCAACAACGCGGGGGCTTTGGCCAACCTGCATCACATCACTTTCTTCTACCACACCCATGGCTATGAATTTGTGCCTTTCGGCGATGGCACGCTCTTTGACCTTCTGATGCGCGAAACCAGCCCCGCCCATGTGAAATTCGAAATGGACGTTTTCTGGGTTGTCCATGCCGGCCAGGACCCGGTCAAGTTGCTCAAGAAATATCCCGGCCGCTGGGAATTAATGCATCTCAAGGACATGCGCAAAGGCACCCCGACCGGCCTTCTGACCGGGGCGTCCGATGTCAACAACGACGTGGCGCTGGGCGCCGGCATAATCGATTGGCCGGCCGTGCTGAGCACCGCCCGGCATGTGGGAGTGCAATGGTACTTTATCGAGGATGAGTCGGCCCATTCCGAGGAACAAATCCCCCAAACCCTTGTCTATCTGCGGGATCTGAGAAGATAGGCCCCCTTTCCGCCTTAAGCGCTAAAGTCTTTAGGCCATCCTGCCGATGTCCTAACAGAGAAATAGATGACAGCGCTTATTGATTTTTGCAGAGGAAGCCGGCGCCGACTTGCCCGGCTTTTGCCTTGCTTGGCAGTCGTGGGAGTGCTTTGCGCCTGCGACACGCCTGATCTGAGCAAGATTAGGTTTACCCAACAAGTGCGCTACAAGCCCTCCAACATCTATTGCCGAGGCGTGGCCATGGACCCTGAGGTCAAACGCGTGGCCATTCTGCCCATGACCACGCTCCTGCCGACGGAGACCTTCCAGGCGGGGGTCGATTCCTTGCAACCGCTCCTGCACGCCGAGTTGGAAAAGGCCGAACGCTTTGAAATGATTGTGGTCACGCCCGAACAATTGCAGAACTGGACCGGCCAGCGCGTCTGGCGGTCCGATGAACAATTGCCGCCCGATTTTTTTGATCGTCTGCACGATGAGACCGGCTGCCAGGGTGTTTTGTTTGACCAATTGACCCGTTACCAACCTTATCAGCCCATGTCCGTGGGCTGGAAGTTGACGCTGGTCTTCAACAAGGAACATCAAATCTACTGGGCGACAGACACCGTCTTCGACGCCGGCAATGACGCGGTGGCCAACGCCGCCCGTGCCTACGAATCAGACCACATCGTCACCCAATCCCCCATTCCCGACCCCAATGCCATCCTCAGTTCCCCCAGCCGTTTCGGCCAGTACACGCTGCATGAGTTGTTGACAACGATGCCCCAAAGGTAATGGCTCGCAACCCCTTAAGTTTTTACCCTGGCGAGCCGATAAAACCAGTGGCAGTCAATGTAGTTTAATGATAGACTCATGGGCTGCTGATTCTATGGAAATCAATTCAAATCTGAGCACAACCGGCGTCAATGGAACGGCGACACCGCCTCGTTCCGCGCCCGCACCCACAATGCTTTCGGATCGAGTCTCCTTGACAAATTCATCGGCCCTGGAACAAGCCCTGGGCAGTTCACCCGCCAGTCGTCCCGATATGGTGGAGCGGGCCAAAGCCCTGATCGCCGACCCCAATTATCCCTCTTCTGACACGCTTTCGGCGGTGTCGTGGCACTTGGCCGCGGCGCTCACATCCTCCGAGAACCCATAACCTCAGTTGCCCCGCACCGCCTATGACTTCCCGCAATAAGCCCTGGGACTCCTACCGCAAAGTGGCCACCCAAACGGCCACGCCCGGACAATTGGTGCTCATGCTCTACGATGGCGCCCTCAAATTCATGGAAAAAGCCCTCAACGGCTTCGAGCACCAGGATCCCAAACTCTTCAACCAAACCATCAACAATAATATCCTCCGCGCCCAGGCCATCATCCACGAGATGAACGCCTCCTTGAACATGCAGGCCGGCGGGGAGGTCGCTTCCAACTTCCGCCGCCTTTACAACTACTTCTACCGCCGCCTGACCCTGGCCAATCGGACCAAGCAAAAAGCGCCGATCCAGGAAGTCATTTCCCACGTGCGCCGGCTCCGCCACAGTTGGGCCGAGATGCTGCTGCGTGGCGTCCAACCCAGTCCAGCCCAAGACTCCTCCCTGGCCGAGGCCGTAGCCTGATTATGGACCATCGCCAGCGCATTGCCACCATTCTCAAACAGTGGCTGGAGATGACCCATGCCGAGTCCCAAGCCATCCGATCCGGCGATTGGGCTGCGCTGCGAAACATCCAGGCCGACAAGTCCAAATTGAGGCTGCCCCTCAGTCAGTCTGTCGAACGGTGGCGCGCGGAGGAACCGCCCCAAGCCACCACCGACCCCTTCCGCGCTGAAGTCACCCAACTGCTGGCCCTGGAAACGCAAAACGGCAATCTTCTGGCTGCCCGCAAACACCGCGCGCACGAGAAGAAACGCCTGCTCGAACAAGCCCTCTTCAATTTGCGCCGCGTCCGCTCGACCTACACCAAGCCGGAGCGCCAGGTCCTCAATTCCTATTCTTAGGCCAACACCGCCTCCCGCATGTTGTGGAGGAGAGGGTTGGTGAGAGGAGGTTGCCCATGCTCCCGGTCCCTCCACCCGCTACGCGCGAGTGGACGCCATCCAACGATTTCAAAGCAACGTGCCAAAATGTGAGATGCGCCTCGTCGAACCCGAGGCGTCACTGCGGGATTGAAAAAGTCAGCCGGGAAGGGTACCTCTACCCGCCGATGGCTTTGAGAGTGTTTAATACGTTGACGCGCTCGGTGCGGGAATTCGTTCCGCTGGACCCGGCCGGCCAACACGTCGGCCTCTATTGCTGCGGGCCCACGGTTTATGATTTTGCGCACATCGGCAATTTCCGCACCTTCGTCTTTGTTGACCTGGTCCGCCGCTACCTCCAATTCAAGGGCTTCACCGTGCTCCACGTCATGAATATCACCGACGTTGAGGACAAGATCATCCAGAGCGTGGCGCGGACAAAAATGCCGCTGCGGGAATACACGGCCCAATACGAAGCGGCGTTCTTCGAGGATTTTGCGGCGTTGGGCTGCCTGCGCCCGCACCAAACTCCCCATGCCACCGAGCACATCGCGGACATTATCAGTCTGATCGAAAAGCTGGCCGCCCGCGGCTTGGCCTATCGCGCGGCGGACGGCTCGGTTTATTTCAGCATCGAAAAATACCAGGCGGGCGGGGCGCGCTACGGCCAGTTGGTCCATCTCAATTTCGAGCAGATGCGTCCGGGCCAACGCGTGGCCAGCGACGAGTATGCCAAGGAAGCGGTGGCGGACTTCGCCCTGTGGAAGGCGCGCGCGGAGGCGGACGGCGCGGTCTTTTGGCCCAGCCCGTGGGGTGAAGGCCGTCCTGGGTGGCACATCGAATGCAGCGCCATGAGCATGAAGGTGCTCGGCGCCAGCTTCGACTTGCACCTGGGGGGCGAGGACCTGATCTTCCCGCACCACGAGGACGAGATCGCCCAAAGCGAGGGGGCCGGCGCGCAAGAAGCGGGCCGGCCATTTGTCAAGTATTGGATGCACGCCGCCCACCTGCTGGCCGAAGGCAAAAAAATGAGCAAGAGCCTCGGCAACTTCTTCACCCTGCGCGATCTTCTGCGCCAAGGCTTCACCGGCCGGGAGATCCGTTACGCACTTCTGAGCGCCCATTACCGGGAATCGTTCAATTTCACGCTGGACGGCCTGCGCGGGGCGCGCACGGCCCTGGCGCGCCTGGATGAATGCCTGGCCAAGTTGCGCGTCGCCGCCGTCGGTTCGACCGCGCCCGCCGAGGACGCGCTGCTGGCGCCATTTTCCGCCGCGCTGGACGAAGACTTCAACATTTCCGGCGCGTGGGGCGCGGTGTTCGATTGGGTGCGCGATCACAACCGGCTGCTGCAATCGGGCCACGCCGATCCGGCGCGCGCCGCGGCGGCGCTGGCGGCCTGGGAAAAGATTGATTCGGTCCTGGCTCTCGGGCGCGCGGACGAATCGGAAGTCCCCGCCGGGTTGCTGGCCTTGCTGGAAGAGCGGCAGGCTGCGCGCAAGGCCCGGGATTTCAAACGGGCCGACACCATCCGCGACGAACTCAAAGCCAAGGGCTGGGTGATCGAAGACACCCCCAAAGGCGCGCGTTTGAAGAAAGCATCCTGACATTGACATTGCGGCGGCTTGGACTACTATTTCGGTTTCTAACGACAAATTGAGTCTTTAAAATATGCCGAACACGAAGTCAGCCGGGCGCCGCATGAGAAACAGCGCCCGCAAGCATTTGCAAAATAATACGGTCAAGTCCCGCCTGCACACGTTGGAAACAGGTTACGCCAAGCTGCTGGTCGCGGGCAAAAAGGAGGACGCCGCCAAGGCCTTGCGCCTCCTCTCTTCCGCGTTGGACAAGGCCGCCAAAACGGGGGTCATCCATCGCGCCCGGGCCAACCGGACCAAGTCCCGCCTGAGCCTGCGCTTGAACGCCGTCAAGCCCGCCGCCGCTCCGGCCGGGTGAGCGCTGCCCCGCCCTGCCGGCGGCATGGCCGGGCGGGCCGCGGCCGGCCACTGCATGAATGGAACATGATCCATCCCTCGGCCATCATCAGTCCGGGCGCCCAATTGGATTCCTCGGTCGAAGTCGGGCCCTTCTCGGTCATTGACGGCCAGGTCTCCCTCGGCCCGGGCTGCCGGGTCGGGCCGCATGTGTATTTGACAGGGCGCACGGCCATCGGGCCGGACAATGTCTTCCACGCCCACTGCGTCATTGGCGACGCGCCCCAGGATGTCAAATACAAGGACGAACCGACCGGCCTGCGCATCGGCGCGCGCAATCTTTTCCGCGAAGGGGTCACCGTGCATCGCTCCGCCAAGCCGGGCCAAGAGACCGTCGTCGGCTCGCACAACTTTCTGATGGTCAACTCGCACCTGGGCCACAACGTCCGCCTGGGCGACCGCGTCATCGTGGCCAATGGCGCGTTGCTGGGGGGCCACGTGGAAGTGGAGGACGGAGTGTTCATTTCCGGCAACTGCATGGCGCATCAGTTCGTGCGCATCGGCACGCTGGCTCTCATGCGAGGCGGTTCGGCCATCAGCCAGGACCTGCCGCCCTTCACGGTGGCGCGCGGCGACAACGGCCTCTGCGGCTTGAATACCGTCGGCCTGCGCCGCGCCGGCTTCAGCTCAGAACAGCGCCTGGAATTGAAGCGCCTCTATCAAATGCTCTTTCGCTCCGGCTTGAATCGATCCCAGGCGCTGGCCCAGGCCCGAAAGGAATTCGTTTCCGTCTCCGCCACGCGCATGCTGGATTTTATCGCCGCCAGCAAGCGCGGCGTCTGCCGTCATCGCGGCCTGGCCGGCGGCGAAAATGATCCCGGCATTGACTAATCAAACCGACCCGGTGCAAATTGAATGACTTTGAACTTTGAACCTTAAACCTTGAGCTAATTGAATCATGGCCGCCAAAGCTGAAAAAACCCCTGAGCCAAAAGTTCCCGCCGCCCGCCAGCGGGACTTGGACGCCGCCATTTCCTCCATCACCAAGGCTTACGGCGAAGGCAGCATCATGCGCTTGGGCGACGCCCGCGCCAAAGTGGGGATCGAAGTCATCCCCACCGGCGCGCTGGCGGTGGACCTGGCCTTGGGTGTGGGCGGAGTGCCGCGCGGGCGCGTGGTCGAAATCTTCGGCCCCGAATCTTCCGGCAAAACGACCTTGATGTTGCACGTCATTGCCAACGCGCAAAAGGCCGGCGGACTGGCCGCCTTCATCGACGCCGAACACGCGCTGGACCCGGCCTACGCCAAGAAGCTCGGCGTCAACCTGGACGATCTGCTGGTCTCCCAGCCCGACAGCGGCGAGGAGGCCTTGAGCATTTGCGAAACCCTCGCCCGCTCCAACGCGCTGGACGTGATCGTTGTTGATTCCGTGGCCGCGCTGGTGCCCAAGGCGGAATTGGAAGGGGAAATGGGAATGGCGACCATGGGCATGCAGGCGCGCTTGATGAGCCAGGCCCTGCGCAAACTCACCGCCATCCTGGCCAAATCCAAGACCACCTGCATCTTTACCAATCAATTGCGCGAAAAGGTCGGCGTCATGTTTGGCAACCCCGAGACCACTCCCGGCGGCAAGGCCCTGAAGTTTTACGCCAGCATCCGCATCGACATCCGCCGGCGCGACACGCTCAAGGACGCCGCCGGCAACGCCATCGGCAACGCCGTCAAGGTCAAGATCGTCAAGAATAAAGTTGCGCCCCCCTTCGCCGAGGCCGAATTTGAGATTCTCTACAATCAAGGCATCAACAAGGAAGGCAGCATCCTGGACATCGGCGTGGTCCACGGCATCGTCGATAAGAAAGGGGCCTGGCTGCAATTCGAGGGCGAGTTGATCGGCCAGGGCAAGGAGGCGGCGCGGCAGACGTTGGTGGAGAAGCCCGAGTTGGCGCACAAGATCGTCGCTGCCATCATGGCCAAACGCAACGGCGCCACCACGGCGGCGGCGGTCGAGGCGAAGTAACCCGTTTCGTCGCCTGCGGCAAAGGCAAGGTTGCGAACATCGGCCTAATTTGATAAATTGGCCACATGATGGCGCCAGCCACACATCGCATTAGTGTCAAGGAATACTACCGCATGGCGGAAACAGGCGCGCTGGCTCCCGACGCGCGGGTCGAATTGCTCGACGGACAAATCATTGATCAATCACGCATTAGTCCATTTCATGGCGGCGTCAGCAAGTTTCTGATTCAGTTTTTTTTCGCCGTTCGCCAAAACCGTTGGATCATTTCGGTGCGAAACCCAGTCCGATTGGATGACCTTTCGTAGCCGCGGCCTGACCTCATGCTACTCAAGCCGTCCGCGAACTATTACCGATACGGCCATCCGCAACCACAGGATGTCTTCCTGCTGGTGGAAATTGCCGACACCAGTTTGGAAAAGGATCAGGAAAAGAAGATTCCCGCCTATGCGCGATCCGGCATTGCCGAAGTCTGGATTGTGAATCTGAACGACCAGACCATCGAGGTTTACCGCCAACCGCACTTCGCGGGCTACAGTTCAAAAGTTATTCTGAACGCCGGCGACAAGGCCAGTCCGCAAGCTTTTCCGGACGTGTCGTTGGACGTGGCGGAATGGCTCAAGCGCTGAAGTTTTGGCTGGCGGCGTCACTTCGCGCGTTTGCGCCGCAATTCCTTGCGCAGCTTATCCAGGGGCAGGGTGTTGATCACGTTTTTTGCTTCCAGCCAACCCTTGCGCGCGATGCCGGCGCCCAGGCGCAGGAATTGCGCGTGCTCGTTGCGATGGGCGTCGCAGTTGATGACGCATTTGACTCCTTTGTCCTTGGCGTAGTGCCAGAGCCGCCAATCCAGGTCGAAGCGCATTGGATTGGCGTTAAGCTCGATCCAGGTGCCGTTGGCGGCGCAGGCGTCGATGACGGCGGTCTGGTTGATTTTGTAAGCCTCACGC
>Ga0302324_100026021_pt1 | contig 11203 bp, 10 predicted proteins | sample Palsa_T0_1_FD_201949 | JGI IMG/M metagenome (GOLD analysis project Ga0302324, IMG submission 201949) | Peat permafrost microbial communities from Stordalen Mire near Abisko, Sweden - Palsa_T0_1 | ecosystem: Environmental > Terrestrial > Soil > Palsa > Peat permafrost | place: Sweden: Abisko... | reverse complement strand
CGTTGATGCCGGGTGTCCCGGTGCCTCGTCCTTGCCCTGTTTCCGGAACAGCGGCGGCAAGCATCGACTCGATGGGCGAGCCCGGACCTTCCAGCGTGGCAGTAAGCCGCGCCACTTCGGCCGCGACGTCGTTGATGCGCTCGCGCAACAGCGCATTCTCAACACGCTCGGCCGCCCAGGTCGTTTCCGCATCTCGTTTCATGGTGCCGATCTCGCGCTGCAGCCTGATGCGCTCTTCGACCGCGGTGGCGAGCTGCGCCTCGAGTTGGGCGATGTCGGCGCGCAATTTATCCACGGCGCCGCTGCTGCGGCCGCCCGCATTTTCGAGCTCTTCGCGCAAATCGTTCTCGATCTTGCCCGCGGCGTCGAGTTCGCTGCGCAGGCGGGTAATCTCGAATTCGCGCTCGGCCAACAGCCGCCCCTGATCGGCGAGTCGCGTTTCCAGCTTCTGGACGCGGCGGCTCGACACCTCGGCCTCGGTCGTCTGCACGAGCAGCGCCCGTTCAAGGTCGCCGGTACGCGCGGCCAATCCGTCAAGCTTGCCGCGCGCTTCATCCGTCAGCTTGGCCGCCGCTTCGGCCTCGCCACGCTCGCGCGCGAGCCGTTCCTCCGTCATCCGCACCGCCCGCTCGTAGTCGGCGACGCTGACCTTCATCGCTTCAACCTGCGTGCGCAAGGCGGCAAGCTCGACGCGCTGACTGTCGGCCATGATCGAGCGCTCCCCGAGTTCGGCGACAAGCTTGGCAAGGTCCGCCTGCTTGTCGGCGAGCCCCCGCTCCGCTTCGCGCAGCAAACTCGATTTCAACTCGAATTCGTCCTCGGTGGCGCGCAGCTGATCCCGCAGATTCTTGTCGCGCGATTCCAGCGCAAAAATCGCCGCGGTCTTCTCGCCGAGTTCCTTCTTGAGCTGGTTGATGGCGTCGGTCTTCTTGCCAAGCTCGGCGAGCTGGCCGGTGGTTCTGGTCTTCATCTGCTCGACGCTCATTTCGAGCCGGCGCGTCGACATGGCGAATTCGGCGCGCAACTGATCCTTGTCGGCGCGGATTTCGGCGATAGACAGCGGCGTTGCCGCTTCGAGGCGGCGCATCGTCAGGCGCACGGCGCGGTTATGCACCAGAGGGACGAAAAGCAATCCGAGCAGCGCCGCGACGAGGAACCCGATCCCGAAATACATGACCGGTTCGATCATGACACCACTCTTTGAACCTGCCGCCCCTTGAGGGTTCACTTTGCCACGCGAAGACGGGCCTGCACCACATTCACGAGGCGTTAACCTAAACCGAGAATGGCCGCGGCGCCAGACAACAGTCCATAGGCAGTCTATAGGCGACAAACCTGTGACGCCGCCGATCTTTCGTCCGCAGACAAAGGCCGCAGATCAGAACGGGTTCCACGTGGGTTGCGACGTGAATTTGAGATAGCCAAGATTGGCCCCAAGCCGCAGCCCGACGCCGGAGCGGATTGGCACGACCACGATATCGTTGGCGGTAAGCGCCGTCATGCCGAGGCCGCCGATGAAATAGGCCGAGCCGGCGATCCCTCCGAACCGCTCGAAAATCGCTTCGGTTCGCGGCAGGTTGTAGACCAGCATCATGGTCCGCGCACCGTCGGCGCCGGCGTCGAAGCCGAGCGTCGGCCCCTGCCAGTACACCCGCACGTCGCCTGCATTCTTGGTGTAGAGGGTCCCGTCGCCATAGCGCAGGCCGCCGACAAAGGCGCCGCCCGCTTCCTCACCGAGAATATAGCCGTTCGGCTGGCCCCATTGACTGCCGGCCTTCTCGATGATCGTGGCCAGCCCACGCGAAACGCCGCCGAAGAAATGATGGCCGGCATCGACGATCTCGCCGGCCGAGAACTGGTTGTTCGACGACGGCGGCGGCCCTGGCGCGGGCCCGACGCTTGCCGGTGGCGGTTGCTGCGGCGTCACGGTTTGCGCTCCCGCCGGCGCGGCTTCGAGGCCGGCGGCGATCAGGACGACGACGCCGAACCGCAAGGCAAAGTTCATTACGCGTCCCCCGTTTAACCCCTTGCTCATACGCACCGGCTAAGTCTCAGCTCGCCTGTCCCAGATGCGTAGTGCTGATGCGAATCAGTCGATCCTTCGCCAAAACTATGACCGCAGCACGGCAGCAACGGAAGCGATACCGCGCGGGCATCGTTGCGTTCGCGGGTCTTTTGCTTGCGCTATTTGCCGTTCCGCCCGCCCCGCGCGCCGCGACGACGGAAAAGATCGTGGTCGATTGGCACACCGGCCTCGCGATCGGTGGTTACGACCCGGTCGCTTTCTACACCGACGGCAAACCCATGCCTGGCACACCGGACCTCGAATTCGCCTATGGCGGCGCAGTCTGGCGTTTCTGCAACACCGGCAATCGCGAAGCCTTCGCGGCGCGGCCTGATGTCTACATGCCGCAATTCGGCGGTTATGACCCGCTCGGGGTCGCCCATGGCGTCGCGGTCGCGGGAAACCCCAGCCTCTGGCTGATTACCGACGGGCGGCTGTTCCTGTTCTATGATCAAGACAGGCTAAAGGCGTTCACCGATGACCCGGAGCGCATTACCGGCGCGGCCGAACGCAAATGGCCGGAGGTGCTGCGCACGCTCAGCCCTTGATCGCCGGCTCGGCCGGCGCGGCACCACCCCGGGCGATAAACGCCGGTATTCGTAGCTCCGGGCTGCCGTAAACGAGCGCTGCTCCATCTGGTTTGACGACACTTCCCCCAGCCGCCGCCAGGACCGCATGGCCCGCCGCCACGTCCCAATCCCGCGTCGGGCCGAATCGCGGATAGAGGTCGGCGGTGCCTTCGGCCAGGCGGCAGAATTTGACCGAGGAGCCGCAGGCAAGGGGCCGCGCGCCCGGCAAGCTCGCTAGGTAGTCTTGCGTAAGACGGTCAAGATGCGAGCGGCTTACCATGACGACAAGGTCGTGGTCCGGCCGCGCGCGTGTGTGGATTGCTTCTGGCGCTGAGACTTTATCCGCAGAGAATCTCAGCCGCTCGGCGCCGCGTCCGACGATACCGCGCCAGATCAAGCCGAGCGCCGGCGCCGCCACGACACTGAGGATCGGCGCGCCATCGGCAACGATCGCGATATTGACGGTATACTCATCGCGTCCGGCGATGAATTCCCGCGTGCCATCGAGCGGGTCGACGAGGAAATACCTTGGGCTTTGCACCGTCGGCCTCTCATGCTCGGCATGCTCTTCGGAAATGACGGGTATCGTCGGAACAAGACGCGCAAGGCCATCGCGGATTGCCGCTTCCGCGGCTTCGTCTGCCGCCGTTACCGGCGACCCGTCGGCTTTGATGCGGACGCCGCCGTCCGCCCGCAAGCGCAGGATCGTTTGCGCCGCGCGGATGCTGATTGCCGTCAAGCCGTCCATGAGCTCGACTCCGGCGGCGATGTCGAAGGCTGGCACGCTGACTCCTTAGCTGTTCCGGCACACGTGCGCCGGACAAAGACGTGCCCTGTACCATGGGCCGGGCGAGACGGCACGATTGCCGAATCGCACGGGCTGTGACACGGACGAGCCCAGTGCATTTTGAGCGGAGCTTCTCATGTCCGCCCCCGTCTCCGGCCCGATAGCCATCGGAGCCCTCGATCTTGCAGCGCTTCTGTGCTCGCGCCTCTGCCATGACCTGATCAGCCCCGTCGGCGCGATCGTCAACGGCATCGAAGTCATGGAAGAGGACAAGGACGAGGAAACCAAGACTTTTGCGCTCGATCTGATCAAGAAGAGCGCATACCAAGCCTCGGCCAAACTGCAATTTTGCCGGCTGGCCTTCGGCGCGGCCGGATCGGCCGGCGCGCAGATCGACCTCGGCGATGCGGAAAAAGCCGCGCGGGGACTCCTTGAGGACGGTAAGACCACGTTGGTCTGGAATCTGCCCCGCCTTTTGCTGGCGAAGAACCGGGTGAAGCTATTGCTTAATATGTTGCTGATCGCCGCCGGGACCGTTTCGCGCGGGGGGACCCTGACCGTCGATCCCGTATCTGGCGGGGAGGGGATCGCCGGATTCCTCGTCACGGCTTCCGGCGTCAATGCCAAGTTGAACCCGGCAATTGTTGAGCTACTCGCGGGCAGTCCGTCTCACGCCGTCGACGCCCACGCCATTCAACCCCTGTATGCGGGCATTCTGGCTGGGGATTGCGGGCTTACGCTCTCGGCTGGCGGGGAAGTCGGCACGGTAGCATTAACTGCCCGCTAACCTTGCCGTTTCGATGAAGAAAGTCGCCGCTTCTCGACAGCTGTCGCGTTCCCGCAACTGAAATTAAACGCTTAGGCAACACACTGACCCTATCCGATCGGGCGCTTGCCGCCTGGCGGCGAAAGCACGCGTTTCGCGTGCGTAGCGGCGGACGGCGTGCAGAACGCCGGCCGTCAAAAGTGCGTGTGCTCGCGAGGCCCTGGTATGGACGACCTGCTCCGGGAGTTCCTGACCGAGACGAATGAGAGCCTCGAGCGGGTCGATGCCGAGCTCGTTCGCTTCGAGCAGGAGCCGAACAACCGAGATATCCTTGGCAACGTCTTTCGCCTTGTCCACACCATCAAGGGCACTTGTGGCTTTCTCGGACTTCCCCGGCTCGAGATACTGGCGCACGCCGCGGAAGGTTTGATGGGCAAATTCCGCGACGGAATGCCGGTTACGACCGATGCCGTCACGCTCATTCTTTCCACCATCGATCGCATCAAGACCATCCTCCAAGAGCTCGAAACGCACCAGCGTGAGCCCGTCGGCGATGACGGCGATCTCATCGGGCAACTCAATCGCCGCATGCTGAATACGGAGGCCAAGCCGCAACCCGCTCTGTGCGTCGAAGCAAATGTGGAACCGCAATCGGCCGCCGAGACTGAAGACGATGAGCGGTCAGTTACGCCGGCGCGCGACAAGCCCGTCGCTGACAAGCCATCCGCCGACCGATCCGAGGATGAACGCACCGATCGGCTCTCAAGTCATTCGATCCGCGTTCACGTCGAGACGCTCGATCACCTCATGACCACGGTGTCCGAGCTCGTTCTGACCCGCAACCAGCTTCTGGAAATCGTCCGCCGTCACGAGGATTCGGACTTCAAGGTTCCCTTGCAGCGGCTCTCGAACGTCACCGCCGAGCTGCAGGAAGGCGTGATGAAAACGCGCATGCAGCCAATCGGCAATGCGTGGCAAAAGCTGCCGCGCGTCGTGCGGGACCTTTCCGCGGAACTCGGCAAGCAGATCGAACTCGAGATGCATGGCGCCGATACCGAGCTTGACCGCCAGGTACTCGAGCTGGTCAAAGATCCGCTGACGCACCTGGTTCGTAACTGCGCCGATCACGGCATTGAAAGCCCGGCTGAGCGGCTCGCCGCGGGCAAGGCGCAGAAGGGCATCATCCGTTTGTCTGCGTGCCACCAAGGCGGTCACATCATCATCGAGATCGCCGATGACGGCCGCGGCCTCGATCTGGAGCGCATACGTGCCAAGGCCATCGAGCAAGGATTCGCCGGGGAGGCCGAGATTGCGGCGAAATCCGACGCGGAAATCCGCAATCTGATCTTCATGCCGGGTTTCACGACCGCCCGCCACGTCACCAGCATTTCGGGCCGCGGCGTCGGCATGGACGTCGTGCGCTCCAACATGGAGCAGATCGGCGGCACGGTTGATTTGAAATCTGCTCAAGGCGCCGGGACTGCCTTCACGATCAAAATCCCCCTCACGCTGGCGATCGTTTCCGCGCTCATCGTCGAAGCGGGCGGCGAGCGCTACGCCATTCCACAGCTTTCCGTGCTCGAGTTGGTGCGGGCGTCAAGCACCGGCGAGCATCGCATCGAGCGGATCAAGGACACGCCGGTCCTGCGGCTTCGCAACAAGTTGTTGCCGCTTATCCGGCTCACGGAAATCCTTCACCTCGGCGACAGTGAGGGCGATAAGGGCTTCGTTGTCGTTACCCAGGTCGGTAACCAGGTCTTCGGCGTCGTGGTCGACGGCGTATTCCACACCGAAGAAATCGTGATCAAGCCGATGTCGTCGAAGCTGCGGCATGTCGCGGCTTTTTCCGGTACGACAATTCTCGGCGACGGAACGGTGATCATGATCATCGATCCGAACGGGATATCGCAGGCGCTCTGTCGCGCCGCGCCGGCTGCGCAAACCGACAAAGGCGAGGTCACTGACGGCGAAAATGCCGGTAACGAGGACTCGACGCCGCTCCTTGTATTCCGCGCCGGCTCGCAGCAACCAAAGGCGGTTCTGCTTTCGCTTGTCTCGCGGCTGGAAGAGATCGATTGCCGGCGGATCGAAACTTCCGACGGACACCATCTCGTGCAGTATCGCGATCAGCTCATGCCGCTCCTGCGTATCGACGGCCAGGCCGGCATCAGGCAAGACGGCGTCCAGCCGATCCTGGTGTTCTCCGATCACGGCCGCCGCACGGGCCTCGCCGTCGACGAGATCGTGGACATCGTCGAGCAGCGACTCGATATCGAGGTGGCGAGCGATCGTCCCGGAGTCCTTGGCTACGCCGTGGTGAAAGGCAGCGCCACCGAGATTATCGATATCGGCCATTTCCTGCCGCAGGCCTATGCCGATTGGTTCCGGCGCCGCGATGCGCGGTCGGCTCCGCAGGCGCGCAAGATCATGCTGGTCGACGATTCGGCGTTCTTCCGCGACATGCTCTCGCCCCTGATCAAGGCCGCCGGCTACCAGGTGATCGCGGTCGATTCGGCCGCTCAAGCGCTTGCGGCGATCAAATCCGGCGCACGGATCGATGTCGTCGTCACCGACATCGAAATGCCGGATATGGACGGCTTCGAGCTCGCCCAGGCGCTGCGCGAAAATCCCACGAGCGCTGCGATCCCCGTTATCGCGCTCTCGGCCATGATTTCCTCCGAGGCGATTGAGCGCGGACGCCGGGTCGGCTTCCACGATTTCGTCGCCAAGTTCGATCGAACAGGACTTATCGCGGCGATCAAAGAGCAGACCGACGATCTGCATCGGGCGGCGTGAACGGCGGAAAGTCAGAGACAGCGATGCACGACGACACAGCATTCACGGAATTCGTCACGTTCACGATCGTCGGTCAGACGTTCGGTCTGCCGATCGCATGTGTACAGGACGTGTTCAAGCCGGCGCGCATCACCCGCGTGCCGCTTGCCGGAGCGGAAATTGCCGGCGTTCTCAATCTGCGCGGCCGGATCGTGACGGCGGTCGATATGCGTTGCCGGCTCGACGCGAAGAAGCGCGAAGAGGGCGACGCGCTCATGGCGATCGGCATCGAGGCAAAGGGTGAATCGTTCGGTCTTCTGGTCGATGCGGTCGGCGAGGTGCTCAAGCTGCCGGACTACGACCGCGAGTCCAATCCGATCAATCTCAACGGCAAGCTCGCTGCCCTTTCAGCCGGCGTTTACCGGCTCGAGGGTCAGCTTCTGGTCGTGCTCGACATCGGCCGCGTCCTGGACCTGCGCGGCGAAGCGGTGGCGGCGTGAGGAATATCCGGCATACCGATGGATGGAATTGGACACTACGGGACATCGAAGCGGGTTCGCCCGCGAAGCGCAGAGTGAGGACACTATGAAGACGTGTTTGGTCGTCGACGACTCCAGCGTCATCCGAAAAGTGGCGCGGAGAATTCTCGAGGGTCTCGACTTCGAGATCGCTGAAGCGGAAAACGGCGAGGAGGCCATTGAGGCGTGCCGCCGGCAAATGCCGGAGGCTATTTTGCTCGACTGGAACATGCCGAAAATGGACGGCTATGAGTTCCTGCGGGTGTTGCGCCGTCTGCCCGGTGGCGACAGCCCGAAAGTGGTGTTCTGCACCACCGAGAACGACGTCGCGCACATTGCTCGCGCGCTACATGCCGGCGCCAACGAATACATCATGAAGCCGTTCGATAAGGACATCGTTGAGGCCAAGTTCCAGGAAGTCGGACTGATCTGAGCGCCAAGACGCGGCCGTAGAGCGCCGCGTTGGTAAATGTTCAAGTGTCCGAGTCGAGTACCGAAAGTGTCTCGTCCATGAGTATCGTCGTTGACGCCGCGAACCCAGCGACTGCTATCGACCGGCCAATCCGGGTCATGATCGTCGACGATGCGATCGTCGTGCGCCGGCTGCTGACGCGTTGGATCGCCACCGAACCGGATATGATGGTGGCGGCGTGCGCGTGCACCGGGCGCGATGCGGTCGGGCAGGTCGACGATTGCGATCCCGACGTCGTCGTCCTCGACATCGATATGCCGGAACTTGACGGCATTTCGGCGCTGCCGTTACTGCTCAAGAAAAAGCGCGATCTGGTCGTGATCATGGCGTCGACGCTCACCCGCAGGAGCGCCGAGATCAGTTTGCGGGCTCTTTCGCTTGGCGCCGCCGACTATGTTCCAAAACCCGAAGTCGCCCCCGATGCCAGCACGTCGTTGGCGTTCCACCGTGAGCTGATCGACAAAATACGCAGCCTCGGCCGCCGCGGCCGCTCGCTGGCGGGGCAATTCAAGCCGGGCGCGGTTCTGCGTCAGCCGTTGCCGGCGGCGCGCGGGCGCACTGGCCTGCCGCACACCGAGACCGCTCCGTTCACGCTGCGGCCGTTCGCGGCCACGTTACCGCGTGTGTTGCTCGTCGGTTCATCGACCGGCGGGCCGCAAGCGCTTACGACCTTGATCGGGCAAATCGGCGCCACGGCCGAGCGTGCGCCGATTTTAATCACCCAACACATGCCGGCAACCTTCACGACGGTCCTCGCCGAACATCTGACGCGTGTCGGCGGCCGGCTCGTGAGGGAAGCCGAGCAGGACGACCCGGTGGTTGCCGGCGCCGTATATGTGGCGCCTGGCGGCCGCCATATGCGCGTGGTCCGCGGTCCCAACGGTCCTGCGATCACGCTCGGCGACGATCCGCCGGTCAACTTTTGCAAACCGTCGGTGGATCCGTTGCTCTCCTCGGCGGCGCAGGTGTGGGGCTCGGCCAGCCTGGCGCTCGTTCTCACCGGCATGGGCTCCGACGGAACGCGGGGTGCCGCCGATATCGCAGCGGCCGGCGGCAGCGTGATCGCCCAGGACGAAGTGACCAGCGTGGTATGGGGCATGCCGCGCTCGGTCGCCCACGCCGGTTTATGCTCGGCGGTGCTCCCGCTCTATCAGATTGCAGAAAAGGTCAATCGTCTGTTTTCGGGAGATCGCGCGTGACGCCTCTCGAATACGATTTCCTGCGGAAATGCTTCAAGGAACGCTCCGGCCTCGTGCTTTCAGCCGACAAACAATATTTGGTCGAGAGTCGGCTTTTGCCCATTGCGCGCAAGGCCGGCCTCGGCGGTCTCGGCGAGCTCGTGGGCATCCTCAAGCGCGGCGACGCCGACGTCCTCATGCGGACAGCGGTCGAAGCGATGACGACCAATGAAACGTTCTTCTTTCGCGACAAGACGCCGTTCGATAACTTCCGCTCGACGGTGTTGCCGGCGCTCCTTGCCACGCGCCGGACCTCGCGCACCATTCGCATCTGGTGCGCCGCCTCGTCGACCGGCCAGGAGCCTTATTCGCTGGCCATGTCGCTCAAGGAGATTGAAGGCGCTATCGCCGGATGGCGCATCGATCTGATCGCGACCGACCTCTCACATGACGTGCTGGAGAAGGCGCGCAACGGGATCTACAGTCAGTTCGAAGTGCAGCGCGGCCTGCCGATCCAGCTCTTGATCAAATACTTCACGCAAATTGGCGACATGTGGCAGATCGCGCCCGACATTCGAGCAATGGTCAAATACCAGCAGCTTAATCTCCTTTCCGATTTCTCGCGCCTCGGCACCTTCGATCTGATCTTCTGCCGCAACGTACTGATCTATTTCGATCAGGAGACCAAGATCGGCACGCTGAACCGTCTCAGCCGGGCGGTCGCGGGCGATGGCTACCTCGTTCTCGGCGCGGCGGAGACCGTGGTGGGGCTCACTGACAGCTTCAGGACCGTGCCGGATTTGCGCGGTCTTTATGTACCGAACGCGCGCCAGTCGAAGTCGCAGGTTTTTGCCAGTGGAAAATCCGCACCGCGCTTGTTCGCGGTCAATGGCGGACGCTAAACTCCGCCGGTTCCGCTATTGCCGGAGAAGGAAGTCAAATCTCCAGAAAAAAACCCCGGCCGATGGCCGGGGTTTTGTTTTTCCGAAAGGGCGGGACCTAGGCGGAAATTTTCGTTTCTTCCTCGCTTGGCTCGCGCAACACATAACCGCGGCCCCATACCGTTTCGATGTAGTTCTTGCCGTTTGAGGCGTTGGCAAGCTTCTTGCGCAGCTTGCAGATGAAGACGTCGATAATCTTCAGTTCCGGCTCGTCCATGCCGCCGTAGAGGTGATTGAGGAACATCTCTTTAGTCAGCGTCGTACCTTTGCGGAGCGAGAGGAGCTCCAGCATCTGGTATTCCTTGCCGGTCAGATGCACGCGCGCGGCGCTGACCTCGACCGTCTTGGTGTCGAGATTGACGACGAGATCCCCGGTCTGGATGACCGATTGGGCGTGACCTTTGGAGCGCCGCACGATGGCGTGGATACGCGCCACAAGCTCATCCTTGTGGAACGGCTTGGTCATGTAATCGTCCGCGCCGAAGCCGAGCCCCCGGACCTTATCCTCGATCCCGGCCAACCCGGTCAGGATCAGGATCGGGGTCTTGACCTTCGATACGCGTAGGCTGCGCAAGACTTCGAAGCCCGACATGTCCGGAAGATTGAGGTCGAGGAGGATGATGTCGTAGTCGTAGATCTTGCCGAGATCGATCCCTTCCTCGCCGAGATCGGTCGTATAGACGTTGAAGCTCTCTGATTTGAGCATCAATTCGATTGATTGCGCCGTGGCGCTATCGTCTTCGATCAGCAATACGCGCATGCCAGTCCCTTTCCTCGCCGCGCGGGGCTCAAGGTCGGCGCGCCCTCGCGGCGCCCCCCCGAAAAACGCCTTGGGACAAACTGATTCGAGACTGTAAACGCGCTATGGTTAACAAACCCTGATTCCAACATGCAAGCACCTCCTAGGCAAATTTCAACGAATCGCCTTAAGGTGTTGCTGTAGAGTGATTTTTTAGCCACGCGGGCGCTCATAGGTCAGATTAAGTTTCGGTGCTAACCGACTCTAAAGACTCGCCCCTCCGGTCTGGCTTGGCGAGCCTCCTTATTCCCAAGGACGACGCAATGATTAACGGCCCGGGTAAATACAGCGTTAACGCCGGCAAATTCGAGGTAACCATTTGCGGTTTGCCGG
>Ga0302324_100026020_pt1 | contig 11203 bp, 7 predicted proteins | sample Palsa_T0_1_FD_201949 | JGI IMG/M metagenome (GOLD analysis project Ga0302324, IMG submission 201949) | Peat permafrost microbial communities from Stordalen Mire near Abisko, Sweden - Palsa_T0_1 | ecosystem: Environmental > Terrestrial > Soil > Palsa > Peat permafrost | place: Sweden: Abisko... | reverse complement strand
AAAGCTGACGACATGGGCCAGACATTCGCTTTACGCCTATTACGCCACTAGCAGGAGGATTTTATGCAACTTGGGAAAGTGAGACGCATACTCAAGACGTTCGGCTTTACAGCCGGTGTTTTCTTATCTGTGGCATCTGCCCCCGCCGTTGGCAAAGCATCCAGCCACCGCGAAGCGCCTCTGATAACGACAATGCCGAAGACCGATGGCACCGACTTTTATATGTTCAACAGTTACGAACCAGGCCGCTCCGGATTCGTGACGATTGTGGCTGACTACCAGCCGTTGGAGGATCCTTTCGCGGGGCCGAATTACTTCACAATGGATCCCGACGCGGAATACACAATCAATCTGGATACTGACGGCGATGCCCTGCCCGAGATATCATTTGTATTCAAATTCACGAACACCGTTCAAAATTTGACTATTCCGGTTAACGGACAGAACATCCCAATACCGCTGGTCAATGACGCTCCGATCTCCGTGGGCAGCACCGCGAGCTCGAACGTTGTAGAGACTTACACGGTTGAGATGTTCAGCGGAAAAAAACTCAAGAATCACGCGTTCGTCGCGAATGCAAGTGGCGGAGCTACAACATTTACCAAGCCGACTGACAATATTGGCAACAAGACTTTTGGCAGCCCCGCTGAGTACGAAGCATACGCCGACCAGTACATCTACAACGTCAATATTCCGGGTTGCAGCATGCCCGGAAAAGTGTTTGTGGGCCAGCGCAAGGATCCATTCGTGGTGAATCTGGGCGAGACGTTCGATCTTGTTAACATCTCGAACCCGATAGGGCCGCCCGATGAGGCGACCGACGCTCTCGCTGGCAAAAACATCACTTCAATTGAGCTCGAAGTTTCCGCCAGCTGCATAACGCAGAGCACCAGCCAGCCAATTGTCGGGGGATGGACGACGGCGAGCGTGCCTCAGAAACGCACGCTAACCCCGGACCCTAAAAATAATAAACCGATTGAGAGCGGGAACAACAACTTTGTACAGGTGTCGCGGCTTGGCATGCCGTTGGTCAACGAGTTGGTTATCGGATTGAAAGACAAGGACAAGTTCAATTCGAGCCAGCCCGTCGACGACGCGCAGTTCGCTCAATACGTCGAGACACCAAGCGTTCCTGCACTGATTCAAGCGCTGTTTCCGACTGTGACGGCGCCCACTCTGTTCCCGCGCGCAGATCTTGTCGCTACCTTCCTCACAGGTATCACCGGCGTGAACGAGCCGCCGAACGTTGTGGCGTCAGAGATGCTTCGGCTGAACACCAGCACTCCCGTTACGGCGATGGGCTCGCAGAACAGGCTAGGTGCGTTGGGTGGTGATCTGGCTGGATTTCCGAACGGCCGCCGCCCAGGTGATGATGTCGTCGACATTACGCTGCAAGTGGCGATGGGCGCGTTGATCCACGCCGGCAGCTTCGGATTCGGTACTCCTAGTCAGGCTCCATCAGGTGGCCTGCCGTTTACCGACGGCGCACTGGTTAACGACAGTTACTTTACCGACGCGTTCCCATACTTGAAAACGCCCATACCCGGCTCTCCTAATGGCCCGGTTCCCGAAAACAATGGTTTGCCGGTTAATGGTGGACCTGGCGGAAGCTGATTTCCGGGAGTCTGACTGAGCTGGGGCGATCGATATTCCGACTTTTGATTGACGAATGCCGATTGCCCCACTCAGCCTCTCTTTTTCGACAATGGAGCAAGTTAAGATGAAGCCTGGAAGAGATTTGTCAGGTCATGGCCGAATCTATCCGTTACTTGTCGGAACAGTTGTCCTCGCCACACTCGTACTGACTTTCTTCTCCGGCGTTCGACCAGCCATAGCACAGACTCCAACCACCGATCGCGACATCCTGCTTCTTCAGAAGATATTGAAACAGCGGCCAGAGGCTGAGCTCTATTATCGCTTAGGCGATCTATACGTCCAGAAAGGCAGGCAAACCGGCGACATCACATATTTTAACCTGGGAGACAATTCGCTTCGCGAAGCGTTGAAGCTGCAGCCGGATCTCGGTCCCGCCCATCGTCACCTCGCTTTTGTGCTGTATTCATTGCACGACTTTGCCGGCGCCGCGGCCGAGGCTCGTCAAGCTATCAAGCTCGATCCGAACGACTCATATGCTTATGGGGTGCTTGGCGACGCCCAACTCGAAACGGGCGAATACGCACAAGCGGCAGATACCTATGGCCGGATGATCGCGATGAAGGGCGATCTCTACTCGTACAGCCGACGCTCGGGGCTTGAGACGATTCGCGGCCAAAGCGACCGGGCGATCGCGGACCTGAACCGAGCCATTGATGCCGGCATTCAGGCAGGCGAGCCACCAGAAGGCATTGCATGGGCACAATATACGCTGGCCGAAGACTTCTTTCTTATGGGGAGACTCGATGACGCGAACCGGCTGGGCGAGGAATCGCTAAAGACATTTCCGAATTATCATCGCGCGTTCGCAATTCTCGGCCAGGTTTCCGCCGCTGAAATGAAACTCGACCGTTCGGCAGACTTCTATCGACGTGCCGTCGCGGTAATCCCCTTGCCCGAGTATGCTGCGGCATTGGGGGATGTCTATCTAAAGATGGGTCATCCCCAAGAGGCTGAACAGCAGAAAGAATTGGTCGAATTTATTGCGAAGCTTAATGTCCTTAACAAAGTGCTCTATAACCGAGTGTTGGTCGATTATTACGCCGATCACGACATTGCTCATAAGCAGGCGGTGGACCTGGCGGCGGATGAATATCAAGTACGGCGCGACATTTATGGTGACGATGCTTTGGCATGGGCGCTCTACCGCGACGGCAAACTTGTTCAAGCACGGTCACATATCGTCGCTGCGCTACGGTTTAAGACCGTCGACGCTCGGATCTATTTTCATGCCGGCATGATATTCGCGGCAGCGGGTGATACAGAACTAGCGCGTGCGAATTTGGCGCGAGCGCTGATAATAAATCCTCACTTCCAACCAATACTCGATGATATGGCAGTCAGCGAATACGCGGCGCTGGGCGGAATTGCTGGACCTCGGTACGCGAAAGGCAACGATGACATCCAACATTAGAATGGCGCTGATCGCCATTACGATCAGTCTTATTCCGTTGTTGGGTATAGCTGGTGTAGCTAGCGCACATCCTATGGGTAATTTCAGCATCAATCACTATTCGAAAATTATTTCGTGGCCGGCTGCGATCGAGATCGACTACATAATAGACATGGCAGAAATTCCGACTTTCCAGGAGATACAGGAGAAAGGAATAACTCCGAAAGAGGGTGATGCCAGTCTTGTGCCTTTCCTTGAGCGGCAATCCACAAGCCTCAAAGGCGGATTGACGCTGTCCCTCGATGGGAACCCACTGGCGCTGCAAACCATCTCCCGTCAGGCCGTTTTCCCACCTGGCGCGGGTGGGTTGCCCACGATGAAAATGGGCTTCGTATATCGAGCCTATCTCACGAACGAGCTGAAAGACTCGCCTGTGTTTGTTCGCTTTCGCGACGATAACTACCCGGGCCGCGCGGGGTGGAAAGAGATAGTCGCCGTGAATGGATCCGGAGTGTCATTAGTCAACGCCTCGGTCCCCGCCAAGGATAGGAGCCTTGAACTGACTAACTATCCGACTGACATGTTGCATAGTCCACCCCAGACTCTCGAAGCTACGCTTTCCATTAAGGCGGGACCGTCTGGCTTGCAGGCTGGTAACAGGTCAGAAATCCAAGCGGATTCAGGATGGCTGAAAACGGGCGATCCAGTCGGATCCAGCGGCATCATACTCAAGGCAAACAGCCAAGGCACTCCGCGCAGCGCCTTTACCGATCTCATCACTTCGAAACGCACGGACGTTCTGTTCATGGCTATGGCTGCTCTTATTGCAGCCGTACTGGGTGGATTCCACGCGCTTGAACCCGGGCATGGCAAGACGCTGGTCGCCGCCTACATGGTTGGATCTCATGGTAAGGCCCGCCATGCAGTATTGCTCGGAACGATCGTAACCGCATCGCATACGGTTTCGGTGTATGCGCTCGGCATCATCACGCTCTACGCATCACAATGGATTCTACCGGAACGACTCTACCCCTGGCTGGGCATAGGATCAGGATTGCTCGTTGCGGCATTTGGATTCACACTGTTTGTTCGCCGCTATCTGGCAGCGGAGCCACATTCAGGTGATAGCCACGTACACGACTACGCCGATAGCCCTCAGCATTCAGCCGACCACGATCACCATAATCATCACGAGGACGCGGTTGCGAAGACCCATCGGCATAACTGGTGGGGTGAACACCCCCGTCAAATCGATGCTGATTCACATAGTCAGATGATTATGCACGAGCATGATCATAACGAAGGATCCGACCATTCGCATAGCGGCGAACATGGGACGCCTCGCGCTGCCGGTGGGCTTTCACCCGGCGGCCTACTCGCATTGGGAATAACAGGTGGCATTGTACCTTGCCCGGCCGCACTGGTGGTCCTGTTGGGTGCGCTCGCATTCCACCGCGTAGCATTCGGCCTCTTTCTTATTGTCGCATTCAGCGCTGGCCTGGCCGCGGTGTTGATCGGCCTTGGCTTGGCGATGGTCTATGCGGGCCGCTTCATGAGCCGCTTCGGCGCACAAGGCCCTTTGACCCAGCGCTGGCTGCCACTTGCCTCTTCGGCCGTAATTACGATTATCGGCGTAACTCTAACATTGCAATCGCTGATCACTGTGGGCGTCCTTCGCATCAGAACTTAATCGACCACTAACGCTCCAGGGAGTATCTCGATGAATTTTGACACGACGGCGCCGCTAGGGATCGCTTTGCTTGGATTGCTAATGGGAATGCGGCACGCGACAGATCCGGACCATGTAATTGCCGTCACGACCATTGTGAGTCGCGAACGCCACCTTACTGCCGCGAGTCGCGTCGGCATCGTATGGGGCATCGGTCACACGCTGACCGTTCTGGCGGTGGGCGCCGCGATTATAGTCTTCAAGATTGCGATCCCGATCCGGCTCGGCCTTGCAATGGAATTTGCGGTTGCCGTCGTGCTGATCCTGCTTGGCGTCGGCGCTTTCGCGAGCCTCGTCCAACTGGTCGTGAGGCACATCGCGGGGAGGCCGCTTGCCGACGATTCGACGTTAGTAGTTCATCATCACGAGCATGGTCATGGTTTTGGACAGCATCGTCATCCACACGTTCATCTCAATTCCGGCGAGCACTGCGACTCAGAGAGAGTCGCGCTGCATCACGAGCACAGCATGCCCGTGGGAGCACTGTCGTCGTTTGCGATACGGCGGCCGCTGTTAAGCTCCTTCAGCGTCGGCTTGGTGCATGGACTCGCAGGCAGCGCCGCCATCGCGCTATTGGTACTGAGCGCGATTCCACAGCCACTCTGGGCCACGCTCTATCTGGGTATTTTCTGTCTTGGTACGATTGTCGGGATGGGATTAATCACCACCGCGATCGCGACGCCCTTCGCGGTTGCAGCACAGCGGATGTCATGGACGCATCAGGCCCTCGTCACAGGCTCAGGACTTTTGAGCTTCGGGTTTGGACTATTCCTGGCCTACCAACTGGGTGTAGTTGATCACCTATTCGGCACTCTCCCCATCTGGACGCCGCAATAATAGATGGTGGAAAGATGATTGAGTCCATAGTAGTGACAGTACTTGAGCGCACGCGGTCGATGTCTTGAGGATGCTCTATCATCGTCATAGCGGGGGAAACCACCCGCACGTTCATCGTCATGATGCCGGCGATGAATCGCACCCCCACCACCATCACGGACATCACGACGGGGACCACCATTCGCACGGCCATGGCGATCACGCCTACGACGTACACGGCAATGAAGCCGCAATCGTCGCAAGCGATCCCCATCGCCTCGAGCATTGGCACTTCGATCGCCCATTCGAGGGCGTCGCTATCGCATCTTTCCCCGACCTCGCGACCGACTTCGATCCCACCGTCATAGTATTCGCCAACCATGATCTGAAGTGCCTGCCGGTGGCAGCCCGTCCGCCGCCCGCCCTCATCCAGGCTTCTTTCTAAATCGTTCCTTTCGAGATTTCCCCGGCTTCGGGGCCGGAGGAGCGCCGTCGTCATGCGCGACGAGAGTGCATTCGCCGGCGTGCGCCGAGTTGAGAGGACTTATCCGTGGTGATTTCACCTTCGAGGATGTCGAGGGCGACGCGGTGCTGCGTAAAGATCCGCACTGCGCTCGCATTCGCGCCTCTGATCATATTGCTGGCTATCGGCGACTCACTCGCCGCCGAGCCTGCCGCGGGAAGAACAACGGATGCCCTCGGCCGGCCGGTGACGAACGCGCTGGTGATATTGCGAGCGGCGGACGGTCGCACCGTACTTCGCACCACGAGCGGCGAGCACGGGCAATTCACGCTGCGCGCGCAACTGCCCGGGAGTTACGAGCTGATAGTCCAAAAGCCCGGCTTCAAGCCTGCCAGTGAAATTCTCGTCTTCCCGGCCACGGCCGGAACTCCCCGTCACCTCGTGCTTGAGTCCGTACGGGCATTGACTGTTCCCGTCACTGCAAGCCGCGCCCACCTGCAAAATGGACTAACCGCCACCGGCGTCAGCAAATACACCTTCACCGCTCGCGATATCTCGGGTCTTCCGCAGGCCGAAGCTACCCCTCTCAACCAGGTGTTGTTGCAGATGCCGGGCGTTGCGCTCGACCAGAACCAGGAGATTCACATCCGCGGCGAGCATGCGGGCATCCAGTACCAGATGAACGGAATCCTGCTGCCGCTCGACATCAACAACGACCCGACCTTCACCCAGCTGCTCAACTCGTATTTCGTCAACAGCGTCAGCCTGATCGATGGCGTCCTGCCGGCCGAGTACGGCTACCGCACCTCAGGTGTAGTCGAAATCAGCACTAAAAACGGCTGCGATAACGCGCACAACGAGTTCACTATCTACGGCGGCCAGCGGGACACAGCGCAGCCCAGTTTCGAGCTCGGCGGATGCAGCGGAAGGTTCAGTTACTATCTGACCGGCGTCTACACGCACTCCAATCTGGGCCTCAGCTCCGCGACTCGCGGTCCTGACCCGATTCACGACGCCACCAACCAGGGGCAGGGGTTCGCCTACCTCACCTACTCGGTAAGTCCGACGACGCAACTGAGTCTGATCACCGGAATGACCGTCGCGAGCAATCAGTTCCCCAACGTGCCTGGCGAAACGCCGGAGTTCAAGCTAAGCGGCGTTGCTCCCGCTGATTTTCCATCGACCGACATCGATTCGACCCTCGACCAGCAGGACTACTACGGAGTCCTCGCGTTGAACGGCGCGCTCGGCTCGAATGCCGACTACCAGCTCGCCTACACGATGCACTACAACCGCGAAAACTTTAATCCCGACGATATAAGCGATCTCATCTACCAGGGCATCGCTCCGAAAGTCTTCGACAGCGATTTTTCAAACTCCGCGCAGGGCAATCTTACTTATCGATGGAACGATCACAGCTTCCGCGGCGGATTTTACTTCGGCGAGTACGGAGTTGAAGCGGACAACACGTCGCAGGTATTTCCGCTCAAGGGTGGCGTGCCGCTGACCGTCCCTATTTCCGTCACCACCGACCTCAACAAGATAAACCTCGTCTACGGCGTCTATCTTCAGGACACCTGGCAGCTTAACGAAAAGCTGAGTGTTAATTTCGGCTCGCGATGGGATCGGGCAAGCGGCCTCGTCAACGACAGCCAGTTCAGTCCGACGATTAATTTTGTCTACAAGCCGCGCCGCGACACCACTATCCACGCCGGCTTCGCGCGCAACTTCCAGATCCCGAACTTCCAGGGCATTTCGCCCGGCATCAAGGCCCTGCAGCACACCACCGGCGGAGTCGGTCCCGGCATCCCCTTGAACGTCAGCCTCGACGCGGAAACCGACTACACCTGGGACGTCGGCTATACCCATCAGATCACGCCGCAGCTGGTGCTGTCGCAGGACGGTTACTTCCGGATGGATCGTCGCTACATAGATGAAGGCCAGTTCGGCTTCGTGCCCGTTGACGCGCCCTTCAACTACGTCAGAGGCTACGGCGCCGGCCTCGAAAACTCGCTCACCTACAATCTCTCCAATCTCACTCTGCGATTCTCGTCATACGTTGCGCGCGAAGAGGTCCGCGGCGTCGCCACCGGCCAGTACAACTTTCCTCCGGTTGCCCAGCTCAACTACATCGATCGGCATTTCATCGTACTCGACCACACGCCGCTGGTGGGTGGCTCAGGCGGCGCGGCTTGGAAATGGAAGACCTGGCAGTTCACTTTCGACGGGCTGTTCAGCAGCGGTCTCCGCGGCGGCTTTGCCAACCGGACTCAGCTGCCGAAGGTATGGCAGTTCAACCTGAGCGCCGCTAAATCCCTCGACCTGCCGCTAGTCGGTCACATCGAGAACCGCGTCATCCTGCTCAACGTCTTCGATCGCATCAACCTGATTCGTCCCTCGACGGGTATCGGTGTCTTTCAATCCGCCTACGGACCGAGAATCACGGTGTACGACGCGCTGACAATTCCGCTCCCGCCGCTCTAAGTGGCCGCCGCTCTGTGCTTTAGCAAGAGTGACCACGCCACTAAGAATCTTTCGTAGGAGCAAACATGTTCGACTGACCGATCTGAGATTTCATCGCCCCGTTGCATAAACTTAGCTTCGAGCGCGGGCGGAAGGCCTCAGAGGTCATCCGCTTCTCCCTCTGGCGTGATGGCGCGGCTCGCCTCATAACCGTGGATTGATAGGATTGAAACTGGCGACTGGTTTAACGTCCGGTTGCCAGGTCGGGCTGGCGAGCGGGGACGCTGGCCCCTTCTTTTAGCTGCCTAGCCCGATGAATGCGTTTCACCCGCGTGTCGATTTCTCTCACGCGGCTCTAGCTGATTCCAAGTCGCGTTGTGACAGCTGCGACCGATAGTCGCCGCTTCGCAACACTATCATTTGACGTTGGCGTGAGGTCAGTCTCAAATTCGCCGCGATTGCGACCATCGGTGTTTTCGGCTGGCCAGACGTCCCGCCGCGCAGCCGCTCAGGCCGAAGTCCGCGACCAATCGCAGCATGTCGGAAGCGATGGAGTACCGTGCCGCGCATGGAATGCCGCTTCCTACCATGCGCAACGGACGCCCTTACATGGTGAAGCAACTCTCTCAGCGTTTATCGCTTCCCACGCGCCCAGGTATCGGCGTCGTTGATTGTTCACGAACACAAGAAAGCGCTTACCGGATATACGGATCCTCTAGAGTTTGTTAACCGCCGTTCAAATCCTCCCAGCAGCACACTGAACAGAATCGATCACTGCAACCCGGACTGTGTGGCGCTCACCAGGCAAGTCGCTGAATGGGCCGTCCCGAGGTAGTCGGGACAGCTTTGGGGGCCCGTAACATGGAAATAGATATCTGTCGTGATGCTCGATGCGCTGACGTCTGTTTCGTTGTCGACGATAATTCCTGAAGAAGCGTTCGTCTCTATCAGCGTCCCCGAAACCGCCGTCGGAAACCCACTGGTAATGTTGAGAGACATAACACACCCTGTGGTGCCCGCCGCAGCACCGGCGCATCGTCCACCCAATCCTGCGAAAAGCCAGTCTGTGGCCCCAGATTGGTTGAACACCTCCGTGAGGTCAGTGCTGCAACTCGCGTTCGTGCTTGCCACATTCCCCAACTGCAAGGGGCCGCCGACTCCGGTCGGATTCATCACGCCAGCACCATTGAATCCGAAGGCAAAGAGTTGCGCGTCGCTGTTCGTGTCCACTCCACACACGTAGAACTTTCCGCTGGAAACGCTCGTGTAATAGTTATTGTCCGGCTGCCCTCCGAAAGCCGTCGCCGTGCCTACGGTACCGACGGTACCGGTCACCGCACTTGCAGCGCTGATTTGTGTGTCTGTTTGAACCACGAAAGTTCCAGGCGTCGCGCCAGTTCGTCTGCCCGAAAAAAAGATTCTGCCGCTGGAAGAGTCCACAATTGTGGGATCGCCAATAGCGCTTGACGCACCAAAGGAAAAGTTGTTCGAACCTAGACAGGGCGTGACCCCTGTCGAACACGATCCCGTCGTCGAACCGGCGGTCTTTACGAAAAACTCCGTTCCCAAAATAGATCCAACAAATACATTTTCCGATACCGAATCGTATACAGGGGCCACCAAAGCTACGCCCGAAACCACATTGACGGGCCAGCCAGCCGCAACCGCTGGAGGAATCGCCGGGGTTGCCTGGAAGACTGGCGTGATCGCATAGAGTTTCCCGCCATCGTCGGTCACGTATGCCGTATCGGAACCATAGTCAACGAATGGGGCAGTTCGATTGGCAGTTGCGCTGGTGTACTGCAAACTGTATTCGCATGGAGCAGCGGCTCCGTTGGTTGCACAATTCGGAAGCGCGGAAGTATTAGATGCAGTAGGAAAGGCGGACTCGACGTTCTGGACATCTCCGGAATGCCACTTAAGCACGTGGAATACCGCTCCGCCATTAGCCGCCGACGCCGTTTCCACGAAAGCTATTAGTGTACCATCGAGCGATAGCGTCGGCGCCCCATTCATCGCTCCGGCCGCAGTCGAGGCATTGTACTCAAATATCGCCTTAGGGGCCGTACCGGAGCAAAACTGGGTGCCACCCGCAGTGCTGACATAGAGATTATTGAAGCCAATGACATTGAAGGTTCCGGGAAAACTGGCACCTCCTCCTGGTTGCGTTACCACTACGAAATCATTGGTGCAGCTGGGTGACGGGTTTGAACTAGTGAAAGAAAACTTGGCCGGATACTCGAGCACACTGGAAACCGAAACTCCAAGGCTCTGATTCCAGTCGTGGTGAAGACGTTTTTTCCGGCCAACGCGGTGATCCCGCCCTCGATTCTCATTTATTTCTCCATCGCCGACAAATCGCTCATCCATCGTGGACAGTTGGGCAGTCGCGATCGCGGACGCGTCGAGCGCCTCTACTGAATTGGTGTCTTGTGATCCACGGCGTTGCAATTGCTGAAGCCAGTAGCGTGGCTCATTGCGGAGACTGGATAGATCTGTCTTCACGTTTGACGAGGAGAAAATCACGTGGCGGTGTGTCCAATCGCTCGGAACGCCGCCAACACTTACCAACTGGAATGCTTCAGAACTGGGTCCCTCTCCTTGGGCAAATATAGGGGACGCCATCAGACACAGGCCGATACCGACTAGCAGTTGCACCGGCCACAATTTCATACACTCTCTTACT
>Ga0302324_100026019_pt1 | contig 11204 bp, 9 predicted proteins | sample Palsa_T0_1_FD_201949 | JGI IMG/M metagenome (GOLD analysis project Ga0302324, IMG submission 201949) | Peat permafrost microbial communities from Stordalen Mire near Abisko, Sweden - Palsa_T0_1 | ecosystem: Environmental > Terrestrial > Soil > Palsa > Peat permafrost | place: Sweden: Abisko... | reverse complement strand
GGATCGGGCGGCGCCGCGATGGCGGTCCGCGTGCCACAAAATATCCAAGGGTTGGAGGCCCTTGGCTACCCGCTGCACTTCATCGTGGAGCTCGGCATCTGGAAGGTTCTTGGAGCGCTGACGTTGCTCGCGCCAGGCCTACGGCTCGTCAAGGAGTGGGCGTATGCCGGCATCTTTTTCGACCTCACCGGCGCCGCCGTGACTGCGGCCGCCAACGCCTCTGCCGCGTTCCATATCATCGCGCCCTTGCTCCTGATCGGTATCCTCGTCGCGTCTTGGGCGCTTCGCCCAGAGAGCCGGCGACTGAAAAGAGCCTGACGCCGATCGCCCCGGCTTGACAGCCGAACCGCAAGTCTATTAGAAGAGCGCCCGTGTTCCTCAGCCTGCACCACCATGCGCATCACCACAGCCCCGACGGGCGTGCGTGTGCGCGTGTGAGCTGAAGACCCTTCACACCGCCAAAACGACACGACGCCCGTCCCCCGCGACGGGCGTTGGCGTTTTTGTCGCCCGTCGCTTCACCCTCAGCGACGCATGAAGGAATCCCCCGATGATCCGTCTCGCCCTGCCCAACAAGGGTCGCCTGTCCGATGAAGTGAAAACGCTCCTCGAGGACGCTGGCTTGCCGATCCGCGACAAGAGCGAGCGAAGCCTCACCGCTCGGCTGGGCACCGACTTCGAGGCCATCTTCCTCCGAGCCCAGGACATCCCCGAGCTCGTCGCCGACGGGGCCGCCGACGCCGGCATCACTGGCCTGGATCGCGTCGCCGAGTCGGGACGGCTGCTCGAGGAGCTCCTGGACCTCGAGTTTGGCCGTTGCCGCCTGGTGGTCGCCGCTCGCGAGGGCCTTACCCTCGACGGGCTTCAGGCGACCGGGGCGCGGCCTCGGGTGGCCACTTCTTTCCCCCGGCTTGCCCGGGCGTTCTTCGAGGGGCGCGGCAGGCGCGTCGAGCTGGTGCCGGTGAGCGGTGCTGCCGAGATCGCCCCCCACCTCGGGATCGCGGAGCTGGTGGTGGATCTCACCTCCACCGGCACGACCCTCAAGGTGAACGGGCTCACGGAGCTCGCCACGGTTTTGGTCTCCTCGGCGCGGTTGTTCGCGCGCCCGCAGGCGGCCCAGTGGCCGGAGCTCCGAGAGCTGAGCACCGCATTGGGCTCGGTGCTGAGGGCGCGCACGCGGCGCTACCTGATGGCCAATGTGCCGCGGGCGCGACTCGACCAGGTGCGCGAGCAGCTGCCGGGGTTGAACGGTCCCACGCTCAGCGAGGTTCTCGGAGGCGGTCACTTCGTCGCCATGCACGCCGTGGTCGTGGCCGATGGCGTCTATCGGACCGTGTCCGCGCTCAAGGCGCTGGGCTGCGAAGGGATCCTGGTCACTCGGATCGAGAGGCTGATGCCATGAGCGCGCTGAGATTCTACGGCCCCCTGGCCGAGCTCTCGCCGGCGGATCGCGTGCTGTTGCTGGAACGTGGCCTGCCCAAGGATCCGGCGCTGTCCTCGCAGGTCGCCGCGCTGATCGGCGAAGTGCGTGCCGATGGTGATGCGGCGCTGCGACGCTTGGCCCGGCGGTTCGACGGCGTCGCGCTGGAGTCGTTGGAGGTTCCCCGGCGCGAGCTCGAGCGCGCGCTGGATGCGCTGTCGTCGGAGATGCGCCGAGCGCTCGAACGCGCCGCTCGGAATCTGGAGGCCGTCGCGCGTGCGTCGCTTCCGCCCCTCCTTGAGATCGAGGTGGAGCCGGGCGTCTCCGTCGGACGGCGGGCCGATCCGTTCGAGCGCGTCGGCGTCTACGCTCCCGGAGGGACCGCCGCCTATCCCTCGAGCGTGCTGATGGGCGTGGTGCCGGCCCGCACCGCCGGCGTCGGAGAGATCCTCGTCTGCTCGCCGCCCATGTCGAGCGGGCGACCGTCGGACGCAGTGCTCGCGGCCGCGCAGCTGGGCGGCGCCACGCGCGTCTTTGCATTGGGCGGCGCCGGTGCCGTCGCCGCCCTGGCCTATGGCACAGGCTCGGTGCCCCGGGTCGACCGCATCGTGGGCCCAGGCAATGCCTGGGTGACCGAGGCGAAGCGTCAGGTGGCGGGCGAGGTGGGAATCGACTCGCCGGCCGGGCCCTCGGAGATCCTCGTCATAGGCGACTCACGGGCGCCCGCCGAGGCCATCGCCCGCGAGCTTCTCGCCCAGGCGGAGCATGATCCGGACGCTTGCGTCGTTGCGCTCACCGAGGGCCGGTCGCTGGCGGAAGCAGTGCGCACCGCTCTGGAGGTGGGCGTGGACCAGCAACCGCGCGCCGCGACGATTCGTGCCGCGCTCGCCGCGCGGGGAGCCGTCCTCTGGCTGGAGAGGCTCGACCAAGCCTGGCCGTTCGTCGAAGCCTTCGCCCCGGAGCACCTGCAGCTGTCGGTCTCCGATCCCTCTGCCGCCCTGGCGCGGGTGCGCAACGCCGGCACGGTGTTTCTGGGAGCGTCGTCTTCGGTGACCTTCGGCGACTACCTGACCGGCGCCAACCATGTGCTGCCGACGGCCGGCGCCGCCCGACGGTTCAGCGGCCTCTCGGTGCTCGATTTCCTGCGCTTTCAGACCTGGCAGCGCGTGACCCCGCATGCGGCCGCGAGCCTGGGAGCCGACGCCGTGGTGCTGGCGACGGGAGAGGGACTGTGGGCACACGCGAACGCAGCCGCCGCGATCGGCGGGACGCCGGCGCAGGAAGAGCCGAGGCGAGCGCGATTGCGGCCGTCGCTGGCTCCGATCGCGCGCCACGTGTCGACTGGGCCACCCTGCGAGATCGATCTCAGCGACAACACCAACCTCGCCGGGATGCCTCCCGCGGTGGCCCGGCTCCTGTCGGAGGCTCCGAGCTCGGCCACGACTCGCTACCCGTCACCTTATGCCGACGCGCTGCGGGCGGTGCTGGCGCAGCGGCACGGGGTGACGCCGGCGTCGATCGTGACGGGCTGCGGGAGCGACGACGTGCTCGACGCGGCGTTCCGCGCCTTCGGAGAGCCCGGTGCCTCGCTGGCGTATTGCCCGCCCACCTTCTCGATCATTCCCTCCCAGGCGCGCGCCAACGGACTTCGCCCGTTGCCTCTGCCGCTGACCCTGACCGCTCTCAGGGCGGCCGATCCGGCGCTGATCTACCTGTGCGCGCCCAACAATCCAACCGGCGCCCTCTTGCCCGAGGGCTTCGTCGAGACGCTCCTGGAAGGCACACGGGGGGTGCTGGTGCTCGACGAGGCTTACATCGATTACGCCGACTCCATCTCACTCGTGGGGGCTGCTCCCGGCCTCGAGCGCTTGCTGGTCGTGCGAACGCTCTCGAAGGCCTGGGGCCTGGCCGGGCTGCGGGTAGGCTATGCGGTGGGCGCGCCGTCGCTCATTTCCGAGCTGGAGAAGACGCGCGGGCCATACAAGGTGGGCGGCCTGGCGGAGCAGGCGGCCGTGGCAGTGCTGGCCGGCGACGGACCTTGGGTGCAACGGGAGATCGCAGCGGTCCGCGCCGGGCGTGCCGCTTTCATTCAGGCCCTGCGCATCCGCGGCTTCGATCCGCTTCCGTCGCAGGCGAACTTCGTCCTGGTGCCCGTCCCCAAGGTCGCCGAGGCAGTGGCGGCGCGCATGCGTGAGCGCGGAGTGTCGGTACGGGCCTTCAGCCGACTGGAAGGCATCGGCGAAGCCCTGCGGATCAGCATCGGGCCGGCGCCGTGGATGCGGGCCTGCCTCACCGCTCTCGAGGAGGCCGTGCAATGAGGGCCACCATTCTCGACTACGGAGCTGGAAACCTGCACTCGCTGGCGCGGGCGCTGACCCTCCTGGGCCTGGAAGCTCGGGTGGAATCATCGGTGCGAGCGGCCCTCGACACACAGCTTCTCGTGCTGCCGGGAGTGGGAGCCTTCGGTTGTGCCGTCGATCGCCTGGAGCCTGATCGCGAGGCGCTGGCCGAGGCCATCCGCGGCGGCTTGCCGCTGATTGGTATCTGCCTGGGCATGCAGCTCTTCTTCGAAACCTCGGAGGAGGACGACACCCGGCGCCGGCGCGGATTGGGACTGCTGCCGGGCTGCGTTACCCGCTTGCGGTCTCGCCGAGTGCCGCACATCGGCTGGACCCCACTTGGCGCCTCCGAGGAACGGCCGACGGCACGACCCCAGGAACGAGACCAGCCGATGTACTTCGCCCACTCGTACGCCTGCCGGCCGGAGAATCTCGCGGTGGTGAGCGCGTGGGCCACTCACGAGGCGGATCGCTTCCCGGCGTCGATCCGTTTCGGGCGCGTGGCAGGTGTGCAGTTCCACCCCGAGAAATCGTCGGTCGCGGGCCTGGCCTTGCTCGACCGCCTCGTGAGTCAGGTGACCCAATGATCGCGCTGCCGGCGATCGACCTGCGCGAGGGGGCGTGCGTGCAGCTGGTGGGCGGCGTGTATGACGCCGAACGGGTGCGCCTGCCCGATCCCCTGGCGGTCGCGCTGCGCTGGCGCAAGGCGGGGTTTCGCGCGTTGCACGTGGTGGATCTCGACGCGGCCACCGGTTGCGGCTCCAACGCCGGCATCATCGAATCGCTCGTGAGGGCCGGCGGTTGCGATCTGCAGATTGGCGGCGGCCTACGGGACGAGGCCGCGGTGGCTCGGCTGCTCGGGCTGGGCGCAGCGCGCGTCGTCGTGGGAACCCGCGGAATCGAAGATCCTGGATGGCTCGAGCGACTGGCCGCGTCGCACCCCGGACGGATCGTGCTCGCAGCCGACGTGCGGGGCCGTCGTGTGCTGACGCGCGGCTGGGCCTCTCAGGCGGCGCTTGATCTCCCCACGTTGCTGGAACGGGTGGCGCCGCTGCCGCTCGCGGGGGTGCTGGTGACGGCCGTGCATCTGGAAGGGCAGCTGAATGGCGTCGACGCGTCGCTCGTGCGCGACGTGTTGGAGCGCTGCGCGCACCCGGTCATGGCCTCGGGAGGCGTCAGCTCCCTGGAAGACCTTCGCTCGCTGGCAGCGCTGGGCTGCGCCGCCGCGGTCATCGGCATGGCCCTTTACACCCGGCGGCTCGACGCGGCCGCCACCGCACGGGAGTTCGGCTGATGACATCTGTGATCCGCAAGACGAAGGAGACCCAGGTCCGGGTTGCGTTCGGCGATAGCCTCCGGGTGGACACCGGCCACGTATTTCTCGATCACATGCTGACGACGTTCGGCACCTACGCCGGCCTGAAGTTGCAGCTCGAGGCTCGCGGCGACCTCCGCCATCACCTGATGGAGGACGTTGCTTTGACCGTCGGCCGCCTGATCCAGGTGGTGACCCCGGCGACCGCGCGGCGCTATGGCGAGCGGACGGTGCCGATGGACGACGCGCTGGTCCAGGCCGTCATCGACGTCGGGGGGCGCCCCTACTTCGAGGGGCGGCTCCCATCGAAGCTCTACACGCACTGGTTCCGCAGCTTCGCTTCTTCAGCCGGCGCGACGCTGCACCTGCGGCGGCTGCGAGGGAGCGACCGTCACCACATCATCGAGGCGGCTTTCAAGGCCACCGGTCTCGCGCTGCGCGAAGCCCTTCGCGAGGACGCGGCGATCTTCAGTACCAAGGGCCTGGTCGCCTGGGAGGTGACCCCGTGACCACCCGGCGAGTCGTCGTCTGCCTCGATGTCCAGGGAGGACGCGTCGTGAAGGGAGTGCGCTTCAAGGGGCTGCGGGATGTGGGCGATCCAGTCGAGCTGGCTGCCCGCTACCAGCGCGAGGGGGCCGACGAAATCGTCTTCCTCGACATCTCCGCCACCGCTGAGGAGCGGGCGCCCCTCTGGGAGATCGCCACGCGGACCGCCGAACAACTCTTCATTCCGCTGGTCCTCGGCGGGGGGCTGGCCTCGGTCGAGGATGCGATCCGAGCGCTCCGGTCCGGCGCGGACAAGGTGTCGCTCAATTCGGCGGCCCTGCGGGATCCCTTGCTGATCGCCAGGACAGCCAGCGCGGTCGGCTCGCAGTGCGTGATGGTGAGCATCGACGCCAGGCGGGAGGGCAACGGCTGGCACGTGTTCACGCGCGGGGGTCAAAGCCCGACTGGCCGCGACGCCGTGGCCTGGGCCAAGGAGGCCGTGGCTTTGGGGGCCGGCGAGCTCCTGGTCACGAGCATCGATCGTGACGGAGGGCGGGGTGGCTACGACCTCGCGCTCACCCGCGCCATCGCCGACGCCGTGGACGTGCCCGTGATCGCGTCGGGAGGCGCTGGCACTGCTGCCCATCTCGTCGAGGTCTTTCGGGAGGGACGCGCCGAGGCCGCGCTCGTGGCTGGCGTGCTTCACGACGGCACGAGCACCGTGGGCGCGCTCAAGAATTGTCTTCGCCAGGCGGGGTTCCAGGTTCGGGGAGCGCCGGAATGAGCGCGCCGACGGTCTTTCGCGTCGAGGAGTCGGACTTCGCCAAAGGGGGCGGCCTGGTACCGGTTGTCGCCCAGGATGCCACCACCGGCGCGGTGCTCATGGTGGCGTACGCCGACCGGGAGGCCCTCGAGCGTTCCCTGGCCAGCGGCTTCATGCACTATCGCAGCCGCACCCGGGGCCTGTGGAAGAAGGGCGAGACCAGCGGCCACGTGCAGCGGGTGATCTCCCTCGCGCACGACTGCGACCGAGACGCCGTGCTCGCGCGGGTATTGCCGGAAGGGCCAGCCTGTCACACCAACGCGCCGACCTGCTTCGGCGCGCCACAGAGCGACGAGCTGAGCACGCTGGCCTCGACGATCGCGGCGCGGGCGTGTGCGCCGGTCGAGGGCAGCTACACGTCACGCTTGCTCAGCGACCGGAATCTCAGGCTGAAGAAGCTTGGCGAGGAGATGGCGGAGCTCATTCTGGCGCTGGCCGACGCCGACCCGCGGCGAGTCGCTGAAGAAGCCGCCGACGTCGTGTACCACTTGCTGGTCGCGTTGCAGGCCAACGGATCGACGCTCGACGACGTCCGCACCGTGCTCAGGGCGCGGGCGGCGCGGCGTTGAAGGGGTAGACCGTTCCGCTTGACACCGCCCTGCGCCAGGACCGATGGCTCACGACGATGCGGCGAGGGGCACTCATCCCATTTCTGCTGGCCTGCCTGATCGGCGCTGGCTGGCTCAACCAGGGCATGCGGCGTTCGCTGGCCGAAGCGCGCGCCGCCGAGCTCGACCCACAGCACCACCCGCTCAATCTTGGGCGCTACCTCCTCTACCTCACCTACATGCGCTCGGACGATGAGGAGCGTTACCAGGCGGTCGCGAGCGCGCTGCGTGGTCTTCCGTACGATCATCGGCGCCTGAACGACCGCGGAACGGGGACAGCAGCCGCGATCGAGGCCGGTCCCCCCGAGGATGGTCACTGGCATCGGCCCTACACCGAAGTGCCCGTCGAATATCCGATCGCCATGCTGCCCTTGGTGCTGCTCCCGAGCTTCGTCGGCGGGACCAGTTTCGAGATCTACGCGCGTACCTTCGGCTTGCTCATGACCGCGCTGCTGCTGGCTGGCGCCGCCCTGGCGATCCGCGCGCAACCCGGGCGCGACCGGCGCGAGCAGTGGACGGCCATGGCTTGCTTGCTGCTCGCCGAAGGCTCGCTCGCGGTGCAGCGGCTGGATGCGGTGCTGGCCCTGCTCCTGGCGCTCGCCTTCTGGGCCGCCGCCGAGCGGCGCCCATGGACGCTGGGGACCGCACTCGGCCTGGCGACCGCCGCCAAGTTCCTTCCCCTGCTCCTCGTGGCACCGCTCGTGGCCGCGGACTGGGAGGCATGGGCCTCCGCCCGGGCGCGGACCCGCGCGCTGGTGGGCTTTGCGACGGCCGCCGCGCTCGGATTTCTCCCGATGCTCTTCCCACCCAGCGCGCTCCTCGACGTCCTGCACTACCACGGAGCGCGCGGCCTCCAGGTGGAGTCGACCTGGGCCGTGCTGATCGCCGCGGGCAAGTTGCTCAGCGGGACCGCCGTGCCCGCGGAATGGTCGTTTGGCTCCTGGAACTTGCCCGGGCCGCTGGCCAGTTTCTGCGCCCAGCTTTCCATGCCGGTGACCTTGTTGCTGATGGCTTTGATCACGGTCTTCCTCGCACGCGTCCCCAAACCCGCAGACGACCTGGCGCGGCGGGACCGCCTGGCCCTCGCGTTGCTACTGGGGCTCGCGGCGCTTTGGCTTTCGGCCAAGGTCTTTTCCCCGCAGTACTTGACCTGGGGCCTCCCGCTCGTCCTCGGCGTGTCCGGCAGCCGCGGGCGGAGGCTCACCTGGCTCTTCTTCGCCGTGCTGGTGGCGACGCAGGTCATTCTTTGCGGGCTCTACGTGTTCGTCTTTGCCGTCAGCTGGGTCGGAGAGATCGCCCTCCTGGTGCGATTGGCGCTGCTCATCGCGCTGGTGGTCGCCTTGGTGCGGGATGTCGCGACGCCTCACCCCTCGATCAGCGCCTTCAACTGAGCGCGGTCCTTCCCCACGTACGACAGGATGTGTTGGGGCAGCACCTCCGCCACGATCATCTCGCCGATCTCCTGCCGGACGGCGCCGTAGATGCCGCGCGCCTGCATTCGCTCCGTCTGGCGCAGGTTGTCGTCGGTCGGCGTGACGTAGTGGACGACGTCGGCCCGGTAGCGGTGGATCAGAAAGAGGTGCATCAGCGTCATCAGATGCTTGCGGCGCAGCGCGGTGTCGAAGGTGTTTTGGTCGCGCACCGAGATGATGTTGCGGCCGCGCCGGTCTTGCATGGACGCGAAGACCACGTCGGCCAGCTTCTTCCCCGCCTGGTCGAGGATGGCGAGCTCGAGCACGTCAGAGCCCGCGGTATGCGGCCGCAGCGTGACCTGCAACTTGCCCGGGTAGTGGTAGCGAGCGCACCACAGGTCGAGCCACTCCTCGAGCAGCTTGGGTGGAACCTCGGTCTGCACCAGGTGCTGTTGCTGCGTCGAGCCCTTGCCCATGGCCCGGGTCGTCGCCGTTCGACCACTGATGGACATGAGCGCCGCGTCGGCGCGGGGCCCGCCGACCAGCGTCTGCGGCGTCCGGTAGGGCGACTCGAGCATACGGAACTTCCGTTGCAGGCGCGCCAGCGCCAGCATTCCGTCCTGCTTGAGCGCGGAGGCGAACTCCTCGGCCGCGAGGCCATCAATCTGGTGGCCGCCATAGGTGATGAAGTTGAACACGAAGCCGAGCTTGCCGAGCTCCTCCGGGAAGGCGCGCATCTGGTCCTCGCTCATGCCGGTGGTGTCCCAGTTGAACGACGGGGAGAGGTTGTAGGCCAGCATCTTGTCCGGGAAGCGCGCGTGGATGGCGTCGGCGAAGTGCTTGGCGTCCTCGAGGTCGGCGGTCTTGGTCTCCATCCACAGGAGGTCCGCGAAGGGGGCCACGGCCAGCGACTTGGCGATGGCGTAGTCGAGGCCGCCCCGTACCTGGAAGTAACCGTCGGGCGTCTTGGCGTGCAGGCAGTCCCACGGCACGTCGACCCCCATTGACCGGGCCTTCTCGCGCGCAGCGTACCAGCCGGTGGAGCTCGCGAACGCGAGCCACTCGTCGACGCTCAGCGGGAGCTGCGCCCCCTCGGCCGCCTTGAAGGTGATGCCCTTGGCGACGGCCTCGCCGTAGGTCATCACCCCGGCCTCGGACTGCCAGGTTTCAACCAAAGCGTCGAAGGCGCCGTCGAGCGCGGCGTCGACGTCGATCGAGTGCCCGGCCTTGAAGTCCGCGGCGGTTTTCCGCAGGCGCGCCTGCAGGCCGGTCTGCTCGAGCCAGGCATCGGCGGCCGTGTACTCGGCCTCGTCCACCGCATAGAGCAAGTAGCCGGACATCTCCTCGATGCCGGCCCGGTGCAGCTGCCGCAGCAGGGCCAGCATGGCAGCCCGGAAGGTCGGGAGCTTCTGGTTGGTGGCGCCTAAGTTGGTGGCTCCTAAGATGAACGGCTGGTCGCGCTCGTCGGCGTTGCCGTCGAGGAGCGTCGCCGACTCCGCGTCGGTCCGGGCGACCAGGATGCCGGGGACGCCCATGATGTCCAGCTGGAAGCGGGCCGCGGAGAGTCGCTTGATCTGCTCGTCCTCGGAGACGAGCACCTTGCCGCCCTGGTGGCCGCACTTCTTCGCGCCGGGCTTCTGGTCCTCGATGTGGTAGCCGGGGACGCCCACCTCGACGAAGCGGCGGATGAGGTTGCGCACGTGCGCATCACCCCCATGGCCGGTGTCGGCGTCGGCGATGATGAACGGCCGGAAGTCGACCTCCGGCGTGTTCTGACGTTGCTCGTCCGTCAAGCGGGCTCGGGCGTGGAACTGGTTCCGGTCGGCGGTGACCAGCGCGCGCACGAGCGGTGCGGCCTCGTCGGGCACCTGGCTGAGCGGGTAGCTCGCGAGATCGGGTCCCGGGTCCTCCTGGACGGAGCCCTTGGCGCTGGTCGCCCAGCCGCCCAGATAGATTCCTTCGATGCCGAGCCGCTTCATGGCCACGGCCTGACCGGGCGAGTAGGGCCCGAAGGTGGTCATGCTCTTCTTCTGCTCGAAGAGCTGGCGAAGTCGCTGATAGAACCCCTCGGCCGCGTTCCGAGCCAACCAATACTCTTCGCGGAGCGTGCCGCGCTGCTCCACCACCTCGCGCGGCGTGTGAATCCGCGTGATGCCCCGAAACCGTGGGCTCGCGAAGTACTGGCGCATCCTCTCGACGTCCTGGTCGATCGGGCTCATTGGCGGGGTCATTCGGCGCTCCTCCAGTCCTGGTTCTCGGTCGTGCGGCTGCCCTTCTGGCTCAGGGTCTCGAGGTAGGCGGTGATGCGCTCACGCACCCGGGCCAGGTCGTGGTTGTCGAGGCATAAGTTGAGGAGGTCGACGTACCAGGGCGGTTTCACGTCGGCGACGACGTAGCGCTCGACGATCTCCCGCGCGATGGGCAGCGTCGTCTCCTTCGAGTCGTCGTGAACGTCCTTGTTCCCGGCCTGTCTGAGCTTCTGGTGCTCGTCACCTAATAGCCACCGAAACAGCTCGAGGGTGAGGGCGTCTCCCGCGCGCACGCCGCTGGCGGCGTCGGCCTCGGTGAAGCGGGCCCCCTTGTGCAGCCACTCCCAGAGGATGCTCAGGCGGATCTCGCCCGTCGCCATGTCCTCCATCAGGTACAGCACGTCGTCGTCGCCGAAGAAGTCGGCGGGCTTGAGGGCCGCGGCCTGGAAGCCCTGCTCGAAAGCATTGCCATACTGCAGCGCCACACTGAGCAGGTCGCGCGCGCCGCGCACCGAGCGCGGGGCCGGTTCGAGCTGCGTGAGCAGCTCGGCG
>Ga0302324_100026015_pt1 | contig 11204 bp, 11 predicted proteins | sample Palsa_T0_1_FD_201949 | JGI IMG/M metagenome (GOLD analysis project Ga0302324, IMG submission 201949) | Peat permafrost microbial communities from Stordalen Mire near Abisko, Sweden - Palsa_T0_1 | ecosystem: Environmental > Terrestrial > Soil > Palsa > Peat permafrost | place: Sweden: Abisko... | reverse complement strand
GAGTCTGCCGGTTGTTGGTTATTGGCAGCCGTTAAATTTCAGCTGCACCAGGCGGGTTTGCCAGTTGTCACCATTGCTGGTTGCGTAGTACTCCTGCGCATACCAGAAAGTGCAGCCGTCGTTGTCGATCGCCATACTGGAGTAATCGCCCCAGCGGTCGCCGCTGGTTTGCGCGCCCGTACCGGCGAATAGCGTGGTCTCGGTCTCCATCTGGCCGAGCGGATCTGTGGGCACGCGCCCGGTGGCGTAGACGGAGTCATACAGAGTGCCGCTGGCCTCGCTATAACCCAGAGCAATATCACCCATCTTGTCCTGAGCGATGGACGCCATCCAGCGATTGTTGGAGTCAGGAGCGAATGTTCCCGACTGAAAAAGCCTGACTCCCGTGATATCCACGGCCCTGACGTTCGCCCGGAACTCATACCATCTGACGCCTGCCTGCCCACCCGAAGCGGTAGTTACGTGGTTCACGTACCAGTGCTGCTGGGGCAAGCGGCCGGCGGTTGCGGTGACACTGCCCAGCGGCCCATCATCCCAATAGGAGAAGCGATACATTACGCGATCACCCAGCGCATCGACCTTCTCGGTGGTGCCGTTCTGGGCCACGCAAAACTCGCTTTCAGGACAGAACGGAGTGTAAGGCGGCACCGTAATGGGATCCGCCAGGCCGCTACCACTGAAGGTGGATTGGCTGGGATTGGAGAACACGGGATGCATGGAGTAGAGATAGAGGTGATTGTTGGAGCTGTCGGAGTCGTAGGCGCCGATGAAGAACTCGTCCTGATTGGCCGGCGGTGGAACGGTGGAGTCGATGTCACCCGGCAACAGGCTGGAGTCACCCGGCGTCAACTGGAAGCAAATCTGCTCGGCCGTGTGGTCGCCCACCACTAGTTTCGCGCTGTTGTAGCCGCAAACATAAGCCCCGTCGAAGTTGACCTCCCCAAAGTTATTGTTGGTCTGGAAGTACCCGCTGGGCCAGATGCCCCACTTGGGATAGTCGGGAAAGTCACTGCTTAACGGGAACTGATACTCATAGTAGGAACCAGTGGCGTCGCTACTGGTCGATACCGCGACACAAGCATAGTACGGAGGTCCATTGAAGTCATTTTGTGCCAGCAACCAGCGGTGATTGAACTTGTCCCACTGGACGATGATGTCTCCATCGTTGTTCTCGTAGCAGGGGCCACCCAACGACTGCCACAGCAGATTGCCCTGAATTGGCCCAAGTTGCACCGCGCCGGTCGACTTGTTGTAAATCTGGTAGGCGACGTTGACCCACTCCACCACCTGGGTATCGCCCACCGCTGCGTTGGTGTCTGGAGGCTGGCAGTCGCACGACTCGCTGTTGTCGAGACCAAGCAAATTGAGTCCGGGCGTGATGCTCGAGGGACTACCGGAAGAGGTCTGCTCTACCGGATCGAATTCATAAGGCCCGGCGGGATGAGGGTTGGTGCGACGGACCGAGTGGGCTTGATGAAAGCTGTAATAGGGCTTAACGGGCAGGGTGGCAAGCTCCCGAAGCGGTTGCGAAACGGCAAATGCCACGGCCTGGCTGGACCTGGGCTGCGGCGAAGAATTATCGGCCGCAACAACGGGTAAGCACGCAAGCAACAGTAGTCCTAAGGACACGCATACGACGGCAGAAAGACTGCCGCATTTCCGGCGATTTTCCACTTTATTTGCTCCTCCTCGGTTTTATCGCGCGCCAAATCATAACCCAAAGGTGTCTACTATCGCTACCGTTTCCCGCTGCAAGCCAGTTCCAACTCGCGCAAAAAAAAGAACAGGCGGAGCCGAAGCCTCGCCCGTTCGCCAAGCTGCCATTGATGGAGTTACAGCGGCTACTGTTTCTTCTCCTCCTGCGGCTTAGCCTGCTGTGGCCGTGGCTGTGGAGCAGGCCTGGCTTGCTGTGGCTGCGGCCGTGGCTGAGGAGCAGGCTTAGCTTCCTGCTGCGGCCGTGGCTGTGGTGCAGGCTTAGCCTCCTGCTGCGGCCGCGGCTGTGGTGCAGGCTTAGCCTCCTGCTGCGGTTTCGGCTGCGGCGCAGGACGAGTCTCTTGCTGTGGCCGTTGCTGCGGCGTCGGACGCGTCTCCTGCTGTGGCCGTTGCTGCGGCGTCGGGCGCGTCTCCTGCTGTGGCCGTTGCTGCGGCGTCGGGCGCGTCTCCTGTTGCGGGCGTTGCTGCGGCGTCGGGCGCGTCTCCTGTTGCGGGCGTTGCTGCGGCGTCGGGCGCGTCTGCGCTGGCGGGCGGTTCACGGGCTGTGCCGGCCGCATTGCCGGAGCAGGACGAGCTGGAATGACCGGCGCGATCGGTCTGCTTTCACGGATGGGTTGCGCGGCCGCGGCCACGGCTGGACGTCCGTGATTGACCGAGGCAAACTGCTGGCGGTTCTGCGCCGCTTGTTGCTGATGCTGCAACTGCGTGGTCATGGGCGGAATCCGCTGCTGACGTATGCCCGCCATTTCCGCGGTCGTCGGCCGGCGATTGATGCCTCCCGGCCCCCCGTTGTAGCTGACACGGTTGACGGTGGTGTTGTTGATCACCGTGCGGTTGTACACATTCGTAACGTTGGTGACGTTCACATTGTTGACGGAGCGGTTGTAATAGAACTGGTTGTTGTTCCAGTAGCCACCCTGATAGCCCATGCCGGTGTAGCCATACCCGTAATTAACTCCACCGTAGTAACCCATATAGTGGCCCCAATAGCCGTAGCTGAATTGGAACACGCCCGCGACATATCCCCAGAAACCTGGCGTCCACAGCAACCCTGGCTGAGGTGGTTGCGTCCAGGCGCCCGGCACCCAATAGTAGCCCTGCGGAGCATAGCTCCAATATCCAGGCGTCCAGATATAGCCTGGGGCCGGACATGGCGGTTGCTGATATTCCGGCAACGGTGGGGGCGCCTGTTGCGCTTGTAAAACCGGCTGGCCGTAAGTTTGGTCCTGGACGGTGGAGTCGGAACCGTTATCGGAGTACGTTTGCCCCTGGTCGGACGCAGGCTGCTGATAGTTCTGGTCCGACGACGCCTGCGGTTGATTGCTCTGGTCGGACTGCGCGGGCTGCTGGTAGTTCTGCTGGGCAGGCTGTTGCTGCGCGGGCTGCTGATAGTTCTGTTGCGCAGGTTGCTGCTGCGCGGGCTGCTGATAGCTTTGCTGGGCCGGCTGCTGGCCGGCAGCAGGCGCCAGGTTGCCGTCTGCGGGAGCCAGGTTGGCGTCGGCCGGATTCGGCGTCTGATCGTTTTGCGCCTGTTGATTCTGCGCGTTGTTGTCCTGCGTACCGTTTGACTTGCATCCTGCAGCTCCCAACGTCAGTGCAATGGATGTCGCCGCCAGAAAAATAAGAAGAATTACTTTATAGGTCTTACTCATAAAAATTTCCCTCCGCACAAGGTAGGATGCAGGATTTTGAGGACAAAACTCCCGGGACAAGAGTCAGCCTAAGTCCCCAAGACAGAACACGACAATGATACGCTATGCTGCGGACAAAGCACGCTGCGGTCAGGCCCGAATCGCCCGCACTGGCGTTGGGCGGATACTGACGAAAATGGCTGGTCAGCAAGTCCTCCTCGCCGCTAGCGAGCCAGCAGACGCTCCCGCACCTCATGATTCCTTGCCAGGTCGATGCAGGTCCAGGCCATGGCCAGGGCACCATCCGCCAACGCCTTGTCGGCGTCCGCAGTCACGCAGTGGGCAGCAAACTCCGGCTGGTGATTGACGGCCGGCAAAGAATTGATGCCAATCATGGGGTGGATAGACGGAACAGCGCGCGAAACATTGCCCATGTCGGTGGAACCGGTAGGCCGCGTCTCCCACTCCCCAAGGCTCGGGAACGGCCGGCCCAGTGCCTCGGAATTCCCGCGATAAAGGTCCGCAATGTCCGCGTCGTGATGCATCTCGGCATAAGGCTTATCGCCTCCGGTGATGGCAACCTTCGAGCCTGTCGCGAGGCCGCCAGCCTCAAAGCAGCGGTAGACCTTGGGTTGCAACTCGGCAAGCTGATCCAGGGTCTCGGAGCGAATGATGTATCGCGCCGAGGTATGCGCCGGAACTACGTTGGGAGCGACACCACCGTGGGTGACGATGCCGTGGATACGGTCCGTGGAGCGAATATGCTGGCGCAACAGGCCCAGCGCTACCTGGGCGATGGTTTGAGCATCCGCGGCGTTCACGCCCAGCTCCGGAAATGCCGAGGCGTGCGATTCCTTCCCGGTGTAATGCACCTCAAACATGGAAGCGGCGATGATCTTTGCCCGCAGCATGTCAAACGGCGCAGGGTGCACCATCATGGCAGCGTGAATACCCGCGAACGCGCCACGCTCCAGCAGCAAAACCTTTCCGCCAGCATTGCCCACCTCTTCGGCCGGCGTGCCGATTACGTGCAGGGTGAGTCCCACTTCGTCCGCAACCTTGGCCGCCGCGAGCGCTGCCCCAACCGCTGATGCCGCGATGATGTTGTGGCCGCAAGCGTGGCCGATGCCGGGCAGAGAGTCGTATTCGGCGCAAATCCCGACGTGCAGCGGGCCGGATCCGGCGCGGGCGTGGAACGCCGTCGGAAGGTCGCAGATTCCCCTCTCCACAGCAAAGCCCGCGTCAGCCAGCGACTCACAGAGCCACGACGACGCCTGCTCTTCCTCGAAACCCAGCTCGGGATGAGCGTGGATGCGATGGCTCAGCTTGATCAACTCGACATGAGCAGAGTCGAAATGTTCCCGCGCCGCGGCTTTTACTTCCATCTGGCTGTTCCCTTTCTGTGACGACGTTTCCCGTTCCTCCGGCGCGGTCTTTCACCGCCGGCCGCCCTCTTTCAGGAAAGTCCCTTCGCGCAGCTCGGTGAATGCCTGCCGCAGCTGCTCCTGGGTGTTCATCACGATGGGACCATACCATGCGACCGGCTCCTCGAGCGGCCGTCCCGATACCAGCAGAAACCGGATTCCATCCTCCCCGGCCTCCACCGTGACTTCATCACCCCGGTCAAAGAGGATCAGCGAGCGATTGTCCGCCTCGACGGGAGGAGCCGTATCCAACCACTTGATCGTCTCCGTCGGTACCGTGAGCGGACCCGACGCATTGCAGAACTTTCCGCTGCCCGAAAAAACATAAGCGAAGGCGTGGCGCACCGTCTCCACCGGAAGCGTCTTCCTCTTGCCCGCGGAAACCGAAACGTCGAGATAGATGGGATCGGCAGCAACTCCGGCCACCGGGCCGGTCTTTCCCCAGAAACTTCCGCACACGACGCGGACGTGGGTACCGTCGTCATCGGTAATGTCTGGTATCTCTGCCGCCTTCACTTCCTGGTAACGCGGGGCGGTCATTTTGAGCGATGATGGAAGATTGCCCCACAACTGGAATCCATGCATTCGTCCTGCATGATCGCCCTTGGGCATTTCCTGATGAATGATGCCGCTGCCCGCGGTCATCCACTGCACGTCGCCTGACGAGATGACGCCGCTGTTCCCTATGCTGTCGCCATGCTCGACGGTCCCGGCCAGAACGTACGTGATGGTCTCGATTCCCCGGTGAGGATGCCACGGGAAGCCCGCCAGATAATCCTCCGGCACATCGTTGCGGAAGTCGTCCAGCAGCAGGAATGGGTCGAACTCACTTGTATTTTCGAAACCGAAGGCACGGCGGAGGTGAACGCCCGCACCTTCCAGAGTCGGTTTCGATTTTGCCAGCCGGTTAACCGGTCGGATTGACATATGGAACTCCAGTGCAAAGAATCTATGTTTTTCTGCGCAGCAGGCGCAGACGCTAAGGCCCTCGTCAGGCCCGCGCTTTAGCGATCGTTTCCGTCCAGACACCCTTCGCTTTGAGAACCAGTTCAACTGCTTCCCGCACCGCGCCATGTCCGGCCACGGCTTTTGTGGTGTAGTGAGCAGCTTCCTTCACTTCGGGGACGGCATCGCCCACGGCAACCGCCAGACCCACGCGCCGCATTATGAAAAGATCTGGAAGATCATCGCCGATATAAGCCACCGCCGAATCCGGCACGCCCGCCTTGCGCAGGATTTCCTCATAGGCCGGTATTTTCAACGGCTGCTTCATGTAGATAAATTCCATCTTCATTTCCTGGGCGCGTCGCAAGAGGGCTGCGCTTTCGCGACCCGTAATGCAACCGGTGCGCAGGCCCGCGCTGTAAGCCAGCGTCAGGCCCTGGCCGTCGTGCGCGTCAAAGGTCTTGATCTCGAGGACGCTGCCGTCGCTTTGTGAGAGCAGGGTAACGCTGCCGTCCGTCATCGTACCGTCGACGTCCATGAGAAGGACTTTAATTCGCGCGGCACGCTTTTTGAGCGCCGGAGAAACTTTGGGGGTCACGGACAAAGAAGCCTCCAGATGAAGATAAGAGAGTTTAGGTTAAAGCGCTTATCTATCGCACGCAAATACTCTTGGCGCGGGAGTGGGTAAAACCGTGCGCATCCCGCGAAGGACACCGCGCGTCGCCTGCCGGTCCGCGAGCATCTAGATACTAGATGCCATGAGCACCCAGGTTCAGGATCGTATTTCTGTCGAGCGGCCGCAGTTAACGGGGGAGCTGATTGAATCGGTATGGTTGTCGCAACAGACTAAGCATCTGACGCTCAGGATCAGCGGCGACGACAAATTCCGTTTCACTCCGGGCCAGTTTGTTTCCATCAAGCAGCCGAAGCTGGACGGAAAAGTCCACACGCGTGCGTATTCGATCGCTTCCGCGCCGCGCCCTGACGCAACCTTCGATCTCTGCTTGAATCGCGTAGAGGACGGCTTCCTGTCGAACTGGCTGTGCGATCTCGAAGTCGGAGCGAGGGTGAAGTTTCACGGCCCACATGGACTGTTTGTGCTGCGAGAACCGCGGCAGGATGCAATCTTCATTGCCACCGGCACAGGCATCGCTCCCATGCGCAGCATGATCCAGTGGTTATTCGAAGTGCCGGAACGCAACCTCGGCCATGAATATTGGCTGGTCTTCGGAACGCGGCACGAGGAAAGCATCTACTACCGCGAGGAATTCGAACAGATCGGGAAGAAGAAGCGAAACTTTCACTATTTGCCCACGCTCAGCCGGGGCAACGGTGACTGGCAAGGCTGCCGCGGATACGTCCAGGATCATGCACGCGCAATCGTGGCTGGCCGTGCGGACATGCGGGCCTACATCTGCGGGCTGCACCCAATGGTGGACGCCAGCCGAAAGCTGTTTCAGGAAGAAATGGGCTGGGACCGCAAGCGCGTCATCTTTGAGCGCTACGACTAAGCATCAGGCCAGCCTGGCTAAGCAATCTTCTTTTGAGTTCGCTCTACACTCTTGCCCCAATCCCAGACTTGCTTGTCAGACTCTTTTCTCGTGAGTCCGTACACTTCCTGGAGCTTGGTTATGAGTTCCTCACGTTTGCCTGATATCCGACCAAGATCATCATCTGTGAGCTTGGTCCAGTTCTCTTTGGCGGAACTCATCAGTTGAGTCCATTTGTCTTCGACTTGATCCCAATTCATTTTGTCTCCTTTTGAGAAAATATTGCAATTTATCCGTTGGCTCGCGGCCGTTCAGCACTGCCATCTTTAGGCACGTTGCTCGGCCGATTGCATCTGGCTCTCTGTCTGGATATGGCGCCGCTGCGCCGCTATAGACACGTACGGTATGCCCAGGAATCGCTTTTTCATATGTGGGTCAGCTCCATGCACTTGAAACCCTGCGATCGAGTCTGCGCCAGCAACCGCCGTACTCCCCGGCCTAAAGTCCTCTGACCATCCCATGCGGGGACTGTCGCCCTTAGTTCCCCAGCCAGGAGAGATAATTTTCATCCGGCGGTTTAAATGTTCCGATCTAACCCGGTGCTCTCAAGAATTCCTAACGAACTCCAACTCCCAAGAGTAAGGTTCGCTTTCTATCCCCCAGCGACCCAAGCCGTCGACTTGCTGCACTATGATGGCCCCTGAATGTGGTTAGACATATAGCCTCGCTCTAGTTTCGGCCAAAAACTATAGAAGTATCTAGACGTCGAAACGCAAACCATTTAGGTTGCAGGCAAATATTGCAACTTTCCGAAGGTTGTAAGTGTGCTAAGAGTAGTGACTTCAGGTTGCTAACTTAGATCAGAGAACCTGAACAGAGGAAAGGAACTACTCACTTCTTCTTCGACCCTAAGCTTGTCTACCTTGAAAGTCAAATACCGATCTCCAGCGGCTAACTGGCTGCGAAGGACTACATCGTCCTGAATTACTTAAGCTTGCCCTCCAGCTATATCGCCGCGCTCCGTAAAATCTGGGAGGAACTCACATTAACGTGTTAAGATTGAAGGTGTCTGAGCAGGATCGCTCACTGAGCAATATTGAACAGCTTTCTTCAGCTCTAACGGCCGATAATCGACTTTACAATCGGTGCAAACTTGACGGCATCGCACTGAGATCCAGTGCAACTATGCATTTCCTGTCCGCCCACTGCCGCGTGTGCAAGAGTGACCAGTTCAGAGCCGAACCTCCGGAAGATTGGATTGAACGAGTCCTTCTGCCGCGCCTGTTTCTCTGCCCGGGACGGTGTGTAGTTTGCCACAAGCGGCGATATCTGCCGACATTTCAGCGGTGGACGGCTTTGCCTAACTCCTGGCGATAAAGCTGCGACGCTTTAGGGCATTTGCGGAATCGGGCAATAGCAACCAAAGGATTAACGACATGACGTATTACCGAGTTGAGTTTCTGGCCACGGAAGCGGATCGGCCAGCCAAGAAATTTCTTACCCAGGAAAAAGCGAGGAAGCATGCCAGGCGAGTTCTTGGCTTGGCTGATGACAGCGGCCTCGGATCGAAGGTCGCAATCATCGCGATCAGCAAAGACGGGACCCCAGTTTAGCGGACGCTTCGAACCCAAGCTTGCGGACTGGGCGCCAAGCACGACCAGTCTCCCGGCTTATCACTTGGAGAAAGCATGATGTCAGGATGAAATGCCCCATATGCAGCAGTGAGCTTTCGAAAGTGTGGCAACCCAGTAGCAGCGCCGCTTCCCGCGTTCCACATTCCCAGTGGAAATGCGGAGTCTGTGGCGGCACCTTTACCCGGGCAGACTTACAGCAAGTCTCCCAGGTCCGGCCCATGCGCAATTAGCCATTTCGCAATCTCAACCTCCACGGCCAGCCGTCGCAGCTGGAAAAGTTCGCCGCCAGGTGACTTTATTCCATTCCTGGACAACTGGTCGGTTCGTTCGATCCATATGGCTTGTCCCTCGCCGAAGGCAAACCTGAGACGGTGATTCCTAAGATCAGCCAGGAATCGCTCGCGGAAATGGTGGGCACCACTCGTTCACGGGTTAGCTTCTTCATGAACCGATAGCGGAAGCTCGGATTCGTGGCACACGACGGCGACGGAATGCAGGTCCACAGTTCCCTGCTCAATGTCGTACGACACCACTGCGTCCTTACAACGTCCGCAGAATCGGTGCGCTCCTGGCTTTCTTCCCCAAGCGCCATTCAACTGGGGCACACTGCCGGGCGATGTTGCCATCTCCCATCTCGGTTTGTTTATTTCCACGCGATAGGCAACCGGATTCCCCCTGCGTCAAAGCTTTCTCTCTCGACATCTTGCTTTCCCGCGTTCCGCATGCCGCGGTAATCACAGGCCAGTCGCGAGCGTGACAACTCGACAAGCAGAGCGGCGTTAGAGTGGTCATTATTGCTCAGACCTGACTAACGCCTACATGAGACAGTCACTAAGTGGACTGATCTCTACAGGCTGGCAATCAGAGCTAAAGAGATCCGGACAGAGTCTCTATCAACCCTTGTATAAATAGCGCATAGCTTTACTCGACGGCGGCGCTACCGCAAATTAGCCTGAGGAGGCATGTATGCTTTGGACCATCTTTGTCATCCTGTTGGTTTTGTGGCTTCTCGGCTTCAGCCTCCATATTGCAGGCGGGTTGATCCACCTCTTATTGGTCGTCGCCGTGATAGTCCTGGTCATTAATCTGATCAGCGGCCGCAGAACAGCTTGACCTTCAGGGCGACCGGTGTGCCCCCAAATGGGATGCGCCGGCCACAACGCCCTTGAGCGTGTGCTTTTAGTAGTGACAGGCCGGGTAACGCAGGTATCGGATCTAAAATTTCTCGTCTCCGGGCAACTCCCTGGGACGATCCCTTCCAATCCCCTCACAATTGATAGTTCTTAAGGCTGTCATTGTCGCAGCCCTCCGGTACGGTGGGGTTAGCCCATCGTATTCTCGAAAGACTTTGAAGGAAACAATGAAAAATCTCTACGTAGGCAACATGGATAAAAATACGACCGAGCAGGACCTTAAGACAGCGTTCGCAACTTATGGTCCGGTTGAAGTAGTAACTATCATTAAGGACCAGACAACCGGCCTACCTCGCGGATTTGGCTTCGTGGAAATGACCGCCGACAAAGACGCCCAGGAAGCGGTGCTGGCCCTGAATGGTTCGGTCATGGCGGGAAACACAATTGTTGTGAGCGAGGCGCGCGCGAAAACGAAGACCGCTCGTCCGTAAGATTGAGGGTGGTCCGCGAAGGTGATCTGCCGACAGCATGACCCTGGCTGCCGGGATGATGATGGCGTCTTCCCGCACCTGGTACCAGGGCGCGGGTCGATCATTTTGTCCTTCGCATCATAGCCAATGTAAGGGGGCTCCCTGGCCTGCCATTTCGTTGCGAAACCGCCGAGCTCTCTTTGATGACAGTATCGCGATCGCCGAAAACAATCCCAGAGCGACCCCAACCAGGACGCGGATGACCGGCCCTCCCCGCAACAAATAAAGGACGACCGCCATGACGGTTGCGGGCAGCAAATACTGCCAGCAGTCCCATGTCAGAGCACTTTCACGGGTAGCCAGATCGAAAGCAGATAAGGCGCCGCCGAGGAACAACAGCTCCGTCGCTGCAGTAGCGAATCCCGCTGCGGTGAAGTTGTACAGGTGCAGCAGTACCAGATTCGTAGCGGCATTGACAGCCAGAACAACTGTGCCGATTTCCAGCAGCAGCTTCTCCTTGCGGTCGGCCAGCAGGGCCGCAGTCAGTACGGTGGTCACGCACACCAGTCCGAGAGCAACGGCGAGCCATCGAAAAGCGTTCACGCAGGAGAGCGGTCCTTCCAGATACCGTCCGCCGTAGAGCAGGGTGACGAGGTCCCGGGCGAGTAAGACGCCCGCGACCGAGGCGCAGGCGCCAAGACCCAAAGCGAACCCGCACACATCTCGCACCTGACTCACAAATCGCTGGCGGTCCCTGGCGGCCA
>Ga0302324_100026013_pt1 | contig 11204 bp, 6 predicted proteins | sample Palsa_T0_1_FD_201949 | JGI IMG/M metagenome (GOLD analysis project Ga0302324, IMG submission 201949) | Peat permafrost microbial communities from Stordalen Mire near Abisko, Sweden - Palsa_T0_1 | ecosystem: Environmental > Terrestrial > Soil > Palsa > Peat permafrost | place: Sweden: Abisko... | reverse complement strand
CGCAACCTCGCAAGCGTGCCGATTGAAGCGTCGAATGAGACGGCCGGATCGGGAATATGCAGTTGATACACATCGATGCGTTCCAACTTCAGCCTCTTCAGGCTGCCCTCAACCGCTTCCTCCAGATGACTCGGACTTGCGTTATGTGTCCACTTTCCCGGGCCGACACGCTCCCAGCCACCCTTGGTCGCAATGACCAGCCCCGACGGATATGGCGACAGCGCCTCGGCAATCAGGTCTTCGGAGACATTTGGCCCATAGGAATCGGCCGTGTCGATCAAATTCACCCCGAGCTCTACGGCCCGCCGCAAAGTTGCCAGCGCGCCGTCATGATCTTCGGGTGGCCCCCACACGCCTTTCCCGGTAATGCGCATTGCCCCGTATCCCAGGCGATTGACGGTGAGGTCGCCAAGTTGGATGGTCCCGGCATCCGCCGCAGGGAGGGTATCGACCAGATTGCTCACTTAAGAATCTCCTCTCCTAAAGATGATGAATCTCGACCGAATGTAGCACGGAATCCCGCTCATTTTCTCTAACTGCCAGGTCATGACTGCCAGGTCAAGCTTCGGGTTCGACTTCGAGATTGGCACGAGGATCGAGCGGTCAGGCGCAGCTCCATCTGCGGCTTCCGAGTTTGTCTTAGACTGAAAGTTGTGTTTCACTTGCTCGCCAAGACGCGACGCCGGCTTTGGGCTGTGGCCGGACTTGTATCCTTGCTTGCCGCCGCTTCCGCCCAGGAAGTCTCCGAGAGTCTGAAGCAGGCCGATGCCGCCTACAAAGCTGGACAGGCGGCGCTAGCCCGGCGCGACTTGCGCTCTGCCCGCGACGACTTCGAGAGAGTCGTCCGTCTGGCGCCGCAGGCCGAACAGGGACATAGCGCTCTGGGCGCTGTGCTGGTCAGCTTGGGCGAGACTTCCAGCGGGATTCATGAGCTCGAAAAGGCGTTGGCGATCCAAGCCACCGATGGGACCGCGCAATTGAACCTCGCTCTCGCCTATGAGCAGACCGGCGCTGCTGGGAAGGCGCTGCCACTGTTCGCCAAGGCCGAGACCGGCGCGCGGGCGGGCGGCAAAGAGCTCCCGCCCTATGCGCTTGCAGCCTATGCGCGGGCTCTCTCCGGCAGGGAACCGGACCTGGCGCTGGCCAAAATGAAGGCAGCGGTTGCTGGAGACGAGGGCAACGCGGAGCTTCGCGACGAGCTGGGGTCGCTCTACGCCCGGCGCAAGGAGTGGCCGGCCGCCGAGCGGGAGTTTTTCGAGGCTGTGCGCTTGAACGCCCAGGATGCCACCGCCCACCTGCACCTGGGATTGGCGCTGCAGGCGCAGGGCAAGCCCGGAGCTCGGGACGAATTGTCGCAGGCCTCTCAGCTGGCGCCCGACGATTTCGCGATCGGATTGGAACTCGGCAAGCAGCTTGCCGCCGCAGACAGAGATCCCGAGGCAATCCCGATTTTCCAGAAACTGCACCTGACCCATCCCGACTCGACGGAAGTTGACTATCAGCTAGGCCTCGCTATGCAGCGGACCGGCCAGGTAGATGCGGCGATTCCGCTGCTCGAAAGAGTTGTTGCCGCCGACCTGAAGAACGCCGAGGCGTTGACCAATCTCGGCATGGCCCTGACCCAGGCGCAGAGAGCCAAAGATGCGGTGCCCCGCTTGCAGGCCGCGGTAAAGCTGGCCCCGGACTCGGTGACCGCCCATCAGGACCTGGCTGCGGCTTACATCCAGCTGAACCAGCTGGAGGATGCGATCGCGCAGCTCAAGACAGCGATCCGGCTTGCCCCCGATTCGCCCCAGCTTCACTACAACCTGGGCCTGGCGTACAAGATGCAGGATGATGCCCAGGCAGCGATTCCCGAACTCGAAACGGCGGAGAGACAGAATCCGTCCGCCTCCGAGCCGGCCTATCTGCTGGGAGTGCTCTATATGCAGGCGGCCCGCTACGACGACGCCGCGCGCCAGTTGGGCAAGTCGTTGAAACTCCAACCGGAGAACGGCGACGGATGGGCCACGTTGGGCAGCGTCTACTCCAGGTTGGATCAGCTTCCGGAGGCGAATTCGGCGTTGCGCGAGGCGATTCGGCAGCTTCCACAACAGCCCGACCCGCACTTGACTCTGGCTACCGTTCTGGTAAAGCAAGGCCAGACAGCCGAGGCGGCGGCCGAGCGCAAGCGAGCAGCTGACCTGATGCGCACGAATATGAACCGGCAAAGGGCCCAGGTGGCTAGCAACTCCGCCAAGTCGCTCTTAGAAAGCGGGAAGGTCGACGAGTCGGTCGCCCAATATAAGGAGGCACTCAGCTACGACCCCGATTATCTGGAAGCCCATCGCGGCCTGGCGGCAGCGCTGGAACAGCAGGGAAATGCGCCCGAGGCCAGCGCGGAGCGTCAAAAAGCCGATTCGCTCGAAAAGATGCCGAAGCAGTAGTTGGCCGACCGATCGGCTTCGCTGGCGCGAGTCACTTTGTCGCTCAACCCTTGGATGGAGGACAACTTAGCGTAACCCCCTATAGATATATACAGTGGTTGCGGGGATTCGCTATATTTGGACTGCGCGGTTGAGCACAGACGATTGGGTTCTCGGGAATATACGCGTTGATTGACTCAGGAGTACCAGCCAACCGCCGCCAAGGCGCCGCCAAATGGACGCCAATCCAATGAGTAACTTTCTTCGCCGTCTGTTGATCGTAGTTCTATTGCTGACCGGAATCTCCGCTTTTGTCTGGCCCACCATTCGGGGCGAGAACGATCCGATAGCCCAAGAAGCACTGCAGCGGAAAGCCTATGCTGACAGCGTCAGACAGACCTACAGCTACAGCTTCGAAAAGGGAAATATTTCGCTGCCGGGAAACGCTGCCGTCGTAGGCAACGATTTTCTCCAGCCTGATGCTTTTCCCGACGCCGCCTACTGCGGCCATTGCCATCAGGAAGCCTATAGCCAATGGCGTCAGGCGCTCCATTCCAACTCCTTCCGAACTCCGTTCTATCGCACCAGCGTCAATATTCTGATTCGCACCAAAGGTATCGACTTCGCCAGGCACTGCGACAGCTGCCACAATCCGGTTGCCATTCTGGCCGGGGCGCTGGACAAGAATGCGACTGGCGATCGCTCCTTCGATCGCGATGGCCTGACTTGTATGACCTGCCATTCGATCCAAAGCGTGCGCCCCCTGCTTGGCAATGGCAGTTTCCTGATGGGGGTGCCGGCGGTAATGGTCGATGAACAGGGCAACCGAATTCCCGGCAAGGTTCCTGATGCCGAGATTCTTGCCCATACCGATCGCCACTCCAAAGCCGTCATGCAGGACATTTACAAATCGCCCGAATTTTGCTCGGCCTGTCATAAAGCGAACCTGCCCCCGATGCTGAATGGCTATAAGTGGCTGCGCGCTTTCACTGCATACGACGAATGGCAGGGGTCCAAATTTTCGCAGCGCAATCCGCTGACATTTTATTCGGCGGACTTCACCACCTGCCAGAACTGCCACATGCCCCGCACCCCCATCACCCACGCCGATTATGGCGCGAAGCACGGGATGCTGGCCTCGCACCGGTGGCTGGCCGGCAACACCGCCGTTCCGTTCTACTACGGCTTCGACGAACAGTTGGCCAAGACGGTTGAATTCCTGAAGAGCGGGAAGTTCTTGAATGTGGATCTCTTCGCTTTGAAAGAGGCGAACAGTAGTGCGGAGATCGCTCCGCTAGGTGTGGCGCCATTCACAATCAAGCCCGACGAGATGCTCGACGCCTATGTCGTCATCCAGAACAAAAACATCGGCCACTCCTTGATTCCCGAGGTACGCGATCTCTATGAAGCGTGGGTGCAGTTCACGGTGAAAGACTCCTCGGGCACGGAGATATACCGGAGCGGTTTTCTCAATCCGGACGGCTCCCTCGACCGGCGCGCCCACAGCTTCACCAACCGGCCGGTCGATGTTACCGGGGACTTCGTCGACAATCACAAGGTGTGGACGATCCACTCGCTCGCCTACGACAACTCCGTCCCGGCCGGCCGCTCGGCCCTGGTGCGCTATCAGTTTCACATTCCCCCCGACGCCAAAGGCGTTTACACCATTACTGCGACAGTGAACTATCGTCACTTACGGCAGAGCTACCTGAACAATGTCCTGGGCAAAGACCATCCCGCATATCCGGTGGTTGAGATAGCTTCGCGTACCAGGACCATCAGTATTGGCGAAAACCAGCCGACCGCGCCGCTTGAGACCGATAACCCGGAGTGGATGCGCTGGAACAATCTCGGTATCGGATATCTGGATCAACTGCAGCATGAGGACGCGATTCACGCCTTTGAACAGGTGGTTCGGCTGCGCCCCGACTATAAAGATGGCTACGTCAATCTTGGCCTGACGTACATCGATTGGGAGAAGTATGACCTGGCCCGGGCACCGCTTGAGAAAGCTCTGAGTCTTCACCCCGACGATGCTCGCGCGCTCTACTACCTTGCCCTGGTAGAGAGAAGGCAGAGGCATTCCGAGGCTGAAATTGCCGATCTACGCAAGGTGGTCGCACAATACCCGCAGTCGCGTGACGGCCGTCGCGAGCTTGGAATCTCCTATTACCAGCAGCATCGCGCCGACGAGGCAATGGAGCAGTTCAAGGCGCTGCAGACCATCGAACCCGACGATCTTGCCGCCCACTATAACCTCGCGATCCTCTACCGCCGCTTGGGCATGAAAGAGCAGGCCTCGCAAGAGGTCGCGAAGTACACGATCAAGAGGATCGATCCTGGGGCGCCGACTTATTCCCTGGAGTATCTGCGCAAGCACCCCGAGATTTCGACCGAGAGCGTTCCCTGGCACATTCACACCGACCAGATGCCCGCCTCGGCGGCATCGATCAAGCCGGCCCCGGCCAGCACCGGCGGCCAACCATGACTTTTATCAAGGTGGTACAAATTTGAATCGCCGCAAGTTCATCCGTTCTCTCAGTCGGACAGCATTAGTTCTGCCCTTCGCCGATGTCATCGCGTTGGCCTCTCCGGGCTGGCAGCAAACTCCTCAGACTCCGCAGAAGATAGGCCCCATCGAGCGGAGTTACGATGCAAAGCCGGCGCCGCCTCCACCGGGTCCGAAGTCGCCGATCGAGGGAACTCCGCTGGGTGTCAGCTTTGTCGACGTGCAAAAAGAGGCCGGCTTAGATTTCAAAACGATCTATGGGGGCGAATTTAAGAACAAGTATCTGCTTGAAACTACCGGCTGCGGGCTGGCGTTTTACGATTATGACAACGACGGCTGGGTTGACTTGTTTCTGGTGAACGGCTGGCGGTTGGAGGGATTTCCGAAAGGCCAGGAGCCGCACTGTTACCTGTTCAAAAACAATCGTGACGGCACGTTTATCGATGTGACCATCGGCTCCGGACTGGAACACAAGACAGGCTGGGGCCAGGCTTGCTGCGTGGGCGATTTCGATAACGACGGCCATGACGACCTGTTCGTCACCTACTACGGACAGAACGCGCTCTACCGCAATCACGGAGATGGTACGTTTACCGATGTGACCGAACCGGCCGGGTTGATCCAGCCGGGCCCAAAGATAAGATGGAACTCCGGATGCACCTTTGTGGATTATGACCGCGATGGGCACCTTGACTTGTTCGTTGCCAATTATGTCGACTTCGATCTGAAGACAGCTCCTTTACCCGAGGACGGACCATGCACCTACAAGGGTATCCTCGTGGCATGCGGCCCACCCGGTCTGCCTGGAGGGAGAAATATTCTCTACCATAACAATGGCGACGGCACGTTCAAGGACGTAAGTGAGAAATCCGGGATGTGGACTGCAGTTGGAACCTACGGACTGAGCGTTGCGGCCTCGGATCTGGACAACGATGGCTGGCCGGACATCTACGTCGCCAACGACTCAGCGCCCGCCACGCTCTATCTCAACCAAAAGGACGGCACCTTCCGCGACATCGCCATTGAGGCTGGCGCGGCGCTCTCAGCCGAGGCCAAACCGCAGGCAGGAATGGGAGTTTCGATCGGAGACTACGATCGTGATGGCAAGTTCGATGTCGTCAAGACCAACTTCGCCGGGGATACCGACTCGCTCTATACCAACCTGGGCGACGCCACTTTCGAAGACCGCACATATCCGGGAGGCTTGGGGGTCAACACTCGTCTGCTTGGATGGGGAGTAGGCTTCTTCGACCTGGATAACGACGGGTGGCTCGACATCCTTATGTCAAATGGCCACGTCTATCCAGAAGTCGATAAGTCCAAGGCAGACCTCAAGTATGCCGAGCACAAATATCTTTACCGCAATCTCCGGAACGGGCGCTTTGAGGAGGTAACATCGCAAGGTGGTCCCGGGATTCTCGAGGAGGCGCCCGCCCGAGGATGCGCTTTTGGCGACTACAACAACGACGGAAACATCGATGTCGCGGTCAACTGTATCAATGCACTCCCACAACTGTTGCGCTCGGACTCGACATTGAAACGCAACTGGATCAAGATCAAGTTGGTGGGGGTGAAGTCGAATCGGAGCGGCATTGGAAGCCGGGTGATTGTAACTGCGACCACCATTCCGGGCGCGGATAAGCCGTTGTCCCAAATGGAAGAACTGCGCAGCGGAGGCAGCTATTTTTCTCAAAACGACCTTCGCATGCACTTCGGCCTCGACCAGGCAACCAAGGTGGACCGGGTTGAGATTCGTTGGCTGAGCGGCCAGGTCGACGAACTCAAGGATCTTGATGTGAACCGGCTCTACGTGATTCAGGAGGGCGGCAAGGTCCTGAAGTCCGAACTGCTGAAGCCCGCCCGGGCCAAAGCCTGATGTGGATCATGTACCGGCGATTTCTGTTGCTGGCTGTATCGCTTCTGGCGTGGAGCCGGTATAGTCTTGCCGGCGAGATGTGCCCCTGGATCACGCAAGGTAGCGCGGCCAAGCTTCTGGGTGGCGATGTCACCGCCTCGATTCACACCGCCGATAACCAGCAAGGTTCCTGCACATTTTCTCGCCTGAACGGAAAAGTTACTTACACGCTCGACGTGTCGGTCGGGCGGGATGGGGATGAAACCTGCCCAAGAGGAAGTGCGGAACTTAGAGGCATCGGCAACGAAGCCTATTTTTGCACCGTAAAGAAGTCTTCCTCCGAGGCTATGGAGAAGATCAGCAGCCGAGTTCGAGAGACTCCCTTCAGCGTCACCTTGAGTGCCGTTGGTCCGGGAAATGCAATGTCCGACGAAGCGGCACGTGATCTGCTTGACCAGGTGGCGGAACTGGTTGCAGGAAATTTGTTTTGAAGGGCATTCCAGGTAGCGAGTCCCGACTAGGCCGAAGTGACGCTGTTTTGATCCACCGAGTAGAATGCCCAACATAGGAAGTCTCTACCGGGACTGGTTGATACAAATTGAAGGTCTGCCGTCAAATCAAGCCTGATCGCATCCGGGACCTCCTGGTCAGTATAGCGGCGCTGGTGGCCTGGTCGATTCCTGCTTCTGCGCAACCGACCCCACTTCCGCCTCCTGGGGTCAATATCAGCGGCACGGTACTCGACCCAGCCAAGAACGCTGTTGACGGCGCCTCCGTGTTGCTTGAGGGAAAACTTGATCGAAAGGCGCTGGCCACCAAAACCGACTTGAAAGGCTCCTTTGTGTTTCCGGCAGTGAAAACCGGCACCTACCTGCTCAGCGCCGAGAAGTCCGGATTGCATAGCCGAATTGTGACGATCTCCGTCTCATCGAACGGGTGCCAGAACCATATCGAGCTCGGGCTCGAATCGCCCCCACTTTCTGGCGCCTCCCGAAGCTCGTCGACCGCGGCCATCGAATTCGCAGACCAGCCGAATTTCTCGGTTGCTGGTGTAACCGATTGGACTGCTGTGGGCGGCCATGGATCGGATGCCGTGCTTCGGACCAGCGAAGATCTCGCTCGCGAGACCGCGGCGCTCAACAGAGAGAATTCAGCAGCCAGCACTGTCAGCTCGCCGGGGGAAGCGGGCCAATCGGAAGCGAAATTACGCGAGGCCGCCGCCCTATCCCCCGGCAGCTTCGACGCGAATCATCAGCTGGGTGAATTCTATCTTCGCAGCGGCAGATATCGAGAGGCGATCCCGCCGCTCAGCGCCGCATATCATATACTTCCGGCGGATTTCCCAAACGAGCGCGATCTGGCGCTGGCCAACGAGGCGGCCGGCGACTTGGCGGAGGCCAAAGAACATATCCGGAGTCTGTTGACCGGTCATGACAGTGCCGACCTTCATCGGTTGGCGGGGAGGGTCGACGAGAAAGCGGGCGATCCTTTGGACGCCGTTCACCAGTATGAACAGGCGGTTCGCATGGATCCCAGCGAACAAAACTATTTCGACTGGGGTTCAGAGCTGTTAGTGCACCGGGCTGTTTGGCAAGCTCTAGAGGTCTTTGGGACTGGATCAAAAGCGTATCCAAAATCGGCCAGGATGCTGGCCGCACTGGGTACGGCGCTCTTTGCCGGCGCTCGCTACGATGAGGCGGCGCTTCGCCTTTGCGAGGCCTCCGACTTGGATCCGAAGGATCCCGAACCCTACATATTTCTAGGCAAGGTTGCGATAGCAGCGCCCACACCGTTGGCCTGTGTGGATGGAAAGCTGGCCAGATTTGTGAAACTGGAACCGGATAACTCGCTCGCCAATTATCTTTATGCGATGGCGCTCTTGAAAGGACGAGAGAAGCCGGCCAACCGGAGTTCTTCCGAACCGGCCGAGGCGCTGTTGACCAAAGCCGTAACCCTGGACCCAAAATGTGCGGATGCGTGGCTTCAACTTGGAATTGAATCGTTCTCACGGGGTGATACTCAGAAGTCGATCGATCTTTACACGAGGGCAATCGCGGCAAATCCCCAGCTGGGCGAGGCCCACTATCGGCTCGGGGTAGCTTACGATCGCATCGGCGAATCGGCGCGAGCAAAGGAAGAGTTTCAACTCCATGGCGAGATCGAGAAGCGCGAAGCGCAGAATATCGAACGTGAGCGCCGGGAGATCAAACAGTTCATGGTGGTGCTCGAGGGCCAGCCGGCGACTCCCCCGGTTCCTTGAAGATGTTAGAGCCCGTTCACCCCGGGAGTTCCTCCCACGGTTTAATTTGGTAACTACGAAGCTCATTTATCGGAGGGTGGTTCATGTTCAAGTTCAAGAGGATGGCGGTAATATTTATTTTCGTTTGGTCGACGATGCGCGGCAGCGATCTGCCGAGCAAGAAGTATCTTGATTTGACGAGCGTGAAGATCATGGTTGCAGCCTCGGAAGCGAAGGCGAAAGAGCTGAACGTCAGCGTTACAATCTGCATCGTCGACGAGAGCGGCAATCTCTTGTTTCTCGAAAAAGGAGAGAGTGCCACGTTGAACACGATCCAGTTCGCGCAGAAGAAGGCCCGGCACGCCGCTTTCTATGGGAGCCCGTCGAAAGATGGCGCCGACACAGTGAAGAAAGGCAGTGTCGAGGCACTCGCCTTTCCCGACTTCTTCCCCAACCAGGGAGGGCTGCCGGTGAAGGTGGATGGCCAAATACTTGGGGGAATCTCAGCCAGCGGCGCCAAGTCTGAGATTGACGAGCAAATCGCCCAGGCTGGATTGGACGCGCTTCTCAAGAAGTAGTCATGCACGAGCGGTGATTCCCAGCGTTGCTAAGTCAACTTAGGCCTCACCGCCGCAACTATTCCCTCGCCTTCGCGAATGGTGAGTATTTGATTTGCCTTGACCTGCTTAAAAGTCTCGAGCTTCTGCGTGGTTGGCCATCTGACTTCGATGAGCTCGATAGTCTCGGCCTTTCCCAGACCAAAGTGCAGCCGCAGGTCGCTCTGCGACATCACGCTGCTTCCGCTGTGCACTTCATCCAACTGGATGTGTTTGCCGGTAATCACCCGCGCTCGTGCGCCGATGGCGGTACGGTTGCATTTGGTTCCCACCAGCTTGAGCTTGATCCAATTCTGCTTGTTGCCCCCCTCATTGCGCAGGAGCGATGGCAGGTCGTTCATATTCAGGACAAGGACATCGATATCCCCGTCATTGTCATAATCGCCGAATGCTGCGCCTCGGCTGGAAAATTGTTCGCTGATTCCGGGCCCCATCTCCACGGAGACGTCCTTGAAATGGCCGTTCCCGAGATTTCTGTACACTAGCCGCGGGTTCTTGAAGGTCTGCCCGAATTTGTAGCTGTCGATCTCCGGGTAGACGTGTCCGTTGATCTGAATGATGTCTTGCCACCCGTCATTGTCATAATCGACAAAGCCGCATCCCCAGGCGACATATTGGTTGTTGACTCCCACGCCGGCAGAAAAGGTGACGTCACTGTATGAGCCGTCCCCATTGTTGTGGTAGAGGTTGCAGGTGTCATCGGCGAAGTTGGTCTTGAAGATATCGAGCCATCCGTCGCAGTCGTAGTCCGCAACCGCGATGCCCATCCCCGCTTGCTCATGGCCGCCGTCGCTGTAGGCGGTTCCCGACATAACGGCTATATCGGTAAATGTGCCGTCGTGGTTGTTCTTGAACATAATGCTGGGTTCGGAATCTACAGCGACATAGATATCCGGCCATCCATCGTTATCGAAATCGTAGGACACTGCGGTGATCGAGTAGCGTGGGCCAGGCTTTAGGATTCCCGATTTCCCCGAGACATCGGTAAAGGTTCCATCGCCGTTGTTGTGAAAGAGGATGTTAGTGTCTCCTGGAAGCCCTCGCGGGCCGCACATGATAGGCACACCTTTCCACTGGCAGTAACTTGTATCGCTTGCGGATGGTATCTTTGCGGGATCGAGCTTGATGTAGTTACAAACGAAGAGATCGAGATGGCCGTCCCGGTTATAATCGAGAAAGGTGCATCCCGCACCCCAGCGAACCTGTTCCTGATATAAGCCAGCCTTGTGGGTAACATTGGTGAAGGTGCCGTCGCCGTTGTTATGAAACAGGATGTTATGGCCCCAGAAGCAGCAGAACAGGTCGTCCCATCCATCGTTGTCGTAGTCGCCGACGCAGACGCCGGTCTGCCAGCCGGTAATCCCCAGTCGAGATTTCTCGGTGACATCGATGAATGTGCCGTCGCGATTGTTCTTGTAGAGATGAGAAGTTGGCGCGTGGCCGGCCGGCCATTGGGCGTCGAGGCGATTTCCGTTGGTGAGATAGATGTCGAGCCATCCGTCATTGTCGAAGTCGAAAAACGCCAAGCCGCTGCCCTTGGCCTCAATGATGGAGCGTTTATGGTCGATGCCCCCCCATA
>Ga0302324_100026011_pt1 | contig 11205 bp, 6 predicted proteins | sample Palsa_T0_1_FD_201949 | JGI IMG/M metagenome (GOLD analysis project Ga0302324, IMG submission 201949) | Peat permafrost microbial communities from Stordalen Mire near Abisko, Sweden - Palsa_T0_1 | ecosystem: Environmental > Terrestrial > Soil > Palsa > Peat permafrost | place: Sweden: Abisko... | reverse complement strand
CACTCGTTCATAAGCATTGGGAGCGCGAGGTGAAACAGTGCGGTCACGACGAGATGGATGCGGAGATGGCACTGGTAGGCGTCACCCATGCATTCATACAATCGCGTTGTATCTCGCGTCACCCCGCCTTGAAACTTGGCGATAGCGGTATCGAGATCCTTCGTGAACTCGTACGTGGCGTGGCCGCTCAACTCCCGCTTGATTATCGCCGCAATCTGCCGGATCTGTACCGACGATAAGGCCATCCCAACAGCCATCGGGTGAATATAGCGCTGGCGGCATTCCCACATGTAGGAGCTGTAGAAATTTGTATCCACGACAGTGCCGCTCCGCGCGAGTTCGACAATCACCTCATGCTCGCGTCCGACGCACTCCAAAAACTGCTCCATCGTGCGCACCTCGCCATAAGGATAGATATCCTTGCGGTACGTGATGCCGATGCTGATCAAGGGCTGGCCTTCGGGCGACCGCATGGGGATGCACCAAATCCAGTTACCCTTTCCAAAGAAATGATGAGTGACGAAATAAGGAACAAAGGCGCGGTTCTTCTTCTTGAGAGCGTGAATGCGGCCCAGGATGTCAGGATCGAAATTCAGCAGCCGGAACCCAAAAACGTTCTTCTGTTCTTTGACTGCCCTGTGGCGAAGCCCCAACAACTTGGAGAGCACACGGTTGCGCCCGGTCGCGTCGATCAACCAGCGTGCACGTAGTGTGTGTTTCTGTTGCGCAATGTCATGCACGGTCACGGTGTGCAACTCATCGCCCGTGCCGATATCGACTCCGGTTACGGTGCCATCGATCGTCTGTACCCCGTTTTTTAAGTTGCGCTCCCGCACCTCGCGATCAAGTGTAAAGCGATTTACTTGGAAAGAGAGTAACGGTGGCACCGTCGAAGCTTCGTCTACAATGTAAGTACGATCGACCGGATGGTCGATGTCGAGCTTAAAATGATAGGTGAGGCCGTACCTCGGATAGTGCTTTTCAATGAGGTAGGCGCCAAGTCCAAGTCCCAGAAGGAAATCAACTGTGAGTTCGACAAAGGATTCGCCGACAATTGGACGGTTCTTGTGCGGGCCCTCGACCAACGGCCACCCTCAGGTTCGGGAAGCGCAACCGCATGTACGCAGCGGCAAGCTGGCCGGTTGCTCCGCCTCCCATAACTAAGACATCGCTGGTCATAGGATCTTTGATTTTCAACCGGCCGTTACGCTTTGATCTCGGGCTCCTCTACGCTTCGAAGCAAAAAGCCAACCGATGTAGTAAAGCCGTCAGTATAGGAGGCCGCCAACAGAAGCGCCACCTCGCTGATTCGAAGATCGACCACGATGCGAATTAGATGCCGTCCCGCCAGGAGATGCGTCTTTACAGTGATTGAAGAAAGGTAATCAACTGCTGCTGCTGCGCAGCGGTCAAGCCGTTGAACGTTCCGATGACATTCTGGGCCTCTCCTCCATGGCGCTGAATGGCGTCACTTAAAGTCGCCGAGGCGTTGTCATGCATGAAGCGGGCTTTTATGTGCAGGCCCCATAATGGAGCCGTGCGCAGCTTGTTTGCTGTATCTGCCGGGCCGGCCTGCACTATGCCGTCGCCGGTGCCAACATTGTGTAGTAGGTAATCGCCGTAAGGGTGAATAATCTTGTTTCCTAAAGCTACGGGGACAGTATAGGCGCCTCCGTTTAGTATCGTTCCCGGTGGCTGTGTGGTCAGGGTTGGAACGTGACAGGTAGCGCAGCCTATCAAATTGAACAGGTTCTGTCCCGCGATGGCATTCGAGGTCGCCGCTAAAGCCGCGTCGCGCGGTGGCGCCTGGGTGCCACGGATGAATTGAGCGAAATGGTCAATATCCGCTAAGCCTAGAGCATCTGGCGTATCTTCCAGGTCGGTGGTCACTTTGCAGACTGTGGTAACATCCTTGGGCTTCAAACGATTTGTCACGCCCATTTCATTCAGGTATGCATCTCCCGAAAACGAAAGGATAGTCGGATCCTGGTCCTTCCAGCCGAACTTGCCTACTCCTGTTTGGCCTGGCGCCTCTAGAATAGGGACTTGAATCGCTTCGCCTTGAATCATCCCATTGCTCTGGACAGGCTGACTGGCGGCAATCGCAAGGAATGTTTGGTCGCCGACGGCCTCCACGAAGCCATCGCCCAGTGTGTTAAGCACAGCGCGCAGGGTTCGGATATTTTCTGTGTCGGGCAGATGCTCTTGGGCCTGTGGGCATATGGAACGGTCATTCACAATTGACCGACCCGTTATAGTGTTCGCTCCTTCGTTGATCGCGATGGTGGGATTGACAAAGTTGCCATTCGCATCATTGTGACCGACTCGCTGTTCGGTAAATTGGCTGGCAGCGCCAGCCACGCCGTTGTTATGGCATTCGACGCACGCCGTCCCGTTGAAAACCGGGCCCAGTCCAGTACTCGCATCGTGCTTCCGTTCAAACTGTGCCTGATCCAGGGCGAAGGTGTCCCCGGGCGGCTCCGCTATCCCGTTACTGATGCTGTGCGAGCCGGGAGTCACCGTTAGCTCCCCCGTTGAACTGATCGCTTGACCAAGCGTAGGAGTAGTGAAGCCGGCTGGCGCTTCGGTCGCGGATTGCTGTGCGACGAGAGTAATTGCGGCGGCTCCGGTAATAAAGGCGAAGGCAATCTTCTTGTGTGTCATCGGATTTGATCTCCTTAAGGCGTCGTTGTCGTTTTCTATAAACCTCTAGGTATGTGCTTGTTGAGCTTGAACTCGCGGGGAGCAATTTGCGGCGTACGACAACCGCGAGTACGAAGCCAGTACTGAAAAGTCGTAGGGTCAATGGCTCAGGTGCAGCGATAGCCGGACTAACGTGGAACGCGAGACCAATTGCCAATGGATCCGGTTCGCCCGAGCCGAATGTGCTCGCGGTGGCGTATGCGCCGGTGTGGCCCGCATGGAATCCAACACCACCGTTGAACGGCTCCGCCTCCTGCGAAGGTGGCGATACCGATGGTGACGGGTGAGGCCGGATAGCGTTGAGGCTACCGCCTTGCGCTGCCGTTGGAGCCTTGAAGTTAATGGCTTCCGTCGTGGACGTCGTGACCACGACCATCGTCAAAAGCAGACATGGTCCAATCGTCGTTAACAGATGTGTCATGAGGGCTTCTCCTCAGACTGATCGGCAAAGTCAGTTTCTATCGTGTATACTTGGCGGCGGCTCGAAAAATTCCGAATCGAGCAAACATTTCTGCGTTTAATGTGGGTGACGTAGTTTGCAAGAGATCGCTCGGTGAAACTGTCGTCCTTGTATCTCCAAACAGGGTGCGCTCCCGTTCCAGTAATCCTCCCTCGGTTGCACTCACATCACAACCGCGGGAATATTTTCGCACCGTGCTCCGTCTTCACCAGTATGAGGAAGCACGTTTACGCGTAACAAGCACGACTAATGTCTACAAGGAGAACTGCATGACCCAAGAGACACATCAGACCACGCATCGGACGAAACACATTCGACTAAACTGGCTTTGCGCGGGAGCGCTGCTGGCAGCCGCTGCAAGCTCTTTACCCGCTCAGACGGCTAGCGCTCCACCGAATAACTATCTGGTTCACAACCTGGTTTCCGATCTCGCCAACACCGCCGACCATCAAGATCCTAATCTCGTGAATCCATGGGGCCTGGGATTCGGTCCCACTCCTTTTTGGGTTGGGAATAATGGCAAGGGTACCGCCGCGCTGTACGATGGCATCGGCACCGTGATTCCACTGGTGGTGGCCATTCCCCAGGCGGGAGATTCGGGTACAGACGGCCCGGTGACGGGGGTGATGTTTAACGCATTCGCCTCGAACTCGAGTGCCTTTGACGTCCAAGCAGGCATGCCGGCGCTGTTCATTTTCTGCTCGGAAGATGGAGTGATCTCGGGATGGAATGAGGCCGTCAGCGGAACCAAAGCATCGATACTCTTCGACAACTCCAAATCCGGGGCGGTATATACGGGATGCGTGGTGGGCGGAACGGCCGCGGCGCCATACCTTTTCGCGGCGAACTTCCATGCCGGAACAGTGGACGTGTACGACGGTAACCTAAACCTGAATCCGGCGCCGTACAACCAGAGCAGCCTCCCGGAACCATATTCTGGTTCTTCGTCATTTTCGAATCCAGCGATTCCGGCGGGTTTTGCTCCGTTCAACGTGCAAAATATCGACGGCACGCTATTCGTGACCTATGCGGAACAGGACGCCCAGAAATACGCGAGCGTCGGCGGCCCGGGCAATGGATATGTCGCCATGTTTAACTTGGACGGTAGCCTCATCGCGAATCTCGTCAGTCAGGGACCGCTCAATTCGCCCTGGGGGATGGCGATTGCGCCGGCCAATTTCGGACCGTTTGCCGGCGCACTTCTGGTCGGAAACTTCACTGACGGTAAGATTAACGCGTACAACGCAACCTCGGGCGCGTGGCTCGGCACCCTTAACGACGGCGCCGGCAACCCAATCGCGATTCCCGGATTATGGTCCTTGGATTTCGGAGGCGGCGCCCAAGGCGAAGATCCGGGCACGCTGTACATCACGGCGGGAATTGGCGGCGGGCCGAATAACGATCCGGTGCAATCACACGGGCTGCTCGCGAGCATACAGGCCGCGCCCTCCTTCGCGGCAACGGGCATTCAAAACGGCGCGAGTTTTATCGCTGGACCGATCGCCCCCAATACATGGGTCTCGATCAAGGGAAATGGCTTGTCCGCGACGACGGGCACCTGGCAAGTTACCGGCAGCACGCTGCCCACCGAAGTCAACGGCGTGGGCGTCACGCTAAACGGCAAGGCGGTTCCCGTGAGCTTCGTGAGCAATACGCAGGTGAACTTTCTGGTTCCCTCCAACGTGCCCACGGGCCCGGCGCAGATCCAGACCACCAATAATGGCCTGACCAGCGCAGCCGTGACCGTGAACGTGGAACCTCTGGCGCCAGCTTTCTTCACGATAGGGACCAACGCGACCAGCGGCAATATTTACATCGCCGCCGAACACGCCAACGGGACCCTCATCGGTCCGGCGGCGACTATCACTGGCGCTACGCCAGCCGAACCAGGCGAGACCATCGTGCTGTTCGGCACCGGCTTCGGACCAACGCTCGCTTCCAGCGGAGTGCTCGCAGTGACACCGACCATAGCAATCGACGGAATCGCCGCCGACGTCACTTTCGCTGGCCTGGTGGGGCCGGGACTGTATCAGCTCAACGTAGTGGCGCCGTCCACAGTGACGCTCGGCCAGGACGTGCTAGTGGTGGGACTGTCCGGCGACTTTGAAACACAACCCAACGCGTTCCTCACGATCGCCGCTCAGTAGCGATTGAAGCGAATGCCCGGTGTCAAGATGCTGTAAAGAAGATGCAAAACAGTTGTCGAAGGTTAGACGCGAATGAACTTTCGCTTCTAGCTGTATACGTTAGGATCACCAAAATCTAAGAAGAAAAGGAAAATGTAATGAACGCGAGAAAGTCTCTATCTACTGGCAATTGCGCTAGATCGGTTATGACCTTTGTTCTCGGCTTGTCAGTGGCGGTAACTGCCCGCGCACAGAGCTCGGGAACCATCGATCAGCTATTTGCTTTCACCTGTATTCGTGGGGGTGTCGAAACCTGTCCGCAAGGAGGGCGGCCCGATCTCATCATTCAAGCCTCGGACGGAAACTTTTACGGCGCGGCGCAAGTTACCGATGAGGGCGTCTCCGATCCCCAGGGCGGCACACTTTTCAAACTAACCCCTGCCGGAAAGTTCACCGTAATCTTTACCTTCACCCAGGTCGCCAGCGGGTTCCTGAACGGCAACAACCCCGCTGATGGCTTTGTGGAGGCCAACGATGGATTCCTCTACGGCACAACCTTTAACGGCGGTAAGCAAAATGACGGCGTGCTCTTCCGGATTAGCAAAACGGGCACCGGTTTCAAGGTTCTCCATAACTTCTGCTCATCCACAAACTGCGCCGACGGCAGTATTCCCAACAGCCTCTTGCTGGGACAGGACGGCAACCTTTACGGGACCACACAGGATGGCGGATCATCGGTTAGCCCGTGCCCAAGCTCCGGCTGCGGCACGATCTTCCGCTTCGAGCCGACCACCGGCGCTTTTACCGTTCTCCATAGACTCACCGCCGCTGCCGATGGTCTTGAACCATCGGGGATGATTCAGGCAACCAACGGCAACTTCTATGGTGTCACGGATGGACTTCCTCATGTCGTCGGTGGCTTCAATGAAGATATCTTCCAATTCACACCGACGGGTGAATTCACGGTTCAGTTCAAGTCGCCAAATCACGATACCCCCATTAGTGGACTGAAACAAGGCGCCAACGGCAATCTCTATGGAGCCTTCGAAAACATTCCCGCGGGCCTGATCAACTTTTTTGAAATCAGCACCGACGGCACCGGCTTCGTGGCCTTTGCGCCATTCACGTCGCTCGCGGGAATGCTCAGCATTCCTTCGCTCTCCCTGGCTTCGGACGGCAACCTGTGGGATACCAGCTTTACGGACTCGACCGCTCCGATGGGCAGCGTCTTCTCGATCAACCCGCAGAATGGAGCGGCGCTCCAGACCTTCGCTTTCGACGGCGCCAACGGTAACTCACCTGAGGTTGGCGTAATCCAGGCTGCGGACGGCACGTTCGTGGGCACGACGTCACATGGTGGCACAATCTCCGGCGGGAGCAATGATTTCGCCGACGGGACGGTCTGGACTCTGGATGCGGGGCTGCCCGCGCCGGTGCCTGCCATTACCCTGCTTAACTCGACTAGTGGCAGTGCAGGGTCGACGGTGCTGATCAATGGCCACAACTTCATTGGCACTACGGCAGTCAGTTTCAATGGAGTCAGTGCGTCGTTCCAAGTGCTCAACACGCAGTTTGTCAGCGCAACAGTTCCTGCGGGCGCCATTACGGGACCTATCGAAGTCACGAATTTGGGCGGCACGGCGACAAGCGCGCAGTCATTCAACGTCAACTAACCTGATGGCGATTCGCCATTCGGTCCAATGATCCGAGTCGCAAGGTCGAAACAAACCTGGCCGACTCGGCCACAAAACTCTTGCGGGGCGGAGAGAAGCTTTTTTCGCTCCGCAACAAGTAAGTGGCCGACCGCTGGGCCGACAATTCGGCTGTGGGCTGCCAGCCGCGGAGGCGGCGAATTTTGCACTCACACCCTTATCTTCATTCGGCGAGCTGAATGCCCGAAGCTGAATCAACAAGACGGTGCTGTCCGGATGGACGCGTGCGTTCACATCAATCTCAGAGGCTGTCGCTTGCGCCGCGGATGGAAAACATTCGCTCACGGCGGCGGATCTGATTCCGGTCTACGACGAAATGGGGATGCCGTGCGGCAGCCAGCGGATCAAGCCGCGCGGATCGTCCGCCGGCGTATCGGAGTGGCGGGGCCTAATGTCAAGGGAGGGACCCTTATCCCACAGACGGCGTATATCGATGGCAGTCCCGCACCCTGCGGGCATACTGCGTGTGGGCAAGCATTCAGCAGCATTCAGTCTGCCCGCTGTGCGCGAACCGGCGTGGCGCCGCTGACCGGAAGTACGGTTGGAGGAAAAGGTTCAGTCAGAGCATCGGCGGCCACTTTCCTGGCGTGGAACGCGTTCGCCGCTGGGGTAGCCGAGGCACCGGACTGCTCCCTGGAGACGCAAATCCAGCTATCGGAATGGTCAATCACCGTTGAAAACGCCGCGCCCGCTGTGCTGGCCATTACGAAATGCTGGATGGACCGGGATCAGCGGATCGGCCAGGTCATAGACGGCGATCGAGTTGTCGCCGGTATTGGTGGCGTAAAGGCGGCTGCCTGCATGATTGACGATGGCCCAGCAGGAGTCAGCGCCTGAGTCAGGCACAGCCCGCACAAATGAAGGCTGACCACTGTCGTCATAGCTGTAAACAGCCACCGCACTCACTGGTGTAATGTGGCACCTGTTGGATGAGCCTCGCGTGTCACTGTCGTATTGAAATAGTCCTCCAGGTAAGAATCCCATTCGTTGTCGCAGCGATTTTTACTGCCTACCTTGATCTGCGAGAGCCGAAAATAATTGTCCGCGCTCCAATGCGAACACTACTGTGCAAGATAGCGTGCCAGGGCGAAGCGCGAGACGGTGGTTGAAGGGTTCACGACCTTGGACGAGTTTCCCACCGCGACGATTTTGCCACCGGCCTGGAGCAGCACTACGGTGGCAAATTCATTCGTGCCGCCGAAGCTGGTGATCACCTGTCCGCCGCTGCCGAAAGTGGGATCGATCTGCCCGGCGCCGGTGAAGCGCGCCACTTCGAACTGTGCGCCAGCGCTGCCGCTAACCGCCATCGTTAGACCGCCAGCGACGATATCGCCATTCGTCTGAACGGCTACGGCCGCCGCGTCGGAGAGAAAACCCGAGGAAGCCGGAGGCGCAAAGGCGCCGCCACCCGTACCGAAAGGCGTGTCTGGAACTCCACTGGCCGTATAGCGGAGAATCGCGAGCTCGGTCAACGGTGACCCGCTGGGCGCGGGCTGTGTGGTGAGAAATCCAGCCGTCACGATGCTGCCGTTGCCCTGGAACAGCACCGCGTTGAGCTCGGCCGGGGATCCGGCGATTCCGGCGATGCCGAAGCTGGTATCGAGCGTACCGTCCGAGTTATAGCGCGACAGAGTCAAGCCGCCCCCCACCAGGATCTTGCCATCGGACTGGAGCGCGACGGATTGTCCGCCCACGGTGGCGGCTGTTCCGCCGCTGCCGAACGTGGTGTCCAGCGATCCATCGGTGTTCAGGCGTGTCAGGGCGCCATAGCTGAGCAGGATTTTCCCGTCCGGCTGCAGGACCAAACCCTCTGGAATCCGCGGGGAAACGTTCTGATTTCCGAAGATGGCCAGTCCGGCGGTGGCGAAAGTGGTATCCAGGGTTCCGTTGGCGTTGAAGCGCGCCACGATGTTGCCTTTTTCTTGCTGGGCGGTTGCGGCCACAATCTTCCCGTCGGTTTGTATGGCGACCGCGAAGAATCCGTCGCCGGGCGTTGACGACGGAAGTTGCGTCATCCCGGCGCTACCGAAACTGTTGTCTAAGCCGCCATTCGAGTTGTAGCGTACCAGAACTGACACGAGGCCGGTGCCGGTGGCTGTGTTTATAGTTCCGGCGACCACGATCTTACCATCGCTCTGGAGCGCGGCCGCGTTCGGGGTAGCGCCGCAAAAAACTGGGCATACGGGGAAGGGCGTGAGGGCCTTGCCGTTTTTGCCGAAGGTGGGATCGAGCTGGCCGGCCGCTGCCAGCAGCAAACCCGAGAAACAAGCGAGGGCGGCGGCAGCCAACCGCGCCGTCCTACAAGCGTTCGTATAAAGTGAGCCTTTCATGCGATTTGTCTCCTTGTTGGATTGTGTATATCGATGGCAGTCCGGCACCCGGCGGGCATACGGCGCGCGGGGCAGGCATTCAGCACCATTCGGCCCGCCCCGCACCTACCGCCAGGGACGGCTTGGTTAGAACACAGTAATCCCCTGTACACGAACCGGCGCGGCGCCGCTCACCGGAAGTATAGTTGGAGGAAAAGGTTCAGTCAGAGTGCCATCGGCGGCCACTTTCAGGGCGTGGAAGGCGTTCGCCGCCGGGGTAGCCGAGGTACTGGACTGTTCGCTGGAAACGTAAATCCAGCTATCGGAATGGTCAATCACCGTTGAAAATGCCGCGCCGGTTGTGCTGGCCATTACGAAATGCTGGATCTGGATCGGGTTCAGCGGATCAGCCAGGTCATAGACGGCGATCGAGTTGTCGCCGGTATTGGTGGCGTAAAGGCGGCTGACTGCATGATTGACGATGGCCCAGCAGGGGCCTGCGCCTGAGTCAGGTACCGCCCGCACAAATGAAAGCTGGCCACTGTCGTCATAGGTGTAGACCGCCACCTCGCTCACTGGTGTGATGTCAACGTAAAGGATCGGAAGCGTCGGGTGGGTCCGCATCCCAAGCGGCTGATGGCCGCCAGTCAGTCCTGCGAAGATTGAATCCGGCAATGCCTGCGGAAGGTTCTGGTTCAAGTGGCCTTGCGGATCGAGACGGAAGGATTGCAGCATTCCACCCAGAAAATCCGCCCCGAACACGAATGCTCCCTGCGATGCCATGAGCGCCTGCGAAGGCGAGCTGCCGTAAGCCACCGATACGGTTGATTGAGGGATTGGGACAAGCACGCCCCCCGGCAACACGTGGAACGAGGTATAGTTTGGCAGTACCAGATTGCCATTCTGCGCAGGGTCTTGATCTTTATTGACAAGCACGAGGACATCGTCCTTTAGGCCCAGGCTGACGGGATCCGAGCCGCCTGAAGGAAAGGGAGAGCCATTTACAGCTACCAGGCTCCCATCCGGCTCTATCTGAAACACTGCCACAGTGTTCGATCCCGAGTTCACAGCGAACAGCATCGTGCCGCTGGCATCTTCAATGAGATTCTGATCGGAATCGAAGGGACCGAGGGCAAAACTGGGATCGTAAACTCCGATCCCGCCGGCCGGAGTCGTACTAAGTAGCGTTGGACTGGCGGTGAAGTTAAACTTGTAAGCAAAAACGGAATTGCCGGCGGTGCTGTTGCTCTCCAAGTAGATTACGTCCGCAGGAGCAGCGCTGCTGGCAGGGGCCTGAATTGCGGCCAGCGTTGCCAGTCCGGAAAGCAAGCAGGCCGAGTATCGACGAATGTGTTGAAAGGTCATATTTATCTCCTCGGTAGATGAACGCTACAGTGGAGGCGTCTATTCCGGAAAGTTAAACGACTTAGTGTAAACTTGTCGCAGTGATCATGAAATGCTGTTGTCCTTACTTTTCTCCCGCATGCAGCGAGCTTGACGAGGCGCAGTTGTCAGCGCTGGGCTTAAACGGGCAGCCGCTACCGGCGGAACGAGCGCCCTCCGCCGCACAACAGGCGGGGACGCCGTCCGTCAGCCACGATCTGTCGGGCACCACGAGCCGGACAAACCGCAAACGAGCGATTACCGCCCGTCCAACGGCGCACGTCAATACGAGCCCGTTGCCATAGAAACCGGAACGGCCATCGCCGGCTCGGTGCTCGCGCGCAGAGCCTTGCTCTTGACGCTCTTGGTCGCGCCAAATGAAAACAATTGGGTGTGGCTACTTTGGAACGACGGCTACGGCGACCGGGTATAGGCGGCGCTGGTCCTGATCGATGTGGAATTGCCAGTAGCGATCAAAATCACCCGAGACATAGATGGCTCGGAGTTGTACA